>JAABUV010005988.1_pt1 | contig 13512 bp, 7 predicted proteins | sample 5559971 | NCBI WGS metagenome assembly JAABUV01 (sample SAMN10711881, study PRJNA513362) | rock metagenome | isolation source: Antarctica rocks | place: Antarctica: Victoria Land, Knobhead nord | collected 2015-12-19
AGCGCTACTCCATACAGACTACTGATGGAGTACCTTACCTCCGTACCTAGGTACTGCTGTCATTTCCCGTCTTCTATAATATTTCCCCACCTTCCAATTTCTTAAATCAATGCTTTGACTGCTGCTATTGCTAAGATAGCACTTGGTGACTTGACTCATCCCGTTTGTGGGGAAGTCTTTCCGATTAGCGGGAAGGGCCTCGATTAGTTGGGTAGCGCATCCATACAGCTACTCTCTACAGTATTCTACATGCATGCAGTTTCATGGCGCGGGCACATGTTGTTGTTCCCCGTTATCAAGCCCACGGCAAGAAAGGCTTGTTTGCAGACATTCACGTAGGATATGCTTTACGTTGAAAGTCTTTACGGAAGAAAGCTTTGAACTCGTATGCACGTCTATAGATGCGACGGGAAGTTGAAGGCATTTCGGTCCGTCAGGGGCAAGGACCTGAGCATGGAGCATGTGCGGATCTTCCCTCGCCTTAAAGATGGGGGACGGGAAGGATTGTGTTGGAGCGCTTCGGTGGAGCATCTGTTTAGCTGCGTTAGGGGGCAGGCACAAGGACGATTTCAGTACAACCCACATACAGTAACATACCCAAGTTCACAGCACGAAACTTAGCACCCGCTAGGGGTACTACTGTACGTACCTCAATTTACAATTTGTGCCAACAAATTGACCATTTCAAAACCAAACAATTGAATTGATATGGCTGCGATATCAAGTTCTATCGTAAATTGCCGTAAACCCTGGTATTCTTACCCCTAAAACTCTGACTTCCTGCTGATCAAATTTGGTAGCTTTTGAAGGTGTGAAACGTTCCCCCTCTCCTTGCTTAGTCGTAAACCGTTCGCTGTCCAGGAGTAAGGTACCTTAGTGCCCCTACTGTACAGTATCGCTGCACTCGCTTCTGCGCGTCGGATGAACGTCAGTCCTGATCCTTATCCTACAATGATTTGAAGCAGCACAACTCACAAGGTACCTGGATGCCGAGATTGACCAACGGCTCTCTGCATATCCACCTCCTTTCCCCACCTGATACCATCTGGATAAGTGATCGTTAAAGTACCTTTGCCTGCAGCACCATACTTTACAATACTCGAGCCCACTACATCCTAGCCGTCAACTCTCATCTATTAATGTTATAACTTATGGGAAGCTTGCGCGGAAACCCTCCATCGTTCCTAAGGTAGTCTCTCCTGAACAACCACGTCACCTGTTATACATATTCTACCCTTGGAAGTTCACTACCTTACCTTACTGCTGTGCGCCTTCAAATACCCACTAAGAAAGCGTGCTGTATCTGATACAGCACCCCTACGTCGCATACCTTATCACCCCACCGTTGCTCCATTTACGACTCGCAAGTAGTTAAATGTGAATAGTATGATTCCTTCCAGCTATAATTCTCTGCAACGCGCCGAAGTCAATTAATTAATTAATCCTCATAAAGTACGCGGCGACGCGACAGCTCTAGTCGTAGTGGGAGTGTTGGCCGAAGTGTGAAGGATATAAACCGCATTTCTGCATGGTCTCACTTCCAAGTTACAACCTCAGGTTTTTGGTTGAATCTTCACCGGTGTAAAAGACCTCGTCGGCGCGGCGACTCTCAAGATGTCCGGCAGAAGCGCCTATGTGCGGGCAAAGAATACAGAGCAGGCAGATAAAAGAGCACATCGCGCGTACTCCGATTATGGACATGGAAAAGAAGAACAATTCATCTATGGCTACCCCGGTGCGCCGATGTCAATGTCTCGACCTACCTTTTCCGCAGATCCATCACATGTCTCTTCCCCGCGTCCTCGACGTCGTCAATCCATCTCTTCCGCCGGTAGCACATATGGATATCCTCCTCCGTCCATGCGGAAACCTCACAATGGCATCGTTCAGTCACAGATTGAGAAAAGTGACTTCCGAACACATCTGGATGGCATGAGCGCTAGTCTACGAGGCAAGCTTGGTAGATTGATGAAAGGTGGGGATGACCACACGCCTCTGGGCCGTCGGCGACCTGGCCCAGTCGCTGTCAGCTCGGACACGGAATCGCACAGCACTGACTTCACGCCTTCAATCAATGCTGTACCGTCCTTAACAGCGAGCACGTCTCCGTCCGAGGGACCATCAACACTATCTTCCTTTGGTGCGCCTACCTCTCATGCGATCAGGTCAAAAATGCAGCAAGAGTCGGTGTTACATAAGATTAGGAGGTTTGAAGGGAGTGGAAAGCTGCCTCAGCTAGGCTGGAAATCACTGACAAATGTAAGTTATTATGTCTTTGACCGACGCTTATCCGTGTGTGCTAACCAGTTTCCTCGAGACGCCTGAGCTGTGGGATGAGCATGGAGATACGTTCGTATACATGTACATGCAAGGCTCTAGAACGAAGCCACCGCCATCCTTCCGCATCGACTCTAGTGTCATCGTACAATCTGGGTCAAAAGCATTCATTGACCAGCTTTGGCATCCTGACGAGCCCGAGGGCTGGCCCAGATTCTATCCACATGAACCGCGCGATTCTATCCCGCTCGGGGATCCATCCGAATCGTTCACAAATTACGCAAATGATATGACTTTGCACGATGGTGAAGACGACATCGATGCGATCCGTCCAATAGACGATCCAAGGAGATATACAACAAAGGCTCCCAGAGGCATCCAGCATGAACTTTACATCCCATGGCCTGGAGCAGAAACTGGGATCCATTCAACTATATGGCACATTACGACCCGAAACTTCTTCGCCGTCATGTATGACGCAAACGCGCTCGTCGGCACTACCCTGCACGAGGCTATGTTCAAGCTTTTTGAACGTATCAATATGTATCCAGATTACTTGGACAGGAACATCAGCAAAGTAGCTTGGCTCACCGACTACATTGTCCGGCACAAGTTCGACGACGTTCGTAACAACCCCTCTTATGCAGCGTCATTGCTCGCCTTCAGCGAGAGCCCGGGAGTGCAGTGGAGAGAGGGGTACATCGAAGCATTTGTGCATTGCGTAGGCATGTCGAACGTGGGTCTGCAAACAATACCCGAATGGCGCTACATCACACCAAACACCAAGATCTTCATCCAGAATGCGAGTATGGAAATTGAGGAGCGAATTCACCGCGCACAGGTCTGGCTTCTCTCCTTTGACTTCAGTCGAATGTGGCCAGTCAGCAGCGTACCCCCGACTTCTGCTCGCCAATGCTTCGATAGGCTGAGGAAGTGGCTTTGCAAATACTACGAAAACGCCTTTCTGCATTGGCCACCCACCAACGATCAGACATGGCTGACGCGGGATATGGTCATGCGCCTCAAGGAAGACTTTCACGGGCTTTACGACTACATGGTCGATCGCGACGTGATGTTTGACGGCTCCGAGTATCGTCCCGGCCAAAAATGGGCCATTGCCAGTACGTCCGGCCAGCCTTTCAGAGCTGACACATCCGAGCTTCCTATTACCGACATTCTTGCAAGCTTCGACATTAATAATAACTTTCCTCACATACCTTACCCTTATCCAATATGCCCTCTGTCCATTCCAGCCCAAACAAAGCCGAAATCATCCTTCACGCTCAAGAAGCCCACCTCCGCCAACGAGGTTCTGGCTCAATCCCGCCGCAAGGCGATCTCCTATAGCGAAGCTACCAACGTCTACATCCTTCGTGACCATTACATGTACACGGACCTCGTGACCAACTTCATCCGCTTCGAACAAGGCGACATGATCGAGGCCGTCGACCCATACGAGGCTCGCCGCGGCCGCTGGATCCTCATCTACGGCATCCTCCAGGTTCTTGCCACCATCTCCGTCGACAGTCCCAATCTCCGCTACAAAGACGGCACGCAATACCACCTCAACCCGCAAATGAAAGGCATCGTCCCTTGGCGCGAGCCCGGTGCCCCGCGCGAAGAGGAAGCAGGCCACATGCGTTCCCACTGTTGGACCATCCCCGCCACCTGGGCTCCCTCGGCCCCGAAAGCCCGCCCTGGCGCCCACAAACCCATCATCTGGGGCCAATTCGGCGACGGCCGCACCAGAGCTGAAGGCACAGACCATGACCGCATAGACCGCGACCGCACAGAACGCGACCGCATCATCACGCCTCCCACTGACCGTGTCGCCACACCCACTAGATCCCGCGAATACAGCAGTATCGGCCGCAAGCGCGCCGAGGAATGGGTCGCTACGAACGCAGCCCAGCAGATGGACATTGGCGGCGATGGCGGCATAACGACGGTGGTCGAGACGGTGGTCGAGACAGAGGCGATTGGGGACGGGAGTCCGCTGCAGGGGCAGAACGATAGTTATGGCACAGGAGGGACAGGCGGCGGCGGTGGAGAGTATTCGATGGACGGTGTGAGGGAGGCGGCGAGAAAGAGGAGGGCGGAGAGGCATGGGTTTTCGGATTTTCGGGCGCCGTATGAGTGGGTCGACGGCCCTCCACCAAAGTCCAAGGACCAAGGTCTAGGGCCCTCTCCCACCTCTTCAACCTAAGGTCCAAGCCAAGGTCTAAGGTCAGGGTCTAAGGTCAAGGTTTAAGGTCTAACGCCCAGGGTTCAAGCACCATCTTCCACATCTTTCCCTCCTGGGATTTTAAGGCGCTGCATATCGCTGCTCCTCTTTTCTTATTCGCCTTTATTACCCATTTTTCCTTATTTCCTTTATTTCCCCAGATGATTCCCCCACCTTTTAACCACGCAACTGGCTCCGCTTCTAAGGCAGGAGGCAAAAACAAGGCGACGGGATCTACAAACAACGGAGTCGAATTTTGCAAAGGGTCGCTGTTATGCTGTGGCAGGAGCATCAAAAGGGCGACGGTCATACACAGACACACGGAGTCAACTTGCAAAGGGAGGGCGCTGTTTATGATGTCGGATGACGGGCCGGATATGGATGCGAAGGATGGGGCTTTTAAGATGACTGATGTCAAATCGATATTTGCAAGGCAGCTTTGTAAAAACACAAATACCATAATAGGTTCTGTTCTTGCATAGCTCGGGTAGGATGATAATACTGTAGCTCAGATTTAGTCGATCGATAGATAAGCTACGTGCAAATAGCAATCAATGTTTTTTGCTTACAGTGCTCTCCCTCTATCCCACCCAACTGACTGCAGAGACGTCGTCGCCTTCCCTTCCCTTCCCTTCCCTTCCCCTTCGCCCCCTGTCTCACCCTCCCCAACACCTGACCCATTCATTTCTCAATACACCTCACGCGATAGTACGAAATGTACAGAAATAATTAAAAACTGACGGGAAACACGCGGCATCGCTAAACGCAGAACGAAAAGAAAGAAAGAAAGAAGATTCGCCAGGGGGGCTTTTTTTCTTAGATAGATACTTGGTACGAAAGAAAAGAAAGAAAAAGCGCAAAACGACAGCTTTTTGCGGAAGTACTTTTCTTGCAGTCAAGGTAGGTAGGTAACTCGTACAGTAAGTAAGTAGGTAGCTCGAATAGGATGGTATGGTACAAGAGGGCTGCTGTCTGGTGAGGTCGATGTATCTCGTAGGGTATATGTATGTATGATAATGGCGGGCGTCTTGTTTGCTCATCCAAACCCTCCCTACCTTATGCCAATCTCCAATTCCACGGCTTTACATCTATCTCTATCTTCATAACTTCCCCTACGCCTGCGATATTCTCAAACACCCTTCCCCCCCTTTTCCCCCAAATATGGGATCCTTCCTGAGTAGACGGAGAGAGGGGGGGATGAGGGGAGAGGGGAGAGGGATGGGGTACGATTGAATCATATGTGCGGGAATTAGATAATATACCCGGTATGTAGCATTGAAAAGCCAAGATTAAATCAGGGTTGTATGTCCTGTTTTTTTTTTTTGTTTTTTTGGGGGTCAGTGATGTTTGTGGCGTTTTGTGTAAAGTGGAAGTCAAGGTGATGAGGGTAGTGGTTTGAGGGAATGATAAGTTTGGTCGTGTGGATGCATGGAGAAGGGGGGGGGGTTTGTTCGTTGGTGTGCGTTGATTTTCTGCATTCTGTTGAGATATGACACTTCAAAACCATCATATCCCTTCTTTACTTCGCACACCCTCACCTTCTCTCCCCAACCCCAACACCCGATCCCCAACCCTAACTCTCGCTCTTCCCTTCCCCCCACGCAAAGCACAATGCACCCCAAACCACACCCTCCCTCCACTCCTCCTCGTCTTTGCCAGCGTCACAAACGGCTCCTCATTCTTCTCCGCCGTGTCCTGGTTAACGCATACCATCTGGCACCTCCTACACGGTCCCAGCACGTCGAATTTATGCCCGCCGATGTGCATTGAGTGCCAGGTGTCTTCGGTGTAGGGGTGCTCGTGGGAGGATTCAGCGATGATGATGTTGGCGCGGAAGACAGAGGCGGGGGCGGGTTTGCCGTGGGCGGTGAGTGCGATTTGTGCGTTTAGAAGGTTGAGGCTGGAGCGGGAGATTGTGAGGATGGGGGATTCGTTGGAGAGGAGGATTGGGCGTTTTTGCGCGTCTGGGTGGGGGCTGGACAGGGCTGTTCTGCAGTCTTTCTGATGAGTGCTGGTTTGGTATGGCTGTAGGTGAGCCTTCGAATGTCTGTTGCTTAAACCAGATGTACTGGCTGGAAATCTGGCGAGGGTACAGGGGGTACCAACGATGTTGGTGAAGAAGTCAGCAATATGTTTTGAAGCGTATGTTTGCGCGACGATAGTGTCACCGCAGACCTGTGAGTACGGTGTTGAGAAGCCGTTTCCTGGATGTTGGAACAGGGTGGGATCTGCTGATAGAGGAAGGCTAATTTCAGCGGGGGTCGATGGAGGAATAGATCCATGAAAGCGCACATGCAAGAGCCCATTATCGAGGTCGATGCTGGGTCTCAATAGAGCCATCTTAGGGTACCGCTTTTGACTGAGCGCTGCACGAGTGCCTTGATGGACAAGACACCATTCCCTGTCAAAAGCCAGACCTTCGGTCTTGATATCCCAGGACACGCCCTCTGGGATCGACCAGCCGCCACAACTTTTGATGGGATAAATGGCTAATGTCTCAACGTAGAAGCCGTTGTGTGACGAGTTTGGTTCTGGACCTAGTTTCACGACATCGAGTTTGTCAACAAAGAATTCTTCAACAAAAGCAAAGAATGTTAAGACGTCTTGCAGATTGCTCATAGCACCGAAGCTAACCCTAAGGGCACCTGTTGGTTTGCCTCCTATGATGTCGTTATCATTCCCACAACGCTGGCCAGCAGTGAAATTTCGCTTCATTTCCCAAGGAGCCAGTTCTAACGAAGAAGCAATGCCTCCCGGGTTACAGAGGCCCCCACTTCTGAACTGAATGTTCTTGATGACTGCAAGCTTCTCGACCTCAGAATTGCTGATCCATTCTCCTTGGCCATCCCGCAGGTTGAACGCGATTATTGGACCTTGCGTTCCAGCATCTTCATACGCTGAAGGCTCCGTGTAGATTTTGCAAACCTTGCCGCCACTACTATGACGCAAAGCAGAGAGCCGCTCATAGAGCTGCTTCGCAAGATACAAAGTGTGAGACGAAACGAGTTCAAGAGACTGAAAGAGACGCTTATGGACACTCAAGGCACTATCAAGAGCAATAATGCTGTGGATTGGTAAAGTACCGTCCTCTAATTGCTCATGGAGACTATTCTCTTTCATCATATGCCATTGCTCCTTTACGCATGTCACCATCTCTACCGTACCTCCTCCGAAATATCTTCGACGCTGTAGTGGCTGGCAGGAGTCTTTACGCACAATAAGGGCTCCCAAATCCGGAAAGCCGAAGATCTTGTAGAAGCTAAGGACCGTATAATCAGGCGCTTGAGTGACATCGCTAAGATCAAGCGGAGATGTGGAGACAAGAGCGGCAGCATCGAGAAGAGTGTAAACCCGTTGATTTTGTGTATTGCCTAAGGATCGGACAGCGCCAGGCCAAGATAGCGGCAATCGGCGCCCGTTGAAGCTGGACTGAGCAGGGTATGCGAACAGACCAAGCCTAGCAGCGTCAACGATCAAATCTGGAGAATCTTCTGCTGCAAGCCATCGCTCAACCTCTGCATCCGACTCGAAGCAATGATGACCAGCCAAGGCGGTCTGACGAACCCCAACCAAGCTCGTATGCGAATCCTTATGGTACCCATACCAAAACCCATTATTGTTCTCCTTGAAACCATCCATGACTAGCTTGACTCCCGCCGTAGCATTTGCCACAAAGACCAAATCGAAACGGTCTGGATCGGCCTTGAAGAAACGCAATACCTTGAGCCGTGTGTCCTCGATCCGCCGAGACGTAAGCTGAGAGGAAGCTGACGAAGAATGTGGATTGCCCAAAAGATTGGACATCATTTCTTTAGAGAATTCCTCCATAAGAGACTTTGGGTATAGGGTGGTGCCAGCGTGATCCAAGTAGGTCGTACCTGGATAGTTTCCGTTAGCCAGTAGTTCTATAATCCAGTTTAGCGAGATACCTTGAAGCATTGGGAACTCTCTCCCTCTGATGGAATCAACGTCTTCACTGTAGCTAGCCATGTCCGCAAGATTCAGAGGCTTCTTGTCCATTTCGGTCTCCAAGCTCGACCTATTGATCACGGCGGCCATAGCAACCAAGATCCTTCTCGAAAGGACAACAGCCTGTGAAGAACATGCATTTGAGCAAGGCTAGATTCTCGAAGCTATAGTCATTAAACTGATAATCAATCTCGGAGGTGACCGACCCTTGCGAAAGCCTGAGAGTTAATGACTATTATGCCATACGGAGAGGACGAGAATATCATAAGGACATGACAACGCTTCTACGAGTAATGCTTGAAATCTTTACAGGAAGGCAAAATCGTACCCGCTCAAGAACATCTGTTCCGACATTTTAGGTGGTTTCAATGTGGCTAATTTAATATTCGGTTCTCTAGGTGTCTTATATACAATATGTGGGCCCAATTGCCAAGTAGACAGAATCTTCCCTCGAGAGGGAGTACAGTTCGTCTCTGATCGAAAACGCCAGCACCGCCGGGGGGAGAGCCTCAACCACGCCGGCGTTTTCCCAAACTCCTGTCTAATATGCCGTAATCATAAAGGCGGTGACCTCCTTCCAATCCTCAACCATACGCTCAAACATTAAACAAAAGGGTATAAGAGATTCGCAAACATCCAGTGGCCGTCTCAGCCATGTGCTACCTGCACTCACCGAACCAAACCCATACAGCCGAGTTACCTCGCTATGCTAACAGCCCTGCGATACAGCAACAGGGAAAAAACAGACCAGGAAGCGCAGGTAATTATGGGAAATATGATTTCTGCTGAAGGTGCCAAATCATCAAGATAGGCCCATTATATCAGCAGGAAATCCCAGCCCTTCTGCTGCATCACGTCCCGCCAGTGGACGCTCTGTCTTTCTCCTGTGGGGTGTCCCTCCTCGGATTGGTACCAAACTTCCTGAAGTAGGCGAACCATCCGACCGAAGCTACCAAATTCGGCGTGTTCACCAAGGCACGAGATCCTGTCTGCGAAGACCTGGCGGAACGGGGACGTTGGAGTGCTCTGGGATCCAGCAATCAGCAATGGCCAAACAAGCGAGCGATCGAAGCCATCTAGTCCAGAGGGTATGTACTCGAGGGTGCTTGCAAAGCGTGAGATTAGTCCGAGCATGGAAGGGGCATATCTAGATGCACCAGGGACTAAGCTGCACAAGTAAATACGAGCAGCTATTCGGAATACTGCCGTCATATTTTTAGATAGCTGCTTCGGCCGAATGGCACCCGTCGATGAGTACGGATAGTCAAGGGTTCCTGGTGGTGGTTCGGTTCGGTCCAGATGTTCTCCGAGGAGCTTGATATGTTGGCAAAGTTGCATATCATCGACACGACCGGTGTTCTTGAGCGCTTCTAGACAGGCGATCTCAGATATCAAGTACATCATACGATCCTCGCACCCCATCAGCTCACACAACCCAGACGTCGATCCACTGTCGTTCTTCTCGCGGTATGTGTCTGCAAATTGAGGCGATCGTCCCAACATAGTCGCGCCCAGGATGTCAATCCAAGAGGCTAATGTCATGTTGAACGGAGGATGCATGTTGGCGCTATTGACATGCACCATTGCGTGCGGTAATTGCAATTTCCTTACTAGACTTGAGCCGGCTTGAAAATGCTGATGCCACGGGATATCCGGGAGAGAATCATCCGGACGGCCTACTGAGCACTGGAAAAATATCATGCCTAGAGTCGCTTCCAATATCTGGAGATGGTCAGTGTCGCGATTGAGCGCTTCGCAGAGCTCCGAGATCGTGGCGTAACGATGGCGCATAATATCACTGTCAATCTGCTCACTTTGTAATCCTTGGGTCGATTTGAGATGTATGGCAGCGATGCTCAGACAGCAATGGAGGTAACACTTGTTCGACTCGAGGGCGGGTAGGATCACTTCTGACCTTGCCGAGCCATGTTGATTGACCTCGAGTATTGGAAATATAAGTCTCAAAACATTATCTATGAAGTGGTCCAAAAGGGGTCTATCGCAATCGTCAACTTGGATGAGTGCTTGTTGTGAGGCCTGAGGGGCTCCGTGGGAGAAATCGAAGAAGTTGAAGTCTAGCCCCTCCTCGCCGCTAAACATATCTCCGGTACCGTATATGTCATCGTGCACCCAATCTTCCTCGGGGAAAGATGGTAAAGTAGAATGAGCCTGCGGGGGTTGGAATGTGCTGAATGTCGAAGTCGTCGAGTCCCTTCTCGTAGGGATATCGTTGACATACATTTGTCGTTCCGTCTTAATGTCGACTTCGTATGGTGTTGGTAGGTAAGGCTGGTAATGAGGGTTCGCGTCGTATGGTGGTGGGGACAACACGTGAGGCTGATATTGATCGAAATGCTCATGTACGGAAGGTTGGTTGAAGTCATATCCTATTGAGAACTGGGAATCGATTGAGGCGGCGCGCGTCCGAGCGGTAACGTCTGAGTAGGTCGCTGATGTTGGCAAAGAGTGTGAGAGCCCAGGAGGAGTTTCCCCGCCCGTAGGCCCGATCTGAGTTGTTTTCTCGGAAAGCTTCGTTCGCTTAATGATGTTTTTGATGGTTTCCTTTTGTTGTTTCCGCTGCTCACTGTTACTCCACCACATTGGCCTTTTGTATTCGCACTTAAGTCCAAGGTGCTTGCAAGCTTTGCATTGACCTTTCCCTTCGTCACATTTTTTCCTTCGCAGCCGACATGTGAAGCATCCTGAGGTTCTAGCATTAATTGTTGTTCAAAAATTTCAATGAATCCATGAACGCTCACCTGATCTGGATCTCCTATGCATCTTCGTGCTCGTCTTGGGGGGTGATGATGGTTTTGGGACAACCGTGGGTGCAGACTTGCTAGCCTGCCCGGCTGGATGAGCTGTCACGGGCATGTTTCCTCACTTAAGACTGGTATCGTGGTACTGGGAATATCAAAGTTGTATATTGGAAGCAAGGAACGGCGATAGTGAATGACAAGCAGCAAGACCGGATTGCTATTAGGGTGAGGTGATAGAGGATCAAAGCCCGACCAGCTGGCTTCGATATGCGAGGACGAGATGAATAGCGAGCAAGATGGACGCGGTCTGCCGTAACGAGCCTTGAAGTTTGGGTTCGGGCATCATTGAATCATTATATGTATGCATTTTCTAGAATCAGGGCACGAAGCCACCATTCTAAATTTGACTCTGTGCTGTGGGTGTGAATTTCCACGAGACCAAAGCATCGGGGAAGGGAAAGCAAAGTGTACAGGACGCTAAGGCGACGAGACGTGCGAATCGATTGGCGAAATGCTCGGTGAGAGACGGCTAAAACGCTACTGCATATGAGGGGTAAAGACTCGAAGTTGTCTGCCAATGAGAATGCCTCATACCTTCCTATTAGGGGCTATTAACTGCTATTTTTGCATATGTGGACGCGCCCCGACGTGATCAATCGGCACAGCAAGGCAAAAGGGGGGTGGACAGCTTACAAGGTATCCCTGGTACTCGTACGGAATAGGAGCAAAGTCATCCAAAGAAAGCTTCTCCTCAGGCGTTGGCATATCGTCCGTGCAGCGGGTGAACGTTCGGTTTTGCATGCACGTCGGACGCTGAACGGTACATCCGTACCACCTCATCTAAATGTTATCGGTTCCGTGGCTGCCACGAACACAGGCCTAGGTAACCTCCAGGTTTCCCAGTCGTCTGGTTGTTCATGTCGATTGTCGAGTACCTTTTAGTGCAGAACATGCAGCTCTTTACTACGTACCACCGACTGGTCCATTGTCCCATTCCCCATTCCCCATGATCACGAGCAGCCATCCCCCTCTTTCCTCGGATCTTTACTGGTACAGTCGCACCCATTGCGCTACTCCGTGATAAGAGCATTTTGCTGCCAATATGGACAAGGTGTGATGCAGGTGGGAGAGCATCCACATCGAACGAGTGGTTGTGAGTGATCGGTAGTGCATGGGCTAGTGGTGGTGCTGTAGCGTGATTGTGCGTCCGGCGCTTCTGGTTCGTCCCGCACCCTCCAAGCCCATTGTCAATAGTGCATGAGAGACTATTGATTGTGTGATGCATGCTGCAGACCCCCGGCACTGCGCGACGTTGTGGTTTTAGAGCTAAATTGGTAGCTATTCAGGCAGCCTTGACTCAAAACGTCACTATTATGTCTCTTTGGCAACTCTCGACACGGCAAGAGTTCTAAGAATAAATGTGATTAATTTGGTGCCCCGATGGTGCCACAGTAAAATATCCCTAATTATGCCGTGTTCGTGATCCTGTTCACGGACCCATGCTCACTCAATCTCGTTTTCTCCGCCAATCACGAAACCTCAGGGCTTCGACGATTTCCATTGATACCTTAGTATTCGCTACGGAGTAAACAGAATGATAGCCTTCTCGTCATACTTGCGGTCTGTATGTCGTGACTTGCCAGAGCTGTTTGTGCTCTAGAACATCTACAGAAGGATCCGACACTAATAATGAGCTTGTAGCCTTGTGTTCGTCGCCGTTGTCATGTGAAGGCTTGGGATTATTCTGAACGCGGAAGAAGTTCCGTACTTTGTCTGGAAGGATTGCTGACCTGGATGGTTCCCAATCCGATAGCTATCGGATGCCCGCCTGCATCTCATGGGTCGCGCCCACGCTGGCGATCCTATACGAGGATTATCAAGGGTTCAACTCCTTGTTGAAGTCAGCAAAAGGAGATATCACGTCCTGTACGGAATACGGAATATTGGATTGAATACGGATAGCAATTGCTTGCTCCAAGTTTAGTAGAAGTCAACCGGAGCTGAATTGGAAAATTGGAACATTTGACAATTCGAACCAATTGAAAAATTGTGCCGACTCTATGTAATTCGGACCATTTGACGGGCTGGATCTTGCAGAGTTGATAGACTAAGGTAGTCGGTCGTCTTTGATTGCTACGTGACCAGATCACGCCGATAGATCTTGTTCAGGTTCCGGGGATCTTCAATTCAAGGGCGAGTCCGAGGCCCTATCGGGCATGATATACAACTTCATACCCACATCGCAGCTTGGTTGGATAATGTTCACTGTGCCATCTCGACAGC
>JAABUV010005989.1_pt1 | contig 13511 bp, 20 predicted proteins | sample 5559971 | NCBI WGS metagenome assembly JAABUV01 (sample SAMN10711881, study PRJNA513362) | rock metagenome | isolation source: Antarctica rocks | place: Antarctica: Victoria Land, Knobhead nord | collected 2015-12-19
TCAAGCAGGATGCGGAAGGCGACCGGCTCCGCGACGGGGTCCCGCTGGTTGCCAGGCGGCAGCAGGAGCGCCAGCGCGCGCGCGCGCAGGGCCTCCCGCTCGCCTGGTGCCAGCAGCGCTGAATCACAAACAGCTGACGCCCAGGGGCAAGAGCATGGAGCCGCATGGCACTGGCAGCCATGCGTTTGCACAGCGCCGTTGACAAGCTTGAACATCTGAGAGCGCTGAATGCGAAGGGCAAGACTCCCGTACTGTTAGCTCAGTCAGTGGAAGCAAGCTTCGCAAACAAACGCTGATAGCATGGCGTGATCACCAGCGCAACAACTGTCATAAGAGGTGTTTGCGAAGTCCGTTTCACAGCACAGAGTGGTGAAGATGCATGGTCGCATCTGGAACCAGTCCCCGTGAAAGATTTATCTGCGCCACAGGATCACTTCGCGGCTGGTGCAGGGTTGCAAGGCAAGGGTCAGACAGCACACGGCGGCACAGAGATGAGCAGGGGCATCGCGGGGGCAGTACCAGGCTGGCAGTCCGTCAGGGAGGCCAGCAGCGGGCGCATGAGCTTGAACGCGGACTTCAGCGTCCGCTGGTTGGCGGCGGGCGGCCCGGCGGCCATCAGCGCATCAGCGGCCTCCCTGGGCGAGCGGCCCACCGCGCGCCAGACCTGCGAGCAGCGCGCGCCCCACGCGCGTCTGCGCCTCACTCTGCCCAGCGCCCCCTGCAGGATATGGGTGCGGCCTCGTGCTGCGGCTTGCGCGGCATGCTGGCCCTCAGACAGCGGCGCCTCACAACGAGGTCGCCTGCGAGCCCCGCATACAAGGTTGCGCAACGCAAGCTGCCATGCTGACATTGTGCACGCCCGCAGGCGCGCGCCGCACAGGCAGCACGCCAGCAGGAGGAGCGAGAGTTGCCGCCGCTCGCAAGCCTCAGCGGCACGCAGCACAGCGCGCGCTCGGTCACCCCGACTGCGACCAGGACCAGGCCGCGCATCCCGGGGCTGCGCCCGCGCACCTGGGCGCCGCACGCGCTGAGCAAGCTGAGCAGGCACGCGTTGGCGGCCCAGCTCGCGCCCTCGCCGCAGCCCGCCGCGTCAGCCAATGCCGCGACCAGCGCAGGCCGCTCGCGCAGCAGGCCCGCCAGCGCAGGCGCATCCGCCAGCGCCAGCAGCGTCTGCAGCGCTACGAGGACGGGCTCGCGCTGCGGCGCGCCGTGCGCGTGCTCCGCCTCTGCCGGCGCCGGCTGCGCGCGCGCAGCACCGAGGTACTGCCTCCAAAGGCGCAGGCGGGTGGCTGCATGTGCCACTGTCCCTGATGCTGTATTGTCTGCACGTACGACCTCAATTTGCCCAGCGCGGTTCCTAAGGGACTGGAGCTGACCCGCACGGGACGCATCACAAGGTGCACTACGGGACGCATCACGCAGAACAACACTCTATAAGACTGTGCTCAACATGAGCGGGCAAGGAGTGTGCCCTGCACGCACATCCGGCACGGATCCTGACGCTCGAAGTGAGGCGGCTGTGGGCGGCGCCGGGCTCACCCCCGCCTGCAGCGCACGTGTCCAGTCGTGCAGCACGCCCGCCAGCGGCCCCGCCGCGCCCAGGTCCGCCGCGCCGCCAAAGCGCCCGAGCGCGCGCGCCTCGCCGGCGGCCTGCATGCGGCGCCCCGCGCTTACACCGCTGCCGCGCGGCGCGAGGCGTCGGGCGAGTGCAGCGCAGCAAGCAAGCGACTGAGAGGCCGCCAACGCTCAGGTCCTGAGATGAGGCAGCAAATGCAACCGCACCATGTTCTGCACGCGCTGCACGGGGTGCGCCATGAGGCGGTAGAGCCCGGGCAGGCGTCGCCCGCCGGCGAGCGGCTCCGCGGGGCCGTTGGGGTGCGCCGCCACGAGCGCGTCGCCGAGCGCGGCGAGCACGCGCGCGCTGCTGAGCAGGCGGTCATGCTCCAGCGCCTCCCGCAGCGGCACCGCCAGGCCTGCATGCGACCCTGCACGCACGGCCAGTGTCAGCTCGCAGACGCCGCCCATGGGCGACCCAGGTGCATGCTCGCACAGCAGGCAGGGGCTTGTAGCGAGCGGGGCACGAGGTCTTAGAGCTCAAAGGTGTGGGTGTGCATCAAAGGCGCGTTGGCGCCCGGCATCTCAGGGCCCAGGCAGCCAGCCAGGCGCTCACCCGCTGCAACCGCCCGGAACACTACAGTCAGGCGCTCCTCATCCAGCGCCGCCGCCGCCGCGGCCGCTGCTGGGGCGTACTTGGCGCCACTGGCAGGTGCACGCCAGCACGCCTGTGCTGCGCCCTCGTCAGTCGGCGCCGGCCGGGGCACCCAGGCGGCAGGTCAGGCGCACGAGACTGGCTCTTCAGCACTGGACTGTGTCACTGCGCGAGACTGGTGCAGTACCTCAGCCGCGTGATAGGCCGCCACACAGGCGGAGCAGCAGCTGAGCTCCCGGCTCGCCGTTTCCCACAGCGCGAGCACGACGGGCCGCGCATCCTGCTCAGGCAGCAGCTCCCTCGCAACGGGCTCGAGTATGGCCGAGAGCTTGCACCACAGGTGCAGCCCGGGCTTTGTGTCCTGCGCGGGCCGCACAGCAGTGCGCTCAGCAACGCCTGCTCACAGGTGCGAGGCCGCCTCGTGCACGGCGCTCGTCCTCAGCAGTACCAAGCGCTGGCCGCAGCGCTCAGGACTCACGAGGAGGAAGCCTGTGGCAAAGTTGCACCACTCTCGCCGTGGCGCGCTGCCTGGTGAGGTGCGCTTCAGGCGGTCGAGCAGCTCTCTCTGCGCCTGGAACATAGAGCGCCTGCGCTGCTGCTGCGCCGAGCACTGCCGTCCTGCTGGGACTGCACTTGGCCAACCATTGGCTGCAAGCCAATGCGTGTATAAACAAGATTGAGGGCCGGCCCTGCTGTAGGACGTTCAAGGCCTACATGCTCACTCTACGGGGCGGCAACGTGGTTGGCGCTTGCTGCCTCACTACCCTCTTTGTGCAGCCAAGGCTAGTTTGTGCAGCCAAGTTGATGTCGCTTGCAAGCGACATGACGTCTTGTACCCTGTAAATTAAAGGGAGAGCGAAATTCTACAGAGACATGCTGACTGAGTTCCAGGGACCTGCACTATCCCTGCACTCTCTCAGTGCAAGTGCACTGAGAGATATGCTCGAAACATTGGGACATGCAATGGGAGTCCTCTTCCGGCAATGGTCTCCTTTTCATTGACGCACGGCGGGCTCTCATTCATCATGCATGCACACCAAACTCTTACCCAACACTACCTTGCCATGGGCGTCACATGCATGTGACATCCATGTGGGCGCTGCAGGGTCGTGTCACACACATGGTTTTGGGGGGTGCAGTTTTCTGCGAACTGCAAATGTGATGTCCACGTTCCTACACACGCTTGCTGCCTTGCCCACACAGACAGCACATATTCCAGAGCACTGTGGGCCAACAGCAAGCTCCTCGCGTGCCAGGCTAGGCCGGGGCGGCTTGCTTAGTCTCTTCCTTCTTCTTGCCGCCAAACATCTTGACGGCCAAGGTGATGCCAAGGGCCCAGCTTCCCAAGACGGCGAAAACTATCTGCGCGCCAGCACCTGACCAACGTCAACGTCGCTGCATGCTCGGTATTGGCAAGGAGGGCGGGAAGTCAGGCTCAAGGAGAGGGACCAGTCACCACGCCTAGAGCGACTTGCTTGCGCAGCGCTCTTTGCTCGAAAGCGCTGCACTGCCAGGCCAGCAGCCTGAACAGAGGCTTGACACAACAGAGGACTCAAGGGGTGAGGCAGGAGCGACAAGGGGCGCCTAGAACGCTTCGCTTGCGCGGGGCTCTTGACACGCAAGTGAGCACACAAGTGCTGCACTACCAGGCCAGCAGCCTGAACAGAGGCTTGACTCAACAGGGAACTCTAGAAGGGAAGGCAGGAGCGACAGGGGGGCCGCACGTGCTCCTCCTTCCACTTGGAGACCTCTGTAGGCGCCTGCCAGGCGTTCACCTTCACCTCGCCGTGCGCGTCTGCGCGGCACTGAGCACATTAAAGAGTCCAGCCAGCAGCTGTGTCACCAACCGCGATCCAGAGCGTCGCGGCTCTTTGTCTGCAATACATTGGCTGAACCCCAAGCGCACACGCGCGCTCCGCGCACCTGCTGCAAAGCTGCGGCAGTGCTGCGCTGGCGCTGCGGCCTGCGACCTAGGTGCGCGCTGCGCAAGAGACCGAAGTAGCGGGCGAGACGCAAAGCTCATCCTGGCGCTTCAATCCAGAGCACGCACACGAGCACCTCCCGATCCCCGGTCCCTCTCCTCTCTGCACCAAATCAACAGCACAAGGAGTGTGGCCCTTGGGTAGGTTTTCTGGCAGGCAATAACAGCTTGATAGGCAGGGCGGCTGCGCACTGAGGCCAGCTCAGAGCGCAGGACAGAGCGCGGTGGGAGCGCGCGTCACCATGGTGGTGAGTGCCTCGAGCTGCAGAGCGGTGCTGAGGCGATGCTGTTGTCTGTTTGTTTATGAGTGGAGGGCCGGCGCGGGTGTGATGAGGCCGCAAGACACAGACGCTCCGAGACGGCCTGCTGACAAGGGGCTGTGCGGCGTGGCGCAGAACGAGAAGAAGCTCTCCAACCCCATGCGGGAAATCCGCGTGTCCAAGCTCGTGCTCAACATCTGCGTGGGGGAGTCTGGTGACCGTCTGCAGAAGGCGGCAAAGGTGCTGTCCCTGGATCTGCCGCGGCAGCTTGAAGTGCCAGCGCCCAGCTCTGGGCTCCGCTTGCAGAGCTACTTTGCTGCGTGCCAGTCCACCAGAGGCTGTGCGAAGTGCTCTGCTCTGTTGTTGACAGCCGTCAGCTCAGCAGCCGGTGTGCATCTGACAAACGCACCAGGTGCGTGCCTGAGGCCCGGCGAGTCACTGCAGCACTTGGTCAGCCGCGGGAGCAGCAGAGGCCATACGCAGAGTGTGAAAGGGCAACTTGCTGCTGCGCAACGTGCAGCCTATGGTTGTGGAGTGGCGCTGGCAGGACCTGCGGAGGGCAGGGCCGCTGAGGCGTCTCGCAACGGCGCTGGGCAGAGGCTGCGGTATGAGAGGACAGGGAGGCTGGCGCCTGAAGCAGTGTGTGCCGCTCGCGCGCAGGTGCTGGAGCAGCTGACGGGGCAGCAGCCGGTGTTCGGCAAGGCGCGGTACACCGTGCGCAGCTTCTCCATCCGCCGTAACGAGAAGATTTCGACGTCTGTCACCGTGCGCGGCGAGAAGGCGCTGCAGCTCATCGTGCGCCCCCTGTGCCGCTCGGGGCGGCTGAGCGGCAGGGCGTTGCCGGGGCGCCGGGCGTTCCGGGCGCATCCTGCACTCTTGTATCGCGGGTAGCAGTGATGTGGGGCATGGCGCCGCCGCCAGCAGGCATCAGCGTGTGCCCCGCGCGGCTGTGCAGGAGGCGGGCCTGAAGGTGAAGGAGTACGAGCTGCTGCGGCGCAACTTCTCGGAGACCGGCAACTTTGGCTTCGGCATCAGCGAGCACATTGACCTGGGCATCAAGTACGACCCGTCCACGGGCATCTACGGTGCGCTCGCCCATTCCTACGGGCGCCTGCGGGGCCAACATGTGCAGGGAGGCACTGTCTGTGCACAGCTAACTTTTTGTAATTGAGTTGCATGATTGTTGGGGGCTCACGAAGAGGGCGCTGGTTGCGGGAGGCGCGCGCCGCGTCCCTGTGCGTGCGGATCGCCACTGGAAATACTGATTACACCCTGCGCACCCCTGATGAGGGCAGAGGCGTATGAGCCCGGTGGCACAGCAACCCCCAGCCGCCGCAGCGGGGCGGGCGGCCTCCACAGCGGCCCGCCCCGCTCTCCTTGGGCTCCTGTCCAGCTGCCCTCCAGCTGGCTGCCCCTTGGGCGTGCGGTAAAGCGCAAGACAAGTACTTGGTACTATCCCTGTATATGCTTGTACGCTGTCCGCACGGGGGGTATATATTGGGATACCACCTAGGATCTGTGGTCAGTAGCCTCCCCGCTTGTGGAGCTCTCTGTGGCCCAGCGCTGTGGCCTGCCAGCCCACATTGGTGTGTCCAGCACTTGCAACCCGTGGTCACACGCATGCAGTGACTGCCCGCACGGCCTACCAAAAGTTTAGCGTAGCCTGTCTGCAGCGCACCCGCTCGGCCGGTGGTCGAAAGGGCGGCGGCGGCCCGACCGCGCGGCTGCAACGAGCAGCGCGCCGCTTACGGCGGCCCGCGCGAGCGCCGGGGCGGGCGGCTGAGGCGGCCGCGCGCGCGCGCGCGCGCGCGCAGGCATGGACTTCTACGTGGTGCTGGACCGCGCGGGCTACCGCGTGGCCAAGCGGCGGCAGCAGCTCTCGCGCGTGGGCGTGCAGCACAAGGTGACCAAGGAAGACGCCATCAAGTGGTTCCAGACCAAGTTTGAGGGCGTCGTGCTGAACAAGCAGCACCAGTACTAGCTGACGCGGCACACCCACTGCGCGTGCTTGTAGCCGGGGCTGGGCGGCAGCGCGAGCGGCGGCTTTTCTTGGGGGCCGCCCCTGCACCTGCAGGCTGGCTGGGCTGGGGGTATCTGTTTGCTGGTAGGTCAGCCTGTGCAGCATACGGTAGCCGGGGCAGCGGCTGCCGGCCGGCGGCTGGCAGCGCGGGGGGGTGAGGCGGGGCCTGCAGGCGAGGTGGCTGCGCATGGCAGCAGGAGCGAATGGCAGTGCATCACCTGGCCGGTATGTTAAACCAGGTCTGGATGCCAGGCCTCGTGTGGTACTGACCTTGTACCATGGCCGTATTGGTGAGGTACCGCATCTGGCTGCCTCCCTGGTGTCTGGCAGACGAGGGAGCACAGCAGCGTGTAGCAGCGTGGCTGGATCGCAAAGGTCTGGCAGCTTGTGGCAATGCAAAGCTGTGTGCAGTAGGTAGAGGTCTGCAACATGCTGTGCCCAAGAGCTGGCTCGCTGTCCACTCTGATGAGTTGGACAATAATACTGCACTCAACATTCAAGTCCTGATTACACGAGCAGGGAGTGTTAGCACCATGGTGTTCAACACACACTATCACAAACGTGCGAATCATCCTTGCCAACCGTGTTTACGCATCATTAGCGCCATGCCACATGGGTACTTATGCCCTTCTAGCTTCAGCCATGGCAGCACTTCAAGACGCTCCTCCGCACCCACGCTCACACACCAGTATTGGCTCAGAACGCATCAGACTAGCAATACAAGACATCGCGAAGCACCACCAAAAGATGCAGCCTAGGGCAGCACACAACACAAAGCCGTTGCACAAGCCCACCAGTACAGACAGACAGTGGACCCAAACAGGAGCGACTGCTCGTAGTGCATGCGCGCCGAGCAGTGACATGCACCATGCATGGCTCAGCTGCACAAAGGGGCTTAGCTGTGCATGGGCAGCAGCGGCACACGCGCCGCTGCATCCGGGACGACAGGCGTGGCAGCAGCCACATACGGGTCCCACGGCTGGGATGCAAACAGCACATCCTCCTCAATCAGCAGAAACGCCACCTGGCTGAACACATACAGAACAACTAGGTAGAGGCCCAGCCGCCGCGGCAGGCGCCACCCCGCCAGCGGCACATACAGCGCAACGAACAGCAGCACAGCCGCCTGCACAAGTTGCGGCATTAGTCAAACAGCTTGTGATCCTCACAAGCAGCATCAGAGCATGCTCGCGACACCTTCCGCCGCTGCCCCTGCTCAGCATGCCGAGCTCCAACCGTACTGCAAAGCTCACAACCTACACAAGCCATATCTTCACCAGCACACATGTCAGGTGAGCGCGCGTACGAGATATAGCACATATACAGTCTGGGCTGGTCGTTCCTTGTAAGCTATGACGTTGGCGATCCTGAGAACACCTAGTCGACAGAAGCCGTGCGAAAAGGGGGCGCACCGACTGCGCGCCCAGCAGCAGGACGCCATTGGTCAGGCGCACGGGCAGGCCCGCCGCGCCCGTCTTGGCGCCCTGCAGCAGCACCGGCCCGCCCAGGCCGACCGCCAGATTGAACACGGGCCCCGCGAAGCAGGCTGCGAGCGCCATGGTGCCCTGGCCGGCGCGCGCCAGCGTCAGCGTGGCCACCACCTTCGGCACATTCTCGCCCCAGGCCAGCACGGTCGCGCCGAGCACGTCGCTGGCCACGCCCAGCGCGCGCCCGCCCGCCTGCAGCAGCGCGACCACCTCGCACGCCACCGCCTGCAGCCACACCGCGCTCATCGCCAGCGACACGCCGGCGATGGCCAGCGAGCGGCGCGGCGCGCGGCGCGCGCCGCCGCCGCCGCCGCCGCCGCCGCCGGGCGCGCACAGGCGCCAGCCGAGCGCGGCGGCCAGCGCGGCGCTGAGGCAGGCCCACGCGGCGGCGCACGCGGCCGGCGGGATCGCGCGCGGGCCCCAGCCCAGCGCCTGCAGCAGGAAGCCAGGCGCGGCGGCCGCCAGCACGCCCGCGTAGCCGCAGCCGTACGAGTCCAGGTGCAGCGACGGGTTGGTGGCGTGCATCGCCAGCGCGACGGGCGCGGTCGCGAGCGCCACGCCGCGCCGCCAGCGGCTCTTGCCCTCCCAGCCCACAAAGCCGCCCAGCGCGGTTCCCAGGCGCCGCAATGTGCGCCGCGCCCACGCCCATGCGCCGCCGCACTGCGGCTGCCCGCCCAGGCCGCTGACGCGCACGCAGGGCCGGTCCGCGCACATGGGCATGCGCTCCCACACGTCATCGGCGTCGTCACACACAGGGCTGTGCATGCAGGTGGCAGCGTCGGCGGCGCTGCTGCTGCGTTCGCGCTTCGCCTCGCAGCAGAGCGGCGTGCGACAAGGCGGCGCGCACGGCTCAAACGCGCAGCTCGGGGCACCCTGGCTGGGCAGCTGCGGGCTGTTGCAGGGCTGGCCCACTCCTTCCTGGCTGCAGGCGCAGCCGCAGCCGCACGCGCCGCTGCCTGTGCTGCCGCTGCCGGCCAGCGCGCCGTTGGTGCGGCCGCCACTAGTGTGGAAGCCGTTGGCCGCTGGAGTGGAGGCAGCGTGCGGCGACGCGATGAACGCGAGAGCATCCAGCGCAGCTGGCAGCGCCGCGGACGCCTTGCGCTGCGGCTGCGTCAGGCCTAACCGCAGAACGCAGTGTCAGCATGATCGACCTCAGGCTATGTCTGCCTGGCCAGGCTGGCACTCCCACACACCCGACTTGACACAGCAACTCGACAAAGGGTCCAGCTGACTGCAAGCTTGGACGGCCCCTGACACATTTGTACGCGAAGCACGACGCACGGAAAAGGTAACGAGGTGACCAATGCGCCAGGGCGGTCACCTATGAGCCCGCGCGCGCCGCCTTTGGTGACCTGCGTGGGAGACGCAGGCCGCTGGCCCGCCCCCGCGCCACCAGTCTGGGCCGCATCTGGCGCCGCCGCGGAAGCCGCGGCCGCCGCCCAGCCCGCGCGGACGGGCAGCTCCAAGCTCACCAGCGCTGGAGCACCTGCGCACACGTTACACAAGCTGCTTCGCTTGGGCTCAGCTGCAGCGCGCTGCTTGACACGCTTGGTACGATGCGCCCCCAAAAAGGTGCGGTGTGCACGGGCAACCCATGTGGGATGTCCATACAGCAAAGGGCTATGTCGATTTGCAGCACGTGCTCAATGCGTCAGATGACGCATGCAGCTGCAGCAGGGAAGCCGCACGGCTGCATGCGGAGCGCATGAGCAGATGCCAGGTCCGTGCAGGAGGCACCTGCATGTGGTGCGGCAGGCAGGGATGCTGGGTAGTCGGGTGTGACGATCAGGGAGCTGTGCGACTCCAGGTGCACGGCGCGCGGCTGTGTCACTGGCGCCTTGCCCCTGCATGCCCAGCACCACTCTTCCATAAGGACAACTGCGTGTTGATGCAAAATTCAAGCTCATCATGCTGCCTTGGCGTCCTTGGATTTGCAATTGACCATCACACACACATCACATCTGCGCTGCCGACAATCAGCCGCGGATTGTCATGCAGCCTCCAGCTCAGCTCTGCATCCCGGCATCGCCTCCACCCGTGGAGTCACCACCCACGGTCAGCTGACCATGAGCATCCAGCGCTGGCAACCCAGGGCGCACCGGCTGGTGATCACGGCCGCGCCAACATACGCGACATAGAAGGCCAGCAGCGCCGCGGCCTCGCCCACCGCAAAGGAGCCGTTGAAGAGGAAGCCTAGCAGCAGGGCGCATGCGCAGAAGTATGCGCTCACATCACGCAGGAACCCCAAGCGGTCCTCCACCTGCACAGGCGAGGGGTCCTGGCGTCACGGACAACAGACAAGTCTGTGAGTCGCACACTTACCAGTTAAGCTCACATTATGGAGCCTAATGGGTGACGCTGCCAACTTGAAGTGCCAGCACCTGACTATGACCCTGTCTATGCAGGTCAACGCACCGAGCCAGCAAACATGAGCTAGGCGCGGTCAGATGATGAAAGACTCTGGCATGGGCGGGCAGGCGTTTGTCATCTGCCTGACAGGGGCGACAACAGGCCAGCCCCTTGCAAGGCTCCAGCTACCTTGACGGCCATGGGCAGCATGCCCAGCGCGCCCGCCGCGGCGCCCATGACGAACGGGAACGCCGCCAGGCCGCGCAGGAAGCGCTGCCGCCGCGACGCCGGGTCCACCGTCAGGAACGGCATCAGCGCCACCACCTGTTGCCTCGGGAAGACACGATCGGTACATGTTTACACGATCGGTGCCATACCTACGTGGGCTCACCACACGATCATGGTCATCCATATGTGGGCTAACCACAAACAGCATGTGCTTGCTCGCTCGCCGCGTTCAGGGCAGCAGCTGGCATCTGGGCACTGACCTCGGCGCACACCAAGCTGCCATTGCAAGCGTGGCAAGTCAGCAAAACACGAGCTTACACGCTGACGTGACATGAGTAACAAGTTGCGGGTGTTGTCCTCCTCAAACACACCGGAGTTTATCAGCAGTTGCAGGAGGCATGACAGCACGCCACTGTGGATCGGATTTTGATCAGCATTGGCAAGAGGCATGACAGCACACAGCTGTGGCCGCGTTTGTGGGGTCGCGCATGCATGGCCCGAGCACAGGGCCTGGCAGCGGGTACCCTGCAGTCCCGCCTGCACAGCTAAACAGAGGCATGCTCATGACGACTCCTGACCTGGCCTCCCACTGTCGCAGGGTGCGCGCCTTCAGCACGGGCGGCAGGCCGGCGCTGGCGGGCGCCGCAGCGCTGGTTTGCGGACCGTCGCCAGTGTGAAGCTGCTCCAAGCGCTCCAGCGCATGCAGCGCTATGTACGCTCCTGTCGGGAGGATCCGCGCCAGCCTTGGCTCGGCGCACCAGCGAATGTAGGCAGCAAGCAGTGGCCGCAGCTCACGCCAGGTCAGACAGCGAACAGAGCGCTGCCACCGCTTGCGGAGGCGACCAACGCCAACGCAGAGGCACGCAGTGCTGGAGGTAGACAAATGAGCAGGCCGCAACCGCAACTGTTTGCAGACTGGACTGCTGCACTACAGGCGCGGCAGCAGAGGCCGCACCGATGGAGTGCGCCAGGATGAGCAGCGGAGGACGGCCGGGGCGCAGGAAGTGCGCGCTCAGCAGCGCGGCCTTGTGCGCAACCTGCTGCTCCAGGGTGTACAGCTGCGCGCCGCAGCCGCCGCTGCCTGAAGGCGCCCCGTTGCAGCGGTGGCTAGAGACCTCTGGGTTGAACGGCTGCCACTTGCTCTGGAGAGCACTCAGGCAAGAGTGCTTGGCGGGATTGAACAAAGGGTGACAATAATACGTTTTTAAGCGCTGGCCCTGGTGCAGACGGCGAGCACACCAGCAACACTGTTTGTGACATTGCAGCGGCACTGGTCCTGGCTTGGCTGCTTGGCCGGTGGCGGGACTGCGGTCAACGCTCAGCGCTCGCAGGGGGGCCTCGACGGAGGCGGAGCAGCTCTGAGGGTGTCACAGGCTGTCACCCGCGTTTCACAGGATCGGCACCTCAGCCTTGGCCGCGGCGTGGCGCGTGTGCCCCAGGTAGCTGCAGGCAAACAGGTCGGTGCGCTGCGGCAGTAGGCTCGTCTGGAGGTAGCGCATGAACGGAGTGTAGAAGCTGGCCACGCCCGGGTTGCCCGGTATGAGCAGCACCTGCAGCGTGGCTGGGCACTCGGCGCGCGTCAAGGCCCCGACATTTACTTGCTGACCTGTGACAACGAAGCAGTCCACAGAACAGCAGCGGCATACCTGTTGTGCTCTCGCCTATGCCCTGTGTGCCCAGCAGCTCTGTGGGGGCTCTGTAGCCAGGCACGGTGACCCACTGGCGGATGAAGTCAGTAGTCATACTGCACCGCCCAAAGTAGTTAACAGCTCAGTGCTGGTTTTCTGCGCCTCCTCTGTGACCCGCTTCCCAACAATCGTGCAGCCGCTGCACTGTGTAACAAGATGATGACACACGCCCAGAAGCGACCAGTGCGGCAGAGACAGTATTGTGCAGAGACACAGAAGCGCAGGTTTAATACTAGCACCAGATAATAATAGCAACAGTTGATGGCTGTGCCGGGGGGCACACATCCATGGCACTTGCAGCAGCAGCTGATGGCTGTGCGCTGGGCGCACCCTCAGGTGGCATGCGCATGCAGTGTACATGCACATGCAGGTGGTGCTTGGTGGTGCAAAGCTTGAGCTGTGCTGCTGCTGCTACAAGCGCACCGCTGCCATTGCCAATAAAACGCAGAGCTGCACAAAGCCTTGGACGCCTCCCCAGACCTAGGCTGGCGGTAGCATGAGCGTGCGCTCGTTCCTCGCCCTGACGGGCCTGGGCGTGTACGGCGTGTCCTTGTACGGCAGCTACCGCTGGTTCCGCATCACGTCTGGAGGGATGCACGGCCCGTGCGGCTGCCCCGCCGGCGGCGGCGCGCAGTGGGACACGCTGTCGGACTCGTACGACCGCGAGGTCGGCCTGGACGAGACGCTGATGGGCCTGCGCCTGCTGCGCTGGTGGTTGGTGTCCCACGCACAGGCGCGCTGGCCGCCCCCCGCCTGCACGGCCAGTGCACACGCATCTGCTATCAGGTATGCTGGTGGTCTCAAAGCGCTTACCGGCACTGTGTGCATCGGCATCAAGATGTTCTGATAGACACCCGACACCACACGTGCTGATAAGCACAGGGCTGCTTTTTTCTGCCACTCCCGGGCTGTTGCTGCAGGCTCAGACTGTGGGCTGCCTGCGCGCGCAGGGCGACGTGCTGGAGGTGTCTGCCGGCACGGGCCGCAACCTGCCCTTCTACGCGCGGCAGCAGCTCACGTCGCTCACGCTGACCGACAGCAGCAGGGGCATGCTGTTCCACGCGCGCGCGAAGGCCGCCGCGGCGCCGCCGGGCGTGCCGACGGCGGTGCACCTCAGCGACGCCGCCCGGCTCGCCGCGCGGGACGGCGGCGCCGGGCGCGCGGCGGCCGGGGAGGCCGCGGCGCAGAGCGGCGCCGCCGGTGAGCTGCCCCGGCACTGCTTGACCGCGGCGCTGCTGCTCCCCTGATGCAGCCTCGCCCGCGGCCGCCTGGCGGGGCGCACCTCTGGC
>JAABUV010005990.1_pt1 | contig 13502 bp, 21 predicted proteins | sample 5559971 | NCBI WGS metagenome assembly JAABUV01 (sample SAMN10711881, study PRJNA513362) | rock metagenome | isolation source: Antarctica rocks | place: Antarctica: Victoria Land, Knobhead nord | collected 2015-12-19
GCTGTGACAGCTTGAGTTATGATTTGAAGCCAATGTCGTGGCATGCGCAGGCCCGCTGAGGGCCCTGCTCCAGGCCCCAGAGCTCAGGCCATGCTTGTGCAAGCATGCTGGGGCAGGGACTTCCCAAAGCAGAATCTGGGTAGGACGTATGTTTGGCAAGGTATTGCAACCGCTGTGCACGTGTGCCGCGCTCAGTGACAGCTGCAACTCCAGTTCCGCCCACTCGCTTATGACTTATAACCGGATGATGTCTGTGCAGGCTGAGGCATTACTTGCACGCGCCCCACGGCACACAGGCCGCCGTATGGCTGCAATCGGCTCCGTCAGTTCGGTTCCCTCCCTGAAGCCCTAGCAAAAAGAGCGCAGGCACGGGACAGCTCCCCTCTCTGTTCCAACCGACTGAGGCAACGGCGTCAGCGCATGCGCCACAGCACACGAGCAGGCGTGGCTCGTCTGCGCGCACCGCCGCGACCATGCCAGCCCCGCCACACCCTCTGGTAAACAGGGCACCGCACCAGGCGTCGCGCCTCTGCTTCCGATCGGGCCCCAGCCCTGCCGTGGCCTCAGGCAGACGCATGCGCAGACACTGCAGGCAGCCCTGGCCGGAAACCCACGGCCGCGCCTCCTTCAGCGCCGGCCCGCGTTGGTATAGGCGCGCCAGGCCAGGCTGGGCACTGCACCGGTCAGCCCCTCCACAGCGGCCAGCCCGGCAGCAGGAGCAGGCTCCGACGGGCGCCCGCCGTGCGCCCCGAGCGCACAGCGGCTCCCGCCCCGCGCCTCCCCGCGTCGGGGTCAGGCCGCGGCCGCCTCCGCGGCAGGCGCGGGCTCGGGCTCGGCCGCGGCAGCGGGCGCGGCAGGCGCGGCGGGCGCGGCCTCGGCCGGCTTCGCGTCCTCCTTCTTCTTTGCCGCAAAGTACGTGTCCAGGTCGGAGTCGAGCCGGTCCTTGGCCACCTTGGGGTTCTGCGCAGAGTAGGGTAGGGTTAGGGGCCCGCGTGCTGCAGCCAGGAGCGCTCGGCCGCCGCTGCAGACATGGTTGAGCTTGGCCGCCGCGCAGGAGGCTGCAGGCAGGCGCTCGCAGATGTGCCAGGAGGGTCAGCAACAGCGCCGTGCAGTCAACAGCGCCGTGCAGTCATTCGCATCCCGGAGCAGAGGCACTGCACGCCAGGCGCCGCAGCTCGCTGGGCAGCGCCGCTGCCCGCCGCAACGCGCTCATCAGTCGACGCCTTTGCACGCAGGCGGGCAGCCCGGTAGCCTGCAGACGGCCTGCAGCGGGACGGCGGGCGGCGCTGCGGGGCTGCAACGTGGGGCTGCGCACAGACTTCAAGAAGTACGAGTCCATCTCCGCATCCAGCTCCTCCTTCGTCTTCTTCTTCTCGGTCCCCCGGCCCCCGCCGCGGCCCCCGCGCCCGCCGCGGCCACCGCGCCCTCGCCCGCCGCCCTCCCCGCGTCCCCGGCCGCCCTCGCCCCCGCCCCCTGCCGGCCGGCTGCTCGCGTGAGGGCGCAGGCAGGCAAGCGCCTCTCTGAGGGGCACACAGGAGCTGACTCCCTGGCCGGGCCCAAACCCCTCGTCTGCCTCACGCATGTGCTGCAGCTTGCGAGCCTACCTTGGCAGCACACGCAGTGTCCAAAAATGCGGCTGTGTCCTTGGTACACAAGCTGGCACAGAGCTTTGCACACTGCTGTACGAGGCATGCAGGCAGCCCGTTCACATGGCGAAGCAGACGCTTTCCCGGCCTCCTGTGGGCAAGATGCCAAGGCCCAGGCCGGTGAAGTGCCGCTGCACACAAACGCAAGCCCCTGATGCAGCCCCAGGCTGCCAGCCTCCCAGCTGAACGACCTGCACACAGCTGGACATCCGTTTACGACGCATGCTGGCACTCGGGCGGGCGGCACGCTCTGCAGTGTCGGCGGCAGGCGTTTCACACTACGCGGTGCGGTAGCGCGCACCGCTCGCTGTCGCTGAGCGCATGCCCTGCCCGCCCTTGGCCACGCCGCCGCGCACCGCTGTGGTTGTCGTCCCGCGCCCCTCGCCGCGGCCCCTGCGGCCTCTGCCACCTCCCACCGGCTGGTCGCCGCCCCTCTCGCCGCGCAGGACCCCCATCGTACGCGCAAATCGCGTCTGCAGTGCTGGTGAACCCGCTTGTGATGACAGAGCAGAAAGTAGGCTATGCTATAATGCTCAGCAAAGCTTTGGCCGAGGTGTGGTTCTCTTCAGGTTTGCCTGGAGCGCTCCCCAAGTTGTGCAAGCAGTGTGAGCGGGCTACCCGGGGTTGGGAAATGAAGCTGCAGATTGACCCCGAGTCAGCTCAGAGCCTTCCTATATATATAGCAGAACGCTGTCTGTCCGAGGTACTGAATTGCCTACCAAAGCAGCTACATCCCGCTGCCCCAAGGGCGCTTACAGGTACGCCACTGTCACCCCTGCGACTGTGCTCCAGTGAAGCAATTGTCCTGCTCTTTGTGCTCATACGTTAGCGGGTTCTGCTGTGCAAGTGCCGGCGTGTGCAAGCTTGTGCAACCAACGGAAGCTGACCACGCCGTGTCGCCAAGTGCCCTCAAGTGTCTCCAAGTGTGCTGAGCAATAACTGCTCACTGCTGTGGCAGGCTTTTCGGAGTGAGGCGTACAGCCCGAGCGGCCCTCGCCTTCCGCAATGCAGCCGGGTGGCTGGAACCAGCCATATGCGCCGCCGATGATGTCGCAGCAGGGGGGCTATGGGCCCCCGCAGGGCTACGGGCAGCCACCACAGGGCTACGGGCAGCCCCCACAGGGCTACGGGCAGCCCCCGCAGGGCTGGGGCGCGCCGCCGCCCGCGGCCGGGCCGTACCCGCCCATGCCGGGGTGCGCTGCCCGCTCCGCGGCCCGCTCCCTAGGGCCCTTATGCATGTCCTCGCACCCTTCCGTGTGCCGCTCATATGCAGGAGGACTGGGTGCGCAGCACCTGTGCAGGCTGTTGAGTGACCAGGCACGTGCCTGCTGCTGGGCTCGGTCTGCACCTGTGCCAAATGCCGTGGCTGGCGGTGCTCTGCGGCGTACACGCAGGCTTGCTGCATGTTGATGTTGGCATGAGAATGTTGACAGTCAGTTTTAGTATGAATACGTTATGAACAGCCGCTGTCATCTGCCGTAGCTCGTGGTGCCCTGTGGGGCTCAAGCAGGCAGTGTCTGCAGGCTACTGGTGAACACCATGTTGTCATACCAGCATGTTGGTGCTTGTACACGCACACCTACCTGACGGCCCGCGCGGCGCTCACGCTCAGTAAGCACCCGCGCTCTGGGAGGACACACCGGCAGGCTGAGGAGCGCCGCGCGGCCGCGGCAGGTACGCCCCGGGGTACCAGCCGGGCGGGCCGCCGCCGCAGGGCGCGCAGGGGCCGTACTACCCGCCGATGCAGGGCGCGCCGGGGCCCAACGGCGCCCCGAGCGCGCCGCCGCTGATGCTGGACCCGTCGCAGGCGCCGCCGCCCTTCCCCGCGCCCGGCCAGGCGCGGCCGCGCTCTGCCCTACCCTAACCCTATCCCGCTGATGCCGGACGCCGCGCAGGCGCCGCCGCCCTTTCCCGCGCCCGGCCAGGGCCGGCCGCGCTCTGCCTGGACAGCGGCGGGCTGTGCAGCGGGCGGGGACGGCGGGTCTGCCGCCTGGGCTGGGAGAGGCCGGTGGTCTGGATTGCTGCAGAGCCAGCCACTGTGCTGCCGTGGCAGCTGCTGTGCAGGACTCCGTTGAGGCGCTGCTGGGCGGCGCCGCGCCTGGCCAGGTCTGGCCTTTGCCATCAGCCCTGTTTGTGCATGTCAAGGTCCCCCATTTCCCTCGTCCTCCCAGGGACATCCTGCTTGCCCAGCATCACGCACCTGGCTAGAGACAATAGCTGGACATACAGGACTGGAGGAGCAACAAGCAACGAGGTGTGCGGAGGCCGCCGCAAAGTCTGTTGAGCGGACCCGGCCCTGCTGGGCGCGCAGGCGGGCGCGCCGGGCCAGGCGCCGACGCCGGGCGCGGCCGGGCAGCAGCCGGTGGCCGTGCCGCCGCCGGCGCAGTACCATGCGCAGCCTGACATCCCGCAGACGTTCCGGCCGTCCGGGCGGAGGAAGGCCCTCATCTGCGCCTGCAACTACGCGTGCGGACCGTTTCCAACCCTTATTCTAAGAGCGACCTGATGCGGCACGCCTCCAGCACACTCACAGCCATCAGTTGCGACAACAAGCGCCTGGGTGCCATGCTAGCAGCTCCAGGTGGATGCTGCGTCACGGCCGGTGCTGCTGACACGTGGACCAGCGAGGCCACTTCCCCTGCAGACGCGCGGCCGAGCGGGCCCGCTGCGACCCGGGGCGCCCCGCCTCGCACAGCGCAGCGGACGCAGCGCGCCCAGCCGCGGCGCCGCGCGCGCGCGCGCAGGGGCACGCACTGCGCGCTGGGCGGCTGCATCAACGACGCGCACTGCATGGCGTACCTGCTCAAGTCGCGCTTCGGCTTCCAGGACGCCGATATCACGCTGCTGTCGGACGACCAGGGCGACCCCAGCCGCTGGCCCACGCGCGCCAACATGCTGTGCGCCGCCGGATTCGCTGCCGGGGCGTCGCTGCGGCCAGAGCAGGGGCCGCGCGTTCGTGCGGACGTGCTTGCGAGGGGTGGCGTGTTTGGATGCGGGTCACAGAGGGTCCTGCAGTGTGACTGTTGATGCGTAGCACCGTACGTCCTGTGGGTGCCCCATGCGGCGTAGCCTGGTAGGTGGAACCTCTACCGGATGACTCCCGCATCTCTGAACAGCAAAGCTGCGGAGCAGCACAGGCATCGCGAATGTGACCGGCCTGTCCGCTGGGCTGCTGCCGGTGAGTTTACGAGTGGTGGCCTGAAAAGTTCTTCAGAGACTGTTCGCAAGGTTGCCGCTCCGGGCGCACGCGCGCGCGCAGGTACCAGATGCAGCTGCTGACCTGGAACACGCAGCCGGGCGACTCTCTCTTCTTCCACTTCTCGGGCGCGCCCCTGGCCCACCCGCCGCCCAGCAAGGGTCTCCCTGAGTGAGACTCTCCACATCAGAGTCTCCAGCTGCACCCTCGTCGAGCTAGCCCGGGAGCGGACCGAGGCAGCGATCTGGGCGCCTGGGTCGCGTACCCCTACTCAGAGTCGGGTCCGTTCATGAGGGAGGTCTGGACCTGACACCGGGTCGGCCGCTGCAGGGCACGGGTCGCAGGCGCCCGACTACACCGGCGACGAGTCCGACGGCATGAACGAGACGATCTGCCCCTGCGACTTCCAGACGGTGCGCGCGCGCGCGCGGCGCGCCGCCCCTGCGGGCACCTGGCCCCCCTGCACCTCGCAGCGAGCCTGGTTTCGTCCGCGGCAACGGTAGCCGGGCAGGTCCACCGGCGACCAGCCGGACCGCCTCGTTTGTCTCTCGCTGCCGCCCGACGCGCGGCCGCCCAGCCGAGGCGGCCCGGCGCCCGGCGCGCGCGCAGGCCGGCATGATCATCGACGACGAGCTCAACTGCCTGCTGGTCAACCCGCTGCCGCCCAACGTGCGCCTGCACGCCGTCGTGGACGCGTGCCACTCCGGCAGCGTCATGGACCTGGAGTACCGCTGCAAGTCTAAGCACGGCGAGATCCACTGGAAAATGGAGTACGCGCGCCAGCCGACCGTGTACAAGGCGCGCGCCCGGGCGCCCCGCATGGCGCGCGGCTCCCGTGGCCCGCGTCCAGGTCGTGCCGGGGTGCAGCGGCCGCTCTGCATGCCGTGTTCGGTGCGTGTGAGGAGGCGGGCCTGCGGAGCGAAGGCGTAAATCTGCACATCATGTTTGATGCAGTGAGGCGGCCGCCCAGGGTGGGTGCCCCGCGAGGGACCGCGCCGGTGACAGCGCTTGGACCTAAATCGGTGTCGCTGTAGCAGGGGCTGGGCGACCTCAGCAAGGACGGCAGCTCCTGCAGCACGCGCCAAGCAGCAGGTCGTAAGACTGCCCTGGGGTTTTGACAAGGCCGTACGTTTTGGAGGACTGCCTTTCAATTAGGGCAGAGCCCTAATCCAAAGCTATGCCACGGTGTGCGCAGGGCACCGCTGGCGGCGAGGCTATCCAGTTTGGCGCGTCGCGCGACCGGCAGACCGCAGCTGACACCGCGGCGCTTTCGGGCAACGTGTCGACCGGCGCAGCCACGTTTGCCTTCATCCAGGCGCGCGCAGAGGCCGTCTTCGAAGTGCCAGAAAGCCGGCGCCGCTGCGGCTGGCGCATAATGTGATGCTGTCACATGATGCTGTCACATGCTGCACGTGAAAACGAATGTTGTTCTGCAGTGCAGTGCACCGAGTGCGTGGCAAGGAGGTGGAAGCTCGATCGTGACAGGCTCCGCACTGACACATGCGCAGTGGAGCGAGGGCAAGGCAGCGGAGGAAGCTCGACGCTTGGAGCAACTGTGGGAACGCTAATTGAGGGAGGTTCTTGTGCGCCTGCGCCGGCAGCACTGACGCCCCTGCGCATGCGCGGCACAGGGGGTGGGTATGCGGATCATGTATGATTTATGGTTAGGGTTGCACAGGCGGCGCTGACGCCCTTGCGCGCGCGCGACGCAGGCGGTCGAGCGGGTGGGGACGCAGATCACATACGGGCAGCTGCTCACGTCCATGGCCCAGGTGGGTGACCGTGCTGCGTGCGCGCGCGCGCGTGGGGCCTGCACGCCACACAGCATGTCTCCGTCTGTACAGACACAGGGACCTGCAGTTGAGACACTCGGCAGGCATGTGTGAGACGAACCTCGGTTCTGACCCTGAGGTCTGCCTGTCTTGCAAGCATGCGGAAAGGCGAGGCCCATGCCTGCCAGCAGGAGCATGGCACTGAGTGCTTCTCCAGCCCCACGGTGCATGTGGGCCCAGGGGGCCTGCCATGGGGCCGTTTGCGCCGCGGGGCTGCGCCTGCAAGCTCGCATGCAGCAGCAGCTCATGCAAGCTCGCATGCAGCAGCTGATGCAGCCGTGCCTGCATGTCGCACTGCATGCTGTGCACTCATACTCTCCGAGGGTCGCCGCACCGGCAGCTCACGCCATGGCTGGCCGCCCGCAGACGCGCTGGCCGGCGGCTGCTGGCATGTGACCCGCCGTTCCGACGGTTTTGGGTATGGTAGGGTAGAGTAGGCTAACCTGAACACCCCCCGGCGCGCGCAGACACTGGAGCAGGTGTCGCCGGCCGCCGGCGGCGAGCTGCTGTCCGGCGTGCAGCTGTCCCGCTTCGGCGGCATCGGCAGCATGCTGAACAAGCTCATCGACGGCGCGCGCGACGCGGTCGGCATGAGCGGCCAGACGCCGACCATGTGCTGCAACTACGCGTTCGACCTCAACCGGCCGCTGGCGATCTGAGGCGTGCCGCTGGTGATCCGAGGCGTTCCGCTGGCGATCTGAGGCGGGCGCGCGGCTTGCCAGCCTGTGTTTTGTGGGCTGCTGTACAAGCGCCGTTGTTCCGGACTGTTGCGGTACTGCCTGTGGCCAGGTGGTGCGAAGGCTGCACCTTTGTGTGATTTCTGTGACTTTCTGCGTGCAGTTGTGGGTGAAGCACTGATGCCATTGCACTGTGCTGTGTTTGCTTGGGTGTTCCACTATTTACAGCAGACGGGTTCGGTTCATGCAACAGGATGCACGTAACTATGATCTGCCACTTTATGCGCTCGCAACAGGCGCCCCGCTTTGAAACGCGCCGCTGTACATACCCTGACAGAGCAGGCGGTTTGTGCAGTCAAGCACCAGCAATAACTCAAGGGAAAATGGCAAAGGCCAGAAACCTATTTGCACGCAGCTCGACCAGACCTGAGGAGCATGACGCTGCAAGGCTGCGCAGAGGCTGCGAAAGCGTCGCGCCGCCTGAAGCACATCACAGCGCCCGCATCTGCACGCCGCACGACAGACGTCACACACAGCATTCAGGGTCACTGCTGAGCAGAGAGTCAGAGGGGCTGTACGGGAGCATGGGACTGCACGGCTAGGGCCCCGCAGCCACCGCTGCGCCAGAGCAAAGCTCGCTTCCTTGTGGACAGCGTTAAACGTGGTGAGACTCCCACTCTGCACATTATGCAAAACGCAGTGCACAAAGGTCAGCACGTTGCATGGCAACACAGCCTCCCGTTCAGCTCAGCTCACAAGCGCGGGGCGGCACCGGGCTGGCGTGCGCCTTGGCACGCAGCGGCTCATACGGCGGCGCCGCCGGCCCCGCCAGCCGCCACAGGCCCGCCGCGACCAGCGCCGCCGCGCCCAGCAGCGGCGCGCTCCACAGCAGCGCGCGGCCCGCGCCGCCGCCGCCGCCGGCGGCCCCGCCCTCGCCCGCGCGCCCGCCCCACGCGCGCCGCGCGCCGGCCAGCGTTGTCACGCGCTCGCCCGCGCGGCCAGCCGCCGGGTCGAGTGGGTCGCCGCTAGCATTTCTGTCAGGGTGGGCCTCCGCCTCGCTCCCCCCCGGCGCGCTGCCCGCGCCGGGCCCCGCGCCGAACGCGCCATGGCTGCCCATGTGCGCGCCGCCGTGCGGCCCGGCGCGCGCGGCGGGGTGGGCGCCTACCAAGGCGGCAGCAGCACTGGCGTCTGAAGCGATCCCCGCTGTGGCTGCATCCTGCGCGGCAGGCGCACAGGGACGTATTTGGCACGCGCCTGTGAGCATGCGCCTGTAAAACCCGAGTCAAGAGAATGACATGGCACTGTGCATGTGCAGCCTTTGTCATCTGTCGCACGTGTCGTCAGAGGCACAGGCGCAGCACACGTGCACACCGCTGCTCGCTGCTCGAGCCAGCGGGTGACCATGCGGGGGGACATGCGGGCGCCGGCCCTTTACCCGCGTGCAGGGAAGAACGCGCAGGCCACAGCCACGGCAGGTGTGCACTGGTTTGGTTTTCGCATTCGAAGAGGTGTGCGCATGCGCCCAAGGTGATACTGACTCCCGCTGCGCCCGCCCGCAGCGGCATCTTGCCTTGTGCGGCCCGCTCTAGGGCGGGTCATGCTTAGGGTAGATATAGGGTACAGATACCCCAAGCGTGCGCGGGAAGCGCGGGGCGCGCGCCGTGACGGCGCCCAGGTCTACGCCGGCCGCGAGCAGCGCGCTGGCGGCCGCCGCCGTCACGTCCTGGCCGGCCGTGGCGGCCGCGGCCGCCTCCGCCGCCGCCTCCTCGCCCGCCAGCGCCTCCGCCTCGGCTGCGCGCGCCGCCAGCACATCCTGCCAGGCCGGGCGCGCCGCCGGCGCGCGCTCGGCGCCCACCAGCGGCAGCAGGCTCTCGCCTGCGCGGTGTGGGCACGCATAGACCTGCTCGGAACGGGCCAGCATGCGTGCGCCGGGGCCGCATGCGCCGCGCGCGCGTATGCGCTGAGGCGTCCCCATGGCAGCTTGTCGCTGCACGTGCGTGTGGACGATGGAGCCGCCGGGATGTGCACACAGCCCAGGCGCATGCCGCCAGCAGGTGCGCGACGCCCAGCACCACCGGCAGCAGTGCTGTCGTCACACCCAGCCAGGGCTCGACTTCACACAGGCAGGCCGCCTAAACGCCCTAGCAGCCTGCACAACACTCGAACGAAAACACAAGCGCGGCTGGTGCACGCCGGGCAGGGTCCGGGGGCGCGCCCTGCGGCAGCAGGATGAACTTGTGCAGGCGGCTGCCGGCCTCGCGCGTCTCAGCCACAAGCACGGCCACCGGGCGCTCCGAGCCGGCCAGGCGCATGGGCGCCGCCACGACCGCCAGGTCGTGCGGCGCCTTCACGCCTGGCAGCTCCATCGCCTGCCCCACGCCCGCTGGGCCTGCGCACGCGCGCGCGCGCCCTCAGGGTGTGGCGAGCTTGAGGGACGCTGCAGCGCCCGTGCACTTGCGCGACCGCCTCATGCGGCCATAACTGCATGTGCAAGCAGTTCAAGGTTGATTAGGGATTTTTAGGTCCTCTGCCCATGCAGTCGGGCGAAGGGTACCCGTCTGGCTTTCCTGGTGTGCTGCAAGGCAGTTATTGGCGCACAGCAGCCATTGCGCCCTGCTCATCCTCTGAGCCGCTCAAGAGCCTGCTGTGCTGCAGCTGACAAGCAATGCGCGGCCGCGGCGCCGCGCGCCACTCACCCGGCCGCTGGCGGTCCAGCTGGATGAGGTAGGTGTCGCCGCCCATGTTGCGCTGCCAGGTCAGCGCCAGCAGCGCGCCGTAGGGCCCGATCGCCAGGCCGTACGGCAGCCCGTACACGGACACGTCCCACGAGCCTGCGCGCGCCGCTCGCGCCCTTGTCAGCAGGAGCCCTCGCCGCATCCGGGCCAGTGCTCAACCTCTCCCGCCTCTCTCACCGCTCAGGCGCCAGCGCATGCGCACTCAAGCTGTCTACAGTCCTGCCTTCGCTTCCTTTGCCCGGTACTCTGCTGGCAGCCGGCGGGTTGCCGCGAAACCCCAAGCCCTGCGCTGCAGGCCTGGGCGCAGGTGGGCCGCGCGGGCGCTGGGCGCACCCTCGTACGCGCGGTTGATAAGGCTGAAGCGGTGCACGCGGCCGTTCTCGCGGTCGGCCACGAACAGCGCGCGCTCGCACTCCTCCAGCACCTGCGGCGCGCCGCCTTGTTTGCTGGTTTATCACAAGGTTACCTAGGGTTAGGCGCGCGCGACCCCATGAGCACCTCCTCCAGCGCCTGCGGCGCACAGCGGCGGCCGGCCTTGCGACCCATGGAGCGCCCCGTTTTGGCAGACCTGATGATTGCCACAAAGTGTGCCTTTGGTTGGGCCTCGCCTTATGCCCAACACTTGCACAGCGGGCACCAATGAGCAGGGCTGCCTTCAACTGAGCAGCCCCTCGTCAAAACAGCATGCAGGGCGCCGCCCCGCGGCTGGCGGCCTGTGCATGCCCGCTTGCGCTTAGCCTCCAGGGCCCCGGCTCGCCTACAGGGGCCTCCGCACAAGACGCCCGCGCGGCCCAGCGCAAGCGCGGGGCTGCGGGGCGCACCACGCTGTGCGGCACGCGCATCGGCCCGCCTGCCTCCGCCGGCAGCTCAAACTCGCCCAGGTAGCCGCCCTCGGGCGTGAACTCCACGACGCGCGCATTGCAGTAGCCGTCCGCCACAAACACATTGCCGTTGTTGGCCACCGCCACCTGTGCGCACGGGGTACTACGGTTTTAGGGTTGTGGGGTTACAGGGGGAACAGGGCTCTAGGCTGTAGGGCTACTGCCATCAGGGTCGCTGGCAGCTCAGCATGCCGGCGCGCCGTAGTTGGCCCGCACGTGTAGGTCTGCAGCCTGAGTGCTGCCAAGCGTGCGAGCATGCGCGGGCGGTCGCAGGCGCGCATGCGAGCAGGCAGGAGGTCCGGGTGGCCGCGGCGGCGCCGCGGCCGGCCGGCGCGCGCGCCTGCGTGGGCTTGCACAGGTGCTCCGCGTCGTGCCCGGGCTCCAGCGGCACGCCCAGGCACAGCACGCGCTCGCCGGCCGGCGAGAACTTGCACGCGGTGTGCAGGCCGACGTCGGTCGTCCACACAAAGCCGGCATTGTCCACGGTGACCATGTGCGGCATGTAGAAGTACTCGCCGCCCCAGGCCTGCACCACCTCGCCTGCGCGCGCGGCCGGCGCCGCGCTCGCGGCGGAAACCCCCACCACCATGCCCTACCCTGTGCGCGTAAGATCCTATGTGACCCCAGGCCTGCACCACCTCGCCTGGGCGCGCGGCCAGCGCCGCGCTCACGGCGGAAACCCCACCACCCTAACCTACCCTCTGTGCGTGAGACACTACGCGCCCCAGGCCTGCACTACCTCACCCGCGCGCGCGCGCAGCCGCGCGCGCGCCGCCGTACGCAGGGCGTCGATGCCTCGGCCATGATTGGCGACGACGCTGGGGGCGGCAGCTCCGCAGCCGCGCCGTCGAGCGAGTCAAAGAAATTTCATGCCTCTCTGAGGCAATGACCTCCAAAGGGGACGCATGCGCCAGCACGGCACACGAGGTGCTTGACAGATGCAAGGCGCACCAGAGTCCTGGTCCAGCTCCAGCATGACATCCTCGCCGATCGGCTGCTCGTCGGTGATGCGCTCCTGCGACGCGTCGAAGCTCTGCGGGCCCCACACGCGGCCCGCGCGCTGGAACGCCCAGACCGACCCGTTGTGCCCGCGCGCAATGCCAGCCACCTGGCCCATCCGTGGCGGCGCCCAGGCCGCCGCCAGCTCCGGCGCCGCGTACGCCGCGCTCGGCAGCCCGCCTGCATGCCATGGCAAGCCCTGTCTGATACCCTTCCATATACCCTACCCTGAAAACACCTGATGTCAGCAGCGCGCCTTGCTGGTTTGCAGCATCATGACCAGGCGCTCTGGGCGGCCATTACAAATGGCGCCAGCAGTTGGGCACGCAGGCCGGGGTGCAGCACACGGAAACAAGCAGCGCCTGCGCCGACAGGGCAACCCGGCAGCGCGCCGCCGTGTGCCCCGCCCCACCCTGCCTCCCTACCACCGCGGCCGCGCGCGCGCCTGCGCCGGCCGGGTTGACGGACGGCGTGTCGCCGTGCGGGCCGCCGCCGCCGCACGTCATGAACACCGGCAGCTCGCTCCACATCATCATGTACAGGTTGCACATCTCATGGTGGTGCGTGGAGCCGGCGGTCGTGATCTCCGAGCGCTCCGTGGAGTTGTAGTCGCACGTCGCCTCGAGCCGGTCGCCTGGCGCGGCGGCGCGGCGGCGCCGTCGGAGCGGGCTCCGGTGCTGCGGGGGAAGCGCGGAAGGCGGCACCCGGCGCATGAACGCGCAACCGTGCTGAGCGCGAAACCGTGCTGAGCGCGGACAACATTACCAAGACCAGGGTCCCTACCCTGAAGGGACTGTGATACGCGCGCCTGCACTGTGACGCGGCCCCTGCCTCCCTGTCACGACTGCGACGACACGCGCGGCCCCCGCTCGGCCATGGCACACACCCAGCAACCGATGTCATGCTGTGATACTGAGGGCGTGCTGACGCTTCGGCGCGTGAGCGGCAGCCCGCGACGCGCCCAGAAGGCACAATCATGTGGCGCCCGGATGCCCCCACGTTGCGGCGCCGCGGCGCACCCGGCCAGATCGCGAGGTCGCCAATCGGCGTGAAGCCCTGCGGCAGCTGCGGGCTGTGCTCGACCAGGCGCGTGGCCGTGTCCTCGCCGCCCTCCAGCCGGTCCATGAACACCGACCTGCCGCCCGCCGCGAGGCCCGGGGCCGTCAGGCGCGCGCCGCCCTGGCAAGCCGGCAGTCAGCGCAGCCGCCCGGCGCGCAGATGATCTGATCCCTCACAGCGCGACGCAGGTCGTGGACGCAGCACTGCTGCTTCGCCTTCGCCACACGAGGACGCCCGCCGTCAGCGTCTTGCTCACCCCGCGCCTCTGCTTGCTTCCCAGCCGGCAACGCGCGGCAGGCGGCGGCGGTCCGCACGGCAAGCTCGCCGCGCGGCACGCGCACTGAGACCGCGCGCGCCAGGCAGGCCTGCGCGACGCCGTCGCGGGGGGCGGCGCACCGGCCCAGCTCGTGCGTGTGCACGCGGAAGGCGAACCCGCGCGCCGGCTCGAAGCCGGAGTAGCAGCAGCGGACGGGCACC
>JAABUV010005991.1_pt1 | contig 13501 bp, 1 predicted proteins | sample 5559971 | NCBI WGS metagenome assembly JAABUV01 (sample SAMN10711881, study PRJNA513362) | rock metagenome | isolation source: Antarctica rocks | place: Antarctica: Victoria Land, Knobhead nord | collected 2015-12-19
ACTATCTTACTAAGGAAGCTTATAATAATAGTTAGCTATTACCTTTTATAAAATAGAACGGGAAATATCTAGCTATTATAAGGGATCTACTTAACTATTTATACGCGGATTTTCCTAAGTTCTTTACGTAGAATAAAAGAAATAAATAATAAAAAATCTATAAAAAGGGGGAGACTCTTAGGTATATTAATTTTATTAGTCTAAAAATAAAGGATCTCTACTATTATTAACTACTCCTCTATTATATTAAGGGGGCTATATTATTTAATAACCTCTAGATAGTAGATAGCTAGCTAATAGGTTAGAAGGAGGCTTATATAAAGCTTAAGTTAACTAAAAATAATAGATATACTAATAAGATCCTTAATAAGGGAAAGGATTTTTAGGGAGGTTATAAGCTACGTAGTCTTTTTATATTAGTATTAGTTAAACTCTAACCTACTAATACCCTTACCTTATAGAATAAGTATAAGGAGTATATCTTAAATAACTACTTATACCTCTTATAACGGGATTTTTTAATGCTTTAGATCCTAGATAATTACTATAAGTAATAGTGATTTACTAAATAGTACGCCCTTTACCTAATTAACGGCTAATTAGAATATTAATTAACCTCTAAATATACTAAGGATCTAATCTAATATAGCCTACCTATTCTAACTATTCTATTTAATAATTTTAATAATATTCTAAATAGACTTTTACGGGAAGAAATATCTTATTAAATTACCCCTAATAAGGCTAAGGTCTTATAAAATAGGCTAAATATTAATTAATACTACGCTACTAATTAGATCGTCGCCGCTATTAATGCTAATATTAATAATAAATTTAGTACTCTAGGTATACTATTCTTCCTTAATAGTACTAGGGGGACTAGTAAGATAATAGTTTAAAATACTATTATAAAAAGGCTACGTTCCTAGTAAAAGGTTACTCTAGTAGTAGTATCTTCTAGCGTTATATTAATACTATTATAGGGAGGTTAGACTACTTACTTATAGTTTAAGATACCCCTAGACTTAGATACTACCTCCTTATATAGGATTAAGAAGGGGATAAATCTCGCTAAGCTAATTAAGCGAGCTTATATTATCTTTTAGGATAAGTCTCTTATATAGAGTTAATATAATATAGAAGCTATTAGTCGTAGCCTTTAGGATATCTATAGTAATAACTAGGCTTATTTTAGGGGTAAAGTAGTCTACTTTTATAAGGACTTCTAATAAATACTCCTAGTTATTCTAGGAGGATCTAGTAGCTAGGTTATTAAGGCGTATCTTTAGAAGGCCTATTTCTAGAATAAGGTTATATATTTAAATCTTACTATTAATAAGTAACTTAATAATCCTGACCTAATAGATATTATATATTATAAAATAGGACTATTTATAAGTAATCTATTATAATATACTTTCATTAGTAATTAATATAGCTTAGCGTAATCTACTTGAGGCGCTAAGCCTAATATAGCTTAGGTTAGATAGGTAGACTAGACGTCTTAATATTTAGAGAATAATAGCTCTTATAACCTATAAATTATACTAGTTTATTCGTGCCTTAATATCTAGTAGTAATACTAGAAGATCTTAAATAGATATACTAAGTTATCTATTTAGATTAGGTCTATTTATTAGTAATTAACTATTCTTAAGGGGATTATAAGGTATAAAAGTTACTTCTACTCTATTCTATCCTATTACCCTATTAAAAGATTTCTATTTATTAGCCTTAATAATTCTATTCTTCTTTATTCTATTCCCTATACTTCTTCTAAAAACTAGAGGTAAATCTAGAGCTAGAAAGCCCTTTATATTATTTAACCTAGCTTAATCTACTATTATAACTAATTATAATACTCTTATTCTTACCTTCTACTTATATAATTTCCTCTCTATAGAACCTAAATAAGTAAACCTAGTTAACTACTTTAATTAGTACCTTATTAAGTATCTTACTTAGAATAGCCTTAGACTAGCTTAATATAACTTAAGAGTAGTAGCGGATCTTAAAAGATTAGCCTAGCTAGAAACCTAGTAGTCTAAATTAAAGCTAGAGATATTTCTAGCTACTTTATAAGATTTTAAGTAAGGTACTAAGACTACCTAGTATTTATTAAGGGCCCCTCTATCTACTAAAACCCTAGATTCTAGAATAACCCTAGATTCTAGAATAACCCTAGTAAGGATAGCTAACTAAATTAAATTAGGGAGAAATAATTTAAGCCTTAATAATCTAGTTAACCTACCTAAATCTATAAAGGTAGCCTAGGGCGAATCCTTAGTAGTAGCTAGAAAATAAGCTATACCTTATCTAGGTACTATAAAATATATTTCTAGGTAGATTAAAGAAGCTATAGGAATCTAGAAGAATTTAGGTAATATAGGGTATTTAAAAATAGTATATTAATAAGACTATATTATAATACTAATTATTATAAGATAATTAACTAAGAGGACCCTAAGATATAAAGCCCTATTCCTTTAAGAACTAATTAGTAATACTAATATAAGGGCTATTTAAGCTATCTACTAACTCTTATTAGAAGCTAAGAAGAAGTCTTTCTAGTTAAAAGCTAAGTAATAGCTTCTTAGCTACCCGTACTCTATTATTAAAAATAAAGAAATATTCTAGGAGTAGCTAAATAAACTATATAATAGGCCTAGTAAATAGGATAATTTTAATCTTTCTTAATAAGTAATTAAAGAGATTACCTCTAGCTATTATCTATTACTTATATAGTATAAGCTAGCTTACCCTTTAGGAAGAGGGTTATAAGCTAATAGAATCTAGTATCTAATATTAGATAGAGCCTATTAAGAATAAAAAGACCCTTTTAATTAAGAAGTTAAAAAAGATCTAATAAGAGTATAATATAATAAGTCCCTACTTACTTCTAGCTTTAAATTAATTATAGCTAGTTTATAAGGTTAAAATACCCTAATACTACCCTATTAAGATATCTAACTAGAGACTTTTATTCCTTACTAACCTTTTATAAAGGATTAGCCTAGAGTATTCTAGCCTAACTACTATTAATAAAAACCTGAGCTATAATATCTTTTAATAGAATAAAATAAGTTAGTATAATTACGCGTAAAGGTTACCTAATAGGAAGTAGAACTCTATTATAATTAAAATTATAACCTTAGCCTAGAACCTAGGTTTATTTCTTAGGAAAATTATTAGTTAGAGTTAATATTAGGGTATTATAATAAACTACTTAAGGCTAGATATCTAAATCCTCTTTAAGACTTTCCCTAAGAATTTTAACTAGACCTACCCTAAAACTATATTAATAGTTATAACTATTATTAATATAAGGACCTTAATAAATATCTACCCTAACTAAGGGAGTATAAGGAGTAAAACCTTTAACCCTAAGAAATTATAATATTTAATCTTAAAAAATACTTTATAGCCTTCTTTATCTACTACTTTTACTATATAATAGAACTAGAAGGTAGTAGTCTAGTCCTTAAAGTACTCCTAATATATCTAGAAGGGGATACTCTAGAATAATATAATAGCCTTTTTATAAGAGTCTACTAAGAAATAAATTATAATTTAGCTATTTAGGAAGATAAACTTCTTTAAGAATATTAGCCTAATTAATTTAAATTAATAAAGGAAGCTAAGAAAATAAAGTTCTATTTTAATTAAATATTACTTACTCTTAACTAATATCTAACTTAAAAGACTAACTACTTATATAACGTAGGTATTAATAATAAAGATATAATTATTAGATATTTATAATAAGGCCTTAAGCTAAACCTAGTACTTATAACCTTAATATAGGAAGAAGGGGATACTATAAAAAACTTTAATAGGTAAGTCTAAAATAATAAGGTAGTAGCTAAGCGGGTTTATAAGATAAATAGATCCTATTAGAAACTAGTAGTAACTCTAGTATTATAAGTACTATCCCTAGCCTAAGTCTAATAATTATTTAGTAATCTAGTAGTTAAGGGGATTATCTAGTTAGCTAACCCTAAGGTTATAAAGATAAAAAGATATCCTTTAGAAAAGATAATAGCTAATAACTAATAACTTAAAAGGACCCTACCTTATCCTTACTAGTATTATAATAGAAATTATTAGGATAGTAATTATAATAATAAAAAGAAAAAGTCCTTAAAAATTAAGCTAAAGGAGGAGATAGATATTAACCTAATTAATAAGGATTATTATAATAGGGATAATAATCTTAATCTATATAATTTAAAGACTTATATAACTTTAAAGATCCTTATAAATAAGGAGCTATAAGGGGAAGCCTCTTAGGGCTCCTAACTAGTAGTTAGGGCCTATTAAAGGGTAATAACTCTACTAATAGCTTAAATATTACTACTAGAAAAACTTTAAAACTATCTTATCTTAATAACCTTACTATTTTATCTCTAGGGGGATTAAAACCTAGTATTTCTACTTCTCCTACTATACTAATAGGAGTTAATATAGATTTTAGGAAATTCTCTAGCATTATATACTAATATATTAGTAAAGATAGTAGAATACTAGAGTTTTATTTTAATACTAGATCCCTAGTATCCCTTATTTCTAAGTATTACTATCTAGTATTCTTTAAAGGTTATAGTATCTACCTTATAACTAGGGGGAAAAGGCTTTAATATAGGGGAGTTAGTTCTAGGGAGTTATTATTACGGGATTATATTAAGGTAGATATTAGGATATATAATTTAACTAAGGAATCTATTAAAATATCTAGAGAAATCTATATAATTTCTAGACTCCCGTATAATATAATTATTAGTATAGATATTATAAAACTAAATATAATTAATATCTAATAGGGTAAATACTAGGATCTTATTATAATATATTAAACCCCTATTCTAATTAGAGTTACCTCTAAATTAGATCTAATTCTAAGGATCTACGCTAATATCTAAGAATTTATAATAATACTAATACTACTAATTAAACTAAAAAGGCTAAGGGTCCTAAAATATAAAAAGGTTAATATCTATACTAACTTAATAGTAATACTAGACTCTAGGATAGGATAAAATATACTAATTAAATACTACCCTTTAGTAATAAATTATAACTACTTATTTAAACCTCTACTAAAGGTTAATTTCTAGTTAGGAACCTTTATATTAGGTATTTAAGTAGTAGTTAATAATAATCCCTAAGCCTACCTAATAATAAATTTTAATTAATACTCTATTAAAATTTATAAGGGATAGCTATTAGGTAGACTATTAATATTATAAGAATTAGTAAAGCTTATAAAGGTAGATTTCTACTTTACTAATATTTATACTAGTAAATTCTAGGAGGAACCTAATATACCTTATATAGTAGATCTCCTAGAGGAGGTAGTAATTCTAGAAGTAGATATCTCTACCTATTAGGGACCTGAATACTAGGAATATATTAAAAAGGTACTTAAAAAGTATAAGACACTTTTTTAAAATAGCCTAAAAAAAGTTTAATAATAATATTAAGATACTAATACCCTTTAAGGATAAAACTAATATAATAAGACTAAAGTAGAACCCTTATAACCTTTCCTAAAGAGATTATAAGGCTATAGATTTAATCCTAGACCCCCTAGTAAAGTAGGGCTAAATTAAAAAGGTTCTTCTAGGAGTACTATCTACTATACTATTACCGGCCTTTATAGTATAAAAGAATAGGAAGCTAAGAGTAGTAGTAGATTTATATAAGGTTAATATTAAGCTCTACCTAGATATATATCCCCTCTTAAAATAAGATATAATCCTAGGAGCGCTTAGTAGATTAATAATATTCTCTTCTATTAACCTTATAAAAGGGTTTTTTTAATAGGGTATACGCCCTTTAAACTAGTAGAAGATAACGTTTATTAGCCCCTACTAGGGTTAGGAATAGCTAAAGGTCTCTATAATAGAGTTAGTAAATACTCTAAGTTTCTTCTAATATTAGATAGAAATACTACTATCCCTATACCTATAATAATTTATTCTAGTATATATTAATAATATAATAATCTTTTTAGCTACTCTTAATAACTATCTTAAGTACTTAGACTAAGTCCTAGGGCTACTAGAGAAAAGTAGTATTATATTATCCCTAATAAAATATTATTTTACTTATCCTAATATTACTACTTTAAGATATTATATCTCTAGACTAAATTTAAGTACTATAAAAGAGAAAGTTAAAGTAGTTTAAAATATAACTTTCCTAATAAATCTTTAAGAACTTAAAACTAGACTAGGATTTTTTAGCTACTATTAAAAATTTATTAAATATTACGCTATAATAGCTCGACCTCTTATTAGACTAAAAATAGAAGGCTTTAAGGGTAGCTTAAATAAGGGTTACCCCTAGAGGAATTATATATAAAAGAAATATCTATTAATAGATACCTCTAGCCCTTTACTAGTAAAGTTATTACTATTAAAATTAATAATAAACCCTAATAAACTTAAAGAACTTAATAGATCTAGGTTTAAATCTAAGCGGCTATACGCTAGCCCCTAATATTATAAAGTATAAGAAATACTTAAGGATAAACTATATAATACCCCTACCTTAATATTCCTTAACTTTAATAAGCCTTTTATTCTTTATATAAATAGTAGTAAAGAGAAAGGTTATAAAGCTACGCTATACTAGATTAAGTCTAATAAGGTAGAAAGATTAATCTTATTTCTTTCTAAAGACCTTTTAAATACTAAAATAAGATATTAAGCTATAAAATTAGAGGCTAGTACTCTAGTCTAGGCCCTTATAAAGCTTCCCTAATTCTTTAATAATAGTAATTTCACTATTATTACTAACTATACTATATTAAAATCGGTATTATAGAATAAGATAAATAGATAGTAGTCTATTAGGCTAAATAAATAGGTACTATATTTATTAATATTCTAACTAAGGATAAAAATTATCTACTAGGTAGGGAAATCTTATAAAAATATTAATAGCCTTTTAAGACTTCCTACTAAGAAACTTAATCTAACTAATATATTCCTAATAGTAGTTATCTAGGTTAAATAAAATTTTCTTAAGGAAATCGCATCTACCTTACTAAAAGACCCTTATTTTAGGTAGATCTATAAATAGGTCTAGAAGTAGGTCTAAGAATCCTAATAACTAGAAATAGGGTTAAAGACTATTTATTAAGTATACTAGCTTAATATTAATTCTTAATTATTATATATAATTAGCTATCTAGGGCTAGACTACTTATATATTCCTAAAAAACTTATAAGGAAAATCTTAGAATATAGATATAATTACTATATATATAAAGGTGTTTATTATATATATAACTACCTACGTAGTTTAATATATTTTCTAAAGATATATAAGGTTATCTAAGGTTATATTAATAGGTATCTAGCCTACTAACTATTTAAGCCTTCTAGATAACTATTATATAAGGAACTCTAACCCGTAGGAGTATCTTAATAGCTACTAGAAGAATTATTAATAGATTTTATTATTAGCCTTCCTTTAACTACTAGTAGCTATAATTCTTTACTTATAATAATAGATAAGTTTTCTAAGTTTATTTATCTAGTATTAGGTAATAAAACTAATTTAGTATAAGACTAGGCTAATAAATACTTTAATAATATCTATAAAACTTAAGGTATACTAAGCTATCTTATTTTAAATAGAGACCTAAAATTTACTAGTACCTTCTAGAAAATCCTATTTACTAGATATAGAGTTTTCCTAGGAATAACTATTATATACTATCCCGCCGCTAATAGCTAGGCTAAATAAATAAATTAAATAGTAGAGATAGTTTTATATTACTTATTAGTTAGCTAATATAAGGAAAATTAAGATACCCTTCTAATAGAAGTTAAGTACGCGTTAAATACTTTAAAGAATACTAGTATAATTATAATACTATTTAAAGTTTTATATAAGGTAAAGCTAAGAGGATTCTTATTATTTATAATACTAGAATCTAACTTTATAACTAGAAATTTTCTTTATAACTAAGAAACTATTAGGAATAATATATTTAATACTATTAAATTAACCTAGGCTAAAATAACTTATAAGTAGGATTTAAAATATTATATACTAGACCTATCTAAATATATTTATTTAAAACTAGTAAAAATAGGGGATACTAAGTATTATATCCCTAAAAGTTTATCCCTTACTATTAAGAAGGTAGGGCCTTATAGAATTTTATAAAAAATAAGCCTACTTACTTATAAGCTAGAGCTTCCTCCTAATATAGTAAAGATTTACCTAGTTATCTTAGTTATCTATCTTAAATAATTAAAACCTAACTTATATAACTAAGATATACCCCTACTAGCTCTAATTATTATCTAGGGTTAGGAAGAATTTATAATAGAAAGGATAATTTAAAAGGAAAAATAGGGTAGGTAGAATAGGTATTAAGTTAAGAGAAAGGCTATAAAGAGGATACCTATAAGCCTACCTAGAGGCTTAAAGAAGATATACTAGATATTATTAAAAAATTTAAGAAGTCTTATACTTACTAGGATAGGGATTAAAGAATCTATATTTATACTAAGATATTAAATTAATAAATAGTAATAAAATAGAGGCTTTATAAGAAAATTACTATTAAATAAAGAATATAATAATAGTTAAAAATATTAAAATAGGTACTCTTATACTTAATATTAATATATATTCTTTTACTTATACCTTAATTTAAACTATAACTTATTACTTATAATAATAGATTATTATACTACTATTACTACTAAAGTAAGGTCCTTACTACGCTAGTTTTATAATTATAAAGAAGATAAATACTATTATTATTAACTATCTAAGGCGTAGATTAAGGCCTACCTAGTAGACTAGTTAAGGATTAGGGTTAATAAGGGCTATATCTAGTACTTCCCTACTATAAACTTCTATATATTTAGACTATCTATTAGTAAAATTTTTAAATATTTACCTAATACTTCTAGCTTACTTTAAGTATAAAGATTAGAAACTAAACTTAATAAGATTCTAGACTACTTAGTAGGAGGTCTACCTATCTACCTAGATTAGTATTTAAACGCCGCGGTATTAGTATTCCTTTAATATAATATTTTTAAAAAACTATTACCTTTATATAACCTTATCTATCTAGTTCTTAATAACTACTACCTCTCTTTCCTACTCTAGGGAATTCTAAGGAAGTCTACTTAAAAAGCGTAGATCTAGTAGGCCTAGTAGCTAAATAGAATTTCCTTAAATATATTTATACTAATAGTATATAATAAAAATATCTATTAAGTAAAAGAAGTTATTATTTAATATCTATTTATACCTCTAGTTATATACTTTAAGGACTATAATAAATACCTTTAAGGAATTATATTTATACTAATATAAGAGTAGACTTAAGAAGAAGCCTAAGTCTAGTTAGAAGCTCTTAAAAGATTCTAAGTATTTAACTTTATTACTACTAAGGTAGTAGTTAATCTTTAGAATAAGGTTAAAAACTTTTCCTTTTAAGACCTTAATAACTACTTAAAATTAAATCTAAGAGCTCCTCCCTCTTAAGTCTTTAAAGTTAACTAGGATCTTAAATACTTAAAAGACGGCGTTATTAAGGTATTAAATAAGAATATAAGGAAAAGGAAAATAATAATAATAAATTTAACCTTAAATATTTTTAATTCTATTAATAAATTAAAGGAATACTAGGAAAGGGGACCTAGTATATTATTAGATATTAACTAAGACGTAGAGTTAGGAATTATAAGTAGCCTATTATTAAGTATTAACTAGGAAGTAGATTTAAGAAATAATAATAATCTTAAGATAAATAGTAGGGGTCTAAAAATACTAATATTATAGAATTTAAATAGGATAAAGGGTTAACTATAAAGCTTAGTATAAAGGAAACTAGGTAACTCTATACTATACCTATAAGTAAACTTAAGGAGTATACTAAGATTATAGATAAAGATATAGCTATTACCTATTATAATCTAGAAGGCTATATTAGAAGGGAGGTTTATAATAGGGAAAATACTAGGGAAAAATTTATAAGCCTAAAATTATAAGAATAGATAGATTATAATAACTACCCTAAGTAACTTATAATAAATATATTTCCTAATAAAGTTATATAAGACCTAGTAGTAGAAATTAATAGAGATAATCTTATAATATATTATTAGGCGTTTATAGTCCTACTAGATTTTTAGGCTTTCTAGGCTATATATCTTAATATTAAAAAGTAGAGCTAATTCTAGAAATTAAATTTTAATATTAATAAATAGCTTACGGGTAATTTTTAACTATATAAGGCTCCTATTCTTATAAAAGATAATAAAGGCTAACTCTAATTTATAATTTAAAATAGTTTTTAACTCTATAGAGATATAGGGGAAAGAATAGGAAAGATTAAAAAAATTAGTATAAGCTACTATAAATTTACTAAGGAGAAGGAGGTCCCTAGTATATTAAGAAAAGATTAGGTATAGGTTCTAAAGGACTTCTATCCTATATATATAATACCTAATAATTAGGACGTACTTAGGAAATTACCCCTAAGAAAGTAAGTAAGAATTAGGAAGACTACTAGAAAACTTAAAGGTTTCCTAGTATTAGGTATAAAGTCCGGATTACTAAAATTCTAAAAGAAAGGGAAGACTAAGGGTAAGGCGGCTAAGTCTAGAAAATAGGGAGGTTTCCTAATATTAAGTATAGAGCCCGGATTATTAAAATTCTTAAACCTATTCTTAATAGATAAACTAATAGCTTTATTATTAAATTAAAGGACCCTAAATCTAAAGTAAATTTAACTAAATCTATTAAACCTACCTAAGTTTCTAAAAGTAAGAATCCTAGAAAGGTATAAAGTATAACTATAAAAGTAGGTAGATAGTCTTAATTAATAGGTAATAGAACTCTAGGCGCTTATTATATTTATAAATAAAAAGGTTAAGGCCTTAACCCTTTTTAAGTTATAATAGGACTAATTATTATAACTACTATTTAATAAATTTAATAAACTTACTATTACTAATAATAATACTACTAAAGAATAATATAAATTAGATATTAATAAGATTTTAGAGAAGTTAGATAATATAATAGTTACTCTAAGTAAATACTTCCCTACTCTAGAAGCCCTAGTATTAGAATATAATCTAGATAGTAAAACTATAACTTAAAACCTTAGGAATTAGCTTAATTAAGAGGATTATATTAAAATAGATAAGGATAATAGATTACTATAATAATAGCTTAAGATAAGCTTTTTTATAATAGTAGGAGATATTATAATATACTTTTATTAATAATTAATATAACTTAACGTAATCTACTTAAGGCGCTAAGCCTAATATAGCTTAGTTTAAATAGATAGACTAGACGTCTTAATATCTAGAGAATAATAGCTCTTATAACCTATAAATCGTACTAGTTTATTCGTACCTTAATATAATCTCCTCGCTATTAGTAATAGTATTAATATCTAGAAAAGCCCTACTACTAATAAAGACGTATCGTATTAGAAATATAGTTATACCCTAGGAAATACTATTAATAATTTAGTTAAGAATATCTATACTAATATTAGGATAAATATCTCTTAGAGGGTTTATCTATTAAAACGGGCTATTCTTACTATTACTAATAAAGATATTACTAGTATTAATACTAAGATAATATTACGTATCCCTAGTAATATAATAACCTACTAGAGTATTAATTATACTATATTAGAAGAAGATAATAAATTCTTCCCCCCTAAGTACTTTTATAGGTTTTATAAATCCTCCCTACTATCTTATAAGCTATATATTAAGCTGGGCGTACTAGTTATAATACTAAGGAACCTTAATCCGCTACGTCTATATAATAGGACCTAACTATAAGTAATAAGGTATAGTAAGTATATCTTTAAAGGGGAGATTATAAGTAGTACTTATAATAGTAAGAAGGTAATACTATTTAAGACGCTATTATAGTCTAAAGAAAATAATAGGCGGATTCCTACCCCCTTTATTTATAAGTAGTACCCTATTTAACTAGTATTTACTATAACTATTAATAAATTATAAGGCTAATTAATAAAGTACGTAGGTATTAACTTATAGACTAGGCCTACTTTTAGCTATAATTAGTTATACGTAGCTCTATTACAGGTAATAAGATAGGGAAACCTCTATATTATTAGGCCTAAAACTCCTAAATATATATCTAGCCGAATAATAAGAATATTAGGATATCTTAATACATCTAGCTAGTATAATACGGCCTATTAGTTATATTCTAGTAGTATTAGTTCAGCTTCTTATTATCTTAATAGATATCCTTTTATCTAGATATCTAAGAGGCTAGGTAGCTTCTTTAAGGGGTATTTAGATAGTCCTCCCTCTACCTCCTTAGAAGGTAGAGATTAGTTCTTCTATAATTATAAAGTTACTAGAGTATTAAGTCTACCTTTATAATATTACCTACTTACTAGTAGTTTATACTATTTATTTTAGCCCTTAAGAACTAGCCTTTTAATCTAGTTCCTAATAGTTCTAATCTCTCTACCTTTAAAGGGGGATAGTCTAGATTATAATAGTATAGTAATATGAAGATATCTAATATTAAGTAAGATAAAAATATATTAAAAGTCTATTATAATAAAATTAAGATAATACTAGAGTTTAATATAAGAGATATTAAAGTAATAAATAATATACCTAGTAATAGTATTTCTAATAAAACCCTTACTAGTATAATTACGCTTAATAAACTTATTACTACTACTAAAGTTAAAGAAGAGCGGTTAATAAAGGAAAGAAAGCTTTAAGGTATCTAAGAAAGGGTAGCCTAATTATAAGTAGAAGTAGATATAATTATACTAGATTAATATTAAATTATTAGTAGATTATTAGGAGGAATATAATAAGGGTTAAGACTAGGCCTAATAAAGGACTACCCTCTAAATTAGGGTATTAATATATAAGGAATATTAGACCCTAGGGTAGGATCTATCTTTAATAGTTTTACCCTAAGTTAGTCTATTAGAGGCTAGTTAGAAGAACTTAGTAATTAATACCCTAGAAGCTATTTAAAGCCTAAGGACTTACCCTTTTATAAGGGGAAGAATATATATAAGTATAAGAAATAGTATTATATTATAAATATTATATTTTAATTAATACCTAATAAATTCCTAATTAAGTTTATAAAGGTTACTTAAGTTATATAATTCTTAGAAGGTAAACCTACTAAGTTATAAGATTAATATAAAAAATTATTATTAGGAAGAGTAGTTACTTAAGAGTACTTTACTTAGTACTTATTAAACCTTATTAAGGACCTAGTAAACCGCTAGCTTTATAATATATAATTATATTTAGATATATAATAGAATCCTAACTAGTTAATATAGAGTTTTAATATATATCTAAGTAGGATTAAATTATAGATCCCTCCTTTTCTAGAGGAATATTAGTAGATTAACTTCTTTATAAAGTTACGCCTAGACCTTTAAAAGGCCCTTATAAACTATTAAGACCTCCTTATAATT
>JAABUV010005996.1_pt1 | contig 13496 bp, 10 predicted proteins | sample 5559971 | NCBI WGS metagenome assembly JAABUV01 (sample SAMN10711881, study PRJNA513362) | rock metagenome | isolation source: Antarctica rocks | place: Antarctica: Victoria Land, Knobhead nord | collected 2015-12-19
GTTAGGGGTGAAGGCAAGATTGGTGGGCGAAGCTGGCAGTGCTGGGTTGGCCGCCGTGGCCGAAAATGCGTTTGTGATCGCCACCGAGAAGGGGTTCCCGGACTGCAGCGCCACAATACCCGACGCAGTGTACCCACCCGTCAGCCTCCCCACAAATCCATTGTCGTGGTGGAGCCCCGGGAGCTGATAGCTGGTCCCCAGGGAGAGCCGCTGTGGGATGTCATAGATCGACGGCCCATAGTACCGATTAAAGTCCGAGGTGGGATAGTTGAACGCATTGTCATTATCGGTCGACCGGGTGTAGGAGGCAGTGAGGAAGCCCCGCTGCGTAAACCGTCCCTTCACCGCAACGATCAGCGCGTTATAGTTCTGCCGAGCTGCGTTCAACGTATACGTGATGGAACCGAAGCTGGTGTTTGGCCTGGTCGTAACTCCGGTGCACGTCTGGGCCCCGACCGCTCCCTTGCACACCAGATGATTGATAAGATCCCCCGCCACGACATTGATGTCCTGGCCGAAGTTCGTGGAATTAGGATTGACGCCGCCGGTCCACAGATTGTAAGAATGCGTCCCTACGTACGTCACACTGGCCACCATGTTCCTGCCAAGCTGCCGCTCGATCCCCCCTGAATAAACCAGCGTCGTCTCCGGCTTCAGATTTTGGTCGGAGCCGCCGATCGAGATCTGCGAGCCGACAATGCCACCCTTCGCGTCGAGCGTCTTGGGTATAAAGGCCGGGTATTGAAATCCGAAGGGCGCTGCATTCTGGGTGCCAAACCCCAGTATCGGCGCCGCCGTCGACCCATTATTGAAAAACGTAGGTTGAATGTAACTCGGCGGATTGGTCTTTGCACCCCCCACCGCATTGTTGATATTGAAGTAGTCGTGGTAAAGCCCGAAGCCGCCCCGCACCACATACTTGCCATTGCCAAACGGATCGGCCGCCACACCCACCCGCGGGCTGAATATCCAGTTCAGATCGTGCTGGAAGTAGTGGTCCTGAGCCTTCAGAAAACCGCTCGCCACCTGGTCGGTCAGCGTCGCTCCCGTGCCCAGATAAAAATCGGCTAACTTGGTTCCCTGCACCGGGTACGCATTGCCAAAGTTATCGTAGCGCAAGCCATAGTTCAGTGTGATACGGCGATTCACCTGCCATGCATCTTCGGCAAAAAAGCCGAAGGAATCCAAAGCATAGAAGTTCTGCGAGGGCGAGGGCTTCGCCGTCAGTTCGTCATACGATAAGGAACTTTCCGTAAGTGGATTGTCGCTGATCAGGTTGATCAGATTCGTGTACTGAAAGTTTGGCGTCATTCCCCCCGGAGCAAAGAAGCTCTCCTGTTTCACATGCGAGGCCTCGTAGCCGACCTTCAGGCTGTGACTCCGGATCACGTGGCTCAGCACATCGCGCCATCGATAGTTGTGCTGCACAAAGTCTCCCGGCGCGCCTCCGAAACCTGTACCCAGACCCGTCACATTGATCACCGGAACCGTGAACAGACCGGTCAATCCGTTCGATCCCTCGATCCGAAGGAAGGCGAAGCTGGCTTCATTCAGCGTCTTCGCCGAGAAATCATGAGTCTCATTCACCTGGAACGTCTTACCGTACTGCCCGTTGGTGTTGAAGAACGCAGGCCGCAATGTCGCCGTGCCGAAGGCCTGCGTGGTGCGAAAGATGGTGCCGTAGAGCCGGTCCTTGCTGAAGTACTTATCGATACGAATGTTGTACTGCTTCGAGTTGTTGTAGTTCTGAGCGTTGAAGGTGCCGCTATCGAGCACAATCGTGTTGCAGGGAATGTTCAAGGTGCTCGGAGTCTGGCAGCCACTGTTACTCGCTGGCTTGGAGGCTCCGAAGACCTGTGCCGCCGTCTGCGTGCTGAACGTCGTGAAGTTCGCCGGCGCATACTTCGAGAGAACCGCCGTCCCGAAGGAAGTCGGCCGGACCTGCCGGGCGAACGCCACGAACGCTTGGTCCTCATAGGTCTGCAGAGCTCCGACATTCGAGGTGATGGACTTATACGGCTCGATGGACGCGAAAAAAAAGAGCTTTTGCTTCGGGAGAATCGGTCCGCCCACGCCGAAGGAGAGATTCGCGACGTGGAAGGGCGGGTACGTCGGCTGGCCCGGCGCCGGATGGGTGAACTCCGACTTCGCATAGAGCGCCTGCCACGTGTAGTAGATGCTGCCGAAGCCATGGAACTGCTGCGTGCCGGCCTTGGTCGTCATCACCGTTTGAATCGAGCTCGAGCGCGCAAAGTCCACGTCGTACCGGTTCACCTGAACGGTGGTCTCCGAGAGCGTGTCCACATTCGGCGTAAGGTTCGTAACCCCCGCACGCGCATTGCTCGTTGCATCTAGACCGTCGACGATATATTGATTGCCGTTCGATCCACGCCCATTGGCGCTCGCGTCGGTATAGTTTTCCGAGTTGAAGTTTGTGGCATTGCTCGACCCCTTGCCAACCACGCCCGGCGTCAAGGTGATCAGCGACAGCGGATTGCGCGCCGCTACCGGTAACTCCTCCAGAGCCTTCGTGTCCAACGTCTGCTGGTTCCGGCTGTCGGAGGTATCGAGCAGCGGCGCCTGTGAGGTAACGTCGACCGTCGAAAGTACCTGTCCCACACCCAGCGAGAACGGAACATTACGCTGCTCGTTGGTCTGCAGAATAAAGTTGGTGGTCGCGGTCGTGAAGCCGCTCGCCGCCGCCGTCACGGCATAGTTGCCCGGCGCGAGGCTATTGAAACGATAGGTCCCTTCGCTGTTCGACGTACTCTTCTGCGTCACCTGCGTATCCTTGTTCAGAAGCGTCACGCCCACCCCGGGAAGAGTAGCGCCCGCAGCATCCTGCGTCGTCCCCTGAACGCTCGCTCCGAACTGGGCAAAGCAGGTTGTCGCCAGCGTCGTACAGCAGAACACGATTAACCACTGCAGGCCTTTGACCATACTAAACATAGATCACCTCTGAGAAAGCTTCGGCTTCCATTTGCGAGCGCTGGGACGAAACGCCCCAAAATGAAACGTTTCACTCGCTTGGTTTAGTTCCCTTCGGGAGCGAGCGAATCCTAGAGAGGATTCCACCTGTTGTCAAGAAAACGTCTCGATTGTTGGATTTACTCACGAGGAGCCCAGGCCTAAAAGTAAATCCGGGCAGGCGTGACTTGGCGCGGAGCGAGAGAAGAGGGTCTATCGATGGTTCGCGGGCGCGGCAGGAGCAGGCGCAGACAAGCGGAACCGGGGATGCGTCTGGGCGTCAGCATCCCGTAGTTCCACAAGCTTCTTCACCAGCGCGGGTATCTCCTGCTTGCGATCGCCTTTTCGGAGCGCGAGGATCAGATGGTAGACCGCCTGTTGATCCTCAGGATTCTGACGCAATGCCAGATCACACTCCCGCGCCGCAAAAGCTGTTTGTCCGGTCTGCAGATAGAGCGCGGCAAGCAGATCGTGAGCCTGCGTCATCGTCGGATCTAAAGCTGCCGCACGCTTAGCCACCGCGATCTGCTCTTTGCGATCGGCATCTGTTCCGGCACTCTGATCGAACAGCGCCTCAGCCAACAGAAACTGGCTCAGGGCATCGTCCGGCTTACGCTTCGCCGCCTGGCGAAAGGTGGCAAGAGCATCGCCTGAATTCTTCTGCTGCGTCTGCATCACCCCCTTGGCTGAATCCACCGCGGCAAGCTGCGGATCCAGTTCGTTGGCGCGCGCAAAATCCGCGACCGCTCGTTCGTAGTCGGCAAGCTGGCTGTAGAGAGCACCTCGCGCCAGGTAGAGCGGAGCAGAACCCGGCAGCGCGCCAAGACCCACATCCAGCATCGTGATGCCGGTTGAGAACGAGCCGTTCTCATTCGCAAGCGCAGCAAAGCGAAGGTAGCCCTCCGGATCGGCCGGATCCTGCTGAATCACCCTTCGCAGCAGCTCCACAGCCTGAGGGACCTTTCCCTGCGCCTCCGCAATGTCGGCTGAAAGCGTCAAGATCTCGGTGTCGCACGGGTCGCTACTGCATAGATCAGCGAGAGTCTGCTCCGCATCGGTCACGGCGTCGGCCAGGTACTGCGTCAGAGCCACGTTATAGCGCGCGCTCCCATCTGCGGGCTCCCTCTTCAGCAAAACCTTGAAGACCGTAAGAGCTTCGGCGTATCGCTGTTCCTGCACTAGGCAGAACCCATTCTCTTGCAGCAGGTCCTTCCGATCTGAAGTCACCACCCCGGCGGACCGGAAATGGTCTACGGCAACCTTGCAGTTGCCTTGCCGAAAGGCAAGCTCCCCGAGCATCGTATGGCTCGCAATATCCTGGGGCTCGATCCGCAAAATATGCTCCAGCAAGGAAGAGGCTGACGGATCGCTCTCGCGGTAACGAATCTGCGCCAGACCGTCCAGGGCAGGCAGGTAATTTGCGGAGAGCTTCAGCGCGCGCTCAAAGTCCCCAGCCGCCTCCTTCGCATTTCCCTGTTGATCGAGCAGGACGCCCTTCAGGCTCCAGAGCTTGAAGTTCGCTGCATCTGCTCTCAGCCCCGCATCGATAGTCTTCATGGCCGCCTCTGTTCTCCCCGCACGCCACTCCGAGACAGCCTCCGAAACAGCGGCCGTGCTCTGACCGAAGGCGAAGAAGCCAGCAAATGCGACGCCCAAGAGGAGCAGTGTCAGACCGCGCAGGCTTGACTGTCGCAACCAAGAAGCGGCCTCTCGTGGGCAGGCCACTCCTTCGCGATCTGGCTCTTGTAGGTTCAACTTAACCTGCCTCATCTCGAACGAGTCCCTTACAGATGGAGATAATAAGGCCTTATTTGCAACCGCACCATAGCAGGTGTAGAAAAGGATTCGGATAGAGACTGCACATCGTAGCGCAAAGAGAACCTTCGCTGCCAGCAGTTCAAGGCGGAAGATCAGGTATGGCCAAGCACAACGGCATCACGAACGGCATCAGTAGACGCGCACTTTTAGCTCGCTCAGCGCGTTTGGCCGCCGGTGCCGCGGTAGCAGGACGGAGCCTACGCGGCATGGTCCCCGAGGTCGCCGCCGCCCCGGTCCGCTGGAAGGACCGGGAGTACGGAACCTCACGTCGAACGGCACAGATCTTCATGCTCGACCGGATCAAGTTGCTCGACGGTCCTTATCGAGACGCCATGGAGCGTGACCGCACCTACCTCCTCTCGCTCGACCCCGACCGCTTTCTCTACTACTTCCGCCTCTCGACCGGCCTGAAGCCGAAGGCCGACGCCTACGGGGGCTGGGAGGAGAAGGTCGGACGCATGCTCGGCCACTATCTCTCCGCCTGCGCCATGTCCGGTCGCGCCACCGGCGATGCTTCGCTCCTGCAGCGGCAAAGCTACGTCGTAGGCCAGCTAGCGGAGTGCCAGCGCGCAAACGCAGATGGCTACGTTGGCGGTCTCGCTGACGGCAAGCGCATCTTTACTGAGATCGCGGCAGCCAATATTTACCTCAACAAAATCGGATTGAACGGCGTCCACGCACCGTGGTACATGCTGCATAAAATGGCGGCCGGCCTGAGAGACGCCTATGTCTATACCCAGAACGATCAGGCGCTCGCTGTCCTGATCGGCTTCAGCGACTGGGCCAGTCAACTGACCGGCAAGCTCAGCGACGCAGAGATGCAGAAGATGCTGAGCGACGAACACGGCGGCATGAACGAGGTCTTCGCCGACCTCTACGCCATCACCGGAAAAGGAAAGTACCTTGCTCTGTCCCGCCGGTTTAACCACACCGCCGTCCTTGCGCCATTGACCGAGGGAACCGACGATCTTACCGGCTTGCACGCCAATACGCAGATCCCGACCGTCCTCGGCCTCTATCGCCAGTACGAAGTCGCAGGCGACGCCCCGGCTCGCAAAGGCGGAGAGTTCTTCTGGACCACTGTCACGCAGGACCGCTCCTACGTCAACGGTGGCGACAGCGACAAGGAACGCTTCTATCCCAAGGGCCAGATGGGGCAGAATCTCTCCGTCGCTACGGCTGAAACCTGCAACAGCTACAACATGGTCAAGCTCACTGACCGGCTCTTCGCAGGCTCTCCCCGCGAAGAGCTTGCCGCCTACAGTGAACGCGTTCTGTGGAACCACATCCTCGCCTCGCTCGACACCTCGTCCCCCGGCATGACGTATTACATGTCGCTCAAGCCTGGCCACTTCAAGACCTTCAGCAAACCCTACGATTCCTTCTGGTGTTGTGTCGGGACCGGCATGGAAAATCACGTCAAGTATGGCGAGAGCCTCTACTTCCACTCGCCGGAGGAGCTCTGGATCAACCAGTTCATCGCCTCCGAAGTTCGTTGGGAGGCAAAGAAAATGTCCGTCGTCCAGACCACCCGCTTCCCGCACGAGCAGCAAAGCCAGTGGACTGTAACCTGCGCTAAACCCGTGCAGGCCACTCTCAACCTCCGCCATCCGCAATGGGCAGGAGCCGGCTTCCAGGTGAAGGTGAACGGCACAATCGCAGCGCAGAGCAACCCCGGATCGTACCTGAAGCTCCACCGCACCTGGCACAATGGTGATGTCATCATCGCATCGCTTCCCATGCAACTCGCAGTCGAGCCGATGCCCGATGACCCTTCCTTAAAGGCCATGCTCTACGGTCCGCTCGTCCTGGCAGGGCTTCTAGGCAAAGAAGGTATGCCCGCTGCGGCACCCTATGCTGCCGGAGACCAACTCGAATTCCGCAGCGTAGCCGACCCCGACGTCCCCACGCTCATCGCTCCATCGGATTCGACGCAGAATGTACTCACGGCGTCCGGTCCGCTCGAGTTCACAGCCGTCCCCGGGTCGACCGGCGCTCCGATCCGCTTCGTTCCGCTCGCCACCGTCACCCGCGATCGCTACTCGGTTTATTGGCGCATCGCCTAAGGAGTGGTCCGCGCGCGTAGACCAGAACTTCAAGCGCGAGCGGATATACGCAAGCTATTACAGCTCCGTTCTCAACACGCTTACCGCATCCGTTCGTGCAGGCATGGAATCCGTTCCGGGCGCTTGCAACGCCCCGCTCCATCAGGTGTCTGATTGGTCCAGACCCCCGAATCATCCAGGACGCGGTCTGGGCGAAACTTGTTTGGGCCGGCCTGAACCTCACAGATCAGGATCTCTCGAAGCCCGATGACCCCGGCAGCCGCGGAGACGGGCACTTCTACCCGGCACCGCTCGTCCGGGCATTGGTCGTCATGTGGCTCTTTTCAGGTCTGCGCCGCAGCGAGATATCGCGGCTTCGGGTCGGGTGCATTCGATGGGACAGTGGAGAGAACAGCTCGAGCAAGCGGCCGGTATGCTTCCTTCATGTCCCCGTGAACAAGACAGGTACCGCCTTCTCCAAGCCTGTCGATGGCTTAGTGGGCCGTTCCGCAGAGCTTTGGGAGCAGATGAGACCGCCTCAGCCAGCCTCACTCGACTCCAAGACCGGTGAGCAGGTGCACCGGCTATTTTTCCACCGAGGACGTGGAGTCTCAGGAGCCTACATCAATAGGGTTGTGATTCCCCTGCTGTGTAGAAAAGCCGCCATTCCCTTGGAGGACGCTCGTGGACGAATCACGAGCCACCGAGCCAGAGCCACCATTGCGTCCCAACTCTATAACGCCAAAGAACCGCTGACACTATTTGAGTTGCAGGAATGGCTCGGCCACAGTTCTCCTGAGTCAACTCGGCATTACACAAAGATCACACCAACTAAACTCGCGAAATCCTACCAGGATGCCGGCTACTTCGCCCGAAATCTGAGAGCCGTCGAGGTTCTCATTGATCAGGATGCTGTTAGGCGCGGAAGCTCACCCGATGAGCCATGGAAGCTCTACGACCTCGGGCACGGCTATTGCTCCTACGACTTCTTCGACCAATGCCCCCATCGGATGGCTTGCGCCCGCTGCGACTTCTACGTTCCCAAGGAGTCCAGCAAGGCACAAAGTATCGAGGGTAAATCGAACCTGCTCCGGCTGAGACAGGAGATTCCATTGAACGAAGACGAACTGCGGGCCGTAGAGGACGGGATCGCCGGGCACGAGAAGTTGGTCGCCAAGCTCACGTCATGCCCGACGCCGGATTCCCGTGATTACCTCCGGGATGCCGACTTGGGGGACTCACGAAACTAAAGTCGTCCAGTTCGTGCCTCTTGCTGAAGAAGTTTGAAGAGCGGCTGATGGACTGAAAGCTCAACCCGCTAGGCGAGCATCGTTGCCTCACCCGCCGCAGTCTGCTTGAGAGGCCTTCGCCATCACCGTCCTACGCCTTTTCTAAGAGCTCAGTCTTGTACTTAGGTGCCAGTGTCTTTGCCTTATGCAAAAACTCGGCCATCTGCTTCTCATCCAGCTTTGGTGGAGGCGTCATGCGAGTGGCCACGGGCACACCCACTTCTAGAAAGAACTTTTCCTGGCCAGCCGGGGAGCAGATGCAGATCAGACGTGCGGGCTTTGAAGAAGCGTTATGGAACTGGTGAGGCGCATTCGCCGGAATGTTGATCGTCTCTCCTGCATGAACGGTAGATTTCTCGCCCCGAAACGTCGCTTCAACCTCTCCATCCAACACAATGAAGGTCTCCTCGAAGTCGTGACGGTGCGGCCCCGGACCACCGCCCGGAGGAATGTGCATGTCGATCGTGCAAAATCGGCCCTTTGTGTAGTCTCCATGAATCGTGATGGTGTAGGTATCGCCGACCAGACCGATATGCGGCAGTTTACCGTCATGATCGGGATTGGAGGACACGAGTGCACGGCTCAGATCGTCTGCGGGAATGGGCGGATACTCTGACTTTGTTTGTGGCATATTGTGTCTCCTGTAGGTTTTCGTCTTCGCTGTCTGGTGAACCGAAATGTGAACATGCAAATGCTCTGGCAGTGAGCGTGACGGACAAAGCCACAGAACCTAACGCAAAGGCTACGACCTCACGGCGGTTGAAGATCCTTTTCATATTCGCTAGCCCCTTTGCGCTTCTGTAAGGCGGCTAAGCTCTTCGAGAATAGCTTGCGGACACTCCTCGGGAACGAAGTGCCCGCAGCCCGGAAGAAACACGCTCTTGACGTTGGCCGCTATCAAAGACACCGCTTCGCCGACGCGCTTTCCCAATCCCTTTTCTCCGCCAATGGCGATGACAGGCACCTTTACTTTGCTTTTCGTCAGCGGAAGCGTCTGCGCCATCGTTTCGAACGCCGTGCGGTAGACGCCAAGGGCGCCCAAGACACCTTCAGTTCCAGAGAAGCTCCGCAGATATTCGTTGGCATCCCCGGGGGTGATGGTCTCAGGCTTCGCAATCGACTGGCCACGGTAAAACCAGTTGAGAAACTCTAGTTCCTTCCCGACGATCAGGGTCTCCGGGACGCCTGGTGCTAGCGGAAGAATCCACCACCACATACTGCCATGCGCCATCGCCGCTGGCGTATACGTGATGACCCTCTCCAAAACGGACTGAAGCATCACCGGAGCTTCGACATAGAGCACACCTGCGATCTCATCTGGATGATTGGAAGCCCAGAGGATCGCAGGTGGCGCGCCCATATCGTGCGCGATCAGGGTCAGCGAAACTCCCGAAATCCCGAAGCCTATCTGCTTCACAAGTGCTCGAAACTCCTCGGCGAGTGCCACGCCATCATAGCCATCGTTCCCTCCCGGTTTATCAGAGTCTCCGTATCCTCGCATGTCGGGCACGAGTACCGAATAGCCCGCGTCGGCGAGCATAGGCATCAAGGTATGCCAGGTATATGCCGTTCCCAGGAAACCGTGCCATAGCAGCACCGGCGGCCCATTCGTGTTGCCGCCAATCCAGTAGTGAATGCTTACGCCATTCACAATGGTTGATGCACTACGAAAACCTGCGATCATTCGCCTTTCCGTCTGCATGACAAGTTTCTCCAACGTCCTCAAAGTGGTTACGCCTTCCAGAGCTTTGCGGTCTCGGCAGCGAAGTCTTCATAGCCCCGCGGCGCACGTCCGAAGAGCTTCGTCAGCCTTGCGACCTCCGTCTCAGTCGATTCAAACCCACGATCGAAGTATCCCTGGAACATCATGCGAAGATCGTATGCACTCCAACTCGGCATTTTCTCGCGCATGCCAGCTTCCCAGCGGTCGAAGTCGTGCCCCGTGTACTTAATTTCTTTGCCCAGCAGTTTGCTCCACAGAGCCGCGTTACCCGGTCCAGTGATCATCGCCGGGCTCACGATGTCATAGGTCTGTCCATCGTGACCTTCCTCCGTCAGTGAGATCGCGGCCGCTTCGGCGATATCCCGAACGTCGGCGACAGCGATGCCGGTAGTGCCAATCGGCATCGGGTAAACACCTGCGCCGGTGAGAGCGCCTTTGAGACCCAGGTCATTCTGAATGTAGTAGCCAGGCCGCAGAATCGTGTACGGCACGCCAAACTCCCGAAGTGCATTCTCGACCGCGAGTTTAGAAGCGAAGTGCGGCACATCGCGAAATTGATCGACTCTGTACACCGACAGATATGTGACATGCTTCAGCCCGACGCGCTTTGCCATGCCGTAAGCGATCAAGGCCTGCGTCAGCTCATCCGGGGTCACGGCATTCAGCAGGAACATCTTGTCAACGGCCTGCATCGCCTGCTCGACTGAGACTGGATCCAGCAGGTCACCTATCGCCACTTCCACTTGCGCAGGGAACTGGCCTGCATCTGGCTGCTTGCGAGCGAGGACGCGGACATCTGCCTTCCGTTTCAACAACTCCGTCACGACCGCGCCGCCTACGTTTCCTGTTCCACCAGTCACTAGAATCTTCATTGTCGTTCCTCTCTAACATTCTGAGTTTGCCGCTCTACAGCTCTGCGAGACTCATCTTCCTAATAGAAGACGCGATTCCAGCTCGCATCGACGCACGGTCTGTGGCAACACCGTATTGCGACCGCGCAACAGGCCACGCTAGACTTGCAGAAAGGAATCCTCAATTGGAAATATCTGATCTCAATGACATCCGAGTCTTTAACGTGATCGGGCAGGAAGGCAGCCTTACGTCTGCTGCAAAAAAGCTGAACCTTCCAACCTCAACGGTAAGCCGCGCTCTTACCCGGCTTGAGAAGAGCCTGGATGTCCTGCTGGTGCGGCGTAGCTCTCGCGGACTCGTCATGACGGACTTCGGCAAAGAGTACCTGCAAACCTGCAGGCGTGCTTTGCGCACGCTGCGCGACGGCAGTGACTCCCTGGCCACCCGTCGTGAGCGGCCAAGCGGCCTCCTCAAGGTGACGTGCCCGATCACAATGGCCCGTTTCATCTTTGCCCCGTTACTAAAGGAGTTCCTGGAGCTCTATCCGGACCTGCGAGTCGAAATCGAACCGTACGCTTCGGGCTGGGATCAGGAACCTCGTGACGATACCGATGTCTTCTTCAAGGTGCGCGCACCCAAAGATTCAATCCGGCGTGTACGGCCTTATCCCGGAGCAAGACGTGGACTCTTTGCGAGCGCTCGTTACCTTGCGGAATTTGGCACCCCAGCCTCGCCCGACGACCTCGTTGCGCACACCTGCATCGGTTCCGGGGTATGGAAGCTAAACCGGGGCGGAACGGTCGCTGCTCCGAACATTCAATTCAAGGTTGTGGCCAGTGATCCTATGCTTCACCTGGAGCTTACGCTTCAGGACTTCGGAATTGCAGTCCTGCCACTGTACATGGGCACGTGGCCCGAAGCACGAGACCAGCTCGTGCCGATTCTCACCCGGTGGAATCCCGAGCCAATCAGCCTCTGCGCACTCTTCTCGGGCCCGTCGCGGCTGACTCCGAAGGTTCAGGTACTTCTGGATTTCCTCGGCGAGTACTTAGGCACCCACAAAGACCCGCGTCTTCACGGCGTGAGCCCCAAAGGAATATTTACCGACCCAACGCTGATGGTCACATCTGGGCCTTAGTGGCGACTCTCAATGCTCTACCTTCAGGGGCGACGGCCGGCAGGACCTCACGATGGTCGCAAACTTGATCGCCAGTGCAGACGTCGCGGAGCACATCACGAGTCTGCTTGGGACTTCGGGACAAGTCGAATAGAGTTTCTCGGAACGCGCTTGCCATCATCTACGACCCATCCGTGCGAAGGTTGAATTTGAAGAGAGTCGATCAGATTTGACGAACCGCCAAGATTCCACATAATCTGCTGAACGAGCGACGGCGCACCCGTCGTTGTTCGAGAGCACGATGACGGGAACGCCTTCGAGATCGGGCCGGAAGACCCGTTCGCAGGAGACGTAGAAGTTGTTGCAGTCGACGAGCCCGAAGACCTCTTCCATGTTTCATCGCATCGTGTGGATGGCGTGTTTTACAACACCGAAGACATGCAGCTCTTCTCCGACAGACACACAGAGCGGCTGGTAACGAGGGTTGGCCGGATCGAGCCAAACGCAGTCCGGACCGCGGCGCAGCCGCTTGACCGTGTACTCGCCATTGAGGGCCACCACAACGACGCTGCCGTTGACCGGCTTCGCCGCCCGGTCCACCACCAGCAGATCGCCGTCGAGAATGCCGGCGTCTTTCATCGAGTCACCGTCTACCCGCATCAGGAAGGTTGCGGCCCGGTTCTCGATCAGGAACTCGGTGAGGTCGAGCGGCGTTCCAGGTAGTCTTCTGCCGGGCTTGGAAATCCGGCAGGTACCCTTCCATCGAAGTACGGCAACACTAACGGCCAGCTTGCGGCCCATTCCACCAACTCCAGACTCATACCCGGCCCTCTCAGGAGGTATAGCAGGAAGAGCGAAGGAAAAGCGAACACAGGGAGTGGGCTTCCGCGTATGTAGCGCGTTGAGTGTTTAGATGGTTAGCCGTCCAGCAATCTAGCGTTCCGGGATGTGGCACTCGTGTTGGTCGGTTTAGACCACATTTCCTCAATTTCTGCTCGAACCGCTCCACGGCTTCGGGCGAGGACTCGTACAGAACATCATTGTCCTGACGCTTCAGACCCGTAGGAGACCAGTTCGCGGAGCCGGTACGCAGCAAGCGACCGTCGATCGCATAGCTTTTGAGGTGCATGAGATCTCTCGCCCCCTTGACCCAGACCTCCACGCCTGACGCAAGCAGGATGCTGGTCGTGGTTGGCCCGCCCCACTGCGTCTCCTGCGAGAACTGCTCGCGGTCCCGGTATACACGGACCCGGACGCCCTTACGGGCGAGCGTGGCCAGCTCTTCCGCCAGCTCCCGGTCGGTGAAGCTGTACATGGCTATGTCTACGGCGCGGGCTGCGGTCTCGAGCTGGGCCAACTCGCTCCTTTCCAGGTTCGTGCTCGGTGAATAAAGGTGATCGTTTGTCTGCGCCCCACCAGGAACGGCAGTCAGCAACAGGCCGAGGAGAACGTGTGCCGCCTTTCCCATCGTGCCAGCCTACCGGGTTCGACAGAGACCTGGAATAAGCCGAAGGTGGCAGACCCGGCCTCATGCGGAAAAAACTCCCCGGCCAACTTCCGAGAAGCGCGTTTGAACTAAGCCGCTGGCGCGGCGGATGCTGCAGTGTTGGTGGTGCAAGCTGGAGCTGAGTTTAGGGTTTGGGTCACAAGGAGGATTACCCTGTGACCCATCTTCGTCAGTTGAT
>JAABUV010005997.1_pt1 | contig 13494 bp, 15 predicted proteins | sample 5559971 | NCBI WGS metagenome assembly JAABUV01 (sample SAMN10711881, study PRJNA513362) | rock metagenome | isolation source: Antarctica rocks | place: Antarctica: Victoria Land, Knobhead nord | collected 2015-12-19
CCAACCTATGGACCCCTTCTCGTCTGCCGCCCACGCTATTTACCTCAAGAGTTGTTATATTGGGACTCTAGTGGGAACGTGAATCGTTGTACTTGACCGATGTTGTATTCCCTGTTTGGAACAACATGTGCCTCGAAAGCGCTAACCATAGCCCCTAAGGCCTTATCATGGCGAAAGAATCAGTGAAACGCTCTTGGAACTAACAAAGAAGGCTTTACCGTGCTATCGGCTATTTCATGGCGTTCTGCTTTGTCTGTCAGAGTCACTAGTCGTATCTTACCTCAGGTCTCTACGCTTCTTGTACTTCAAGCAAATTCTGCTCGACTTTCTCTCTCTAATACTCAAACAAAAACAAATTTGAAGGAAAAGACCGTGAAATGGCACCTACCTCATTGGGCGATGCCTTTTTGCCCCTCGTACTTCAAGTTCTTGCTGTTAGCGTTGTCGTTGTGCTTATAGGAAGATTCTTTGACCATGGAAATATGCTAGAGGTTCCTAGGGTTGGCAAAGACCCAGGGATTTTCAACATCATGGCAGTGAGAGCTGATTTTCTCGCCAACGGCTATCGTCTATTGCAGGATGGGTATCTTAAAGTATGAGCAAATTATTAAAAATAACAATCGAAGATGGCTAACCTAACTTTCTAAATTACTAGTTTAAAGATTCCATGTTCAAGATACAGACAGCCGATATGGAGCGCGTCGTCTTGTCCATAAAATATTGTGACGAGCTTCGAAGTTTGCCAGAGACCCAGCTAAGCCTAAGAATTGCAATGTCTGAAAGACACCTGGGTCAATACACGACTGTGGATACCATACTAGAGAGCCATCTGCAGAATGAAGTATGTCGAGTTCAATTAACGCAGACTCTAGGTTGGTGCATGATGTGGCTTTTAAGGAGCAGCTGCTGAGATTCTGCTGCATGAAGGGCGGTCTATCCGTAGTATATCAGAGGAAATAGACTATGCGCTGAACGGAGAACTAGGTGGTTGCAATTCTACCTGTAAGCACAGTTTCTACCATTTTTACACGTGTTGACAATGGATTTTCGTCTAGCATGGCATTCATACAACGGTCACAATGTTCTTCTTGGTGTTGTTTCGAGGGCCATAGCTCGAGTTTTTGTCGGTTCACCATTGTGTCGTGACCCTGAGTGGCTAGAGGCTTTCATTGGCTACACTCAAGATGTCTTTCAACTTGCCGGAATTCTTCGAAATCGTCACTGGCTGGTTCGTCCACTCGTGTACCCGTTCTTATCCTCTCGCCGGAGAATCAAGAGTCGCCTAAGCATCGCAAAAAAACATCTGCTACCGCTCCCACAGGAGCGGGCCATTTCTCAAAGAGAGAGCCAGTACCAGGACCTACTGCAATGGATAACAGATTCGGCAAAGGGCAAGGAGAAGGCTCCTGAACACCTTTTGTTAAAGATATTGTTTTTGTGCATGGCTTCAATACATACCAGTACGGCGACCACCTGTCATGCATTATTTGACCTATGCGCCATGCCCGAAATTGTTCAGCCTTTGAGAATCGAGATAGACGAAGCACTTAAAGATCATGGTAGCATTATCATAGTCGCCATTAACGACATGAAACTCTTAGACAGCTTCTTGAAAGAATCTCAGCGAAAGAATCATCCAGGATCTTGTAAGTCTATGTCAGAGTACACTATCGTACACCTCGATATGTAATGCACTGTTCGTAAATTTATAGGAAGATACCTTTTGACTGATTCAAGCTTCAGTGTCCTTCAATCGTAAGGTCATGAAAGACATTACCTTGTCTGACGGTACTGTTCTTCAAGCGGGTACTTTCATAAGCATGCCAACTGCCTCAATCGCCAACGATCCCCAATACTACTCTAATCCAGATCAATTTGACCCCTACCGTTTTTACAACCTGCGGCAGTCCTCACCACAAGAGAGTAACCGTCATCAATTTACCAGGTAAGCGTCCCATTTTCCAGGGTTATTACAACTGGATTATCCGTCAATAACTTTGTTCATTCTACTCAAAGTACTGCTCCGACAAATCTGGCCTTCGGATATGGCAAATTCTCTTGTCCTGGACGGTTTTTCGCAGCGGTACAGATCAAGCTCGTTCTTATTAAGATACTGCTTGGTTACGATCTTTCATTCCCAGGGGGACAAACACAGAGACCGTCTAATGCGTATATCGATGAGAGGATTGCTCCGGATCGCAAGCAGATGATTCGATTCAGAGCTTATGCGAGATCGTGATCGAACCCGTTCTACCAGGAGATATATCTATTCGCGCCTTGTTGGCTGCCGAGTTCAAATCATACATGTAATTTTAGACTTGACTTAAACAGGTTTTCTTGTTTGTACTAACAATATTACCATTGGGTTGGGCCATCGATGTGTGGTTTGCCAGTTGTTTATTTATGACCGACTATTCGACACGCACGCCATTATATCAGATTAAAATCAGTGAATTCATCAACAGCTCTTTGCTCGATATCCCGAGTTCTTTCGTTGCCAAGGATCACGCATAACATCTTGGAACGTTCATAAATTGTGCTCGGCTCTCGCTTCATATCGTACTGGTGGCAGTTCGTCCATAGAGTAGCTCAGTCGTACTCCGTCTTCGACGTGGACTTGCATATCATCCTCCCTGAATCGTCTCTCCGGTACACGGTCAGGACGCATTCGTCGGGTATCGTCTCCGCTTTTGATCGACGTCCACCTACCTCCCTTCGAATATTGCTTTCCCGAGGTTTGATAGCCACTATTGCTTCCTTTTTTGCTCACAGCGCCTACAAAGAGTGGGCGCAAAATGGGGAGGCAAGCACAAATAATCGCGACAGCCGGCTCCGCAGTTGTCCAGATGAACCCGTTAAGGAAGCTGTCTGTACCAAGATGCGTAAGATCACATGACTTTTCTTGATACTTCGGATAAGGATTTCTTACAGGAAAAGTCTGCCTTGCTATTCCCGTGGATAAGAGCTACTCTAAAAATGCTCACGGTGAAGCCGCTGCAAAAGGGTTAGCTGGAAACCTGAAGCTATCTGGGAATTCTTTATGATCTTACATCAATCCGAGTAGGAAGATACCGGAAACGGCGATCTTCTGCTTTCGAGGCATGTGAAGACCCCATACCATTCGTACTGGTAATAGCAAAAGCGTCAAGTCCAGAACAGCATTTAGGATCCCAAACACCATTTGTGGTGGTTGCGACGGATAACAAGGATGTTTTGAATCCCAGAGCGTATCAACGGACTGAGGAAGGCATTGAAGGCAGATCTCAATCGTAATAGCGACGAAATATACGATGATCAAGGCAAGGTTCGTCCACCAGCCAATTTTAAACCACCTTGCCCTGAGGGTAAAAATGTCACGATACATGAGGAGGACGGAAGCTTTCGCCAAACAAATACACGCAGAATAGATGAATTGAAGCGACAATGTCAGCTGGGTCTAGTCAGCGTTGAATCGTCCATCACTGGTCAACTAGGGATTCCTAGGAACATACCTTGCCAATGGTGACCCCCTGTTTTGGTGTAAGCGTCAAAACATGCCGTCCAATCCCATGATGAGCGACTGCAGTCTGAATCAGTTGACATAACCCCCAGCATTGACCATAATAGAAGAATATCCCTACGAAGAAAACAAATTGTGGCAAGCGCGAGCAGGAGAACCTTCAAATTATGAGCCAGTCGGCTCTCAAAACATGCAAGTGGACAAAAACCCATACATGCGCAGCAAGAGCGAGGTATTAGCGTATGCAGAAAGCTATGGATTCCTTGGCATCGCAATTGTCGCGCCCCCCCCCCAAATTTACTATTGAATCCAGACATTCTTGACATTCTCAAACCTTCAACGCTCTATTGGAAAAATCAATAGAAAAATCAATCAAACAGGTAAATTTGAAGCTGTTCAAACCTTTCACAGTGCTGACATCCTTTTAGCTATGACAGGCCCACTGGCTCCGGCCCTTCGCTCGAAGATACTACGCCTCCTGCTTTTACATTGGATCCCCCTCGTCATCGCCGAAGAGGTTCACTGTCATCGTAACATCGTTTATACTATGCAAGAGAATCTCTTCATGTATGACTCTTCCTTTAGACCTCAGTTTCGTCCGAAGGGCGCCCCCCGAAAGGTCTTTCCAGCAGCTGAAGACTCCCTAATTACATATCTGAAGCAACAGCCATGGACCATGCAGAAAGAGATGATGTGATTTCTATGAAAAGAGTGGAATTTAAACGTGCATCAGTCCACGATATCGAGAATTCTGAAGAAGAGACACTGAAGCAATAAAAAGAGACAGCGTGTGAGCATCAGACAGAACGATGAGCTGCGATTAAACTGAATTGCCGACCTGTTGCAGCTGACGGCTGAACAGCTTGTCTTCGTCGATGAGACTCTGTTCAACGAGACTACGAAGTGACGTCATCAAGCCTATGCACCAGTTGGTGAGCCAGCTCGCTATCAAGTCTCTAGAAAGAGAGAGCATTGCTGAAGCGTTCTTTCGACGTATACGATCGATGGCTATCTACTCTGTATCGATATTCGTGAAGGCTGATTCAACGACGAGACTTTCTTTCGATGGCTAGCAGATGAACTGCTACCTCTATGCAGTTCCTTTCCGGCCCCGAGGAGTGTAATCATCATGAATAACGTCAGCATACACTGTAACGCTCGTATCGAGGAACTCATTATCTCACACGAATGTGAGATACGATATCTGTCATCATACTCTTCGAACTTCAATCTCATCGAGCTCAGTTTTAGCGTTTTGAAGATCTGGATCAGACGACATTTCGAGGAGATATGACTCCATTTTGAAGGCACTTTTGGTGAATTTCTTCATTACGCTGTCGAAAGAAGCAGGTGTGATAGGTTTCCGAGACAGCATTTCAAGCATAGCGTCGAAGATTATATATTTGAAGCTGATATTAGAGCCTTGGAAAGAGATCTTGAAGCTGGTACTATAGATTTTGATTAGTAGTGTCTGAATAGCTTCATATTCACCTATTTGAGCCGCCTGTTGAGTATGATCCAACGCGATAATAGGTGTTGAGAGGTTGAAATGTCGAAAGGTCTATACAAATTTGGGGGGCGCGACAATTGCGATGCCAAGGAATCCATAGCTTTCTGCATACGCTAATAGTCGTTAACGGCGAGTTTGACTCCAGTCATCCTTCTAGCGAAAGCACGAGCGGATAGTACCAGTGAACAGAGAGCTATCAAAATTATTTCAACTCCAACTAATACCGGGCCTCTGTTTTCACTGATGTGGGCTTTCTGGTAGGCAATCTGATCTGAAGTTAATGTAGACATGTCGTGGTACTGTGCAGCGTATTCGAGCGTCCAATATTATCGGATGGATAGATAGAAAGAAAGATCAATGTACTATTTTCCTGTCGATACACAGGCACAAAGTTCAAATGAGAGGAGCTTTTGGCAAAGAGCTGGAAGAAAAACGGATGTGGAAACACTTATGGATCTTTCACGCTAGGTTTGCGATAGAACAGATTTGGACCTCCACACGGTTCTGTGCCGTATTGGGAAGAAGGAGCCTTGTTTGAGAATATCCCAATTCTTCCGTCATCTACGATCGTTCTTACGGGGTGGTGAGAGAATCATGGCACGTGATCGGATGATCCAAATGACGCAGGAAGGAGGCGCATAGATCTAGATGTGCAGGCTGTGAGTCTTCAAACAGCGTCAAGCCTAGCTGCAGATGAGAAAGAGAAAGATCCGAGGAAGAAGGTGCGCTCATCAAAATGGTCCAGAGTCTCGTGAACAACTGCCAATCGCAACCTCGATGGGTGTGTGTTACGCAACAATTACGGCTGGAAAAGATCTTCTCGTGTCCAAGGAACATAAAAGTGTGTATCATTGACTTTCTAAACGAGGAGAACCTCTGCCGCTAGGCGAGTGAAATAAAATCCTATTGTATGCATCAATGGCGTTAAGGGCTCGGACTGGCGCACGTCGCTGCACAGCCGCACCCGAGACCAGGTTCCACAAATCTTTTAGCTCGAGTGGCCAATAACAGTTCTTATTGCGAACGAAAGGATCTAAATGCTCGACAGAAGCAGGGATGTGGTTTCATGGCGTAAATCGGGCACTTACCCCCGAGCCTTGGCATCTGAAAAGGCAATACGATTTTTTTCTGGCTATTATTTTTATACTGACACACGTCACGAACCCAGGCGAGCTCTCCCCTTTCACAAGTCATCACGAAGATGTTCTAGAACAGGCTGTATCTCGATGGCACCACCTTAGACCTGACAAATCTCCTAAACATCCCTTGCATTGAAATCAAAGCCGAAGCTGGCTGGGGATGGGTGTGGGGGTAGAAGTTTGTATTCCATTGGTCAAACTAGAATACCTAGGCATGGCTACTTCTAGAAATACGAAACAGGTTGATACAAGCTTTGGAGTACCTTACTGATGTCGGATCTTAGGGTGCAAAGTTTCAGAACTAAGAAAAGGACACCAAAGGACGCCAAAAGATGACAATTTTGAAGACCTATAATTGTGACGGTCTCTCTACGAGGTAAGGAATATCATCCCTCCAAGGATCTGGTAACACTGACAATTGAGTGCAAAGCATTCATTCTTGCCGTAGATCACCCTTTTATGCTATTGGTTGCACAGATTTTTAAACATGCAACACATGCCACTCCATGCTTGGCTCCAAGAAAGACCTCCAGAAGCCCCCAACTTCGTTTGTTTCAAGTGACATAGGATAAGCTAAGAGTCTTCAGCTATGGATTACGACTTTATGGGCTGTGCTTCCACTATGCCTCCACTACGCCCTCGGAAGGAACTAGGAATAGTCACAGCGTCATCTGGTTTCAGCAGATATGATCCTGCAGACACCAAATTCTCTGTGTTATAATCTGGCGCACCCTCAAAGACCTAAGATGATATAAAGCTTCTGCTCTTTCAATACTGTTTTTTGCTTCGGTTTTTCTGCACTCAACGTCATTCTCTCCTTCCTTCAAATCACACTTTCGTTGAACTTCCTTCAAGGGCGTGTCAGCTGTGTTTTCAATTCGCTATGCCTCTTCTTGACCATCTCCACGGTTTTTGGAAATGCCTTACACTGTTGTTACTGGTAGATGCCATCAGTATCGCAGCCTCTCCTTCGCAATTGTCGACAGCCAGAGCTTCAACGCTTTCATCAGAATTAGTAGCAGTCTTGAAAAGACTCAAAAATACTCAAGCTGCTTACAATGCCTCTCTAATGCTTAGCACAATAGAGAGTCAAGCTACTCCAATTGATAGCTTAGCCGAAAATAGTCACAGACGCGACAGCCATAGTAATGTTGCTTGTCGAATCAGTCGCATCGTCTCTGGGTCAAGCAAGTACATGGATGCTTCAAGCCCTATTTATGTTAACGAGACGGATATGAACTGGTAAATTCTACCCCAATCGCCTTAGGCTGTTAGAGCGGCTTTAAGTTGGCAAATCCTCGGCTGACATTAGAGTGCTCAGGTCACAAAACTGCTGGCTTCCAGCCGCCTGCATTACGGAGGTGCATAACGTTGTGGACGTCGCCATTATTCTTAGGATTGTCACTTTTTTTGGCAGTAAATTTGCTGTTCGTAGTGGAGGTCTCAACCCCAATCCAGGATTTGGAAGCATCGATGGATCAGGGGTATTGATCGATGTCGGGAACATGAACGCACTGCAAATTAGTGCAGATCACAAATCCGTAATCGTCGGGCCTGGCGCTCGTTGGGGAGAGGTCTATAACTATCTTGATCCTTATGGTGTATCTGCCATTGGTGGCAGAAGTTCTGTGCCAGCAGTCAGTGGTTTTCTTACAGGAGGAGGTACGTGATATATTCTACGGAATCCAAGATCTGGTTCCTAAAGCTGGTCTTTACTCAATGGCTAAGTTGAGCCCAGGACTACCTTATATTCCGTCGTTGTATGGCCTTGGCTGCGATAATGTGAAGAGTTTTGAGGTATGTTGCTTATGGTCAAATTTTTGGACGACCCAACTAGAACTACGGATCAGATCGTTCTTGGAAACTCGACCGTAATACAAGCAAGTGCTACCTCAAAAGTGATCTTTTCTTTGCCCTAAAGGGCGGAGGACCAAACTATGGTAAAATCTTCATTGCACAATGCAATAGGTAAAATACTAAGCTTACGGAGTCTACAGGTATCATCACTCGCTACGACCTCTATACAGTCCCTCTCCACCATATCTGGTACAAATTTGATCTGTACAATCAGTCAGATTACAAAGCAATATTAGCAGCCACCATCCACACCCAAACTCTAATGGAAGACGATCCCAACGCCGACTTTATCTGGGTGGCTGCTAACGGCACCGTTCTAATCGGTCTCATGTACGCCGGCTGGATACCCAAACCCGTAGTCTTCGAGGCTTTCTACCCTTTGACAATAGTATCCTCCTTCATCCCCGAAACGCATGGCACTGTTTATGCTCTCAGCCAGGGTTTAAATTTCTTATACACAACAGCTGCCACGTAAGCCGTTCTTCCCACACTTCTATATAACACTCACAAACGTTCCTTTCACAGCCGCGATATCGTCGGCGTGATCGTAAAAATCGACCTGAAGCTTTATCAACAAGCCTTCACCCGCTACCTAACCGTCTTCAATTTCATCTCTTCCAAAACCGTCAACCAATCCTTCATGATTCAATTCATCGGTCGCGCTATCGTCACAGCCGGAAAAGCTCGCAGCGGCAATCCCTTGGGTCTTTCTGCCGCCAAACAAAACTGTAAGTTCCTCACCTTTCTTCGACATCAGTATCGAACACCTTTTAGGGTTCAACTCGATGGCTCAATTCACCCTCCCCGCCGACGAAAAGCCCGCCCAGAACGCAATCAACACCCTGCAAAGCACACTGCAGCAGCTGGCCAAAGCCAAGGGCTTGCTTCTGCCCTATATTTTCCAGAATGATGCGAATGGGGGACAGAATCCGCTGGCGAGCTACGGGGTTGAGAATTTGAGGAAGCTGAAGGAGGCGAGTAGGAAGTATGATCCCGAGCAGGTGTTTCAGAGACTGCAGTTTGGGGGGTTCAAGGTTTCGGGGGCGTAGGGTAGAATGCTGGCATTCTCCAAAGGATAGAGGGCCACGAAAGAGTAGACGAGTGATTAGTGTACTGAGGGTTGGTGCTTTTTTCTGGTCAGGTGTACTGCGTCACTGATGACATTGTATTTCCACTACGCGGGTAAATGTTGTTGCGAAATTTCTATACTCATATGGCATCAGCTTGTTGACTGTGATAGATAAATGAGAACGTCGCCATCTGACAAAATACGACCGTTGTGCCTATTCCATATTCCTGTCGCTTCTACTACTCTTCACCGCCCACGTCCTATTCCATCCAAAAAAGAAAGAAAAAGCTATTCATAAATCGAACGCTCTTTTTACAAACCTAGCAACTCCCTAAGTACCAGCAAGCATGTCACCCTCGAAGCTTGATATTTAATGGTCTAATGTCGATTTCTTCAATTCTTCCTCGACGTTGCAGTCGCGTTCTGTAATTTCCATGAATTTTTAGCTCAACTTGTTCAACGAGCCTCACCTTCAGGTTCAGTATCAGTCGACGCGAAAGAGTCTGCATCGGCTTGGTTGTAGAAGCTGGTTCAACAATCTTTTCATTTCCTTGCTGGAACGGGCGCATGGCAGTGATGCCTCGCACTTATTGTTCCGAAAGATCGATGTCATGAGGGTGTTGAAAGAAGCAGCCAGAGTGACCAGGTATGCATTTGCTTTCGTAGCTAGATGATGAAGTATCGTGTCTTCGTTCTTGTTCTGAATCGAAACATGTGCTCCTCTTTGCAAACAATGATAGAAAGGTCGCTTCGCGGTTGTGCAACGCTGCTCATAGCAAGACGGTATAGAATATGTAAGGGTCGGTGTCGTAGAACCGGACTGATAAGACCGTGTTAAAGTGACGAGCCGTTCGTGAAATTAAGCTCATGTCATTCGGTCCCAAGGTTATCGGTAATGAGAGAGACAGTTTCATTTGAGAGGCTATTGAAAGCCATGATGTCGCAACGCTGATTTACGAGCACATGGAGTGAAACCCTTGAATAGCGTAGGGTTCAAAGATGCCAAGCCATAAGCAGCGAGCGTTTGTTATGGTCAACTTCTTATTTTGAGCTAGTTGAATTATCGCTGAGCGGGCCCTCGAGCCCCTCGAGGACCTCCAGGAGACCTTCGTAGAAGTCTCACCTGTTAAGCTAAATGAGGCCTTACAGGCCTTGGCTACATTGAAGCCAGTATATGAGGAGCAGCCAAATCTCATTTTCGGTGGATCCGGATTTCAGCCGAATGCTCAGGATTCATGAAAGGAAGCTTTTTAAAGCGTCATATGGAGGAGGGCTTGAAGCAAAGGGAAGGGGGGGGGTTTGTTTTGGTAGGGCCAAATGAGGGCCCATATAGGGGGGTGCTTAAGGTATATAATAAAGATAATCTCTATATTACGGAATTGGGGAGCCGATTTGCCACCTTCCTTATAGCCAGCTTTGACTGTATCCCCACTAATAAGTTTTAAAGAAATCTCCTAAAATAGTTGGGTCCTGGGAGCTCTGGGAGCCCTGAGAGCTTCCAGAGACATACAATTATGAGTATCATTGACGGTGAACAGAAAACAGCATGTGCATTTTTGCGTATGTGAGGTTGTTTTTTCTCATTTTTACAGCAGCCACTGTCAAAACTACCTTAGCCGAGCATCTAAGCCAAGACCATCTCAGCTCGTTCAAGGTCATAACCCTAGGTAATCTCTCAATTTAAGGTACTCGTATATGATTGTACACGAGCCACTCCTTCAAAAACCATGCAAAGATCAACGACGCGCTCTGACGAACTTCCGTAAAGGGGAGAAAAAGTAAAGGGAGCTCGGTTAATCTGTCAAACTCGTTATTGTACATCATTTCAAGAACGCTGGTTTGGAGGTCAGAGAATTTTCATTTGAGCTAAACGCATTGTAAATATGCGTGAAGAACTTTTTCTGGTTGTTCACTATCACTACTCTAGACCCGAGGTCTTCCAACCAAGCCAACGTCAACTGGAAATAATGCCTGATCCGTGTTTTCCGGATATGCCCAAGACACTGCATTTGGGAGCGTCATCAGATGAAATGAAATCCATATCATGCAGGTTCAAGCACTCCACCTAACCTGCCTCTTATTTGTACCATTGGGCGAGAACTTGCCCGCAACGCACTGCTTCATGAGAGGCTGATCCGTCCACGAGCCGCCGTTGTCGGTGGGGACGAGGGAGAGCACGTAGTTAGTTGAGAAGCTCCCAGCCGCCCAAGCAGTCCATCCAAGGTAAACGTCGGAGTTCTGGTTGAGGTATTCCAGCGCGGCGCAAAAGTTATTCAGGCATGAGGAATCGCTGCTGCCGCCGCCAGTCTCGGAAAGCAGAGCTTGACGCTTGTTGTCACGGAGGTAGGTCGCTAGCGGGGAGAAGGCGGCGTCGATCTCGTTGGAGACACAGGCGGCGTTGGTGCCGGAGCCGTCGCTGTCCAGGTACTTGTGGACGTCGTAGATGAGGTTTGTAGTAGAGCCGTCAGGGTTCTTGACATTGCTGAGAGCGGGGCCCGAATTGGTGGCGAAGCTGGCGGCGCTCGTGTAGTCGGTTCCTGGGAGGAGGATGAATTGAGACCCGGCGCCTGCGTTGCGAATTGCGGTTACGGCGGCTTGGACGGTGTTTGCCCACGTGGTCATGTCGGGTACTGGAGTCGAGAGTTAGTACGATCGGCTTGAGAGAAAGGTGTGTGTCTTACTATCGTGAGGTTCATTCATAATACCCATGACGACGTTGCCGTTACCGGCATACTTTGTTGCCAATTGACCCCACACATTTGCAAATTGATCGTCCGAGGGCCCGCCCTGACCGATAATCTGCCCGTTCCAGCGAGCATAGTTGTGTATATCGATGATACAGTGGGCGCCAGTTGACAAGCAAGCTTGCACTAACGCATCATACTTGTCGATATTAGTTGGATCGAGAGGCCCTCCGAGATTGTCGTTGACGAGAAATTGCCAGCCAACCGGCAATCGATAAACGTTCATTCCATCATCTTTCGTGAAGTGACTCATCTGACCAGCTCCATCTATCTGATTACTACTGTATTGGAGTAATGGTGGATAAGCGCCTGAGACTGTACAAGTACCCTAGACGAGCCATTAGACAAGAACCATGACGGGTAAAGATGAGGGAAGTACATCAGTGCCACAGCCAAAATCGAAACCGGCGATATTGACACCAGCGAATTGAACCCCAGCGAGAGCCCTGCCCAGGCTTAAAGCAACGGTCGAAGTGGCAAGTAGTTTTGAAAACATGTTTCAGAGAAATTTGGTATTTATGTCTGGAGTAGAAAGTGATACTCAAGTTGAATTAGAATAATGAAGTATAGAAAGGAGATAAATCAGGTGGTTGCGCCTGTTGCTTCCATTCAGTATGGAGAGCAGTAGACCTGATTTATAGATATGTGGAAAACATGATCAACAGCATTGATCAGTATGCATCGTAGGACTTATGAGCAAGCCCCTCTTGACGGAGATTGAACTGAACTCAGTAGGAGGGGCGGCTTCAAGGAACAGCTTCATCATCGTCAGGGTTACAACTAGTGGCTCCTGCTACTACACCAGAAAGTCGAAACATCGTCATGGGTACAGCGTCTCTTTATGACCAGCATCCGGGGTCAACGTACACGTATGAGCTATAGAACGTGCCGCTGATGTCTCGTTCTATTTCCTTGCCCGTCATCACCAACAGAAACATTTCAGATGGTCGAGGATCAAGAGACGGCCCACGCAACGTTGGTCAATCGATCTTGAGGGAACCATTTGCACCCCAGACGACAGTCACAATGTTTTGAGTCAGCATTTTGGAAGCCGCCCACGGACCAAGGGACATGAGGTTTTTGGGAGAGTAGAGGACCATGTGGGACGGTATCCTCGGTTATGCCGAAGTTTCATACCGTCGACAACGGTTTGACGCTGAGACCAGTCAGATGATCCAATCATCCATGCATGTTGACCTGTCAAGCCGAAAGCAGCCCCCTCCGCTTTGCTCTTTCTCCGAGATGCCGTTTCTGTATCCAGATCAGTGGGCCCCTGGTGCTGAAACTTGGGCAACTCTAATGTGTCCCCCGGTTCAAACAGCATTCGTTATGAACGGAGTGTGTACTACTTCTGTATGTTGATCGGCCACGATCCTGCCAAGGACCTTGAAAGATCGCAGAGATTTCATCTATGTTTTCCGTATCCGTGCCCCCCACTTTCGCTTCAGGATTACGACTGGTGTGAAAACCAGCAAGGAGAATCGACATGACAATAGACCATGAGCATGCTGATCTAAGTATTATAAGATTCGTGTCTACCGGGATGCAAAAAGTCCCCGAAGAAGTGTCTCGAACGGTATCGCGATCTGGAAGACATTGGAGTGGCGGAAGGGGCAGCGGTGGAAGTACTTGGGTAGGAGAGACAACTAACTCTCAGCAGCCCAAATGCCTGAACT
>JAABUV010005999.1_pt1 | contig 13493 bp, 14 predicted proteins | sample 5559971 | NCBI WGS metagenome assembly JAABUV01 (sample SAMN10711881, study PRJNA513362) | rock metagenome | isolation source: Antarctica rocks | place: Antarctica: Victoria Land, Knobhead nord | collected 2015-12-19
GTCCCGTGGTTTGCGCGCCATGCCTGGCCTCCTTGCCTCATCGTGCCGCTGTATGCCCGGGCCAGCCTAGCAAGGCGGCGGTCCCACCATCAACTGCTATGATATCCTGTCTAGTCTGATAAGCCTGGCCAGGATGGGCGCGAGCAGCCCGTCATTTCTGCTGCGGAGTGAAACGGAGCAAATCAGAAAATGCGCGCTTAAGCATTGTGTTGCAATGTGTGCTGACCTGCTGCTAGCCTGCCATGAAGACAGCACGAGCCACCCCATCGTATGGCCCTCTACCACTTCTCTGCCAAGGTCATCCAGCGCTCGCAGGGGCGCAGCGCGGTGGCGGCTGCGGCCTATCGCGCGGCAGAGGAGCTGCACGACAAGCAGCTTGACCAGGACCACGACTACACTGCCAAGCAGCATGTGGTGCACAAGGAGATCATACTGCCCGACGGTGCGCCGGAACGCTGGCTGGACCGCGAGACGCTATGGAACGAGGTGGAAGCGGCGGAACGGCGCAAGGACGCGGTGCTGGCGCGCGACATCGAGATCAGCCTGCCGCGCGAGCTGGGACAGGCAGAGGCGGTTGCGCTGGTGCAGGAGTTCGTGCGCGAGCAGTTCGTGGCGCGCGGGATGGTGGCGGACCTGAACGTGCATTGGACCAAGGCGCGCGACGGCGGGGAGCAGCCGCACGCGCACGTCATGCTGACCATGCGGGGAGTCGAGGGCGACGTGTTCGGGTTGAAGCAGCGCGGGTGGAACGACAAGGCGCTGCTACGGACGTGGCGGGAGCGGTGGGCGGAGGTGACGAACGCGCGGCTGCACGAGCTGGGGCATGATGCGCGGATTGACCACCGCTCCTACGCCGCCCAGGGCATTGACTTGGAGCCGCAGCACAAGATCGGGCCGGCGGGGGCGCGGCGGGAAGAACGGCAGAACGCGGAGCCGCAGACGTCGCAGGAGCCGCCGGCGCAGAACGCGGAGCGGCGGGTTGAGCACCGGGGGATTGCGCGGCGCAACGGGGAGCGGATCGCGGCTGACCCCCTAGTGGCGCTGGACGCGCTGACGCGGCAGCACTCGACGTTCAGTCGGCAGGACCTGGCGCGGTTCGTGGACCGGCACAGCGACGGGGCGGAGCAGTTCGCGCAGGTCATGGCGCAGGTGGAGGCGGCACCGGAGCTGGTGCGTTTGGGGGTGGACGGGCGCGGGCGTGAGCGGTTCAGCACGCGGGGGATGCTGGAAGCCGAGCAGCGCATGGAGCAGGCCGGCACGGCGCTGGGCGGGCGTGGTGGGCACGGGGTGCTACAGGCTGCGGCCTTGCTGGCGGTGCGTGCGGCGGAGCGGGGCGGGCTGACGCTTGGGAGCGAGCAGGCGGCGGCGCTGCTGCATGTGACGGGCGGGGCGGACCTGGCGCTGGTGGTGGGGTTCGCCGGCACGGGCAAGAGTGCGATGCTGGGGGTGGCGCGGGCGGCGTGGGAGGCGGAGGGCCACCGGGTGCGCGGGGCGACGCTGTCCGGCATTGCGGCGGAGGGATTGGAGGCGGGCAGCGGCATCGGCTCGCGCACGCTGGCGAGCCTGGAGTTCGGCTGGAAGGACGGGCGGGACGCGCTGACCAGCCGTGACGTGCTGGTGGTGGACGAGGCGGGGATGATCGGCTCGCGTCAGATGGAGCGCGTGCTGTCCGCGGCAGCGGCGGCCGGGGCGAAGGTTGTGCTGGTGGGCGACCCCGAGCAGTTGCAGGCCATCGAGGCAGGGGCGGCGTTCCGGGCCTTGTCGGAGCGGCACGGGGCGGTGGCGATCACGGCGGTGCGCCGGCAGCGGGAGGCGTGGCAGCGGGACGCGACGCGGGAGCTGGCGACGGGTCGGACAGCGGAGGCGCTGGGGCGGTATGCCGGGGCGGGGATGGTGCAGGCGTCCGGCACACGCGCCGTGGCGAAGGCGGCGCTGGTGGCGGGGTGGGACGCGGTGCGCCAGGAGAGTCCAGAGGCGAGCCAGGTGATCTTGGCCTACACGCGGGACGACGTGCGGGACCTGAACGAGCTGGCGCGGGAGCGGATGCGGCTGGCGGGCGCGCTGCGCGGGGCGGACCAGGCGGTGCAGACGGAGCGGGGCGACCGGGCCTTTGCGGCGGGCGACCGGCTCATGTTCGGGCGCAACGAGCGCGGGCTTGGGGGGCACCACGACCGGGCGCAGGGCGTGGCGGTCAAGAACGGCAGCTTGGGGACGGTGCTGGCAGTGGAGGCCGGGGGCGAGCGGCTGACGGTGCGGCTGGACGGGGCTGGCGGGCCTGGCGCCGGGTCCGGGGCTGGGCAGGAGGGAAAGGACGCTGCCCCGGTGGTGACGTTCTACGTGCGGGACTACGGGCACCTGGACCACGGCTATGCGGCGACGGTCCACAAGGCGCAGGGGGTGACGGTGGACCGGGCGCACGTGCTGGCGACGCCGCACATGGACCGGCACGCGGCGTATGTTGGCTTGACTCGGCACCGGGACGGGGTGGCGCTGCACTACGCGGCCGAGGACTTTGCCGACCCGGCGCGGCTGGCGCGGGCGCTGGGCCGGGAGCGGGCGAAGGACACCACGCTGGACTATGGCGGGGAGGAGGACCCCGTGCGGCGGTATGCCGAGCGGCGCGGGCTGGACCCGATGCGGCCGGAGAGCGAGATCGTGGTGCAGGCACCAATGCCAGCGCCGGAGCGGCAGCCGACGCCGGCAGAGCCGCCAGCCAGGCCGGCGCGGGATGAGGAGCTGGCGCAGGCGGTGGCTTTGGGCCGGGCGGGGTTCCGGGAGCGGTTCGAGGCGCACCGGCGGCAGCAGGCGCAGCGGGCGGCGGACGAGGCGGGTGCGCGCGAGCTGGTGGGGCGGTGGGACCGGCTGCTGGGCGGGTTCAGGGACGCCCTGCCGCGGCTGGACGCCGACCCGGCCTATGGCCCGGCGCGCGAGGCGCTGCTGGGGTTCGGGCAGGAGGTGCGCGGGCAGCCCGGGGCGGTGGCGGTGCTGCGCGAGCGCGGCGAGGCGTTCGGGATGGGGGACCGCCCGATCCTGGCGCAGGTGCTGGCTGACGCGCGGCCGGAGCGGGTGGTGGGCGAGGTCGTGGAGGCGGCTGAGGCCGTGACGCGGGCGCGGCTGCAGGAGCAGGCGCAGGAGCGTGCGGCGCAGGAGGAGGCCCGCCGGCAGGAGCTGGCGCAGCGTCCGCGGCCGGTGCAGCGGCAAGGCCCCAGCATGAAGATGTGACAGGCGACCAGGCAGGAGGGACAGGCAGTGGACGGGACGGCGGGGCAGGCGGACGAGGACCGGCTGTATGGGCTGGTGGAGATTGCCGACCGGCAGCAGGCGGCGGTGCAGGCGGCCTTGGAGGGGCTTGCAGCCGAGCGGGCGGCGCTGGCGCGGGAGCGGGAGGCGCTGGCCCGTCAGGTGCAGGCGTTGCAGTCCGGGGTGCAAGGCGCGGCGCGGGCGGCGGTGGCGGAGGGCCTGGCCGAGGCGGCGACGGAGGGGGTGGTAGCGGTGCGGACGGCGACGGGGCCGCTGCTGTCCCGGCTGGACAGGGTGGTGGAGCAGGCCGGACAGGCGGACGCGGCCTTGCGGCGGGTGGTGGCATGGGCGAGCTGGCGCTTGCTGGGGTGGGTGCTGGCGGCGGTGGCAGCGCTGGTGCTGCTAGGGTGGCTGGCGAGCACGCTGGTGCTGTGGTGGGATGCAGGGGCGATTGCGGCGGCGCGGGCGGAGAAGCGGCAGTTGCAGACGGAGGTGGCGGAGATGCAGGCCAACCGGGACGAGTGGGCGCGGGCGGGGTTCCTGGCGAAGCTGACCCGGTGCGACCCCGGCAACCGGCCCTGCGTGCGGGTGGACGAGCGCGCGGGGGCGTTTGGGGACCGGAGCGACTACCGGGTGCTGCTGGGGTACTAGGGGCGGTTTGAACCGCCTTAGGGTGAAAGGCTGACGAGAGTGAGTATGACCAAGCGCAATGCCCCCTGCCCTTGTGGAAGCGGACGTAAGTTCAAGAAGTGCCACGGATCGCATGACGCTCCGAGGCTGATCCAGCCCGGCAGCCCGCGTGATCAAGCCATACAGCAGGCTTATCGTCTTAAGCTGGCGGAGATTGCTCAAAAACAAAAGCAGCAGGGCCTTGGCCGGGGAATCATCTCTTTTCAGGACGGACCGCGTCGTGTGGTTTTCGTGGGGGATTGCATATATTGGTCCGAACGATGGAGAACCTTTCACGATTTTCTGAGCGAATTTTTATGTCAGAAGCTTGGTATATCCTGGTGCAGGGAACAACAGGCAAAGCCGGCAGGTGAAAGAAACCAGATCATACAGTGGCGTGAAGACGCGTTCGCGGAAGCAAGATTGAGTTCCGCGATTGATGGTGTTAGAACTGGCATCATGACGGGCGTTCAGAGAGCTTACCTGAATTTAGCTTACAACGCTTACTTGATAGCTCACCATGCGCCTCAAGGGCAATCTGATAAGCTTTTAGCAACGTTTCTATCGAGGCTGCGAAGTGAGCGAAGCAGTGACTTCGTAGGAAAGCTGTTCGAAACTTATGCGGCCGCTGCCTTCCTTAAGGCTGGCTTCACACTTGAATATGAGAACGACAGCGGTGGCCGTCCTAAACATGTGGAGTTCGTCGCAACCTACCCATCCGCAGGTAAAAAATTTTCTGTTGAAGTCAAAGCTCGGAATCATGCTGCTATTGATGATGCCGACACCGATGATATCAAGCGGCTTCGAATAGGCTCGAAGCTCTCACAAGCTTTGCAGAAAAAGGTGAGCTATCCCCTTGTTGCTATGATTGAAATAAATGTGCCCGATGTTTTGAATGAAAAAGATTTGAAAGGCTGGCCGACCCATGCTCTTGAGCAAATTCATCTTCTCGAAGATAAGAATTCCGAGGGAATGTCAGAACTTCCACCGGCTTATGTGTTAGTGACAAATCACGCTTTCCACAATAATCTGAACATTCAGAGTGTCTCGGCACAGATTTTGGCAACGGGATTTAAGATTGCTGATTATGGTCCTGATGTTCTGTGGGGAAGTCTGTCAGAGTTCTTGGCAGCGCAGGAGCGTCATAAGGAAATGTTCGTGTTGCTAAAGTCCTTAGGTGAGCACTATGATATCCCAGCAACTTTCGATGGTGAGAATCCCGCCTATATGTTTGCTGCCTCTAACAATATGCCTCGCCTGAAATTCGGCAACTGGTATCAAATACCGGATGAGGATGCAAGTTTTGTAGCGGGAAGGCTATACGAAGCGGTAGTAATGGAGAAGGAGCAATCGGCGTTCTGCTGTTACCAAACCGAGGATGGACGAAATATCACTGCTGTATGCCCGCTGACCGATGTAGAGATGCAGGCCTATAGACACCATCCCGAGACGTTTTTTGGTGAAATACGTGAGATGAGCAAGCCAGTGAAAACGTGGTTGGAAATGGCACTGTTCTTTTATCAAAGCTTCAAGCATACCACACGTGAAAAAATCCTTGAGCAAACTGATACATACCATGATGCCGCGTATTTTCGTGAGCTTTCGAACAAAGAACTTCCGATGGCCTATGCTGAAAGGATGGGCCGCATTGCTTCTAGTAGGCGCCCTACTTCTTAAAGGTGGGGTTGTCCGCCTTGCCGTCCTGTAACCAACGTGTCCGTTCTGCCGTCAGCGCCACGGAGTTTTCGGACAACTTGGGCCTGCCCGCCTGGGCTTCGTTTGACGGACAGCCCTGGCCCTGGCCGCCGATCAAGATGCTACAGCGCCAGATGGCAAATCTGCACAGCTTCGCGGTCACCGGGCCAACAGGGCTTCGTCGGGTCAAACCGTAGCGGGACGGTCTGCGGGCGATGAATGTCTATGCTCCCGAAAGTCACCCCAAGCTGAGCAGCCTCGTCCTCAAGCCTCCGGGAAGCGTTGTCAGCCATACTGCTTCGTCACCCGGGGGCGGCAAGACGCGGCCATACTCGGCGATGTTGTCCGCAGGTATGTCGCAGATGTACACCCACACTTCCTCCTCGGCGCTGCCGGTGGCTGCACAAACGTCATACAGGATGCGCTCGATCATCCTGCGCTTCACGGCCACCGTGCGACCGCTCCTGATGTCGCCACGGATCCATATCTGCCCGGCCGGCGCAGCCTCCCCACCGACGTATAAAGAGTGCGCCTGCACGTCGTGGAACACCACCTGCACAAGGTAACGCGGTGCGCCGGTCTCCTCGGCGTGGATCGTCGTCAGGCTTCTCACGATGTCCAGCCGCTGAGACTGTGTCAGCCGCCCTAACTCCGTCGAAAACACGTAGGTTGGCATCGCATCACTCCTGTTGTTCAAACATGGCTTGTCAGCCAATCTTGCGCCGTACTCGCAGCCTTCACCAGCCTGCTTGCGCCGCCTCAGCTTATTGGCAAATAGCTGCCCGAAGCCTGAATCTCACTCGCAAACATCTTCGCAGCTGGCCACTACGCGACGAACGGCGACCAGGACTGTTCCGATGTCGCGTAGGCTCGGGCTGAAGCAGTGATACAGTGGGACCGCGTGCTTGATGGCCCTTCTCACGCCGCCACGGCCCAATCCGTCCCGCCGAACTGACACCCCCCTCCCTACTCCGTTCGGACCGGCACCCGGCGATGCATCGGTTGCCGATCGGGAGCCTGATCTCCGTCCAGGTCGCCTGAACCACAGCCGGGGCTGGGGTAACTGCACCCGCATTCCGGTCCATATAACAAGGCTGCACCGGCACGCTGGACCCCTTATGCCACGCAATATCCTGGAACGGCGACCTTGCGAATTAGATGCGGAAGCGCCGTCACGCTTGCTGGGAATTGCTTGGACGTCTCTTTGAACTCGGGGTTGTGAAAGGCGGCTGCGAACGCGGCGGCCGACTCCCACACTGCGTAGTTGACGTACATAGTGCTACCGCCGACACCCTGGTGCAGTTGCGTGGAAATATACCCGGGCTGCTTCTTGAAGAACGCTGATTCGGCGGACCACGCCTGAAGGAAAGCTTCAGCATCCTGCGGTTCTAGTGTGAACACATTGAGCAGCACGACTGGGCCGCCCGTGTCACCCACCTGCGACCCTATCGTGGCCCGCGGGTCCAGTTGCTTGAAATCGAACATAGTTTCCTGTCACAGGTCTGGGTTAGCCGGCTTTCAGCCTTAATCCTAGCGACGCAGCCACCTGCTACGGGGGCTTTCTCGAATAGTCCGGGAAGACGGCGAAGATCGTCCTACCCAGCGGCTGGTGGCCCGTCGTCTCACTCGACCCCCTCGGACCGTGCCGAAAGAAGGTTCTTGACCATGACCACCTCCTCGAAGATGGCCGGGTGGAAGCTGATGCCGGCTATGCTCTCCTCACCGGGGACGTAATCCTTGTGCGCCTGGATGAATGCTTCATTTGAGGCCCAGAGCGCAATGTTGATAAATTGGAAGGTCGGACTTCCGATGCCGGTGTTCTCGTGAAGTTGCGTCTCAAGGAACCCTTCCGTCCGCGCGTAGATTTGCGTCGTTTCCGTCCAGCGCTTCAGGAACTCGTCGCGCTGGTCCTTGGGCAGCTCGAATACGTTGATGAGCGTGACGGACATGGCTTTCTCCTGCTTACTCAGGGTCGGCGGGCGTTATGCCCAGGAACAGCCGATCAACCCGGAATGGCCTCTCAGGCCGGTCCGATGTCTTGGCGGAAAAATGGCATTTTCTTCGTCTTTTGCAGGACGATGGGGAGCATCATCAGCAAGAAGCCCACCACGCCGGAGATGAGGACCGCTCCGGCAGTGAGCATGCCGTCGCGCCATGCGCCCCAGTAAGCCCAATACCCAACCGGCAAGAACAGGATAACGGCCGTGAACAGGCCCGGCGAGAAGACCCGCGTGACGACGACTGGAACGATGTGAAAAAGAATGGCATTGACCAGCATGAAGGCCGGAAAGACCAGTGCCGCCGCGGGCAGCTTCCATCCCACCATCGCGCAGCTTACGCCCAATACGATGACGATGGCATTAACCATGTAGAACTCGCTCCATTCAGCGTCTAACTTAAGTATCCGCCGAACCCAGCCGTGCCAATCGTAGATGGTCTCTTCGATCATGTGCATTCCATAGGCAGCAGTAGCTATCCAAAGAACATATTCGTGCGTCATGTGTCGGTCCCTATGGTGTTTCAACCGCCTCGATGCGACGATCGGCAGACTTCGTGAACTCGCCGTAGCAATCGGTCCTCTTGCGCTTCGGAGTGAGGTAGTGCTCGGTGCTGGCAAAGAGCAGCCATAACACGGCGCCCTACATCATGAGGCTGAGAAGAAGCTGGCGCCGGCGGTCACCTCGTGTCCCTGCGTCAGCTACGCCCGCGCTTGCAGCTCGTAGTGGCGTGCAAGCCGCGCGAGTTCGGGCGCGAGGTCGTCCCAGCGGTGGATCGTCGCCTCCAGGCCCATTACCGGCCCGCGATGGTCCGGGTTCATCGGCGCGCTATTATATTGCAGGCGCGGCTGGTCGAACTTCGGTCCGACCGTCTCGATTACCTTGTCAGTCAGCCAGCGCTGATCTCGGAAGCGATCAATCCGCCGTGGCAGCGTGTAAGGCTTCGTCGGCATGTGCGTTCTCCGGAGATGACCTGACGCTCTGGACTGAATGCAAACATACGTATGCAAGCAGATGTTTGCAAGCAATTGGTTGCATTCCGTGCGCGGCCGACCGATAATAACATTGTGTCAAAGCCGCTACGCTCCCAACCGACCCGTGATCGCATCCTCGCGGAGGCACGGCGGCTCTTCGCCGAGCACGGCTACGAGCGCACGACGATCCGGGCGGTGGGGGCCGCTGCGGAGGTCAATCCCTCGATGGTCCTGCGCTACTACGGCAGCAAGGAAGACCTCTTCGCCGCTGCGGCGACCATCGACTTTCGCATGCCCGACCTTGCTGCCTTGCCGCAGGAACAGCGCGGCGAAGCGCTGGTTAGGCACATCCTGGATCGATGGGACGCGGGCGATCAGTTGCCCGCGCTGCTGCGCGCCGCGGGAACGCACGAAGCCGCGCGGCGGCGCTTGACGGAGGTCATCGAGCAACAGGCCGCGCCAGCGATTTCGCGTGTGCTGCCCGATGATGGAAGGCAGACGCGATTGGCGCTGATTGTGATGCAGATTGCCGGCCTCGTGCTCAGCCGCTATGTGCTGAAGCACGGTTCGGTCATGGCCATCGATCGTGCCGAGCTGGTTCAGAGGGTCGGCGCAGCTGTCCAAAGCCATCTACAGTGAATGCGACCCTGTCGCGCACGAGACCGGGATATCGTAGTCGCCGGCCAGGGCCTCAGTCCCGGAGCGATGTCAACACGGCTTCACAATGTTTAAAGTCTACGATGATAGTCGCCGACGAAACAATCGTCAGCGAATGATGTTTGGTATATAGCTTTTATCCACCAAGGATGCCGCCGATGGTCAAGTTCACGATCCTGCTCAAGCGCAAGCCCACGCTCACGCACAAGCAGTTCGTCGATCATCACAAGAACAGTCATGCTCCGCTCTTCATGTCGGTGAAGGTTGTCCAGGACACGGTGCGGCGCTACGTCCAGCAGCACGCGATGATGGACGTCGAGCTGCCGGGCATGCCGCCCCCCAAGTACGACGGGGTGACCGAGCTTTGGTTCGACGACGTTGACGCGCTGGCCCGCTGCTTCTCCGACGACGAGTACATGGCCAAGGTGCGACCCGACGAGGAATCCTTCCTCGATCTGCACGGCTGCGACTTCCTCGTGACGACCGAAAACTCCGTGAAGGCCTGAGTGGGTGAGCAGCCACACGACCGCAGCATAACTCCGCTACAATGAACGCGGTCCGAGACGGAGATTACGCGGACATCAAGGCTTCATCGCTCGTAGCTGCTCAACCCCTTGCGAGTTGCCGTATGCGAGGCTGTGCGTAAAGCGGCTTGACGTGCTGGTGGCGGCTGGGGTTCAAGGCTGGGATGACCGCGCTTCCTGATCTCGGCCAACTGACGCACGAGGAGAAGAACGCGCTGATCCGGGCGTTGTGGGCGCAGGTTCAGGCGCTGACAGCACGGGTGGCAGAGCTGGAGGCAAGGCTCGGGGCGCCGCCGAAAACGCCGGACAACTCCAGCCTGCCGCCCTCACAGGGCAAGAAGCCGAACCGGCCAGACAAGGCCAAGCGCCACGGCCCGCGCCCGGGCAGCCTGGGGCGGATGGGCGGCGGGCGGGCGCTGGCCGCGACACCTGACGAGACCGTCGCTGCCCGGCCGGTGCGGTGCGCGCATTGCCAGGCGGCGCTCGGCGAGGCCGACCATGTCCTGCACGGGCGCTTCGACAAGATCGACCTGCCCGCAGTGACGCCCGTGGTGACGCGGGTGGAGCACTACGCTGGCCGCTGCCGGTGCTGCGGCGGCACGACGCTTGCGCCGATGCCGGAGGGCTTGGAGCCGGGCACGCCGTTCAGCGTGGGCATCGTGGCTTTGGCGATGTATCTGCGCTTCGTGCACGCGATCAGCTACCGGCGGCTGAGCCGATTGCTGGGAGAGCTGTTTGGCCTGGAGATCAGCGAGGGTGCGCTCGACGCCGCGTTCCGCCGCGGCAAGCCCGCCTTTGATGCCGACGTGGCCAGCATCCTCGCTCGCCTACGCCGCGCTCGGGTGGTGTGCTCGGATGAGACCAGCGTGCGCATCGATGGCCGCACCTGCTGGAACTGGGTCTTCCAAAACAGCGAGGTGGTCATCCATGTCATCCGCCGCAGCCGGGGCGCCGACGTGGTGGCCGAGGTGCTGGACGGGCACCGGCCGGCGCTCTGGGTGTCTGACCTCTACGGCGCGCAGCAGGGCCATGCCGAGGAGTGGCAGATCTGCTTGGCCCATCAACTCCGTGACTGCACCTACGCCACCGAGGCCGGCGACGCCGTGTTCGCTCCGCGCATGAAGGCGCTGCTGCTGCGCGCTGTCGTGCTCGCCCGACGGAGCCGTGACCTGGCCGCAAGCACCCGGCGCGAATACCGACGGCGTCTCGAGTGCGCGCTCGATGCCGTCATGGCATTGTCTCCCACCCATCGTGACGGCCAGCGGCTGCGGAAGCGATACGGCAAGCTCCGCTCGCACCTGTTCACCTTCCTCGACCATCCCGAGGTGCCGGCCGACAACAACGGCTCCGAACGAGAGCTGCGGCCCACGGCCACCTACCGCAAGGTCACCGGCGGGTTCCGCTCCACTTGGGGCGCCGACCTGTTCGCAGGCGTGCGCTCCGTCATCGGCACCGCCGCACGCCGGGGCGTAAGCGCCTACCAAGCCATTCAACAAACCCTGCGCGGGCAGGCCGCTATCTACCCGGGTTGAGCAGATACCATCGCTCGGATGCGGGACACGTTGACCGAATGTCTCGCGAGCGGCGCGGCTGCCACCATGTCGTCTACGAGGGTCTGGCATTCCGCTTTCCCGGTCGCCAGCAGCTCGCGGAACGATCGCACGCGCGACATGGACCAAAGCATCGCCGCCAGGATCGGCGTCGGACAGCCGTCGAGGCGCTTCTTTCCTTTCGGGTAGATTGGATATCCAAGCTTCCTGATGAGGTCGAAGCTCGCATGGACACCGCGCGCCAGGACGACCGCCTCACCCCATGAAGCGCCGCCGCCCTGCCGTTCGCCAGCTACCGATACGCTCTCAAACGCCACGCACATCGGAACGTGACAGCGCAGCCAGAGCGGCATATCGGGTTCGAGGACGGCGGGAAGCCCCGCCGCGTTGAACAGATCGACCCAGCGCAGCTCGCTTATGATGGTCTTCCGGCCGCCGGCGCCGATAACCGCCTTGAGCCTACCTTCGCTGTCCAGCATTCCCTGGACGAACGGCATACCGAAGGCGCAACGCTCGGCGCCAACGCCATCCCGCAACTGCTCGGGGCGGAAGGTGTTGAACATGAACTGGACGCATTTGGCCGCGCTTCTTTGCAAGCTGGGCAGGACCGCGTCGGCCTGATGATCGAGGAGGGTGACGATCAGGAGATCGTAGGGCGTGCCTTCGTCCAGCGCATCGATGACGCGGACGCCTGCCCGTTCGCCGTTAACATTGATGATCCCGTCGTCCCGCTGCAATTGCTGCAACCTGACCGACCCGGGCCGAGCAATGACAGTGACATCGTGGTGGCCGGCGCGGGCCAGTTGAAAGGCGAAGATGCTGCCGATCTTGCCTGTGCCGAGGACAGCGATCCTCAGCGGCGACGCGGTCGTGGGTGCGGGCATGATGTGTCCTAAGCTCATCTACAGCGTCGTTGCCGGCTTGCCGCGCAGCGACTGATAGAGCAGGCCGGCCGTCAGCAACCCGTACGCGAGCGCGCCAACTACAAAGAGCGGTTTTGCTCGCCTTGGGCTGAGCGCATTCGCACTGGCGGCGATCATCGGGAGCGCCTGCATCGCGTGAATGCCGAAGAAGTGCGGCACCCGAATGTCTCCGCCCGTCATGTTCCAGCCGAACAAGGGCAGGCGTGCATTCTCCCGCCCAATCGCATGGCGGCCTTGGGCGCTCATCAAGGCGCCGGTCCCGCCGCCGGCAACAAACGTCATGAGCAGGCCCGCCACAGTCGCCTGGACCATGTTGCGGTCGGCGTGCTCGTCTGGCCGTCGCGCGATTTCCCAGGCCAGCGGTAGCACCGCGCCGATGAACAGGACGGCGAACGCGCCCATCACCGAGTATATGGCGGCATTGCCCGGCGTGGACCGGTTGAAATGCGACCGCCTCGCCCGCGTGGCTTGCAAGACGATGCAGGAAAGCTCGACGGTTGATCCGACGACCATCGTCCAGACGGCTGCACGCGGCAGGAGGGCGGATCGGCGCTCGGGGCGCACGTAGGTGAACATCGCCGACGCCGTCAGCATGTAGGCGCCGATCGAGAGCGCGAAGCGGGTTGGTTTCGTCGCAACCGCCTCGCCGGCGACTTTGCGCGGGTCGCGCCATGCCCAGACGACACCCGCTGGCACCAGCGCAAGCAGCGCGACACCACAGCGGGTCAGCGCACGTTGCGGGAACCAGCGGTGCATGGAGGCGGGAGCGCGCCACACCGGCATTGCGACGCCGGTCACGTCGGGATCCCCAGGCGACCAGCGACAGCGAAGCGCAGGACGAGGAATGCCAGCAGGCCGACCGGACCCGCCAGAAAGGTCAGGAGGAGACAAGGGAGAATGAAGAGCCGGGGCACATCGGCGGCAAGCCCCTCGCGCGCGATCCATGACCCGGCGAACAGGTCGAAGGCGAGATAGTGGAGCCATCCGGCGGCGAGTGCTGCATCGCTCGTGAAGAGCTGGCGAACCGCGGCGATAGACCCGAAGCCGCCGCCGGTCCGCTCGCGCAGGCCACGGAACAGCAGAATCGCATAGGCCAGTCCAAGCAGAGCGGGAACGACGATGGTGGTGCCGTTCCACATTGCCGCACGCAACGGGTCGGACAGGAACAGGCTCGCTGACAAGGCGAGCCATGACAGCATCGCCAGCGTGCCACCGGCTGAAAAGGCGAAACCTGGCTTCAGCATGCTTCCAACTCGCCATTGAC
>JAABUV010006000.1_pt1 | contig 13493 bp, 15 predicted proteins | sample 5559971 | NCBI WGS metagenome assembly JAABUV01 (sample SAMN10711881, study PRJNA513362) | rock metagenome | isolation source: Antarctica rocks | place: Antarctica: Victoria Land, Knobhead nord | collected 2015-12-19
TAGTGGTCCGTCGTTGAATTGATCTGGTGGGTGAGGGCGGCTCGTCCTCGTTGGACCTTCTCGATGATCTCTGCGGCGGTGACCTTCCAGATGAATGGTTTGGGGTCGCCGTTCCAGTGGGTGGCCCAGAGCTCGATGGCCGCTTCGAGCTTGGAGACGCTGGTGAACACTCCGCGACGTAGGCGCCGGTCGGTGAGCTCTTTGAACCAGCGCTCGATGAGGTTGGTCCAGGAACTCGACGTAGGCGTGAAGTGCAGGTGCCAGCGTCGGCGGTCGCGGTGGGAGAGCCACGTGGTGATCTCCGGCGCCTTGTGTGCGGACAGGTTGTCCAGCACGACATGGACGGCCAGACCGCGCGGGACGCTGGCGTCGATCTGCTTGAAGAACCGCAGGACGTCCTTGGCGGTATGGCCTTTCTGCTGAGCGCAGCCCCGTGGGTTGAGTCCCGCTGCGCCACGCGTCGAGACGTTCAGCACGTTGTGGTTGCCGCGGATCCTGTGACGCCGGCCCACCTACCGGGAGCAGCGCCTCGGCCGCCACTGGACGCCAGGCCGGCTGGTGCCCGGCTAGTGGACGCCAGTGCGGCTAGTGCTGCCCTCGAGCGTCTCGGACACCGGTTGTCCTGGTGAGGCGGCGGAGCATGTCCGTGAACAGCGGTCGATCATCGGTCAGCGGGCCGAAGAAGGCTCGATCGGCAGCCTCCACTGCGGTGTTGGCGGCACTCGCCAGGGATGCTCCACTGGGGGTGACGGTGAGCGCGCGTGCCCGCGCGTCAGTCGGGTGAGGCGAGCGTCGGACAAGGCCCTTGCTCTCCAGGGCGCGCAGCACCTGGGAGGTCATCATCGGGTCGGTGTGGGCGTGGTTGGCCAGGTCGCGCTGGGTTACGGGGCCGCCGTCGTTGGCCAGGTCGCGCTGGGGGACGGGGCCGCCGTCGGAGTCCAGCCCCATCGCAGCGGCGTCGTACGTTCCACCGAGAAAGGTGAGCGAGGCGAGGAGCACGAACTGGACATGGGTGAGGTCGAAGGTGTGCAGCGCTGCTCGCTGTGCCGCCTGCCAGGCGTTGGTCACGCGCCAGAGCAAGAGGCCCGGGCTGTCGGCGGCGTCGGCGAACTCGGTCTCCAGCCCGTCGTTCACCCAGCCGCCAGTCGCAGCATGGACTCCCGCAGGACCGCTGCGTCGTGCGCGGTCAGTGCGACCAGTCCGCGGCGAAGCTGGTATCCCCAGTTCGGCGCGGCAGTGAGCTCCAGCCGCGCCTTGACCTCTGCGAGCGGGACCGGCCGAGCGTCGTCCTCCCAGCGCACGCTCCGGCGGAACGGCTTGAAACCTTCCTCGTCCGCCTGCCAGATCACGTCGTCCACGATGGTGCCGCTCGCGGTGAACTGCCGCAGCGGTGTCCGGTCACCCAGCCGCTCGACGGGGGAGTAGTAGACGAGCGTGTCACCTGCCGCCATCCGTGCAAGGCCGGCGCGTTTGCCGTGGCCGATCTGGGCGATCCCGAGACCGACCCCGCGGCGGACGTGCTCGGCCGAAACCACGCCCAGCCAGTGACTCACGGCTGCTCCACGATGGCTCACGGCTGCTCCACGATGACTCACGGCTGCTGCTCCACAATGCGGACGAGTCGATCGAGGTCCCCCTGTGCCGTCTCACGGAATCCGGCTCCCATGACCCTCGACCACACGAATGCCAACGGCCCGTCCATCGTGATGTGCACCCGCAGCTCGGAGCCCTTGGCGGCCGGTTCCACCGTGTGCTGGAACACCAGACGCGCTCCCGGAAGCAGCGTCGTGTCGGTGTACTCCCGGCCCGGAGTGCAGGCGCTGATGACGAACTTCGCCCTCGGGGCACCCTTCGGCTTCAGTACGCCGCGGGTGCCGACCTCAGCCGGACCCTCCAGGCGCACCCACTCGGTGTCAGGAGACCACTCCCGCCACGTGTCGTGCGAGATCCACCGGGCGAAGTACGCGTTGGGGGGAGCAGTGGAGGTTGCCTGTCCGTGGCCAAGTTCGTTCATGCAATTAGTATGCGCGCCTACTAATCAATGTGCAACGGGGAGGTCGAACGCCGGACCGCCCGCCAGGTATGCCGGGTCAGCCGCCTATCGCGGCGAAGAGGATGACGGCCACTGCGAGCGCCACGAGGACGCCGAGCACGGAGTAGACGGCGGTGCGACCCCGATGCTTCTGCCGGGAGAAGCCCATCGACCCGTCGATGAAGGTCAGCGCCGGCGCGGCATACCAGACGTCGACGACCGGCCCGGCGCGACGTCGACCGTCAGCGCGGCCTTGCCGTAGCTCCACATCCACTCTCCCTGGGCGGCAATGGTGTTGGTGCCGGCCCAGACGGGAAGGAGGTTCTCGCCGTAGCCGGCCTGGACAAGTGCTCCGTTGATCCTGACGGCCGGCGTCATCATGCTGCTCGTCAGCTTCGACCCCTGGAGGTGCAGCCGGACGAAGCCAGTGGGCGGCGCCTGCCCCTGGTGCGGCGCCCCTGCGTGCTCGCTCATGGCGCCCACGATAGGGCAGTGGGGTCCCGGCCTCGCCCCGCTGCACCGTAGGGTTGTCCCGTGCTGAGGACGACGGCCGCGGTGCTGGCGGGCAAGGCGGCCCGGGCCGCTGCCCGGGTCCGTGGCGGCGGGGGCTCGGCGATGCCCGGCCTGGTCGTCGAGCGGCTCGACCCTGACTTCCTGGCCCACGCCCTGAGCGGGGTCACCGACGGCATCGTCGTCGTCACTGGCACCAACGGCAAGACCACGACGACGAAGATGCTCGCCGCGCTGATGCGGGCGCACGACAAGCGGGTGTTCACGAACCCGACAGGGAGCAACTTCACCCGCGGCGTCATCTCCTCGATGCTCGGCGAGCTGCCCCTGTCGGGGCGGCTCGAGGCCGACGTCGCCATCCTCGAGCTCGACGAGTGGCACGCGCTGCAGTTCGCCAAGGTGGTCAGGCCGACCCACGCCCTGCTGCTGAACGTCGCCCGGGACCAGCTCGACAGGTTTGCCGAGATCGACACCACGGCAAGGCTGCTCGCGTCACTGGCCACGCAGACGACGACCGGTGTGGTGCTCAACCGGGACGACTCCTTCGTCGCCCGCATCCGCCCACAGCTCGCCGGCGGCGTTGCCGTGCACTACTTCGGGGTCGACCCGGCGGTGGCCGACGGCCTGCCACCGCTGCACGAGGCCGACGTCCGCTTCGACGACGGCTTCGCCGCGCCACGTCCCACACCGGTGGACGGGCTCCTCCACCCCCACGACGAGCGCAGCTTCTCGATGGGGTTCGGCGAGGTGAGCCTCGGCCCGGTCGAGCTGAAGCAGCGCGGGCTGGCCGCGATGATCAATGCCACGGCGGCGACGACGACGGCGCGGATGCTGCTCGGCGACGCCTTCGCAGAGGAGGCGGCCCTGGAGGCGCTTCGGACGATGACGCCGCCCTTCGGCCGCGGCGAGGTGATCGATGCCGACGGTTACCCGCTAGAGCTCGTCCTGGTCAAGAACCCGGCGGGCTTCACCGTCGCCCTCGGCACCTACGGGAGCGAACCGGTGACGACGATGATCGCCATCAACGACGACTACGCCGACGGGCAGGACGTCTCGTGGCTCTACGACGTCGCCTTCGATTCGCTGCGCACCCAGGGCGTGGCGCTGACGTCCGGGGTCCGGGCCTACGACATGGCACTGCGGCTGGACTACGACGAGGTGCGGGTGGAGGGCATCGTCCCCGACCTCGAGGAGGCCCTCGGGACCCTTCTCACGGCATACCCGCGCCAGCCGCGACGGATCTTCTGCACCTACACGGCCATGATGGGACTGCGCCGCCTGCTCGCGGCGAGGTACGGACTGGTGGCCTTCGGGGAGGAGACGTCATGACGAGCAAGGGCCTGGTCAACCTCGTGCACCTGTACCCGCGCGAGATGTCGATCTACGGAGACCTGGGCAACACCCGCTGCCTCGCCTCGCGGATCCGGCGGCACGGCTACGAGGTCGCGGTGCATGCTCACCATCCCGGTTCGACGCTCCCCGACGACCCGCACCTCTTCATGGGCGGCGGCGGACAGGACTCGGGCCAGACCCGGGTCGAGGACGACCTGACGGTGATCGCCGACCGCCTGCGTGGGCTGGCGTCCGACGGGACGCCGATGATCATGATCTGCGGGATGTACCAGCTGTTCGGCAACACCTTCATCACCGTGCAGGGCGAGGCGCTGCCGGGGCTCGGCATCCTCGATGTCACGACCCGCGGCAACGAGAAGCGGATGATCGGCGGCATCGTCCTCGACACGGACTTCGGGGAGGTCGTCGGCTTCGAGAACCATTCCGGCTCAACGCTGCTCGCTGCCGGTCAGGCGGCGTTCGGTCGGGTCAGGACCGGTCAGGGCAACAACGGGCAGGATGGCACCGAAGGCGCAGTGACCGGCAACGTCATCGGGTCCTACCTGCACGGACCGATCCTCCCGGCCAACCCGCGGCTGGCCGACCACCTCATCGCCCGGGCCGCCGAGCGCGCGACGGGCCGGCCGTTCGAGGCCGTCGACCTCGATGACTCGGTGGCCGACCAGGCGCGCAGCCGACAGGTGCGCCGGGTCGTCACGGCCTGACCTGCGCGAGGAGGGCTCGGCGTCTCGTGTCGCGCAACCACCCTCGTCCATGTTTGCTGCTCGTCGGCTGCTGACCCTTGGTATGCCGTGCGGCTGCGTCCGAAAGCTGGGTCAGCTGACCTGCCCGGCGGCGCGCTGAGCGGCCATCGGGTCCCCGGAGGCCTTCTTCGGGCTGACCAACCAGGCGAGCCAGCCGAGGGCACCCAGCGGGACCTCGAAGAAGTGGACGTAGAGGGAGTAGAGGACGACGCCGGCCGTCGCCTGCGCGGGCATCGCTCCCCAGCCGACGAGCAGGGCGGCCACGCCGGTCTCCGAGATCCCCACGCCTCCCGGCGTCACCCCGACGCTCGTCAGCAGCCGGCTCAGGGCGAACGCGAAGAACATGTAGGCGAAGGGCAGCTGGACGCCCACGGTGTTGAGGCAGAACCAGAAGAGCAGGTAGTTCATGCCGAAGAAGCCGAGCAGCCCGAAGGTCAGCGCGAGCCATCCGTTGCGCACCACGGAGATCGTCTGAGCGCGCTGCTCGATGACGTGCCTGGAGAAGCCGACGTCCTCGTCCCTGCCACGCCGGAACGGGCGCACGACGGCCTCGAGCAGCCGGCCGACCCGGTGGGCCATCTGCTCCGAGGACAGCACCGAGATGAAGACGCCGAGGACGAGGATCCCGCCCACGGCGCCGGCTGTGGCGGCGCGCATGACGGCGGGGTTCAGCTGGCCGGCGCCGAAGAGCATGGCGAGGATGCCGATGATCGGCAGGAGAAGCCGCGCCATCAGGTTCCAGACGCCGCTGACGATGATCGAGGTGGAGACCTCCTTGCGGGAGAACCCCCAGGACCGCAGCTGCTTGTAGGTCGCGGCCACCCCGACCGCTCCACCGCCGGGCAGGATGTTGGCCACTCCGGACCCGGAGACGTTGACGATGAGCGCCTGGAGATGGCCCAGCCGGGGCAGCGACCCGGTGAGGGTGAACGTGTAGAGCCACAGCCCGGCCACCATGATGAGCATGAGACCGAGCGCCGTGGTCGGCGGAATCTCCCTCAGGACCTGCCAGACTGCAGCCCATGTCGTGTGGGCGAAGTGGGGAAGCGCCCAGCCGAGCAGCCCACCGGCCAGCCCGAGCCCGACGAGCACGTGGGTCAGCTGTTTGGCCCGTCTTCGCCGCGCCAGGTGGCGCTGTTGCTTTGCCATGATCCGCAACCCTCAGTCGTCGAAGACGTTGCGGGAGATCCGCAGCATGGGTGTCCGCGCCGGGTCGACGAACCACTCGCGTCCGAAGACGACGTCGTAGAGGGGACGCGGGATCCGCAGAAACGCTGCGAGGGTGCGGTCAGCGCCGCCGTCGTCGGACGACTGGGAGGCGTGCGCCCTCATCGAGGCCCGCTTCTGAGCGGCATACCGACGGACGTTGACCCGGTGCGTGATGGCCGACCGGGGGCTGAACGCCCGCGCGAAGGACGCCGGGTCGAACTCCGGCGGGAAGCGGTAGATCCGCGCCGCCACCGCGATGGCCCGCACGATCGTGTCCCGGGGGACCGTGGCCTCCAGAACCTTGGGGGTGCCCGCGAGCTGGGCCGCACGGGCCCCGACGTGGTGCACCTTGACGTGGTCGCGGTGGCCGTACCCGCCCTTGGCGTCATAGCTCAGCAGCACGTCGACCTGCTCCTCGCGCAGGATCGTCGCCAACCGCTCGGCGGCCTCTTCCACCTCGGCCCGGACGAAGCGGACGCGACCGGGAGGATCGGGCGACGTCTGTGGGCCGAGCCCGCTGTCGGCATAGCCGAGGTGCTCGACGCGGGCGACGCCCAGGGCCGCGGCGCTCTCCCGCAGCTCGGCCATCCGCCTCTCTCCGAGGGTGCCACCGGCGACGAACTCCGCTGAGGCGAGGCCGAGCTCACCGTCGGTCGCAACGACGAGGACGACCCGGTGCCCCTCGGCCGCCGCGCGCGCCATCGTCCCTGACGTCAGGAGCGCCTCGTCGTCCGGATGGGCGTGGAAGGCGAGCAGTGTGTGTCCCATGTGGCCTCCATCTTGACGCATGACATGCTCGGGCGCGTGAAGGTCGCCCTGCTGTCGGACTGCTACCTTCCGCGTCTGGGGGGCATCGAGGTGCAGGTGCACGACCTTGCGGCGCGCCTCGTCGAGCGCGGGCACGAGGTGCAGGTGTTCACCGCGACGGCGGGCGACCACGGCGAGCGGCACGGCGCCACAGAGGTGGTCGACGGCATCACGGTCCACCGGATGGCCCTGCGGCTGCCCGGGGACCTCCCGGTGAACCCGTTGGCGCCGTTGACGATGCGCGGTCGGCTGGAGGGCTTCGACGTCGCCCACGTCCACATGGGTGTGGTCAGCCCGTTCGCCGTGGACAGCGCCTTCCTCACGATGCGGTCGGGCCTGCCCACCGCGATGACGTGGCACTGCATGCTCGACCGGTTCGCGCCCGTGGTCCGCGCCCTGGGAGTCGTCCAGCGCTGGGCCGGGCGGGGGATGGCGATGAGTGCCGTCTCGGGTGTCGCGGCCGCCCCGCTGCGCCGCGTCCTCGGCCGCTCGGCGCAGGTCGCCGTCCTGCCCAACGGGATCGACGTCAACGCCTGGCGTCCTGCGCGCCGTCCACCGGCAGACGGGACCGTGCGCATCGTGACCGCGATGCGGCTGGCGCCCCGCAAGCGCCCGCTGCCGCTGCTCAAGGTGGTCCGCCGCGCTCGGGACCTCGTCTCCGCCGAGGTCCCGATGCAGCTCGAGATTCTCGGAGAGGGCCCGGACCGGGCGAAGGTCGAGCGGTTCGTCATCGACCACGGGATGGCCGGCTGGGTCAGCCTCCCGGGACGGGTCACCCGCCAGGAGCTCCGGTCCCGCTATGCCGCTGCGGACGTCTACATCTCACCGGGCGAGCTCGAGTCGTTCGGCATCGCGGCCCTCGAGGCGCGGACGACGGGGCTTCCCGTGCTCGGCCGGCAGGGTTCCGGCATCAGCGAGTTCGTCACGGACGGCGTCAACGGATACCTCGCGCGGGACGACGAGGAGATGGCGCAGGCGCTGGCCCGGCTGGTCTCGCAGCCGCAGCAGCGCGCGGCGATGACCGCTCACAACCTGGCCCACCGTCCGGCGCAGGACTGGGTGAGCGTGGCGGCTGCGGCCGAGGCGGAGTACGAACGGGCCATCGGCGCGATGGCGCCCCGGTGAGCGACGGGCACGACGTGGTCGAGCAGGCGGCGCTGTGGGTCGTCGGCGTCGACGATGGGTCGCCCGACGACGAAGTGGTCACCTTCCGCCTGGCACACGGTGAGGATCCCGAGTTCGGCCTGCGCTCGCGCGGTTTCGAACCCGTTGCCGCGGAAAGCATTGTGGCACAGGCCGATCCGCACGAGCTGCGCCTGGCATACCGCGTGCGGCGAGTGGACGGCATACCTCCGCCCGAGGCGGACGGGCCTGAGGTCGACGCACGGCTGGTCCTAGTGCCAGGGGAGGTGCCGGTCGCCTACCAGCGCCTTGCTGCGTATGCCGTGGTGCACAGCTCGCGGGGAGTCCTGCTCAGCCAGGCGTCGGCTCGGACGAATGCGCCCGGCTCATGGGGTCTGTGCGGCGGTGGGGTCGACCCCGGCGAGCTGCCCGAGGAGGCGCTGCACCGCGAGGTCCGGGAGGAGAGCTCGCAACGGGTCGAGGTTGGCGCCCTGGCGAGGATCAGCACCCGGCACTGGATCGGCAGGGCGCCCTACGGACGGCTCGAGGACTTCCATGCGGTCCGGATCATCTACCGCGCCACCTGCTTGGAGCCGAGCGAGCCCATCGTGCTCGACGCGGACGGCACGACCGCCGCATCCGCCTGGGTGCCGGCGCCGGACGTCCCGGGTCTCGAGCTCACCCCGGGGTGGCGCGACATCGTGGTGTCGCTGCTCGACGTCGATCAGTGACGCCGCCGCAGCATCCCGACGACTCCGACCAGCGCACAGATCAGGCCGATCCCGACGAGGACGCCCGGACCCGTGTCGGCGAGCTGAGTCACCTGGAAGCCGGAGACCTGGTTGGCCACCACGGCGACGGCGACGACGACGAGCGCGAGCCCCATGAGTACGAGGCCCCAGTTCGGACCGGTCGGGCGCGGGAGGTAGCGCACCTCGGGCGGCGGCAGGGGTGCGCCCGACGCGGCTGGTGGTGGCGTACACATGGATCCTGTCGGGGCAGGTCGGGCGACAGGCCCGGTGGGGACGGTCCCGGGGCCAGGAGCCGCCGGCGCCCGAGGGGCGTCCTGCGGGGTCGGGTCGCTCATGTCAGCCCTCCTCGATCGTGATGGTGCCCATGCCGACCCGGGCGTTGACGGTGGTCGTCGTCGTTCCGGAGCCGACCTGCAGGGCGGCGGGCAGCTCGTCCGAGTGGTAGCTCTGCTGAGTCCCGTCCGCCCGCTTCACCGTGATGTCACCGGCGTTGAGCCTCGGGTTCACCGTGACGCCGGCAGAGGCAGGGACCTTGATGATGAGCTCACCCATGCCGACGGATGCCTCGACGGTGGAGCCGTTGCCGGCCCCGGCCAGGTCAAGGGTTGCCTCCCCCATTCCCAGGTGGAAGGAGGAGGCGGCCGTGCTCTGGGTCGGCGACCAGTGCCGGTCGCCCATGCCACCTCTAACGAGCTCAGGCGATGAGACCGTTCCGAGCACCGCCACGACGGCGAGCGCCGTCGCGAGGAAGCCGGCGAGACCCGCGCTCCGGCCGAGCAGACCGATGACGACGAGGGCCAGCCCCGCTGCGGCGAGGGCGGCTCCGAGACCGAGGACTGGCGGTGCGGCGGTCAGGGAGAGCCGCGAGGCGGCCTGGCTGCCCGCTGCGAAGCCCGCGAGGGCCAGCCCGACGGTGAGCAGCAGCCCCAGGAAACCCGCCCGGCGGCGGCGCTTCTGGATGACGCGGGGCGCCGGCGGTGTGATGGTGCCGGTCCGTCCCGGGCCCATCCCATACGGTGCCGCCGGGGCAGCGGCCGGCGACCACCCGGCATACCTGCTCCCCTTGCCCATCGGCTCCGAAGGTCTGCCCTCGCTCGACGAGGTGACGAGCCATCCGACGAGCGCTGCCGTCGGCAGGAGGATGGTCCAGATCCACCACCGGTCGGGAAGGTCGATGACGATGACGATGCCGATCACGGTGAGCAGCGCGATGCCCCAACCCTCGCCGTGGCGGATGCCGCCCTCCGCGACGATGTGGCGGGAGCGGTCGGGTAGCAGGGCCCAGGCGAGGAGGTAGAGCGTCAGCCCGAAGCCGCCGAAGAGGATGAGCAGGAGCAGGACGCCGCGCACCAGGACCGGGTCGACACCGAGGCGGCCCGCAGCGCCGGAGCAGACGCCAGCCGCCCACTTGTCGTCCGTGTTGCGCTGGAGGCCGAGGCCACGGACCCAGCCGAAGAAGCCGTCGAGTCCGTGGCGTCGCTGCTCCTGCGGGTGCCCGGTCATGGGTCCATCGTCGTGGTGCGCGGGCCGGCCGGCCATGAGGGTCGACCCTGACGGGACCCTGAACGGACCCCGAAGGGAGGCGTCGTAGGCCCGATCGTGGGCAAGGATGAGATCGTGTCCGAGTCCCCGAGCGCTCCGGAGCCGCCGCGGCTCTACCGCTCCACCAGCGATCGCCACGTCGCTGGGGTGTGCGGCGGCATCGCAGAGCACCTGGGACTTCCCTCCGGGCTGATCCGGGTCATCGCCGTCATCGCCACCGTGGCCGGGCCCGGCCTGTTCGTCTACGGCTTCTTCTGGGCGATGACCCGTCCCAACACCACCGCACCACGCGGGCCCGCCTCGACTCTTGCGCCGAAGCGGGAGCTGCACCGCAACCAGGTGTTCCTTCTCATCGGGGGCGGCGTGCTCGTCCTCGGCCTCGGCTGGGGTGGCCCGCTCGGCCAGGTCGGTCGCCATCTCGGCTTCGTCGTCCCGATAGTGGCGGTCGCCGCCGGTGCGTTCCTCGCCTGGTCCCAGCTCGACGACACCGGTCGTGGTCGGTGGAGCCGCCGCACCCGTCGCGGGAAGGTGCTCTCCGCCGCCCGGCCCGTCGTCGGTGTCGCGCTGACCATGGTCGGGGTCATCGCGCTCGCCACCCAGGGACAGGGTTTCGACGCCGTCTGGAGCAGCGCGCTGGCGGCCTTCGCCGTGCTCGTCGGCGCGGCTGTCATCGCCGCGCCGTGGGTCGTGCGCATGTGGCACGGACTGCAGCACGAGCAGACGCAGCGGATCAGGGCGACCGAGCGAGCCGACATCGCGGCGCACCTGCACGACTCCGTCCTGCAGACGCTCGCGCTGATCCAGCGAAGAGCCGACGACCCGGCCACGGTCATCCGGCTCGCCCGGCTGCAGGAGCGGGAGCTCAGGGCGTGGTTGTATGCCGGCCAGCACACCTCGAGGGACAGCCTCGCCAGCGCGGTCGAGACGGCGGCCCACGAGGTCGAGGACGACCACGGAGTGGCGATCGAGGTCGTGGTCACCGGCGACCGACCGCTCGACCAAGGTGGTGTCGCGCTGGTCAAGGCGGCTCGCGAGGCGATGCTCAACGCGGTCCGACACGGCTCGGCGCCGGTGTCGACCTACGTCGAGGTAGGGCCGCACGGCGTCGAGGCGTTCGTCCGCGACCACGGGTCAGGCTTCGACCTCGGCGACATCGACGCTGACCGCCTCGGCGTGCGGGAGTCCATCCTCGGACGGATGTCGCGCCACGGTGGATCGGCGAAGATCCGCCGCCTCGAGCACGGCACCGAGGTCGAGCTGAGCCTGCCGCCGCTGCCCGGGGGATCCGAGCCGGCGGGCGAGGGTGCCGCACGCATCATCCTCGGTGCCGAGTTTCCAGCGCCTTCGAGAAACGCCGGAACGCAAGCCACCCCAACCGTCCCCACCGAAGGAGAGCCGGCATGAGCCCGATCCGTCTGGTCCTCGTCGACGACCACCGGATGTTCCGGTCCGGCGTCAAGACCGAGCTCGATCCCGCCGTGACCGAGGTGGTCGGCGAGGCGCCCGACGTCGACACGGCGGTGTCCGTCATCAAGGCGTCGAAGCCTCATGTCGTGCTGCTCGACGTCCACCTTCCCGGGGGCAACGGCAACGGTGGAGTCGACGTCATCAGCGGGTGCCGGGGCGTCGAGATCGAGGCCGGCCAGCCGGTGCGTTTCCTCGCTCTCTCGGTCTCGGATGCCGCCGAGGACGTCATCGCGGTTATCCGGGCCGGGGCCCGCGGCTACGTGACGAAGACCATCAGCGGCAACGACCTCATGACGGCGATCCGTCGGGTCGCCGGCGGCGATGCAGTGTTCAGCCCGCGGTTGGCCGGCTTCGTCCTCGACGCGTTCGGGGCGGCTGCCGGTGAGCTCGCCGAGGTCGACGAGGAGCTCGACCGGCTGTCCGCCCGGGAGCGGGAGGTCATGCGGCTCATCGCCCGCGGCTACCAGTATAAGGAGGTTGCCAGGGAGCTGTTCATCTCGGTCAAGACCGTGGAGACCCACATGTCATCGGTGCTGCGCAAGCTGCAGCTCTCTTCGCGACACGAGCTGACCGCCTGGGCCATGGGCCGCCGCATCCTCTGAGCGGGCCTGGGGTGGACGGCGGTTCGACATCGGCGGCCACGTCAGCGGGTGAGGCGGAGGGTGTCGGCATGAGCCCTCTCCCCGTATCCGTTGCCGACCACAGTGCTGCCGCCAGGTCGCCCGGCGTGGGCTAACGGCATACCGAGGCATGAGGTATGCCGGCCGCGAGTCGTGTTCGGTGTCCGAGCCGGTATGTCAAGCCTTGTGTTGGGCCCTGTGCATGGTGGGGCTGGGTGAACAGGCTTTGTGGACATCAACGCTAACCGCTTTGCCTCCCCGGACACGGTCGTCATGCACCCCCGGCGGTGGGCGTGGCTGGCGTCGTTCGCGGACTCCACCGGCCGGCCGCTGGTGGTGCCGTCCTCGGGCGGTTTCAACAGCATGGCGAACCCCGGCGCCAACGCGGCGCAAGGCTTCGTCGGGACCGTCCTCGGCATGGAGGTCTACACCGACCCGAACGTGCCGACCAACCTCGGGGCCGGCACTAACAAGGACGTCGTGTTGGTGTTCCTGCGCGATGACCTGTGGCTGTTCGAGTCGGCCCTGCGGGCTGAGGTCTTCCGGGAACCGTACAGCGATTCGGCCGGCGTACTCGTGCGCGTGCTGAACTACGCGAGCTTCATCCCGGACCGCTACGCCGCCTCCCTCGGCCAGCTCCAGGGCACCGACCTCGTCACCCCGACCTTCGCCGGCTAACCCTGCACCCGGTTGGTGGCAGTTCTGCCACAACCGGGTCGGGCCGTGCGCGACGCCGATTCCAATGTTGGACGAGAACGACCCGCGCATTGTCTCGAGTTTTAGCGAACGTCCTCCCACGACCGATGAGTAGCGCGTTTCCCTCTCTGCAACTTCGTGTCCCGTGACAAGGTGGGCACGCCTGACGCTTAGAAGGTGACACCTCGCACAGCAGCGCCCCCGCTCCTATCTCGAGCGGGGGTGCTGTTGTGTCTCGGGTGGACTGGGCAACGCGCTGGTTCAGCTAAGCCGAGGGTTGGGGTGCGCCGGCAGTCAAGCCGGATTGATGACTGCCTTCCGCCGGGAGCGGATCGCGAGAGCGCCGCTGGCACCGATCAGGCCGAGGCCGACCAACCCGTTGAGGGGGTTTACGGCGCCCGGCTCACCGGTGTGCGGGGCACCCGAGGCGGGCATGCTGGCGGCGTGTGTTGCGGTGGCCGCCGAATCGGTTAGGACGATGACTTTGTGCATGCCCATCACAGCGTGCGGCATACCCGTCTTATCGTCCGGGATGAAGCACAGCAGGACGTATGTCCCGGGCGGAAGGTTGTAGGACACCTGCAGGCTGCGGCCCGGTGAGACCACGTCATTCCCGCCAGACGGGCCCATGAGTGCGAAG
>JAABUV010006001.1_pt1 | contig 13491 bp, 13 predicted proteins | sample 5559971 | NCBI WGS metagenome assembly JAABUV01 (sample SAMN10711881, study PRJNA513362) | rock metagenome | isolation source: Antarctica rocks | place: Antarctica: Victoria Land, Knobhead nord | collected 2015-12-19
CATGATCCCGTGGTGCTGGGGCAGCCTGCGCATGCAAGCTGAGAGGGGCAACATGCCATGCTGCATGCGCGGGCAGCGTCAAGCTGCGCGCCGCGCTGCAGATGTGGGCGCTCCCGAGCAGCGCGTCTGCGGCCGACGCCGCGGCGGCGCAGCGCTACCTGGACTTCAAGCTGGGGATCTATGCGGACCCGCTCTGGTTCGGCGCCTGGCCGGCCTCGGTCGCGCAGCGCATCCCCGCGCTGCCGCCGCTGCCGCCGGCGCTCGCGGTGCAGCTGAACGCCAGCCGCCCCGACTTCTTCGCCGTCAACACGTACAGCAGCCTGTGCGGCCCCAGCTCAACCCTACCCTGCCCTGCCCTACCCTATCATTCTTGCTGCACGTGCGTGTCGGCCCGGCCTGTGAGGCACGGCAGCATGCCGGCGGCGCCGTTTGTACTCGCTCCGCGCCCCGCAGGTTTGTGCGCGACCAGGCCAATGCGACGGGCGGCTACGGCGAGGGCCGGACCGACTTCAGCGAGTCGTACCGCAGCGCGGGCAATGAAAGCCTCGGCGCGCTTGCGGACTCGGACTGGCTGTACGTGCACCCGGCTGGCATGCGCCAGCTGTTGAAGTATGTAAACAGCAGGCGCGCCCCGTGGGCTGCATGGAGCCTGGCTATGCCCACTCCCTCGTTGCACCGGGTCGTATCTTCTGCCCCATCACATGGTCACAGCGTGTGTTTGTTGCTGCCCTAGAAGCACTGGCCAGGGCTGCAACTGTGCACCGGAACGGCATGCGAGGGCGGCCGGCGTGCGCCGGCAACACGAAACGCTGCTCCCCGGCAGCATCGCCATGCTCAGGCGCACCGGGCTGTAGCTGTGCATGTTGTGGTCACACGGCATGCGCAGCCTGCTAGGGCAGAGGCGCCCCCGGCGTGCTTGCAGCGAGCCCGCACAGGCGCGCCTGCATGCACGCCTCGCAGCTGGGCGCGGCCGCGCAGCATGCTCCATGGCACGGCCCAGCACCAAGGGCGGCCTGCGCCAGGGTGGGTCAGGACAGGCGCGCCTGCGTGCACGCCTCGCGCGGGGCGTGGCCGACCCTTACCCTGACCCTAACCCTGTCCCTAGCATGGCCCGACGCCCCGGGCGGCCGGCGCGCGCAGATATGCGCCCGGCGAGGTGGTGGTCAGCGAGAACGGCGTGGACGACCCGGGCGAGGCCGTGCTGGGGCTGCCCGACGCGCTGCACGACGCCTTCCGCGTCGCCTTCTTCCGTGACTACGTCCAAGCGGCCGCGGACGCAGTGACCCTGGACAGGGTACGCGCGATTGGGTTTGTGTGGGTCTGCCGCATGGGTTACCAAGGCAGCATGCCCGTGCGAGGCACGCCGCGGTCGTGACGCGAAGCGCGGGCGCGGCCTGCGTCCTGTGCTGGGGGGCGCGCTGCTTTGACCGGCCGGGTGCTGCGGCGGCGCACAAACTGCGCTGGACTCGCTATGCGGGCGCGACTGACGCCTGTTCTGGGGTGCCGCAGGTGCCGCTGAAGTACTACTTTGCCTGGTGCGGCCCCCGCTGTCCCTGCCGGCTCACAGACCCTGGTGTGTGCACGCGTGCATGTACGATGGAGCTGGGTGCCCGCCGCCGGGCGGCGGCGCCTGGGCCTGGCCAGACACGTGCTTCCTGTGCCTAATGCCGGAGCAGGCTCAGGCACACCTGCAACCCTGCATGGTTTAAAGTGTGGCCTGGTCAGCAGAGCAGCTTCGACGGGGTTCCCTTCAGCCGATATTGCGCCCCGCGCGCGCGCAGGTCGCTGCTGGACAACTTTGAGTGGCAGATGCGCATGACCAAGCGCTTCGGGATCGTGTTCGTGGATGTGGCCGACGGTGCAAAACGCTACATCAAGGACAGCGGGCGCTTCCTGGCGCAGCTGTTCGGCACCGCGCCGGCCCTGGCCCCCGCCGCCGCGCCGGTCCTGGCGCCTGCGCCCGCCGCTGCCGCGCGCGACGGCGCGCGCGCGCCTGCCGCCGCCGCGCCGCTCGCCCAAGCACCAAGCACATCGGCGGCTTGATCGGAGCCGGTCGGCGCTGTGCAGCGCCGCACAGCCGACGCTGACTGTTTTCTGGCGACGCTGTTTGTCACCGAGCCTGCAGCAGCGCCCAACGTGCCCAAAATCAAGTGGTTATGAGCACCTGCGAGCGCGCGCAGTCACCCTAGCTAATTGTCAGTGCCTGGCACCGTGCCGGTGCAGCATATGCGCGCGCGCCTGCTGCTGCTGGAACAACGGGTGCGCTTCAGGCTCATGCGAGCAACCCTTGAGCGTGCGTAAAAGTGAGAAAGCGACAGGTGATGAGCCGGTGAGACTGTCAGCTGCCACTGTCGACCTTTGTCAGCCAAGTGACGCTTTGCATGAAGCGCTTGCCCACCACTACACAGCGACCATCAGACACTGCCACCACCATTTCAGGTACAGATGTTGTACTTGCAGCAGGCATCAGAAAGAGCAAGCCAGCCCTCCTAAAAAGGCTGGCATTGTTGGCCGCTTCCCACAGAGTTTTCTCAAGGTAGATTTGCACAGAGTTGTCCGAGCAGGCTGATATCCAATGTCTATGCGCGCATCCTCGCAAAGTTCATCACCGCAGCGGAGGTAGCCGCTACCTCCGCAAGGCACACACCACCAGTGGAGTGCGGCACTCCCGCAAGGCCCCACATGCACTCATGCGCCACGCTGGCGCGAACTCCACAGCGGCACCGCACCCACTCCTCACTCGAGCAGCGCTCCTCTCCACACACGGCGGCGCGAGACCCCGGCCACAACCCCCCGGGGGAGCTGCGGAAGCTTGACACTGCCAGGGCCCCAGGCATGAGGCTGAAGCCCAGCGCCACCGCAGGTGCAGGAGGCCTCTGACGTGCCGCGCACAAGGGCATGCGCACGGCTGCCACGGGCCACTGCAGCCCTTGGCGGGAGCGTCACGCCAGGGCTCGGCTGGCCCGGCCGCTGCATGCTCCTAGGGAACAAGCGGCCAGTTCCACCGGCCCGCGCTGGCACACTGCCACACCCTCATCCTACAGTCTGCAGCCGGCACTGCAGAGATGCTGCCGCATGAGAGTCGGCGACCGGCACCAGGGTAGGCAGCTCGACACCGGGCCAGGCGGCTCACTGGTACTGCGGGTGCACGATGCTGATGCGGCCGCGGCCGCCGTCCACGTCGACGAGCAGGTAGTAGAACTGCCACTGCCGCGCCGCGTCCTGGTACATGTCCGCGCTCACGCGGCCCACGCCCGCGGGGCCGCGCGAGATGAACTGCACCTGCGCGCGGCTGGCCGGCTCCAACCGGGGTGCGAATTGGCGCGGAGCAAGCTCTCTGCGGCCTGCGCTGTTGTGTGGGGTTCAGGGTTTGGGTTACTATTTATCGGAAGGTACGGCTGCGCCGGGGCCTTGACCCCTGCTCAGCTGTGCCGCGCCGCGTCGGGGGCAGGGCCGGCGCGCGCCTGCACGTGCTCCACGCCGCGGTCGTCGGTGTAGACGCGGTGCGGGATGCGCTGCCGCGCGGCGCGGTTGCGCGTCTCCTGCCCGTAGCCGGACACCGGCGAGCCGAGCGCGACCAGCACGCGCGGGTCGTCGCGCAGGCGGTCCAGCGCCAGGTTGAACGCGGTGTACTCGCGCGGCTGCAGCAGCAGCTCATTCGCGACCGTCCACAGCACCGCGCCTGGCGCGGCGGTCGGGGCATGGTGTAGGGTTAGGAAAGGTTAGGGATGCGATATATTCGCGTGGCAGCAGCAGCTCGGTTGCGACCGTCCACAGCACCGCGCCTGGCGCGGCGGCCGGGGCACAGGGTAGATTTAGGGTAGGGCAGGGCCGCAACGGGTTGAGAGCATGTCTGGGCCAGGGTCGCGGCTGGCGGCCGGGCGCTCGCGAGCCCAGGGCGGCCGCCGCGGACGCGTCATACTGCGCGCCGCGCAGCGCGCTGGGCAGGGCCATGCAGCTAGGGGCGAGGCGCGCACCCGCCACGGCGACGCCGGCCAGGATGAGCAGCGTGTACGACGTGCCCTCCACCACGCCCATGGGCCGCTGCGGGATCTGGTCCGTAATCGCGTCAAATTGCGCCTCGTCCACCGCCAGAGCGCCCTTCTCCGCACGCCGCGCGCCGGCCGCCGGCTTGCCGCGCGCGCCCGGCTGCGCCGGCTCGGCCGCCGCGGCCGACAGCGGCCGCCCCACGAAGCTGCCGCGCACCGCGCCCTGCGTCCGGGTCACCAAGCCTTGGAGTCACCGAGCTGCTTTTTGCACATCGCTACTGCCATGCTCGTCGCGAGGCTGCCGCCCGGCCTGCCTGGGCGCGGCGCGCCCATCCCGCCGCAGCTGCTCTGCCGGCGTATCGGCGGCTGCTGTCAGCAGATTTTGCGCCAATACGCTGCTGCGCGCCACGCTCTGCACTGAGCGCAGGACGCCAGATGCTGCTGCGGGACAGGCGCCCAACCTTCACAGCACCAGGGGGGCGGGAGCTGCCGCGCGCCCCACCCCACACTTGCACACCCAGAGCGCATGGCAGGACAGCCGTTGTGGCGAGCCCGGCGCACGGCCGCGCAACGGAGCCCCGGCACTGCAGGAGAGCAGGGCTGCTGCCCGCAGCTTCTATTGGGTAGACCTGCTTTTGGGTGTGTCAGCTGCCCACTCGCCCGCCCCACGCTCCTTGACTACGACTCTGCAAGCCCGCCTCCTTGTCTTGGCTAGAGCGAGGCTCGCTGCTGGGCGCTGCCACAGCAGAGCACAGCAGCGCCGGCAGCGCGCCGCGCCGCGTGCCGGCAGCAAGAGCACCTGTAAATGCGGTGCTGCCAGCACGGCTCCAGAGGGGCAGTGCACGCTGCTGCGTGTGTGCTGAGCAACAAAGGGGCATCCAGAACCGTCTGGGTGTCTAACACCGTCTGGGCGAAGAGAGCAAGCGCACCGTCAGCGGCCGCGCTGCCGCGTCGCAGCACATCAGCATCGGCAGCGCAGACTGCGCAATGGTGCCCCGTAGCAGCTCCGCGGTCCACACGCCATCTAGTGCCGCCCCGTACGCGGACGAGGAGCAGTGCTGCAGGAGGCGCGCGGCGAGCAGGGGCGTCCGTGCACGCGACATGCTTGTCGCACAAGGCGCGGCTGCGACCGGCGTGCTCTAGCGGAGTAGCGCGTGCCCCGCCGGCGCCTCCAGGCAGAGCGCAGTGACTCAGGGACGCCAATCAGCCTCCGCCACACCTCAAACCTGACCCGGGCTCCGCGCAGCTGCTAGGCCAGCCAGAGGATGCTGAGGTGGTGGCAATTGGGCAGCTTTTTGGCCCGGGTGTGCCTGCTCAGCACTCTTCAAACCCTGGAATGACCTATCTTTCCAGCGCAGCGTGACTCGTTTGAGGGGGGGCAAGACGGTCCTTGTGCGCCTGTCTTGATTACAAGAGCATGAGTCTGATGGCTACACACTGCCATGACGCCAAGGCCGCCTCGCCGCGACTCCCTCTGCGACGGCTTCGACGCCCCCGCACCACCGTCATACTATACGGCCAGTCACGGGCTCTGCGCGTGCCTAGCGCTGCTGGGAGTTCGCAAGCAGCACACTCCCCCGAGCTCACCTCGCCAGCAGGACCTGGCTCAGCAAGTTGCGGCCGAGCACCCCGCGCCCACTTTCCCACCCCCATACGGTCCGCCTGTGAGGCCCGTAAGCTCACAAACACCGTGCTGTAACATAGCGGGTACTGCCACAAGTGTCAACCCTGCACCCTCGACAAGCGCCGGCCAGCTGTAGCGGCGTAGAGCAGCGGCGGCGGGCGGGCGCCGCGGCAACCCCGACCCTAGCCCTTGACAAGCGCCAGCCAGCCAATCGTCGCGTACAGCAGCAGCAGCGGGTAGACGGCCAGCAGCCGCCGCGCGGGCGACACGCTGCGCGCCGCGCGCGCTCCGGCTGAGCGCTGGCCGGCGCTCGAGGTGGAACACAGACGCGCGCACAGCCTGCTCGCTTGCCGCTGAGCGGGGACTTTGTCGCGCTGGTGACCAATAGAAGGGTGTCTAGGACTGCGCGGCCGCAGAAGGCAGACAGGGAGGCAGCCCGGGGCCGCGCCTGCCGCCGATGAAGGGCACGCTGGCCCAGGACGCCCAGGCGAGCGCGACGCCGACGACGACCCAGCGCGCGATCGCGTTGCTGACGAACGCGGCCACGATCGCGGCCAGGTCCATCGGGAACAGGCAGTAGCCCAGCAGGCACATGGACTGGAAGAAGCCGATGTTGCCGCCGAGCAGCACGACGTTCACGGTCAGCACCACCGCGCCCGCCGCGCACGTGCCGAACACGAGCTGCGCGCCGCGGCGCGCGGCGCTCAGTGTGCGGTGGGGTGGGAAACCCTACTGCACAGCGGCGCGCTCCACGCACTTATCACGCACTTTGCACGCCCACACGACGCGCTCCCCGCGCGCCACCGGCTGGCCCGGAGGATGCTTTTGCGCGCTGAGCGGGCCGCCTCACATGCTCCCCAAGCAGAACCCAAGCAGAGCAGCCCCCGCGCGCCGCCGGCCCAGCGACCGGCTGCGGACGGAGGGACGGGGCTAGGGTCGGACCGAGAACACGGCGGACGGCTTGGGCGAGCCGATGGACAGGCAGATGGCCAGCACCAGCGTGAACGCCTGCGGCGCGCGGGCCGTCAGCGGGGCGCGGGGGGCGCGCGCCGCATTTCGCGTAAGAGGCGCATCTCAACGCTGTCCTGGGCAGGCCCCGAGCGGTCACAAGACAACGCTCAGGAGATCAGACATGGATGGCTTGTCCAGCTCTTCCCTGCACAAGGGCCGCTCTGCTGTTCCCGGCACGCAAAGCAGCAAGGCAGGCGGGCGCTGCCGCCCAGCCGTCGTGTCCGCCTTCGGCGCTCAGCACGGGAACACACAGGTGCTGGCGGAGCAGGGCTAAGAGCGCAGGCAAGCAGCGTGGGGCATCCATGCACGGACGTGCACCCGCCTGCGCCGTTTGCAAACCTGCTGCACAAGCACCATAGGCTTGCCCGGCACGGGCCGCACCATGGGGCCCCACAGGTCCCAGTTGCGCAGCGCGGCGCTCTGCTGATCGCGACTCTTGAAGGGGAATACGACGAGCACCAGGTTGTCGCCGATGCGCGCCAGGTCGCGCTTCACCGTCGCCCACACCGGCTCGTCCAGCGTGTTCAGCGGCGCGCTGCCGAAGCCGCTCGCCTCGCCGCCGCCGCCGCCGCCGCCGCCGCCGCCGCCGCCGCCGCCGCCGCCGCCGCCGCCGCCGCCGCTCGCGCCGTTGCCGCCGGGCGCCGTCGGCGACAGCGGCGCTTGCGCGGGCGTGGACGTTGGAACGGACGGGCCGCCCTGGAAGAGCTGTGCGCGCACGCCGGGGCTGGTGAGTGTGATGCGCCTGGTCAGCGCGGCCACACCCCACCACGAGCAGGACAGGCCGGCACGAGCAGGCTCTGCTGCAGCAACTGCGAGCTCTAGCCACTAGGTAGCAAACAAGGACTTGCCGTGTCAAGACGCCGCCGCAAACAGCTGCTGCAGATGGGGTGGGCGGAGTCAGTCGGCAGGCTTCGCAGAGGCGAAGACTTTGCAAGAGGCCCGCACAGCAGGCCGAGCGCAAGAGGCGATTTGGGGCGCACCGCTCTCCGTATTCCTTTGCAGGTTGAATGTGCTACACATAGCATACCAGTGGCACCAGTTATCTGAAGGCAGGGCAAGGAGCGTATGCCTGGGCCGCACACCCGATCGACATCCTGAGCAAAGTTTGTCTGCGACATTGCGCGGCCTCCCAGCAGCGTGCGATGCGGGCGAACTCGGCGCTGCGCTACCTACGCGATCCCGCTGGCACGCACATATCCCCTGCAGGCGTGGGACCTCTGCGTCTCACCCGCGCGGCAAATCAAGAAGGGAGGTGAAGCTGGAGCTTTCGCACTGGCGAGCTGAGCTCTACCCCGCCCAGTGCAGCCTAGTGCCTCTTCGTAGACAGGCTGTGTGGGGCGCAGGCTTGCAGCAGCGCGCGACTGATGAGGGAGCAAAGCTCCTAGAAGAGCTCTTGGACCTGAGCCTACTTAGGCTGCAAGCTCGACCTTGTTTGACAAATCACAATAACTGGCCCCAGGTGCAATTTCAGCAGCTACAGATAATCTTGTAACAAGGAACCTGGCTAGGACGCACGAGGTGCGTGCCACGCTTCGCGAGCGGGTTGCGGCGGTGCAGCAGCAGGGCCGCCTGCGGAATCACGCGGCGCCCCTGGCCGCAACACGCACCACACTCCTTCGCAGTGCGCGCCTACCATAGGAAGTCTGCTGTTTCATAGCCTGCTGAGGGCTTGCGCCTCGGCAAGCGGGCTCGAGCAGTGTGTGCAGTGAGTTGACAGGTTGCGGGCCACCAACACAGGGGTGGTACAGAAGTCTGTTTGGGTGGGCTGTGACTCATTCAAGGCAAAGTTGGCCATCTGCGCTCCGGGATTATATCATCATTAGCTTGCGGTTTGGGCTTGTCAGGCGGGTGCGGAGCAGCTCGTGAGAATGAGGCAGGGACGGCTTTGCTGTACGTGCTGCTGTGCTGTATCGCGTCGTGGTGCTCTGTGTTGTATCGCGTCGCTGTGCTCCGACGCGCACTTGCTGGGCGCCCACCTGACCTGCGACGCACGCTGCTCGCGCCCGGCAGCTGCGCGCGGTCTGCAATAGCCCTGGAGCCGCGCTACCTGGGGACGGTCGTCCCCGACACGCTGGACGCCGCGCCCGGGGACGGCCAGGACAGAGTGACCCAGTGCGGCCTCCCCCCGGGCGCGCACGGCGCCCCCGCCGCGCCCGCCGGCACGCAGTGGGAGACCAGGAGGCCCCTCGTCGGATGGCCCCAGGGCGCACTCGAAGGCGTCGGCGCCGCGGCCTCGCCCGCCGCTCCGGGCAGTCTGCCGTCGGGCGGCCAGGCCGAGGGGGACCGGGCACGCGGGGCCGAGAGTGACGCGCGCCTCAAGCAGGCGGGTGCGGCTGCGGGCGGCGCGGCCGCGGGCGCGGCCGGCGGCGCCGCCGCCGGCGCGGAGCCGTCGGCCGCGCCGGGCGCGGGCTGGTGCCCGCACTGGTCGCCGGCGCAGAGGCGGGCCGTGCGGCGGCTGCGCAGATACGACAGGCGCGCCCGACGCCGCGGCGCGGCGCAGGAAGCGGCCCTCCCCCATGCATGGTGTGCCTGCGCTGCTGAGCTGCTGAGGAACGGAGTCTGCGCAACTCTACATCAAAGTCCATGCTCGTGTCTGTTGAATTATGCACAGCAGCTGTGTGCGACGCGCGCTCCTCGTCAGAGCAGACCTGCAGGCGCTCGGCATGGCCCAACTGCAGCCTTCTTTAGGGTGTGGCTCTTCAGAGCAGCCCATCTTGGCCGGCCACTGGTGCGTGCATCTGACGCACAGCGGCATTCCAAGACAAGCACGGAGCAGGTCCGCACTGTGTTGCTTGGCCGCGCCGGCCTGACGCCGTGCGGACGACCGCGCAGCCGCGCGAGCGTGCAGTACGTGGACCCGGTGGCGCCGCCGAGCGCCGGCCAGCCGGGCGGCGCGGCGGGCGGTGCCGGGCACGGGGGGGCCCTTGCCGCGGGGGAGGCCTGGTTGGAGCCGCGCTCGGACGACCCCGCGTCGCTCATGCAAGGGCCCGTCAGCTGGTGCGCGGCGCCGCGGGCTCGCGTGCGCATGCACGCAGCGGCGCCTGCCGGCTGGCAAGCTTTGTCTTGCGCTGTGTGCGCACCTGATGCATGGCGGCTAGGCGCCCCTGCCATGAGTGAACCTGGTTGTTGTCAGGCATGTGCGGCAGCGTCCGGCCCGCACTTGCGCACTCTGGCGCAGCACGGGCGCCAGACGCGCCCATACCGGCAGGCGGGTTCTGCAGGCAGCTCGCCCGCCTGAGAGGGAGGCCGCGCGACGCTGGCGCGCAGGACATATGCTGTGCAGGATCGTGACATCGGCATAGACAACCTGTGGTGCCGTTGGTGCTCCGCGCGCATGATGTGTGCGCCCGCGCTCCGGCGTCAGCCGGGTTGGGCAAGTCACAACACTGTAGTGCTGTTGCCGTAGACACCGGATGTGGATGCATGGCGTTGGCTGACAACTCTATAATTCGGCGTGGGCGGTCTTGAGGAGTGCATTGAAGTGAGGGGGCGATGAGAGCAGGTCGCGAGGAAAGTCAATTGTGTGTGCACCCGGGTGATTCATTTCGAAGGCCAAGTGCTCAGGAAACCTCGACGAGGCAGGTCTTTGGTGAACGCCTCTGTGGTGTCTGCAATCAATCAGCAATACGCACATCCCCGCTGTCAGCAGCGCCCTGCGCTCCCACAGCGCCGACCCGCATGCGCTACGGGGCACAAGGCGCGAGGGCGCCACGCCGCGCGCAGGCCCGGCGAGCTCATCTGGTCGCCGGACTGCGCGTGCCGCTTGCGCGGCTTCCAGCGCCGCGGCTGCCTGGGGCTCGAGCTCTGGGTGCACGCGGCCTGCCACGTCACGGCCGTGCGCCACGGCCTCCCCTGGCCGCCGAGCGCCGCGGCGCCCGCGCCCGCCCCAGACCCCGCCTGGGTCTGCGCGACGGACGCCGCCCCTCCATGCCCTGCCTCCGACGGGCCGCCGCGTACAGCTGTGCAGACGCCCGCGCGCGTGCCGCCCGGGCTGGCTGGCAGAGAGCGCCCGCGCCTGGCCGAGGTCGGGACGGAGCCAGAGCCTGCGGCCGCGGGCGGCTGGAGCGGCGCGGGGCAGCCGCCGGGCGCGTGGGCGCATGGACAGGACAGTGCGGCAGGCCCTAACCCTAATCCAGCCGCTGCCCAGGCGCCCGCGCAGCTGCCGCAGCTCTCGCCCGGCGCGCCCGGGACGCCCGCACAGCCGCCCCCGGCGGGCAGCGCGGATGAGCAGCGCTGGGGCGGGGCGGTCGACGCGCAGGGCGTGCCCATCGCGGCCAAGCTGCGGCGCGCGCGCGAGCGGCGCGAGGCGCTGGCGCGCGCGCGCGCGCGCGCCGCGGCCGGGGCGCCGACACCGCACACGCCGCCCACGCAGCACATGGCGCCCGCGGAACCTTCCACCTACCATGCAAACGCTGCCCCAGCGGGCACCCTGGATGGCCGTATTGCCCTATCCCCGGAGGACAGCGCAGGTCTTGAGGCCCGTAAGGCTGCGTTCGCGCCCGAATGCGCCAGCGGCGCGCCAGCGCTCGGGGCGGCGCCCGCGCCGCAGACCCACCAGGGAGGCGGTGGCGGCACGTCCGCAGCCGCGCCAGTGTGGGGCGCCGCGGTTGATGCAAACGGCATGCCGATCGCCGTGAAGCTGGCGCGCGCGCGTGAGCGTCAGGCCGCCGCCAAGCGCAAGCGCGAGGCCGAGGCGGCGGCATTTCTTTGATGCCGCATCGTCTTGCCGCGCGCGCATGACGGTACGGTGACTGGGGGATTCACCAAGGGTAGAAAAGTCCTGTTTTCCATGATAAGGTTGTGGAAAACAGGGTTGTGTGCCAACCTTTTTACGAGGCGACGGCTTCAACACATACATGGGGCCTCAGTATGAGGTTGAGGACCGGAAGCATGAAGGGGATGGTGTTTGACCTCTTGTGTACTGGACAACGACCACTGGAGCTCTGTTACAGCAGAGCCGCGGTCTTGTCCCGTTTTGTGTCGCTTTGTCAGCTGGTACATTGCCACCTTTGACCTACGCCTCATCTTGTCCTTGTTTGTGCAGTGTGAAGTCCGCCATGCGGTTGGCAGTGCCTCAAGCAAGTAGAGTCAAATGCTCTGACTTGTGTGTGCCTTGGTATCTGCCTGCCCTGAGGAAAATTACGATGCTGTGCATTGTGCCCGTGAGTTCGGTATGAGAAAGCTGCCTGCTGACCACAGCTTTGTGTGTACAACACACTTGTGTGTGCATGTCTGTAAGTGGGCTGTTTGTTCATTAGTTAGGAGTGCAGTATAGTACGCTCTATGCAGCTGTGGCTGCCGAGTCGCTGTGTAATCAGGTCACATTGGGGTGAACGCCAGTGTCCAAGCATCTTCATGCGAGGGTCCCACTGCTACCTACTTGCAGCATGCTGTGAAACACGTGAGAAGCCAACTGGAAGGCTCTGTACATGTGCTGCGGGTGCTGCTGCAGGTGTACGCGCAAAGCTCACGCGGCCTGGGGATCCCACCCTAGCTGCCATAGCTGTCACTGCGCATTGAGACCTGGAGCACACAGAGCGCGTTCAGCAGACGCGCACAGGTCAGCACGCGGTTTCCCAACCCCCGCACTAACAAGCTGCGACAGCAGCGCGCCAATGTGCATACCCCATTCAGCGGCACGCTTGACTGGACCAGACATAAGCCTCCAGCAGGCCCGGGCGTGTCTGCCTCCTACCACTCTGGCGGGCATGAGTATGCCCGCTAAGGGCTGCTTCGTGATCGCAGTGGTCCCCGCAACAAGCGCACCCACCCCGAGCACTGACCAAGCACTCATCCACCTTTCTGCAGCAAGGCTGCTAGGTGATCACGGCCGGCAGCGGCGTGACAGCCTGTAAAGCAAGGTACCCTTCATCAACATGAAAGCCAAGGGCAGGCGCATGCCCTGCGACACGCCGCGGAACCTGGCACCGCAGCGCATCCCCAGAAGGCATCTCCTATGTAGCCCTCATGAACGTCCCATATGAGTGACCCCGCAAGGCCACCACGACAGACATCACCAAAGTTGTGCGCCACAGGGGTGCGCGCCTGGCAGCAAGGACAGCCCTGCCGGCGCGCGGCACTCCCGTTGCATGGCGCTCACGTCAGCGCTGCCAGGCCCTGCAGCGCGGCAAGCCCGCCCGGCAACAGGAGCTCCGCTGCCAGCGGGCGCGCGTCGAGGGCCACATCAGGCTCTGCATCTACGAAAGGCACGGCCTCTCCAAAGGGCTCCGCAGCTGGGACCAGCTCAGGCGGCAGCGCGGCGCCCTCCATGGGCGGGCACCCCGCCGCCAGCGGCAGGGGCCCCTTGTCTCGCTGCGGCCCAGCCAGCACGCCCTGGACCTGCGCGTGACAGGCGGGGCTGTCAGCTGCCCGCCTCACGCTTGACCGCTCAGACCGTTGGTGTCAGCATGGTGCGTGTTCTTGCGTGAGGTTGCGCCGTGCTGTCGGCGCTGCGCCATGCATTCCCTGGCGTCAAGGCAGTGCCGCCGATGTGCAGGCCAGCGGGTTCGGCTCCGTAGCCACATCGGCAGGCGGCAGACCGCACCATGCTGCCGTCTGTCGAGGCATCCTCCGCGGCCACGGCGGCGGCCGCCGCCAGCAGCTCGGCGGCCGGCAGCGGCAGCCCCACCAGCGCCACCCCGGCCCCGGCAGCCGACGCCGATGAGCCCGCCGCGGAGCGCTCCCAGGGCTCTTCACAGGGCTCCTCAAACCCGGCGAGGGCCTCTGCAGCGCGGCCGCCCGCATCGGCGCGCAGCCCAGCGGGACCCCGCGCGGAGCCCAGGTAGGGGCCTGGCGCATGGCGGCCCGGTCGCGCCGCTCCCGCGCTTGCCGCGGGCGAGCGGCGCTCCATGGCACCCACCCAGGGCT
>JAABUV010006002.1_pt1 | contig 13490 bp, 15 predicted proteins | sample 5559971 | NCBI WGS metagenome assembly JAABUV01 (sample SAMN10711881, study PRJNA513362) | rock metagenome | isolation source: Antarctica rocks | place: Antarctica: Victoria Land, Knobhead nord | collected 2015-12-19
CGGCGCCGGTGCGTGAGCGCCAGGCGCGGGCGCTGGCGCTGCGCCTGCGGCTGGCGCGGGTGCCGGCGCCCGCGCCTGGACGGCGGGCGCGGGCGCCGGCGCCACGGCAAGGGTCCCCGCTTCACGTGGCGCAGCAGGCGCGGGGGCAGGGGCCCCTGCCAGGGCGCCGCTGCGGCGCCCGGGCACCGGCACGCCGCTCGCAGCCGCTGGAGTGGGCGGGGCTGCCGCGCTCGGGGACCCCGCAGGGGCAGCGGCCCCTGCCCCGGCTGCCGCTGCGGCGCCGTGCGGGGATGGGGCGGGCGCAAGGGACCCGCGCGCGGCCGCCGGCTCGCCCACAGCCGCACCATGCGTGGTAGGCGCCGGCGCCGGCGCGCGCAGCTCGGGCACAGCCGCAACGGGCGCCGGAGCGGGCCCATTGCGCGCAGGGGCGCTCGCCGCGGGGCCTGCGGCCGAGCGGGGCGCCGCGGCGGGCGCCGGCGCGGTCGCCATCGCCGCCACGGCGGGGGCCGCCGCAGGGGCCGCGCGCGCGTGCGCGCTTGCCGCGGGCGCCGCGACGGGCGCGAGCGCGGGTGCCAGGGCGGGCGCACCCAGCCTGCCTGCGGCCGCGGCGGGCGCGGGCGCCGGCGCAGCGCTGGGGGGAGGGCTGTCCCTGCGCGGACGCAGGCGGCTCTCAGCACGCCTGCTGCGCGCAACGTGCTGCTTGCCTGTGCTGCCTCCGCTCGGCGCGCCACGTCAGCTAGCACGACAGCAGGCCGCAGGCCAGGCATGCGGTGCCCTCGGATGCGGCGAGCGCACCGGCGCATCTCACACGGCGGCGCCGCCCCGCCATCCACAGCTTGCGGCACACGCTGTGCAGGCGGGCGGCACGCACGCGCGGGCAGGGCGCGTGGCGCGCACCCGGGGCACGGCGGAAAGCCGGGGATGCTTGCGTTGGCGGAAGTCATCGCGGGGACGCCCGCCGGGATGACGCCGCACAGGTCGTTGCCTGCGCGCGCCCGCGCGCGACCTCGCACGCACGGAGTGCCGTCCTCGTCTGGGCGGGGCTGGTGCGCCGCTGGCGCCCCGAGAGGACCGTGGGCAGCGCGCGGGCGCTGCGCCCTGGCCCCATCGGCATGCCAAGCAGCTCCACGGCCAGCTGCCAGCCGACAAGGCACAGCCCCAGCCACGCATGCGGGCGACCACGTCTTTGGGCACAACTCGGGGCTCGCGCCTTCTGGTGACTTCATTCCAACAGACATGAGAGCACCGGCTGGCCCAGTGCTTGTGACGCGGGCGCCTCGGCCGCATGCCCTCAACAGCGCAGCCAGTGCACCATGTGCTGCACGGCGCCAGAGCTCGGCCACCACCCTGTGTCCCAACCCTACCCTATCCTGGACCCCAAGGTTGCGCGGCGCGCACCGCCGCCGCTGGACGTGAGCAGCAGCTCGCGCAGCGGCGCGAAGTAGCCCGCCTGGCCCCACTCGCGCGGCACGCGGCCCCGCAGCTTGTTCTGCGCCACGTACAGGCTCGCCAGTGCGCCCAGGCTGCCATTGCCGCCCCTGCCGCGCGGCACACACGCCGCGCATGAGATGGGGGCGGCTCGCCGACGGCGCGGCGGCCGTCAGCCTGCCGCCGCCAGCCGGCGCAGCGGCCGCCGGCCGCGCGTCGCGGCGAGCGCAGCTGCGACGGTCCTCCTGGCGCTGCATCTGCCATGCCGCCGGCTGCGGCCATACTTTACAGAAAGCTTGACAGAAAGCTGCGCTCTGTCGCTGCAGCGCGTCCGGGGTGGCTGCCCGCGCGAGTCACCCTGCATGCCCGGCTGGGGTTCCGTGCATGCTCGACACGCTGACGGCTCACACACTTGGGTCGGGGCCGCGCGGCGCAGCCAGGCATGTATAGGGTATATACCCTAGACCCCATGCGCACCAGCTAGCCGGCAGCGTGCCGGAGAGCTGGTTGCCCCAGATGTTGAGCAGCCACAGCTGCTTAAGCGCGCCGGGCCGGCCGAATGCCGTCGGCAGCGTGCCGCCGAGCTGCGCGCGCGCCGCCGCACGCGTCAGGCCGCCCGTGCCCGCTCATTGGGCGCCTGCCTGACGCGCGTAGCGACGTTTCGGCTGAACCCTGCAACTGAGCCCTGCATCACTGGGTTCGAGGAGGCAGAGGCGCCTGCACAGCCACCTCCCTTCCTTGTTTTACTGTGCAGCAGCCAGGCCGCCTAGAGGGCGGGCGGCCAAGTACCATGGGCCGCCGCTGGTGCGCCGTGCGCAGGCGACGTCAGGGTTCAGCCAGGGTCAGAGCGGTGGCGGTGGCGGGCGGGCGCGCACATGGTTGGAGTAGAGCGCGAGCTGGCGCAGCGAGGCCCAGTCCGCCCATGCGGCCGGCAGCGCGCCGGTCAGCAGCAGGCCGCTCAGGCTGAGAACCTGCAGGCTGGGCAGCGCCTGCGGGTAGCTCGCCGGCAGCGTCCCCGCCACACGCTCGTCGCGGATCACCAGCGCCTGCGCGCCGCGGCCCGCCCCTCGCACCGTGCGGACGCCCCAAGCATGGGCTTGGACGAGATCATGTGAAAGTGGGCGTGGAAGAGGGCGCATGCGCTCCGCTCACTCGCCCGGCCCCGGCGGCGCGGGGCGAGCTCCGGGGGGTTGAGCGCGGCGCGGCGCGCGCCTGCAGGCTGGGCAGCGCGCCGCCGGTGATGTCGGGCAGCTTGCCGGCAATTCCGCCGCGCTGCGGCGCGCGGAACGGCTCTCCCAGCGGCGCGCCAGAGATGGCCAGCTCGCGCAGCGCGGGAAACGCGCCGCCGCTGAACCACTCCGTCGGCAGCGGGCCCTGCGCGCGGCGCCGCCATAGGGTGAGGCCCGCAGGCAGCGCCGGGAGCGCGCTGCTGCTGAAGCGCTCTGTCGGCAGCGGGCCCTGCGTGGGGCGCCGCCGCGCTCGCGCCGGCCGCTGGCCCGAGAACCGACTCGCAAGCCGCGCGCGCCGCACCACGCAGCTCCGGGCCTTGCTATGCAGGGGAACGCACATGCGGGACGCGGGCGCGCACAGGGCTGCGCCCGGCTCGGCGTGGAGCAGGCAGGTGTGCATGCAGCCTGTCCCCGGACGGGCGCTTGCGGGAGGCACGCAGTGGTGCGTCGGCGCGGCTGCTCGGGGGCGCGCGCGCGGGAGGCGCGGGAGGCGCGGGGGCGCGGTGGGGCGCGAGACTTGGAGCACCTCGAGCGGATTCCCGGACAGGTCCAGGCGCTGCAGGCGGCTCAGGCGCGGCCCGAATGCGGGCGGCAGCGTGCCGGTCAGCTGGTTGTTGGCCAGCGCGAGCACGCGCAGCTCCGACAGCGCCGCCAGCCCCGCGTCCAGGCTGCCTGCGCGCAGCGCCGGCGGCATGGTTCGGGTTGCGGTGGGGTCACATCAGCGCTGTGGCACGGTATCAATGCCTGGTGGCACAGAGCAGAGGCCCGAGCGCCACAGCCGCCAGCCCCGCGTCCAGGCTGCCTGCGCGCAGCGGCGGCGCCATGCAGTCAGCGCTGTGGAGCACATTATCCATTTCTGGTGACGCTGAGGTGACATAGAGGTCCAAGCGCCACAGCCGCGCGTGCGTCCAGGCTGCCTGCGCGCAGCGCCGGCGCCGTGGCATGGCATCGCTGCCTGGTGACGCAGGACAGGGGTCCGAGTGCCACAGCCACACGTTTGCTCAGGCTGCCTGCGCGCCGTGGAGTCAGCGCTGTGGCACGGCATAGACGCCTGGTGACGCAGGGCAGAGGTCCGAGCGCCACAGCCGCACGCCCGCTCAGGCTGCCTGCGCGCGGCGAGTGCGCACGCCGACAGCTAGGCGGCGTCTGCGCTGGGCACGCAGGTCGCCGCTCGCGGGCCGTGCAGCAGGCCCGCCGCATGCGGAGGGAAGGGCGCAGTTGCACAGCGTGCCCAAGTACGGGGGCACTGGCTCGAGTCAGGCGCTGGGGGCAGGCGCTTTTGAGAAGCAACCAGGGCGCACCGCGCAGGCTGAGGTTGGGCAGCGAGATGCTGGCGACGCGCCGCGTGCCGGCCAGGCACGCCACGCCGCCCCACAGGCACACGTCGCGGGAGGCGGCCCACGGCGCCAGGCCCGCCGCGCTGAGCGCGTCGTCCAGGTTCTGTATGTTGTTCCCAAAGTGCAGGAGCACCTTCCCGTCCCTGTAGTCGTACCCGCCTGCCGCGCCTGCCGCGGCGGGCCGCCGCAGTCGGAATGGCCGACATGGTACTGCTGCGCGGGAGGCCGCCACTGACCTAGCCGCCCGTCCAGCTCTGGCGCAAACGGGATTTTTCCTATGCTTGTTAATTTACCAAGCGGCGTGCAATGGCCCTCGACGCCTGCTTGGCATAAAATTCACTCCCGATCAATTCAATCATGCGGCTGCGTGGATGCGCGCTGCGGCTACCTTGTGCCGCCGCAAGCGGCAAGAGCGCCACTGCCAGCGCCGCCGCAAGCACGCGCTGGCACGCGCGGCGCCGCATTGTGGAGCCGCGCCGGCAGCTAACAAGTATAAACAAGATGGTGCAGCGTGGCCCACACGGCCACCATCAGGCGCCTGCCCGGCGCGCTGCAGCCTCCAACACCAGCCTCCGGCCCCCAGGCGCTGTGCGCGACTGTGTCGCATCGGCTGGCGTGGTCCCGCCAAGCTGCTGGCCACCCTGATCGAATAACCTAACAAGCCTCGCACACCAATCTCCTGCACGAGTGAGCGAACTAGGTGAGATGAGAGGGGGGCTATGAGCTTTGCCGGCGGTGCCCTGCTGACAGCCTGATTTACCTATCGGCCGTGGCGCTGACAAGCGTGCTGAGATACCAATGCGTGCGCTGTCCAAGCTACAGCGGGTACGCAGGTACCAGTGTCGTTACAAGAGACAAATTGCAGCAGTCTACCTGTTCTGTGAGCTATGCAGCAAGGCCGCGCACCATCTGTTTTTGAGTGTACTACCATGTTTGCATGGTCCGCAATAAAGTGCACAAGGACAAGAACTTATGCTGCCACACAGGTGCATTTCGTGCGCTCTAAATGCAGGCACGTGGTCCAACGCTTATCCTGAGGCTGACTGAGCAAACAGCGCAAGCGCCAAGAACAATCATCAACCCTCCAAAGCGATCAACCGGCCTCATACTAGCCACCAGCTGGACACAACAACACGCCACAGCGCCCTCACAGCTACAGCAGCCAGAGCCGCGGCAGATACAAAGCCGCACGCTGCGAGCGCCGCAAGCGCGTGCAGGTTTCGCCTGATAGTCACCTGTCCGCACGGGCCCTGTTCAGCTGCTGCGTACCCGAAACGGGCAACATGGACTTGAGCTACGTCCAGCCCATGGCAGAGAAGAACTACGCACGCCCTGACTATGCACTCTGAACCTTCTGTTGGTGCACGAAGCGAAGCCCAGCGCATGATCGGCCAACACATGGAGGCAGCGCAGCAGCCCTACATCAGAGGATGGAGCTCATGTGAAGGGCATGGATTCTAATGGTATTCATACCTCTCAGGTGTCATCTATCTTGGGCCGCAACTCATGAGATCAAATTGAGCACCAGCTGCAGCAGGCCACCACCTTGGGTCCATGAGTCAGGCGCACGGGCACCCGCCGACGCCGAGCACGCGGCCGAGGGCGGCCCATGCAGCGCAGCGCAGGCGGCAACGCTGCCCAGGTGCGGGGCGCTGTCATGTGGGAGGCTCGCTGGTCTGAGCCAGCCCGCGGGGGGGAGGGGCGGGCCGCGCCTGCGGCACAGCTGGGTCCGCGAGCGCCGACGCGAGGTACATGGGCGAGGGCAGCGCGCGCAGGCGCGCCAGCGCGGCGCCCGCCAGCAGCGCGAGGTACATGACGGCGCGCGCGCGCAGCGCCGCGCCGGCCGGCAGCGCGCGCGCCTCGCGCGCAGCCACCACGCACGCCTGCGCGGCCGCCGGCTGCCGGCTCGGCCTGTCCGGCGCCGCGACGGACTACGTGCGCGCTGCACGTTCGGGGTCTCTGCCCCACAAGGAGGCCCACACACTGGTGCATCACGCAATATGCTACACAGCACGCGGCTCAAGAGTGCACTCGCGTGAGCAGGCAAACATTGTGCGCAGAGCTGCATGACAGGCAAGCCGCTGCTCCCCGGCCTCGATCGCAGCCAGGAACCCCCCGTGCAGCATGTCTGCAAGAGCGCGGACGTGCTGCGCCGCAACCGGATGTGCAGCAATGCGGAGGGCAGGCGCCCAGCTCTTGACGGGGGGGCCTGACAGGGATGCCTGCTCTGCACACCTGCATGACCTCCAGGTCCTGGAATAGGGTTAGGGCTCTTGACGGGGAGGTCCAGCAGGGATGCATGCTCTGCACAGCATAGGGTAGGGATAGGGCCACCTGCATGACCTCCAGGTCCTGGAACGCGTGCGCGTCCGCGACGCGCGCGGCCGAGTACGCCGCCGGCGCCGCGTCCAGGTCGCAGCCGGTGCCCGCCAGCGCCGCGTCCAGCGCGGCGCAGCTCTCCAGCGCCAGGTTGCAGCCCTGCCGGCGCCGCGCCGCCAAGTCAGGGTTATGGTAGTGTTAGCGCAGGACGCGCCGCCGGCGGCCGCCGGCGACGCGTCCAGCGCGGCGCAGCTCTCCAGCGCCAGTTTGCAGGCCCTGCCCGCGGCGCGCCGCCCAGCTTGGCGCCGCGCCGCCCGGCTCGCGCCGCGCGCACCAGGCAAAAACCTGGCCGCAGCAGTCCGCTCTGCAAGCCGCAGGCGGGTGCGGCCCCTCGGGCCGGGCGCCGCAACAAGCCGCAGCGACGCAGCGGCCGAGCGCCGCCCCCAGCTGCACCCCGCGCTCTTGCGTTGTAGGTCTTCCAAAACCCTCTATCACAACATAAGGCGGAGCCAGGGGCGGTGTGACGTGGTCAGCGGTCGGCCCCCCGCGCACACGCAGGCGCGCGGACAGCGCGGCGCGGCGCCCCGCGGGCGCGCCTGCCCCAGCGTGGACGTGACCGCGTGCGCGTCATCGCCCACCAGCGCGGCACGCGGGCCGTGGAAGCAGTGTAGGGTAAGTTCAGGGCTAGGTTTTTGGGCCGCGCCTTCCCCCAGCGTGGACGTGACCGCGTGCACGGCGTCGCCCACCAGCGCGGCGCGCGGGCCATGGAAGCGGGCGCAGGCGACCACGGCGCCAAAGCTCGCCTGTATAGGATTAGGGCTAGGGGTATGGGGCGCGCCTGCCCCAGCGTGGACGTGACCGCGTGCGCCGCGTCGCCCACCAGCGCGGCGCGCGGGCCATGGAAGCGGGCGCAGGCAACCACGGCGCCAAAGCTCGCCGGCGCCTGCGCGCCCGCGGCCGTCTGCGCGGCCACCGCGGCGCGCCAGGCCGCGGGCATGCTCGGCAGCGCGTCGGCCAGCAGCGCGGCCTGCGCGGGCGCCGCCAGGTCCTCGTAGCTCGCCAGCAGGCCTGCGGCGCGCGGGGCGGTCACGCCGCGCACGCACGCGCGCTGCCTGGCCGGCTGCGGGGTGCGCCCGCTGCGGTGCTCGCGCAGAGCCGCACAAGGCGTTCTGTGCATGGCCACACGGCCGCTTTGCGCTATGGGCCTCTCTCTTACTCGGGTGGCGTTGCGCGGCTTGAAGGCAGGCCGGACCCTGTGCAGGGTCCGGGCGTTTCAGGAGAGGCGAGACAAAGGCAAAGAGGCAAGGCAGACCGCTTGGTCGCCTTGCGCACTGTAGTGCAGCGGGCGCCCACCTGACACGCGCCCGTCGTCGCCGAGCCAGGTGGAGCAGAGCATGCGGCCGGCGCCGGCCGCGTCCCGGAACCAGCTGTAGGTGTACTCGCGCGGCCTGCCGTGCGCGCATGGGACCCTAACCCTATCCAGTGCGGCGCAGAGATGACTTGATGATGTGCAGGCGCTGCCACCCACACGCTCATAAAAGTGCATGCATCCTGCCAGACTTGCATACCGTTTTTAACTGCCTGTGATGCCCCGGCGCACCTGTGCGCACTCATGTCGGGCAGCGCAGCGGCCGCGGGCGCGCTGGCGCCATGCGCGGGCTGCGCGTGCGGCCCATGCTCTGCCTCGGGCGCCGCCAGCGGCGGCAGGCCGTGGAACGTCTTGTACTGCATGCCCGCCCGCAGCCGCACCGTCACCGGCAGCCCGCAGCGCTCCTGTGCCCGGGCGCCGCCAGTGACCGTGCCGCTCTTTCTCAGACCCAGACAGCGTGTGAGCAGAGCGCGTCCGCAGAGCTGCGTCGGGCTGCGGCGGCAGCTCGCGGAGCAGCGCGGCCAGCAGGCGAGCGCGGCGGCTGGCGAGGTGGGAGGCCGCGCCACGCATGCAGTGCGGGGCTGCGCTCGTGCGCTGTGGGTGGGCAGGAATGGGCGCGTCGACGACCCTCGATCGCTGCAGCCCGCCCCTCGCTCGCCACGCTGCGATGCACGCTTCACGCTCTCCTGCCGGTCTTCTGAAACGCACCGTTTGCTGGCCTTTCAGTGGTGCGTGCGTGTCCGTGGGCAAGCGCGCGGCCATAGTGTGAGGCGGGCGCCGCCGCGGCGCCGCAGGCGGAGTGGGAGCAGCGCCTGGGCGCGGCCGGCGCGGAGGCGGGCCGTCTGCATGGTGCGACCGCCGAGCTTGAGGCGCGGCTGGCGCAGCGCGGTGCAGAGGCGGGCGCCGCCGAGGCGCGCGCCGCCGAGCTGCAGGTGCGCGCGTCCGCGGCCCGTCCCACCCTGGCTCTCGAGCGCGGGTGGGCGCCCGGGCGCGTCGCTCTGCACGTCCCCGCCGGCTGAGTGCAGCGCGGCGCGCGGCAGCCGCCGCTCAGGCCTGGCGGGCTGCTGGGCGGCCTGTCGCCATCGGGCAAGCGCGTGCGACCCAGCCTGCCCCACGTCACAGCAGCTGTGTTGGAGGGCTCTGCCTGCCTAGCCGCATCAGGTGCGCCGGCGGCAGGGGCCAGGGGGCAGGGCGCAGGGGGCGCACGTGCGGTGCAGCGGCGCCTGAGCGGGCCGCCGCGCGCGCAGGCGAGCGTATGGGCGCTCCAGGCGGGCTCCGAACGGGACACGGCCGCCGGGGCGTCGCAAGTTGCGGCGGCCGAGGCAGACGCAGCGGATGCGCGCAGCGAGGCGGACGCCCTGCGCGCGCGCCTCGACGCCTCAGCGTCGGCGGCTCCCGCTGCAGACGCCCCGAGCGCGTTGCCGGATGGCCTCGACGAGCTGGGCGCACTGCGGGCCGAGCGCGGCGCGCTGCAGCAGCGCTTGGCCGCTGCGGAGGCTGCGGCGGCGGCCGAGCGGCTCTCCGCCGCGCGCGCGCGCGCGGACGCGGAGGCCGCGCAGCAGCAGGCCGCGGACGCGGCGGCGGAGCTGGCGCAGCTGCGGCGCGAGCGGGCTCGCGGCAACGGCGCGGCCGCCGCCGCCGACGGCGCGGCGCGCGATGCGGCGCGCGAGGCCGAGGCGCGCATGGCGCGCGCAGAGGAGCGCGCGACCGCCGCGGCCGCCGCGCTGGCGGCCGAGCGCGCGGCGCACACGGAGGCGCTCGCCGGCGCGGCGGCGCGCGCGGACGCAGCGGCCGCGGCGGAGGGCGCACGCGCGGCGGCGGAGCGCGAGGGCCTGCAGGCCGAGCTGGGCGCCGCGCGGGGCGCGCTCGCGGAGGCGCGCGGCGCCGCGGCCGCGGCGGAGGAGCGCGCTGGCTGCGCGGCCGCGGAGCTGCAGCGCGCGGTGGAGCGGCTGGCGGCCGCGACCGCCGCGCAGCACGCTGCCGAGGTGCGCGGTGCGCGCGCTGCTGCGTTGGGCGCCTGCGGTGACTGGACCCGGCTCGTGGCTGCGTCCCCAGCCTCTGCAGAGAAGGGCCGCCGCGCAGTCTGCCTGCAGGTGACATGTTGTAGGAAAGTGCAGCGTCGCACGGTGAAGCCTGGCGCGCTGTGCGGACTCGCGACGCGCCGCGCCGGACACGGCGTGTGCGTGTCAGAGACGCATGTCTGCGCGCCCGGCGCCCACGGGCGGGCTGCGCGACACCAGGCGCGCGCCGCGGAGGCCGCCGCTGCGCTGCACGCGGAGCGCGACGCCGCGGCGGCCGGCGCGGCGGAGCGCGACGCCGTCTGGCGCGCTGAGCTAGACGCCGCGCGCGCTCGTGCGCAAGCGCTCGACGCGCGGCTCCAAGCGGCCGAGCGGCGCGCCGCCGCGGCAGATGCGGCAGAGGCTGTGGCAGCCGCCGCGCGCGGGGACGCCGCCGACGAGCGCGCCGCGTGCGCGGCGCTGCGGCGGGTGCGGCCGCCGCGCTCTTGCCCTGCTCGACGCAGGCGCTGTGGTCACAGTATCGCGCCATGCTCGTCTGTCTCGCCTTGACAATGTTGCACAATTGCAGGCGCAACTGTGCCTGGTGCAGGCGCCATTTGCAGGCACTCTATGATGTGCTGCACTAGTCCTTGGGAAGGGCTTGCCTGTGGGCGCTTTTGTGAGCGCAGCTGGTTGCTGCGCGCGCGACAGGAGCTAGAGGCGGCGGCGGCGGAGGCCGAGGCGGCGCGCGCGGCCGCTGCCGCGGCCGCGGCCGCGGGCGACGAGGCTGAGAGCGGCCTGCAGGCGCGGCTGCGCGACGCGCTGGCCGATGCGGCGCGCCTGCAGGTCCGCATTGGCCCGCCTGTATAAAGTTATTGCTGGCATTGCCTTTGCCAGGCCCTCTGTCGTGCAAGTCAGAGTTTTACCAACAGCAGCAGCCTCCTTGAGAGGCGTTCGTTACATAATGATGTATGCGCCCAAACTCACCAAAGGCGCTTGTATGGTACCAACCGCAGCGCAAAGACTCGAGGACGAGCTCCAAGCAACATGGGACGAGTTGTGCCGGCGCCCGTCTGGTGAGGCTGCGGCGACCGCGTGCGCGCAGGCGGACCTGGCCAAAAGCGGCGCCGCAGAGGGCGGCTTGGCGCGCGATGCGGCGGCAGCGCTGCAGGAGCGCGCCACCGCAGCGGAGGCCGACCGCGACAAGGCGAGGGTGCAGCTGCTGCGGTGCGGCCCGCCCACGCTCAGCGCCCGCCCTGCTCTCAGCGCTTCCGGCGCACGCATGCGCCCCTCTAACATACCACCCCACGCTTGGGCGTCCAAACTTGCTCCTTTTCCCAGTCATGCTGCAGGGGTTTTGCTGCTGGCATGCTGCCGGCACGCTCCATGGGCGGGGCTCGTCAGGGCGAAGCGCGCGGGCGAGTAGGGCGCGGCGCGCGCGCAGGCTCAAGCAGGCGATGGTGAAGGAGCAGGACGAGGAGGAGGAGCAGGTGCGCGCGCGCGTGGACGCCGAGGTGAGCGCGCGCGCCGCGGAGCTGGCCGCGGCCGCCGCCGCCGCTGCTGCGGCGCACAATGCAGAGGTCGCCGCGCTGCAGGTGCCGCCTTGCGCCCGGGCGACCACGCGCGCCGCCGCGCTCGCGGGCTGGCGGCCGGCGCTCTGCAGAGCGGGCGTGCGGGGGTCCGTGCGCACATGCAAGGGAGGCGCCGGCGTCGCTGCGAGCGCGCATCTGTCAGCGGGTGTCTTGCAAGCTGTGTGCAATGTGACAGGTATAGGAACTTCGCCTGGGCGTCGGACGTGGCCTGGCACGCGATGCTGATTCGTGGTGGCCTTGTTCGGCCCATGCTGTCTGTGTGAGTAAACAGTTCTTGACACGGTTGCGGAAAGAGACGGCGTGTTTGAAGCATCGCTCTCTGCTGCTGCAGGCAGAGGCGGCGGCGGCGCGCGACGCCGCAGCGGCGGCTGCGGCAGACCTGGGGCCCTGGCAGGCGGCGCTGGCCGAGCGTGACGCCGAGCTGCAGAACCTGCAGGCGCGTCCAACTCCTCCCGCGTGCGCGAGCGGCTCTGCGTGCCGCCCCTGGCAGCACGCGCAGGGCATGCATGCGCGGCAGGACCACATGCAAGGCGGCGAGGCAGAGGAGGTCAAGCAAGGCTGTCAGGCGGCAGCGCAGCGCTGAATATACCATGCAAGGCTTTTCACCATGTCTTTTTTCTCGTGGCAAGGGCATGTCGTCAGTGCCCGGCAGGGCATGTGCACAGCCTGCCACTGCTGGTCGAGCAAGCGATCTGCTTTGATGCTGGCCGCCAACCCGGGGACCGCATGCGCGGCAGGCAGCGCTGGGCGAGCTGACCTTTGAGAGCGAGGCCGCGGAGCGGCTGCGCGGGGAGCTACGCACGGCCGGCCGGCAGCTGGCCGAGGCGCGCGGCGCCGCCGACGCGGCCGCCGCGGCTGCGGAGGCGGTGGAGGGCGGACGCCGCGAGGCGGAGGCCGCGCTGGAAGGCGCGCAAGCGGAGGTCGCACATGCCGCATCGCGCCAGGCGGCGGCGGCGGTGCGCGCCCGGCGCTCCAGCCTGCCATCCCATGTGCTGACTCGCAAACGTGAGAACGAGTTTAACAAACAGGAGTTTGTCTACAGCACCAGGATTGCTCCATACGCACTGTTGCAACGCACGCGACGTGTGACACCTCTATGGTCCACATGCGTGACACGTCTTGAGGCTGCGCGGCCCGCGCTCTGCGCTGTATCTGCACATCAGGGCAGCGCTGCGCCGGGCCCCGCCCGCGACGCCCGCAGCGCGCCGCGGCGCGCAGGACGAGGCGGCGATGCTGCGCCGCGCGCTCGGCGAGGCCATGCGGCGGCTGACCGCGGCCAGCAGCGACGCGGGCGCGCTCGTGGACCGCCGCATCGTGGTCAAGCTGCTCGTGACCTTCTTCGAGCGCGGGCGCAGCCCGGAGGTGCTGGCGCTCATGGCGCGCATGCTCGGCATGTCGGGTGCGGCGCGGCGCGGGCCGCGCGGGGCCCCGGCGCGCTGGTGTCGGGAGGCTGCCAACCGGAAGCGCGCCCTTGCACCGGCAGGCTTGAATGCGGACGGGGAGCGTGCGCGGCGGCCTTGTTGGCCAGGCACTCTGTCGCCCGCCACCCCGCCCCGGCCCGCCTGCACGAATGCATCCGCAGGGCGCATGCGCGCCCCCGAGGCCACGGCGCGCACCGCAGGCAGCCCGGCGCGCCGCCCGCGCTCGCACAGCGCATGAGTGCATGCCAGCCGGGTGAGCTGCGGGCCTCGCGGGCCGCCGCCGCCCTGAGCCGCCCGCGCGCGCGCAGGCGAGGACGTGGCGGCCGTGGCGGGCGGCCCGGCGCGGCGCGGCGTGCTGCGCGCGGTCGCCGGCGCGCCGCTGGCGCTTGTGCGCGGCGCGGCCAGCCTGGCGGCGGGCGGCCTGGGCGCGGCGGCGGGCACGCCGCGCTCGCCGGCGGGCGCCGGCGAGGACGGCTCGCTGGCCACGCAGTGGATCGGCTTCCTCATCGAGCAGGCGCGCCCGCTGCCCTGCGCGCGCATGAGCGGCCTGCGTGGGCCCGGGCCTGGAGCGTGCGCTTGCCGCTGCTGCTGGGCGGGCGCCCGTCATGCGTTGGCACAGGCGCGCGGCCTTGCCTGATGGCCGGCCTGCACTCGATGCCGTGCCATGCCTGCTGTCCTCGTGTCGTCACGGGTGGTTGCCTGTGTGAACGAGCTGTCTCCACCCTGGGTGCAGGCGGATGCTGCGGATGCCGCTGAGAAGGCCGGCCGTGCAGCTGCGGATGGCCCTCCCCTCAACGG
>JAABUV010006003.1_pt1 | contig 13487 bp, 17 predicted proteins | sample 5559971 | NCBI WGS metagenome assembly JAABUV01 (sample SAMN10711881, study PRJNA513362) | rock metagenome | isolation source: Antarctica rocks | place: Antarctica: Victoria Land, Knobhead nord | collected 2015-12-19
TTAACTCAGCCAGGGCGCGGCCGAACTGCGTCATGCCCTGGCCACCCTTCGCGTCTCGATTGATCCGAAACACGGTGTGCTTATCCGAGTAAAAGGCAACCGGGCAGCCGTGAGCATCAAGATACCCACGCAGACAGTCGAAGTAGCTCGACGTGCTCTCGCTCGACACAAACCGTAGCTGCATCAACTTGCCCGTGGCATCGTCAATGAAGACCAGCAAGGTGCAAGACACGCCGCGATCCTCGAACCAGCGGTGCTCGCTGCCGTCGATCTGAATCAACTCACCGTAAGACTCTCGCCGCAAACGCGGCTGATGGAAGCTCCTTCGCTGCTTGCGCGACAGCCACAGCCCGTCCTCGATCATCCACTTGCGCAGCGTCTCGCGGGAGACCTTGACGCCATCCTTCGTGAGCAGAATCTCTGCCGCCAGGCTCGGTCCGAAGTCCGCATAGCGCGACCGAACCAGCTCGATCACGTACTCACGGATCCCAGCGACAAGCCGGTTGTTCGAAGCGCGTCCACGGGCCTTGTGGATCATCGCGCTGCCACCACCGTCGCGATATGCTGCCAGCAGCCGGCGTGTCTGCCTGGTGCTCAGTCCCAGGACCGCCGCCGCAGAAACCTCAGAACGTCTCCTTGCCAGAACCCCAGAACCTCAGATAGAACTTCTATCCGGTGCAGTTCGTGTCTGCTCATCGTAAAAAGATCCAATCTCCGCCTCCGAAATCGCTCCTCGGAAGGGTAGTTTGGACATTTCAACTTTGCAGAAACCGGACATTCCTACGGTTCTGGCGCACATTTGGTGAAGCTATTGTTTGCCCTTCCGACACGTCCGGCACTTGCTCCGATCAGGCCTGATGGAGGACGCGGAGGCGCAGGAGATCGAAGCCGGCACGGCCGTGCATCTGCCGCTTGATGAGCTTGAGTCGGTGCACCTGGCCTTCGACGTGGCCCTGACTCCATGGCAGTGTCAGGGCGGCTGAAGCGGCTTCCAGGTCTCGTTCAAGTCTTGAGGCGAAGCCGGTAAGTGCGGTGCGTTTGGCTGCCTCGATCCATGGCATCAGGGCTGGCAGGTTCCGTTCCCGGATGATGCGGAAGAAGTCATGAGCCAACTGCGCGATTCTCGCGATCTCGGGCGATGCCCGATATACCTTCTCAAGGAAGTCCTTTGCCGAGGGTGTGTCCTTAAGCATGAACCAGACGACCTGTCGTGGCGAGGCTCGCAGAGCCGGCCGCGAGGGAGTGCCAGGAACCCTGGGCTTGTTGCTGCGCCGCTGTCGCAGCCAGTAGCGGACGCTGTTTACTTGACCGCTGAAGCCTTGCCGGCGCAACTCGCGCCAGAGCCGTGTGGAACTCCCGCAGCCTTCCCCGAGACGCTGGTCGAGATACGCGGCGTAGTCATCAACGATGGACTGCCGAACACGAAGCGCGGTCTCTGGATACGCTTCAGCGTTCCTGAACTTCTTCACCGTGCGGTGATCAACGAACAAACTGCGAACACTGTCGTGTGCCTTGAGAAGAGCCAGCGGTGCGTCGTAATTCTCTCCAATGATGTGCGTGCAGAGGCGGGCTTCGCCGATTTCGTAAAGTTCATTCTCGGAGATACCGGGGTTCCCTACGACTGGGAGTATGGAGACTACGCGGGAAGGTCGTAAACTTTGATCCACGCAGGCAGTCCTGTGCGAACTTGCCGATGTACATCCCCACCCAACGCTTCCTCATCCACCTAAGAGAATTGAAACGAGGAAGCAGCCGATGTCCGAGCACGACGACACCCCTAAAGCTCACGAACCGCACGCCCTCCACGAAGAGCATGCCAAGGGTCCTCACGATCCCAAAGAGATTAACCCCAAGATGGCCTCCGACATCGCCTTCTGGTCCAAAGAGTTTGGCGTCACCGGCGACCAGCTCCACGAAGCGATCCGCAGCCATGGAACCCACGTTGAAAAGATCCGTGCCGCCCTTCACACTCACGAAGGTGCCTGAGACCGGTGTCTCGGCTCAACAGTGCTGAAGAGGTGGCACGTCAGCACGTCTTATGTGGAGCGTGCGAACCTGACCATGCGAATGGGAATGCGCCGCTTCACCCGCCTCACCAACGCCTTCAGCAAGAAGGTGGAGAATCACGCGGCTGCGGTAGGTCTGCACTTCATCCACTACAACTTCGCTCGCGTTCACAAAACGCTCCGCGGCCGCTGGCATCTCCGATCACGTTTGGAGCTATGAGGAACTTGCGGCTCTCGCAGACTTGAGCCTGTAGTGGGTCATTTGAAGTTTGACCAATTCGGTGGGATGATTTGATCAACAAGAAGAGGAGGAGGCATGAAACTCCGAATCGCGATCTGGGCATGTGTAGGTGCGCTCGTTGTGGTCTTTTGGACGCTGTACATTTCCGCTGCAGATTCCGCCCCAGTTGGGCTTGCATGGACGCTGGCATGTCTGACCTGTCCCATTGCGCTGATCCACCATTACGCCGTCAGCCTCTATGTTGTCCTCTTTGTAAATGCTGGTACGTATGCGCTTATCGGTGCGTTTGCAGAAATCGTGTGGCGACAAACACGCAGACCTCACTTGATTTCAAACTGAGACACTACCAATTGGTTTATAAAGAGGTGCCGAGGTATCAGCATGAAATTCGTGTTGCTTGGACTTCTAATAGCCTGCACGACGCTATCCTCCGCACAAGTTTTAAGACCTGATCTTGCAGGCAAAGTCGTCGATTCCACAGGCCGGCCCCTGGCTCACACGACCGTGTGAAGTACCAGAATGGTTATGGCAGCCCATCGTTCAAAGGAAGTCACGTGGCTCTCCTGAGCTGACCTTTGGGTTCATAAACCAAAGAGCACTGTCAGAGGGATGCAGCTCTGGGCTCTGGGGTACAACGTCCAGAGAGGTTCACCGTATGGACTACGACGCGGACAAGGTAGATGAGATGGTGCTGGCCCTGCTGTGCTTGACGATGTTCCCGGAGTCGGGGGGACCAGAGCATGGAAAGGGCACGCCTGGGAAGCATTGGACCGGCTCCACGCCAAAGGCTACATCTCCGATCCGAAGAGCAAGGCTAAATCAGTATGGATGAGCGACGAAGGCTTGCAACAGGCGCGCGAGTTGTTCGAGCGGCACTTCGCGCGAAAGATCTGAATCCAGTCACGACTCCTTGCTGAAACAATGCCAGGAAACCATTCCCCATAAAAGCAGTTATGGGTGGGTTTGCGGACGTGGTGCAGTTCTGTGGTGCAGTTCTTCAGTGAGGGCGGTGTGAATCTTCAGAGCTAGTTTGGCGGCATTCCTTCGCTGTCGGTGGCGGCACCTAAAGCGGTAGGATAATCTCGACACGCAACCCAGGATCAGCGTTGTGCGCTTCCACAGTTCCCTTATGCAAATGGACAGCGCGCTTTGCGATTGACAAGCCAAGACCAACTCCGCCAGTTCCCTCATCCCGCGCCTCGTCCACCCGGAAGAACGGCTCAAAGAGTTGAGATAATGACTCGTCAGGAACTCCGGGGCCGAAATCTCGCACCGAAAGCATTACAGTCCGAGTCTCCCGTCGAACCACAACGTTGATCGGCACCTGCCTTGGCGAGTAACGAACCGCATTACGAAGGATGTTCTCGACGGCACGTAGGAGGAGTTCGCGATCACAATGGACGCTGCCGCTGAATTGCACATCTACTCTCATGCTAGGGGGGCGACATTCAACTTCCGCGCAGCAGGCATCTATTGCTTCCTGGACCATTTCGGCGAGATTCACCGAACTCAGTTTCAGGAGCTGCGGGTCCCCTTCCAAGCGGGTTACTTCCACGATTTCAGAGGTCAGCATGGTGATACGGTTCACCTCGCGGTCGATACGGTCGAGAGCGGATGTTGGGTCGGATGACGTTCTGGCCAACTTGATCGCGAGCTTCAGTCTCGTGAGCGGGGACCTGAGCTCGTGCGATATGTCCTGTAAGAGCCTCTTCTCACTGACGAGCAGTCGTTCGAGACGTTCCGCCATGTCATTGAAAGAGCCTGCCAGCTGGCCAACCTCGTCCTTGCGCCGAAGATTCGTACGCGCTGAGAGGTCGCCCTGTCCAAAACGGACGACCGCTGCGGTGACCTTGCGTACGGGCATCACTATGAAGACAGCCGCAAGCCAGCAAAGTACGGCTGTGACTCCGATTACAAGAAAGTAGTAGGGGGAGAACTCCCATCGATCGGGTTGCTGCGCTCCGACGGATAGCAGCCAGTAACGTCCGTCCGCCGATTGATGTGTGACGATGAATCGCCCTTCAACAAATCCTCGCGATCGATTGGCTGGTGGCTTGGGAAGAAACGCCGCTTTGCTTTCGCCCGATAATAGATCGATCCCGTTCGAGTTCAGAAAATAGTGGGACGGACCAAAGAGGTGGTTCAAATGGTCCATGTAGGAAACTACAGCCACCGATCCGTCTTTGTCCCATGCGCTCTGGGCGCTCTCCAGTTCGAGCTGATCCATTACCTCAAATACAGGGCTGACGTATTTCTTCTCGATTCGGTCCGAAATCGTCGTGAACGCCAGCAGCGAAAGTGACAGAGCACCCATCAACGCAAGAGCAATGCTGAAATAGAGAGATCTCATCAGCCCTGTTCCCGTTGTGCTGTGAACATGTAACCTACGCCGCGAATCGTTCGGATGAGGCTGCGGCCATGCTCAAGCTTGCCGCGCAAATGGCTTACGTGCACATCGAGGGCGCGATCGTAAGGTGTCGCTCCGCGATCAAGCAGTGTCTCCGTCATCTCCTCTCGCGATACGATGCGGCCAGCGGAACGAGCCAGCATGTCGAGGATGTCGAACTCCAACGCTGTGAGCTCAATCACTCTGCCTTCGACTCGGACTTCGCGTGCTTGGTTATCGATCTCCACTCCCTCAAATTTTCTAACCAGAAGTGATTCCTGGTCCAGGCTGCCACTTCGCCGCAACACAGCACGCATCCGTGCAAGCAGTTCGTCAGCATCGAACGGTTTTGTGACGTAATCGTCAGCTCCCTTGTTCAAGCCCGCAATACGGTCATCACGATGGACACGCGCCGTCAACATAATGATAGGTACCTCCTTGCGCCGTCGAAGTTGCTGCAACACCGAAAAGCCGTTGAGGAATGGCAGCATTACATCCAGGAGCACAATATCGTAAGCCGTCTCCAACACACGAGCCATGCCATCCGAGCCGTTGTGCGCGCAGTCTAGCCGATGTCCCAGGTGCGAAAAATACTCCTCCATCATTCTGCAGAGTTCGGCGTCGTCGTCGACGAGCAGAACGAACAGCGACCGTTGCTCTTCTGAAGCATTCATTGAACCCGCCTCCTCAGCTTGCGACCCTGCCCGGCTCCTTCGACAGGTAGGCAATTCGCCGCGCGGTTGTGCCTGACTCCAAGTATCCGCGACACCTGCGCAGAGACAACTTAAGAATTCTTAAGGCCATGACAGCTACCTCTCAGCTTAGGTTGGAATGCAGGAATTGGGAGCGTCGCGGCTTACCCGATCACGATCAGCGCCAGGCTCGCGATCATATGACGAAACGCTCGACCACGGTCGCCCCGTGGGTTCGGGGAACGCGACACCTACCTGAACCCAGCAGGAGGCGGCATGCTACGAGTTTCTCAAAATGCCTTGTTGTTCGCGGGCTTAGTGTTTTCTGGCTTGTCATGGTCGTCAATGGCACTTGGACAGACTAGTCCTTCGCCTTCGGCGGTCACAGTGCAACCGCCGTCGGTAGACCAGCTCAAAAGCAAAGCGACCATCATGCGCTACAACGCTGAGTTCTTCGCCGGTAAGAACGTCAAGACGGCGCATGACATGGTGAACCTTCTGCCAGGATTCACCTTTTCGGCAGGAGACGTTTCAATCAGAGGGTATTCGGCGGCAGCAGGAAATGTACTCATCGACTCCGAGCGGCCTTCCGACAAACAATTCACGCTTGACACGGTGCTGCAGAACATCCCGGCAGAGCAGGTAGAGTACATCGAGGTCATCGAGGGGGCCAGACCGGACCTGGAGATGCTCGGACAAACCGTTGTTGCCAACGTTGTGCGAAAGAAGACCGCCGGAAACTCTACCATCGTGTCGCTCTCGGATGGTCAGTTCTTTGACGGTAGGAACACGCCGTCGGGCACCGCTGAAATTACAAGACACGCCGGCGGGGGCCGGAACTTCTCGGGAGCTATATCCGCGAGCAAATACGTCGAGCTGGCCGAAGGCGACGGTCCCCAGGTCCGCCGCGATATCGGCGGAAACGAGCTCAACCACGTATCCGTACTTAGCGCTGCGGGAGGCCTGACCGCATACGCCTATGGTGTTTTCGGGACTCCTGTCTGGAAGGGTCATCTGACAATCAATGCTAGTGCTGCGCGCACGAGCTACGCGTATCGCGAAGACGACAACACCACGTCTCCACTCCCATCCTCTAGCGACTTGCACGAATATCTTGGTGGGCCTTTGGGAGGGCAGTTTCTCAGTGAACTGGGCGCTCACTTCAACCGAAGCATCGGCGAGAGGCTTACAAGTGAAAGCGTCGCACTCGTCGATCTGAATCACCAAACCTACTCCTCAGACGTGGAGTCCCCAGGTGTGACAGAACTGTTCTTGGAGCGTCAGCACGGGGGCGAGGCTCTGGCGCGCACCAACCTTCGTTACGCCGCTACACAGAATCTCACGGCTGAGGTCAATGCTGAAGTTGCTTTCAATTGGCTAGGTACTACGAGTTCATATCTCTATAACGCTACGCCAGTTTCGTTGCCGAACGCATTGGCCAACGTTTCGGAAATCCGGGATCAGGTCTTGGGTCATGTCACTTGGTCGCCTCGCAGAGCCTTAGAACTCGATTTGGGAGCCCAAATTGAGGATTCGACGATCGCAGCGAGAGCTGATGTGAATCAATCTAAGACGTTGAACTATTTCAAACCACGGGTAGCGTTGAACTTTATACCTAACCCCATCTTCCGTCTCGGCATACGCGTCGAACACGAGGTGGGTCAACTCAATTTCGCGGATTTCGTGGCGGTCTCTTCTCTTGACACCGGCAGCGTTCGTGCTGGTAATACCGACATCGTGCCACAGCAAGATTGGGTGGTCGAAGCCGTCAACGAATACCACTTTTTGTCACAAGGAGACCTGGCGCTGACCTACCGCCATTTCTTTATAGCAGACACCCGCGATCGTGTTGCTATCTATGGTTCTTCCGATCCCAGCTCAGGATTTGATGCTCCCGGCAACATCGGATCTGGAACGGAGGACGAAGGTATCGTGAGCCTGACTCTCCCCATGGATCATCTGCGAATCCCACATGGCCTACTTAGGTTGACTGCAACTCGTCAGTGGTCCCACGTCACGGACCCAACAACCGAAACAACACGACCAATCACCGACCTCAATCCTTTTGAATATTCGGTCAGCTTTCGCCAGGACCTGCCGCGATGGAAAGCGGATTGGGGTGCCTTTTTCCTGACGCCCTGCTCTGCATCAAGCACCGTGAAGGGCTGCACGAAATCCGAGTATCGCTTCAACGAAATTGACAACTTCCGCGCTACGCCGACCGTCAATTTCTTCGCCGAGTATCAGCTTCGAAAGAGAACGTCGCTTCATATCGAGGCTGACAACCTATTGCAACAGCGTTATAACCGTGTCGTGAACATTTACGCCGGGCCGCGCAATACCTTCCCGCTTTCCTATCAGGACAAACGCAGCCTTACATCATCAGCTTCTGTAGTCTTCAGCCTTCGGAGAACGTTTTGAAGGCCATGATGGTTTGGTGCATTGTGATGACTGCGACGCGAATCCCGCAATCAGAGGCCGAGTCCCAATCCGTAGCTGTGTTCGTGCTTCGGCGCGATCTCCTGCTGCGGCGGCTGGATGGACTGCTCCTGCTTGTGCTGCGGTGTGTGGGCGCTCTCGCTAGAGACTTCATGGCCCAGCGCGGCGGGCAGCTTCTCGCGGTCATTGGTGAAGAGCTGCGCATCGTGCGCTCCGCGCGAGACGGAGACATAAGCCATGCGGTTGTTGAGCAGGTCCTTCGCGCCCAGCTCCGTATCGACATGCACTAACACCCGCTCGGCGGTCTGCCCCTGGCTGGAGTGGCTGGTCACGGCATAGCCATGATCGAGATGCGGATGTCTGGCTGGATCGAGCTGCACGGAGCGGCCATCGTCCATGCGCAGGGACATGCGACCTTCGGTGATGCTCTCGATGGTCCCCAGCTCGCGGTTAGCGACCTTCAGATCATTCGCGGGCGCGGTGAACTGGATGCGGTCTCCTTGGGAGAAGCTACGCGGTTCCTCGCGGTAGACCGAAACACCCTGCTGGCGGTGCGGGTATAGTCCTGCACCTGCTGGCGTCGCGGACTCGATGCCTCCAGATACTCCCGCGTGTAGCCCTTGATCTCCGGCTGGCCGTCCTTGCCGCGCTCCAGCTCGTAGCCGAGTTTTTCGAGGCGCGTGGCCAGCTCCGCGCGATAGATCGCCGTACCGTAGTGCTGCGAGGCGTACAGCTCATGCGACTGCACGGAGCGGGTTTGGCCGTTCGCGCGCTCGGTCACGTTGAAGATCACGGCATGAGTATGGAGCTGCGGCGCGGCATAGCCATCGACGGGCCGCGCCGTGTCGTGCTCGAAGGTCGCGGCGGCGAACTTGCCTGTCGTTTCCGGGGCATGGACGTTGCCGATCCGCGCCTGCGTGTAGTGCTCGATCTCGCCGAGAGCCACGCGGACACTCTCCCGGTGCGCCTCCCGCACCCGCTCATCTCCGCCGACAAGCGCGGTCAGCGAAACGGACTTCGGCGCGGAGAACGTGGCATCCCATCCGGCGCGGTGCTCTACGCTCGTCACTTCCCTGCCCTGCTTGCCCTCGTAGGTTCGAGAAACCTGATGCCTCACAAGCTGCTCTTCGGTGAACGGGTGCTGGCCTTCGCTCAGCCGCGCAAAGTAGTCATTGCCGACTGCGCCCTCCAAGCCCCACTGCTCGGCAAGCCTGCCCTGCCACTCGCTGAAACCCTGCTGGTCGCGGCTCCAGTAATTCTGCCGCTCCGACGCGAACTCCCGCGCGTGGTACGTCCGCGCCTGGCCTGCCGAAAGCGGTTTGGAGGACATCGTGAGCATGATCCTGATAGCTTGTGCCAGAATAACGCTAGTCGATAAAGGGCAGGCCGGTATAGGTAAGCCCGGCCACCTCCCACCAAGGGAGGCTCTGTTCACCACACAACGTGCGTGAACCCGCGACAAGCAGGGGTGTGTTTGCACACTCCGGTCTTGGGTGGGCACTTTTACGATGATCGTTTCAGCGGCTCTCCCGAGACAAAACAATCAAAGGAGAACTGTCATGCCTACAATCCAAGCAAATAGCGGTACGATCACGCAAATTAACGTCTTCACCGTGAAACCCGAAAACCAGCAAGCCTTAATCGATCACTTGATCGGCGCTGCTTCCGTTGCAAGGCAGATTCCCGGCTGGAAGTCGATTAGCATCCACAAGAGCCTCGATGGAAAGTCGGTCGTCAACTACGCACAGGCCGAAAGCATGGAAGCGCAGGCCAGCATTTTCAAGGAACTCTCGGACGAGGGCATTATTGACAAGGGGCATCAGTACGGAGAGGCGCATCCCGGACTGTATGAAACCGTCTACACCTTAGAAAACTCCTGACCATGAAATGTAGGGCGGACGATTTAGGTCCGCCCTCATCATTCAATTTCCTGGCTGGCATCCCAAACAAACCCTTCCCGCTTCATGGCGGGCGCGTGGATGGGCGGCAGCGCGGCCTGAACTGGCTTCTTCGGAGGCGCTTGCGCCGGAGCTGATGCTGAAACCGGCGCTGACAGCTCCGCTGCTTTCCTGGACGCTGGCTTCTCCATCTTCCGCTCGATGAACTCGGGCTGTTTCTTGCGCTTCTTCGCCAGCCGAAAACGCACCGGCACGACCCAGTTCTGCTGCTTAATGTAGGCGCGGTGACTGTCCAGGCCGGCGATCTCGGAGGCCATGACGAGCGGCTTGGTGGCGATCTCCATGGCGTAAGACTTCTTCGCCCGCAATAGTCCCATGCTGCGCGACTCCTTCAGCCGCTCGACCTCGATCTCGCCGATGGCCTCCGAGATCCATTTCGCCGCGCGCGGCTCGGAGGTCCTAAAAAATACCTTGGTCGCGGGCTGCGAGAGCATGGCCTCGGCGTCCTGGCCGTAGCGCTTTTCCATCTGGCTCCGGCCCTGGAAGCCCAGCACCACCGGGTTTCCGTACTTGCGGTTTTCGGTCACGGCAGTATGGAGTTGCGGCAGTTTGTTGAGGCTGGCCAGCTCGTCCAGGACAAACCAGACCGGCTGCGCATCCGGGCAGTGGCCCATCATGCGCAGGATGAACAGGTCCAACCACACGGAATGAAGGGGCAAGAGCTTCTCCCGGTAGCCGGAGCTGGAGGTCAGGAACACCCATCGCTTGCGGTTCGATATCCACGACGATGTAGCGAAGCGGGGGGCGTTGTGGTCGGCATACTGGGGCAGCAACTCCAGGCTGTCGGCCACCATGTTCATGCTCGAAAGAATCCCCGCCCGTTGCGCCGGTGCGCCGGGGTCGAGGTAGGCGGCCAGGGGCGTTCCCTTCACCCTCGCGGCGATCTCCTCCGGGTCGCTCATCCACCGCAACAGGTCGCGGACGTGCGGTTTGCGGCGAAGCAGATGGGCCAAAACCCGGCGCGGCGCGTCGGTGAAGAATGCCTTTTCGCACTCCTTCTCCGGCAAGAGCGCGGCGGCGGTGGAGGTAGCGATCGTCACGGAAGATCTCGTCCGGCAGACTCCAGTAAGGGCAACGGGCGTCCAGCGGATTGAGGATCAGGTCGCCGCGCTCGGGCGAATAAACTGGCGCTGTTGCAGTAACCGGGTTGTGGGAGTTTTGGGGGCTACGATGGTTCATGTTCAGACGCCGTCGTTTTCCCGTCGAGATCATCCTGGTCTGTGTTCGGTGGTACTGCAAGTACGGGATCTCGTACCGGGACCTGACCGAGATGATGCAGGAACGGGGGGTGGAGGTCGACCCTTCAACTATCATGCGCTGGGTACATCGCTACGCGCCCGAGCTTGAGAAGAGAGTGAGAGCTTACCAAGGTTACGGCTCGACGTCCTGGCGAGTGGACGAGACCTACGTCAAGGTAGGCGGACAGTGGAAGTACCTGTTCCGTGCAGTCGACAAGCACGGCCATTTGATCGACTTCATGCTCTCGGAACGGCGAAACACCCGCGCTGCCCATTGTTTTCTGAGCAAGGCCGTGACGATCATGCGAAACTGGCCGCCGGCGTCGATCACGACCGATAAGCTCCCTTCGTATCCTCAGGCGATCGAAAGGCTCAAGCGTGACGGACAGCTGTCGGAGGACACACGGCACCGAACCTCGAAGTACCTGAACAACATCATCGAGGCGGACCATGGCGCGCTGAAACGAGTGATTCGGCCGATACGAGGTTTTCAAACGATGAAGACCGCGACAGCCACGATCAAGGGCTTCGAGATCATGCGCATGATCCGTCGTGGTCACTGTCTTACGTGCAAGCCAGGCGTCCGCAATGAGATCAACTTTGTGAACCGCCTGTTCCAGATTGCCGCTTGATCGCTCGGCCGAGAGGGTGATCTGCGCTTCCGCTCGTTAATGCAACAGTGCCGCAGGCCCTGAGGCCCGCATCTCGGCCATCGCTAAGGAGTATGCGAACTCGCCTGAGAGCACGCTGGTCGTCTCGCCCGACAATCGCTCCCGCGCTGAGATCAATGGCCGAATCCACTCGGAGCTGCAGGAGCGAGGCGTCGTCGGCAGGGAAGAGCACCGCATCCAGGCGCTGGTGCCACGGCAGGACCTGACCGGAGCCGATCGGACCTGGGCCGAGCGATACCAGTTCAACGATGTGCTGCTCTACTCGCGGAGCTCCAAGGAGACCGGCCTCGAAAAGGGCGAGTATGCCCGGGTGAAGAGCGTTGACGCTCCCAAACAATCTCCTCACCGTAGTGCGGGCCAACGGCTCGGAGCAGACCTACGATCCACGCCGGCAGCAAGGCGTCTCGGTATACCGGACCGAGGAGAAGGCCTTCTCAGTTGGCGATCGCATCCAGTTCACCGCGCCGGCAAACGCGTTCATCGCCCACCTACCCCGGCTGCTGAGTAGCGAATCCTTTCCTGCTTTGGCAAATACATGTGCCATCGGGGAGAATGATCTGCTCTAGGAATGGCGTTCAAAACCGCACTATTTGGGCGGACCCATCGAGGACAAGATTCGAGCCGGTTTTCAAACTGCGCAGGCGGAGCGTTGCCGAAAGCGCGGTAGGCACGGGAAGAGTTTAAGGGAATGAGATCACTTCTGGACCTGCCTGATCGCACCCGAGCAGTACGCCCGTGGCAACCGGGGGTTCGACACTCGCATTTACGCGAAACTCTGTGCCCCACCCGGTTACCACCTGGAACCCACGTCAGCTAGAACCGAAACTGTTCGCGAATTGTCACGAAGCCAATCACTACAACCGCTGCCATGGAGGGGACGAAGAGAAAGTACATAGGAACTCCTTTTTGTGTGTGTGAAGGTGGTGGAACTCGAGGTCTTTAGAGATCAGCCAAGGTCGACATATCTCAACTATGTGCATTACTTTGCAATCGATCGACCAACCTAAACACAGAGTTCAGAGGCGAAAAGGCATCGTATTCTCAAAAGTTTCTCTCAATGTGGCAAGCTTTTCCCTCTACCTCACCCAACTTGCAAAGATTTACCACTTCAGCTGCCCGGCGTGCCGTCATACTGCTCTTGAGAGCTGTCACGCTTCTGCTAACACGATGCTTAAGGAATTGAATCCGGCCAGGCGCGTACCTTCCTCCAATAACCGGAGTTGTCGTGGGTGATGAGAGGCACGCGGAAGACGTGGCCGCCGACTAAGATTCCTTTGATGCGATGTTCCTTTCCCTTTTTAATCAGGTGACGGGGCTTTGCCCACATACGGAAGATGCAAGATCATCTTTTTCAATAAGATGAATCGATATGAGATCGCATCCATGGCTGAAGCATCCCGTCTGCCACCTTTTGGTGTATTTCCTACTCTTTTCATACATCCGCTCATCAATCGCACAGACCCCACACCCCACCTTTGAAGTAGCCACCGTCAAACGCGCTCCGGCGCAGGCAGATCCGAACTCCGGCAGCTGGAGCCCACCAAACATCGGCCGATTTAGCGCGACCCACGTTACCTTATCGCTGCTGATACAACTTGCCTACGGCGTCGACAAGAGCCAAATCGCTAACCAGCCAGGCTGGCTCGACACGAACCTCTACGACATTGTCGCCAAACCCGAAGACGGTGTTCTGCTTAGCCGCGATGAGCTCAAGCCGCGCCTACAGGATTGTCATCGTCAACTGAAAATTCCCCACTTTGGGGCGTTTGAATATTCCCCAGTCTGAGGCGGGTTGCGGTGATGCGGGAGGATGCGGCGGAGGGCGGAGCCCGGAGCCGCATGCTCTCGCGCGGGCG
>JAABUV010006005.1_pt1 | contig 13481 bp, 10 predicted proteins | sample 5559971 | NCBI WGS metagenome assembly JAABUV01 (sample SAMN10711881, study PRJNA513362) | rock metagenome | isolation source: Antarctica rocks | place: Antarctica: Victoria Land, Knobhead nord | collected 2015-12-19
TCTTCAACTTTGCAATTTAATGCATCAATCTTCATGTAAAAATTTGCATCTTAATCGTAATGTTTCAAAATGAAAGCATTGATAAAGACTGCTTTCAATCTTTCAAAAGCTTTTCTTGCTTTCGATGTCATTGCAAAGAGTGAATGCATCATTTTCTTCTTCGCACTCTTGATTAAATCTGTTAAGAGCGTGACAATTTGAAAGAACTTTTTTATAAATTGTTGATAAAATCTTGCAAATCTCAAGAATATGAAAATGTTTTTCACAAACTTGAGCTCAGATCAACTAGTGATTACGTTGATACAAGACTGTTTCATCTGAATATCTCTTCGCTTTATCACGAATCTCAGAAAGATAACTTCGCTATGATTGAAAGTGCATTTTGACAGCTTGACATACAGTTAATATTTCAGTAACGTGCGAAGAATTTTGCACACATGCTTTCAATGCTGTTCTTTCGTCTCAAAGTATATTAAGACGTCATTCAGATATATCATGCAGCAAATATTCATGAATGATTTAAGTGCATGATTTACATAAAACTGAAAGATTGCAAAAGCATTTGTTAATTCAAAGAGCATCATCTGATATTCAAACTGATCATAGCATGTATGAAAAGTCATTTTTCATTTATTGCTTTTACAAATTTAAATGCAATGATAAACGTTGCAAATATTAATTTTGATAAAATGTTTTGCATGAGTAAAGCGATTCAGCGTCTCAGACAGTAAAGACAATGAGTAATTGTTCTTTACTGTTATTTTATTGAGATCATGATAGTTCACGCATAAATGAAGACTTTCATTCAACTTCTTTACAAACAACACAGATACTTCTGCAAAACTACTTGATGAATGAATTCATTTCTTCTCTAGCACACTGTCTAGATAGTTTCATATTGCAGCGAGCTTATCTTGTGTCATCTTATAAATAGACTCGATGCAAGACATTTTGCTCTTCATCAAATCAATGAAATGTTTCATCTGATCATGTGTATTCAGACTATCAGAAAGAATTTTAGAAAACACTTTCTTAAAATCTTGAATAACAAAGAGTATCTTTGATTCTTTCGCTTGAAGCGCATTGCATCTTGCAGTCTAATGATCTGCATTCTGCAATAAGTCATCTGTAAATAGCAGCTGATAAAGCAAAGCTATATAAGTCTCTTCTCTTTTCTTAGCTGCAAGCATTGTCAGCTTGACAAATTTCAATGTTTTGCACAGACTAACTTGTATTTGTTTTGCACGTTAAGTGCTGTTTTCTTGATATGATCAGCGACGCTTACGTCAACGAATATTCAAGTCAATCTCATCTAATCATAAATAATCAAGAATCATATCATATTCTTGCATGTTCACAGCATGAAACTTAATGTTTCAGCTCTTGCAAACTTTCTTGTGATTAATCAACTTGATATCGATCTAATGCATATCATAGCAGAGAATTCAACAATCATTGATCATTTGAATTTGTTTCAAAATTGCATAATTTTTCAATAATTCATGCTCTTTTACTTATGATTGCAATATAAAATTTCGCTCAATTTCAGAGTCAATAAGACAGTGAGCTTTACGTATTTTCTCAGAGACATTTGTCAGTACTGATATCATCAATGCATGTAACAATTATTTTTTCATAATTATATTTAATGATTTAATGATGAACATCAGACTTTTTCTTTTCTCACTTTTTCATCATGATTATGAGTCTTTTGTTTGAATGCATAGTTAAAACACATTGAATTATTGATCTTGTGTCTCATTTTCTTGCATGATCAGCACGTAAGATTGAATGAAGCAACATCTTGTTTGAACTCATTAAACTTGAATGTCACATCGTCTTTAAACTGCGTGCTTGAAGCAAAGAACTTTGAATTCTTCATTGCAGCGACAGACTTCGTCTTCTCATGCAAGAATTGAAAACTCTTTTGAGATGCTGCACTCTCACTTTGCTGCGAATGTAACTTTGACAATGCATCAATGTCTCACAGATGCAAGTCAATGTTTATAAAATGCTTTAACAAATTGACATAATTGATAAAGATGTATGAAATGCAAAGAGACTCATTCATGATAATTTTGTTAATCTTCATTCGCAAGTACATCATGCAAGTCTCATTAAATATATGATAGTTCAGATCTGCATACAATCTGATAAAATATTGCTTGAAATTTATGATGTTTTAATCAGCTCGCTGCTTCGCAGTCTTAAGTCAACATTTTGTTTGAAAGTTATGAATTTCAGAATTGCTAAGTTTAGCACATAAGTATTTAATGTAGTACTTTCAGTTGAGTATCTCATCATGATTGTGCATGCTCATCACATGATCTCATCATTGATTGCAAAACTTCTCTAACAAGTATGATGCAGATCATTGCAACTTCTCTTCTTTCATGATGAAATCAGATGATATCACGACTATAAAGTCTTTGCAATCTTGCAGTCAGAACATCAAGAAGTTGTAGTTCATGATGCTTCGCTCTTTAGACTTGCAAGATCAATTAGTATGCTTGCATGCATTGCTTCAATAGTGATCATCACTATGTTAATATCAATGATTAGAAATTGATTGAGTTTCTTGCTTGAGTTTCAATATGCAAAGTTGCAAGACAAGCAGTATGTTTTGTGTCTTCAGATTCTTTAACTGCTTACGTACTTCGCTTGCTGATTGTTAAAAAATATAATTTATCTGTTCATTAAATTCTTGCAACTTGAACTTCTCATTTGCATGTTCAAATGCATGATTCTCAAATCTGTTTTAATGAAATGATGAATTTTCAATGTGAGAGAAATTATCATTTCTTTCAATCATGCAACTTCTAATGAGTTATTGTGCATTTAACATCTTTTACTGAGCAGCTTCATGCAAATGAAGCAATTAAAACTGTGAGATGACGAAATTTCTTTATGTGAAACTGCATAGTAAAAGATAATAAAATAACACTCTATCAATGATAAAACTAATTGTTAAGAAATGAAAGTGAAAGCTTGCAGAGTTTTCATCTTTTGTCAAGTCATTATCTTTATTCACTTGTTAGTTTCTTCAATCTAATCTTGCAAGCTAGTTTTGCAGATATGCATTGTTCATAGTTAATGAGATGCATTCTCACATGATCAAATCAAGAGAAGAACTTTAACTTTAAAAGTATCATGATGTCAGATCATTAACTTAATTTAAAACATGAATCATTGATGTTTTAAATAATCTTAATTTTTTTTTTAATTCTTACTCAATTCAACACTCATTATGAATTTATGCAAGATTTTATATACTATAGCGAGCGCTGCGCTAGCACAACGCTCTTTTTGCATCAAAAATCGCTTCTTTTTGCGCTCTATACTATAATTGTTCTCAATGCAAAAACTCTATAAATCTATTTCTTCTTTATTTTCTTTCTCTTTCATTTAATTCTTTAATGATATCACAGCTTTAAATTGATTCAGTATTCTCATTGAAAGTATCATTTGAATGATCATCATTGCTGCGCTCATAATTTTTAAGAGCTTTCTCAAGTTCGTGATGTTCTCTTCTCATTGCATTGCTTTTTGTTCTACTTTTCATCTGAAACATGTTAATAAAATATGCTTGATCGACATTTAATCTCTGTTGCATTCACACATCATCATAGTGATATCAAGTACTCATCTCTCATGTAGAAATTGATTGAAGTCAATTTTCTTGATGCATAACTGCATCAATAATGCATTATGAGACTTTGCATGATTCTTGTGCAGTTGCAGATGTCGATGTGTCATCTTTGATGTCAAATATTGAAAATAAGTTGCATTGAATCTTTCTTTTCAGATTATTCTTTATGTTTATCTGATCTATTTCTGTATGAGCATCAATCTTGTCATCACTTCAATGCGTTGATGCTCAGTCAGCAATAAAGACAAATTATGTGCATTGTCAATCATCTTGTTCATCACTTCATTTTCAAGTACTTCTGCATGTTTTATCACTCAATGTAACTTCAGCGTGACTTTTTAAGATTGAATGCTCTCATGTGCAATTTGAACTCGTTGCAAACGTGTCTGATCTTTTATTGATATCATAACTTTCACTGTTTTCAAAGAAGTCTGACTATCACTGTATACTTTGTATATCTTTTCATGACACTTTCAATTCTCTGTTGCTACGTCTGCAAGATGTTTCATTTTCGCGATCAATTTTTTCAGTTTTTCATAATGAGTGATAATTAAAGTCAATTTTCTCAATCTTTTATTTAACTCTCAGTTAATTCTCATTGCAGTCATTGTAACATCTTCTTTACTGTTGTTATCATTTAAGTAAACTTTTTGCTTCAATGTGAATGTGTTGAGATGATGTTGACTTATTGACATTTTCTTGTTTATGACTATAACTATTCTTGATGACTCTGATCAGAAAGTTATCATGTAAAAATGATTTCACTTCATCTTCATCTGTTTAAGTGTTTCTTTCATTCACTTTTGCTTCAGCTGCAGAAATGTCTTGCACAGCTTTGATTTTCAATCTCTTTTGAGTATCAAGTTGTTGCAAATTCGATGCATTATCATCTCAATAACTTCATCTGATTTTCAAAAATTCATGTTCATTATTGACTTTTGTATAAGCTTTTGTAAATGATTATCTATCAACGCTGTGTTTATTTCTATCTGTATAGTCTTTGTTAATGTTGCATGATAAACATTAATGATTTGTCACAATGCTCTTTCTTGTACTGATCTCAGCTTAACATTCAGATCTTTTCAATGACTCTTCATTCTCTGTAACATGTATCATATGATGACTTCGTGACTAAGCAGAGAATGCATCATCATGAAGTATATTTACTTTTTCGTTGTCATTGATGAGTTTTAAGTAAACTCAATGATTGTTTGCATAATCTTTTATTTAATCACTAGTTTTACTTCAACATGATGCATGTGAATTACTCATCTCAGCTTAAAGTTCAGTTGAATTCTCAAAACTCTGATATTTGATTTTGAGTCAATCTGATGTTTCATCAGCTTTACATCAACATTCATATTGAATCACTTAAAAATTCTCGTAAAGTGAATTAACTTATGCTTTGTTTTTGAAAACTTGATGTCATGCATTTTTGATCACTGTTTGAATTTATCATAAATCTCATTAAGAACTTTGCAGTTGCACTTCATGAACTTTTCATATGTTAAGTTATTGACATTATTTATGAAATTTGTGAAGCTTATTCTTAATCTGATGTCATCACATGCTTTTAACAAGTTCACATTATAGAATAAATATAATATTAATGATAGCAAAGAATCTTGTGATATGTCAATGTTTACACTGCATTTCATCATCATGTAATCATCAATTGTGATCATGATGCGTTGATTTCTCAGAAAGTTCTTCACAAATTTAAGAAGCAGTCTGAGAACTTTTCTCTTTTTCATGTTATGCAAAAGTCTGCTATGTGTTACATTGTTAAACGCACTTTTCTCATTCAAACTCAGCAGTGAGACTACTCTTTTTCTTGTATCACTTCATACAATGTGTATCTTTTTTATAATCAGTTACAAAGTCGTATCTGTTGATCTGTGTTTGCAAACTCTCATTTGAATATTCAATATTGAGTTACACACTTTTATGATATTTTACAAATGTTTAAATATGATGAATTTCAGTATCTTGCTCAGCGTGTTGAATAACACAATTGATTTATATATTTTTGCATTAAAGTAATTTTTCTTGTTTAACTTTCACATCACTATTGTGATCATGCTCTTGAACTGAGTTGACTGTATTTTCTTCTGCAAATATCTTTTAAAAAGAGAGTGTATTTATTTTAATGTGTTGTCAATAAATTTGCACATTATTCTATTTATGTATTCTGTGTATCTTGAAGTCTTGTCAAGCATCATCTTGTAAATGACTCTCTTAATTTTATGATACATCAGCGAAACATCATTCTTGATCAAAAGTAAGTACTTGAAGTCTTCTGTGTTCAGCATGAAAATCTCTGAAAATGATGAAAAATGAGTTTAAAACATCATTTTCATCTTGTTCTGCGCTGTCATAATGATGTTGAAGTATTTTGACTTGATCAGAAAGAAAATTGTCGCTTAAGTCAATGTGTTTGTAATTGCATTTCTTGCTCATTTTGCAGTTTTGAACAGTTCTCTTGAGAATTGTTCAACGTTTTGCATGATCTTTCAATATTCATTACGTTTCTGTTTTCTGATGATTTTGTTCTTCTTATCACATGCTTGAATGTACTTTGTTCAATCATTGATGATTCAACAACTTCTTTTCATTTGTCACATGCTTTTGATGATTTTCATACACTTCTTTATTCATTTTGCTTTGATCATTTCATGTGATTTCGCTCAAAGAGTGAAAATCTCAATAATTTTCTTCAGTGCATTCAGCAATTACTTAGTGTACTCATTTATGCATCAACACTTTGTCTCATGATTTGATAGTGATTTCAACATTTGTTTTCTCAGAATATTGATGAACTTTTCTTTATTCATTATCTTTCAGTTGCAACGCAATTTTCGCGCTGATTCTTTGCAAACTCTGAAATCTATAATTGTTTGTATCAACAGATGATTTAAGAAGTTTTTCATTTCTTCGTCAATTTTGCATCATATTAATCAATTCATAATGTCATTTGTCGTGAAGATCAAATTTATTATCATTTGAGATTTCTGATAATTTCTCGTAATCATGTTTTGAGATAGCATCAATGATGCATTGACATTTGTGATCATTTCAATTAAATCATTTGACAATAAATGTTGTTTTAAGTAGAATAATTTTTCTCATATGAGATGATGCAGATTGAAGTCTTTTACAAGAATGCATTCTTTCAACATATGTAACATCTTTTCAATGTTTGAAAGACTTTCTTTTTCATGAATAACTTTATGATTTCTGAGTGATGAATTGTATGCTTCGTGAATATGTATAACTTTCTGAATCATTTGTGTATTATCTGTTAATGTCTATAACATAATTATGTTTACATCTTTGAAGTGTCATGTTGAATGTCAAATGTTGCTGTTAATTCTCTTGTTTATGTAGAAACAGATTTTATTCTCATTATTCTTCAGCGTGAAATTGACAGTTGCTGAGCAGTACGCTCTGAAATTCTCATCAAATTATCAAAGTTCTTGAAGAATCAAAATGTCATAATTCTTTATCTTTTTCTCATATAGTAACACTATCATTATCTTTTCTCTGAACTTGTGAACGTTGTACTGTAATATTCAAAGCTTCTTTTGCTGAAACATTAAAATTCACATTCAAAGCTGTTTGATGTTCTCTTAAGCATCTGCAATGTGCTTACTTTTCTTGTAAAATCTTCAAAAAAAGATGATATTGAAATTGATATGATTGATGTTGACTTCAACTCATTTATTTTTGACTTCTTGACTAAATGATTCAATATAGTGTTTTCAAATGTGATGATCATGCTGAGCAGATAACTTTTATTTGTTGAACGTCTTTGTTTTCTCTTTAAGTCATTGTTTATCAACAATTTCAAATTAATAAATATTTTTATAAACATCTTTAATATCATTACTTTGAGTTCTTTCTGCTTTTGTACAACATGATATAAAGATCTGTATTTCGTGACTCTCTTTATTCTCTCTTTTTCAATCTGTTGTTTATGACATTAAGAGTCAAAGATTCTGTATATATTTTGACACATTTCACATTTTCATATATCTTGAATCAGAAATCTATTTATAAGAACAGTACTTCAAGTGATGATTTAACGTACAATAAATGCATCTTTGCTTGTTTCTGCATTCATATGTTTTATAATCATAGTCTTGATACTTTAAACACTAATGTGTTCTACAACTTAAATCATAAAACTGCGTGATTTTTATGTTAATCTTATGACATATCTTCTCATTAATTAGCTTGTTCATCATTTCAGCGCTGACTACGCGTATCATCAACAAGATATATTTCTTCTGTTTACTATTTTTTGTTAGTCACTTGACTTTCTCAATCATTATCTTCAAATGTATGTTTTTATTAATCTTGATGAATGCTTTCATCTTCTTCTTCTTTATGTTTTTAAACATTTCTTCAACTTTAATTTCATGTATCACTATCTTGAAACTGACTTCATACAGACTTATGTTTAATGAAATCTCTTTGATTCAAAAATCATTTTTCTTCAATATTTTCTTGCTATCTTTTATTTTAATTCAAAATATCAGTAAATTTGATCATTTCTTCATAATTTCTATGTTCTTGCGTGTTAATAACATCTTGTCGATGTCAATTTCTTTCACTCACTTCATTATGTTTTCTGTTGTTATCATCATAATTTTCTTGATTTTCTCTTTCTCTTTAACAAAGATCTTAATCTCAAATTTGTTGCAATAATTTTGCATTGACGACGCAATGTCAATGCTGAGAACAAGATGATTCTCAAACAACATTATCAACTTCTCATTCATTCTTTTTGCTCAGTTATCAACGTGTTTCTTCTTCTTCATGAACTTCTTTTCAAGTCTGCTCATTATCTTTTTCAATCTTTTCAGCTGATTCTTCATGTGTCAATTGACAATTGATGCAATAATGTGTTAACACGTTAACTTTTCTATCATTTCTATCAATCTTCTCATCTCTCTTCAAAGCATCAGCTCGTTGTTTCTACGTTCATTGAACTCATAGAGTACTCGCAGCTTGTTCAATTTCTTATGAATATTCTTCATCTTGATTGAATTCTTCTGCAAGATAATGATACTCACTTCTCGTTCACTCACTGATATCACATTGATAATGCTCATCATCTGTCTTTGATGATCAGAATGAAGTGCAAGCATCATATCAATGATGTTTTATTGTCAAAAGAGATTGATGTTAATTTAATGCTTTCTTTGATAATAATTTAATCAATCAAATCAAATCAATAAAATATATAATTGAAAAGCATTAAATTAACATTAATCTTTTTTGACAATAGAATATCATTAACATGATGTTTACGCTTCATTCTGATCATTAAAAACAAATGATAAGCATTGTTAACATGACATCAGCAAGTGAGCGAGAAATGAGTATTACTATCTTGCAGAAGAATTCAATTAAGACAAAAAATATACATGAGAAATTGAACAAGCTGCAAATATTCTATGAACTCAATGAATGTAGAAACAATGAGCTGATGCTCTGAAAAAAGATGAGAAAATTGACAGAGATAATAGAAAAGTTGACGCGTTAATGCGTTGCTGCATCAACTGTCAATTGATGCATGAAGAATCAACTAAAGAGATTGAAAAAGATAATGAGTAAACTTGAAAAGAAGTTCATAAAGAAGAAGAGATGCATTGATAATTGAGCAAAGAGAGTGAACGAAAAGTCAACGATATTGTTTGAAAATCATCTTGTTCTCAGCATCAACATTACGTCATCAATGCAAAATCATTGCAAGAAATTCAAGATTAAAATCTTCATTAAAAAGAAAAAGAAAATCAAGAGAATCATGATGATAACAACAGAAAACATAGTGAGATGAGCAAGAAAAATTGATGTCAATGAGATGTTATTGACACGCAAAAATATAAAAACTATGAAAAAATGATCAAATTTACTGATATTTTAAGTCAAGATGAAAGATAGCAAGAAAATATTAAAGAAAAACGATTTTTGAATCAAAGAGATTTCATTGAATGCAAGTCTGCATGAAGTTAATTTCAAGATAATGATACATGAAATTAAAATTGAAGAAATGTTTAAAGACATAAAGAAGAAGAGAATGAAAGCACTCATCAAGATCAACAAAAACATACACTTGAAAATAATGATTGAGAAAGTTGAGTGATTCACAAAGAATAGTGAACAGAAGAAATACATTTTGCTGATGATATGCATAGTCAACGTTGAGATGATGAACAAGCTAATTAACAAGAGAGTATGTCATGAGATTGACATAAAAATTACACAGTTCTATGATTCAAGTTGTAGAACACATCAATGTTTAAAGTGTCAAGACTATGATCATAAAACATACAAATGCAAAAATAAGCAAAGATGCATTTACTGCATGTTAAATTATCACTTGAAGCACTGTTTTTATAAACAGACTTGAAACATGTGAAAATGTGAAATGTATTGAAATACACACAGAATCTTTGACTCTCAATGTCATAAACAACAGATCAAAAAAGAGAGAATAAAGAGAGTCATGAAACACAGATTTTTATATCATGTTGTACAAGAGCAGAAAGAACTTAAAGCAATGACATTGAAAACATTCACAGAAACATTTATCAGTTTAAAATCACTGATAAACAATGACTTAAAGAGAAAACAAAGATGCTCAACAAATGAAAGTCATTTATTCAGCATGATCATTACATTCAAAAACATTATATTGAATCATCTAGTTAAGAAGTTAAAAATAAATAAGTTAAAATCAACATCAATTACATCAATTTCAATATCATCTTCTTTTGAAGATTTTACAAGAAAAGTAAGCACATTGCAAATGTTTAAGAGAACATCAAACAGCTTTGAATGTAAATTTTAATGTTTCAGCAAAAGAAGCTTTAAATACTACAGTACAATGTTCACAAGTTCAGAGAAAAAATGATGATAGTGTTATTACATGAGAAAAAAATAAAGAATTATGACATTTTGATTCTTCAAGAATTCTGATGATTTGATGAGAATTTCAGAGCGTACTACTCAATAACTGTTAACTTCACACTGAAGAATAATGAGAATAAAATCTGTTTCTACATAAACAAGAGAATTGACAGCAACATTTGACACTCAATATGACACTTCAAAGATGTAAACACAATTATGTTATAAACATTAACAGATGATACACAGATGATTCAAAAAGTTATACACATTCACAAAGCATACAATTCATCACTTAAAGATCACAAAGTCATTCATGAAAAAGAAAGTCTTTTAAACATTGAAAAGACGTTACATATGTTGAAAGAATGCATTCTTGTAAAAGACTTTAATCTGCATTATCTCACATGAGAAAAATCATTCTACTCAAAACAACATTTATTGTCAAATGATTTAATTGAAATGATCACAAATGTTAATGCATCGCTGATGTTATTTTAAGACATAATTACGAAAAATTATCAGAAATCTTAAATGACAATAAATTTGATCTTCACGACAGATGATATTATGAATTAATTAATACAATGCAAAATCAACGAAGAAATGAAAAACTTTTCAAATCATTTATTGATACAGATAATTATAAACTTCAGAATTTGCAAAAAGTCAGCATGAAAATTGTGTTGCAACTGAAAAACAATGAATGAAAAGAAGTTCATCAATATTCTGAGAGAACAAATGTTGAAATCACTGTTGAATCATGAGATGAAACATCGATGTATAAATGAATACACTAAGCAACTGCTGAATGCATTGAAGAAAATCATCAAGATTTTCACTTTCTGAGCGAGATAACATGAAATGATCAAAGCAGAATGAACAAAGAAGTGTATGAAGATCATCAAGATCATGCAATGAATGAGAAGAAGCTGTTGAATCATTAATGATTGAACAGAGTACATTTGAGCATGTGATAAAAAGAGCAAGATCATCAGAAAACAGAAACGCAGTGAATATTGAAAAATCATGCAGAATGTCAAACAATTCTTGAAAGAACTGTTCAAAACTGCGAAATGAACAAGAAATGCAGTCACAAACACATTGACTTAAGCGACAATTCTCTCTCTGATCAAGTCAGAATGCTTTGACATTGCTATAACAATGTAAAATAAGATGAAGATGATGTTTCAGACTCACTTTTCATCATCTTTAAAGATTTTCATGCTGAACACAGAAGACTTTGAATATTCATTCTTGATTGAGAATGATGTTTCGCTGACACATTGCAAGATTAAGAGAGTCGTTTACAAAATGATGCTCAACAAGATTTCAAGACACACAAAATATATAAATAAAATAATGCGTAGACTCGTCAACAACACATCAAAACAAATATGCTCTCTTTTTGAAAAATGTTTGCAGAAGAAAATACAGTCAACTCAATTCAAGAGCGTAATCACAATAATGATGCAAAAGTCAGATAAGAAGAATTACTTTAATGCAAAGATATATAAATCAATTGTGTTATTCAACACGCTGAGCAAGATACTGAAATTCATCATATTTAAACGTCTGCAAAACATTGTAGAAGCATGCAACTTAATATTAAACATTCAAATGAAAGCTTGCAAACACAGATTAATAAATACAACTTTGCAACTGATTATAGAAAAGATACACATTGTATGAAGTGATACAAGAAGAAGAGTAGTCTCACTGCTGAGTTTGAATGAAAAGAGTGCATTCAATAATGTAACACATAGCAGACTTTTGCATGACATGAAAAAGAGAAGAGTTCTCAGACTGCTTTTCAAATTTGTGAAGAACTTTCTGAAAGATCAACGCATCACGATCACAATCAATGATTACATGACGATGAAACGCAGCGTGAACATTGACATATCACAAGATTCTTCACTATCATCAATATTATATCTGTTCTACAACGTGAACTTGTTAAAAGCATATGATAACATCAGACTGAGAACAAGCTTCACAGATTTCATAAATGATATTAATATTTTAACATATGAAAAGTTCATGAAGCATAACTGCAGAGTTATTAGCGAGATTTATGATAGATGCGAACAGTAATCAAAAACGCATGACATCAAGTTTTCAAAGACAAAGCATGAGCTGATTCACTTTACGAAAATTTCTAAGTGATTCAATATGAATGTCGATGTAGAGCTTATGAAACATTGTCAAGAAATAAAGTATAGATGTGATATAAAGAGCTTTGAAATCAACAAAGTGAGCATGAACACATGCAATAATCAATCTAGTAAATAGATAAATCTAAAAGATAGACTAGATACAGATGATTAAATAAATAAATAGATAGATAGATATGTCTCTATGTAGATGTTCTCATCTAGAAAAAAGATCAAAAAATGAGTAAAAAGATGAAGAAGAAAACTTCACTTGAGAAATCTTTATAAATGATAGTCAATATTCTCATGAATTCTGAAGATGCAACTCAATAGTTCAGCTTGAGAAATCTCTATGAATGATAGTCTATATTCTCATGAATTCTGAAGATGCAACTCAGTCGTGCTCGAGAAATCTCTATTAATAGTAGCTAATATCTTCATGAACTTTAAATGCGATTGAATCAATGTTGTTTCATGAGTCATTGAAAGATGAGACTTCGTCTCACGACATTCTTTTCTCACTCATTTAATGCTTGTCTCTTGAGCATCAATGTGACTCTTTTATGATACTAGCGAGACGAAAGCGAAAAGTGAATGACGAAGGTTGAAGTCACAAATGTAATTTGAGCGAAGTTACAAGAAGCGAATATGTTGAATAGCTAGTAAAATGATAGCTAAATGACGAAGTATTCAAGAGCGAAGATGAAATATATGACTAGTCAGTAGATCAATAGCTAGAGAGCGATATTTTCTGATGC
>JAABUV010006008.1_pt1 | contig 13475 bp, 16 predicted proteins | sample 5559971 | NCBI WGS metagenome assembly JAABUV01 (sample SAMN10711881, study PRJNA513362) | rock metagenome | isolation source: Antarctica rocks | place: Antarctica: Victoria Land, Knobhead nord | collected 2015-12-19
GGCGCGCTGCCCGACGCGGAGACGGCGTACACGTTCCGCTACCCGCGCCCGCCGCGCCCGCGCGCGATGCGCATCTACGAGTGCCACGTGGGCATGTCCAGCGCGGAGCCCAAGGCGCGCGCGCCGCCCCCGCGCGCGGCCTCGGGGTGTGGTCGCGTGCATTCAATTCGCTATAGGCGTGGTCGCGCTCTTCACTAAGAGCGCGTGCACCCTGGTAGAGAGGGTTTAGCCACCCTGCTTTCGGAGCCTGCCTCCATCAGCGAGGTGAGCAGGGGCGCACTGGTGCCTCGCCAGGCTGCCACACCGGGTCTCACTGTGGGGCCGCCCCGTGCGCCGTGCCACAGCCGCCAGCAGCCCACCGTCCGCACGCATGCCGCCGCGCCTGGCGCCCCGCGCGCGCCTGACCCCGGGCGCCCCCGCGGCGCGCCAGATCAACTCGTATCTGGAGTTCCGGCGCGACATGCTGCCGCGCATCCGCGCGCTCGGCTACAACACAATCCAGATCATGGCCATCCAGGAGCACGCGTACTACGGCTCCTTCGGCTACCACGTGACGAACTTTTTTGCGGTGCGACCCTAACCTTACCCTACCTAGGGTACATGGTAGGAATACACTTCCCTACCCCTTACCCTACCTCAATGCCGGCGCGGGCTGCGGCGCGCGGGCTGCGCCGCGCGCCCTTGCCATGCTGGGCCCCGCCATGCGCATACTACGCAGGGGCGCTGCCCGCCCCGAGCCCCGCCCGCCCCTGGCCGAGCGCCAGCGGGAGCGCGCTGTCGCAGGGGACTGCTGCGTGCTGGTCGCGGCCGCGGCAGGGCTGGTGGCCACAGGGCCCCCCCTGCATAAGTGAGGAGCGCTGCGCAGCAAGGCAGGCCTTGACACATGCGGTGCATCGCACACGCAGCAGGTGCTTGCATATCGGGACATGGCGCCCTGCAGTCGCGCCCCCCGTGCTGAGGCGGAGCGCTGCGCGCCGGCAGGCGTCCAGCCGCTGCGGGACGCCGGACGAGCTCAAGGCCATGATCGACGAGGCGCACCATCTGGGGCTCACAGCGCGGCCCCCGCCGAAGTGCAAGACCTGAGCAGCAGGTGCTTGGGCGCACTGGGCGGTCTTGCTGGCAAGCTGCGTCCTGGTGCATGCTGCTGCAGGTGCAGGCGGCCACCGACCGCGCGAAGGCCGCACCTCGGCGCGCGCCCACCCTGCGCCCGGATGCGCGCACACAGAGGCGTGGGCGGTGCTCCAAAACCCTAACCCTAATCACAAGCTACCAACCCCGCGCTGAAACACCCTAACATCGCCGCGCCAGGTGCTGATGGACGTGGTGCACAGCCACGCGTCCAAGAACACCAACGACGGCATCAACATGTTTGACGGCACCGAGGGCGGCTACTTCCACGGCGGCGGCCGCGGCTACCACTGGATGTGGGACAGCCGCTGCTTCAACTATGGTGCGCACTGGTCGGCCCGCGCCGCGCGCGCCCCTCGGAACCGCTTGCTCTGACCTGGGGCGGTGGCCGATGTCATTGGCTACCACTGAATGTGGGACGGCCGCTGCTTCATGTATGGTGCGCCGGTCGGTTCTGCGAGGGCGCGAGTGCAGGCTCAGATGCGGGCGCCCCTCAAAACAGCCCGCTACATATCAGGGCCGGTGGCTGTTGTCGTCGGTAAGCTGACAGGCGAGGTGTGGCTGCGGGGTGCTTGCGGCAGCGCTGGCGCTCCGTTCGTCCAGCAGCTGCTGCTGCCCAGCCCTGGTGCCACTCCGCTCGGATGCGCGGCGCTGCGGCTGCACTGCTGGGGCTGCACCGCTGAGATCCTGCGCGTGTCCAGGGCCGCGAGGCAGCAGTCTCCAGCCCAGCAGCGTTCCCTGACATAGCAGCGGGCCGGGCCGCCCGGCATCCCCGCCCTGTCCCTGCGGCGCAGCCGCCGCCTGCGCTGCATCCCTGACCCTAATTTTAACCTAAGGGCGCACGCGCGGCCGCAGGCAACTGGGAGACGCTGCGCTTCCTGCTGTCCAATGCGCGCTGGTGGGTGGACGAGTACAAGTTTGACGGCTACCGCTTCGATGGCGTGACCTCCATGATGTACCACCACCATGGCCTGCAGATGGCCTTCACCGGCGCGCGCCCTGCCCCGGGGCCCCGCGAGTGAACCCTGACCCTGTCCTGCAACTGGCTGTGTGCACGGTCTGCAGATGGCCTGCATTGGCGCGCGGCCCCCCCGGGAACCTTCAAGCAACCAGGTGTGTGTACAAGCATGCGCCTTCACAGCCTGCCGCGTGCGTGCTCCGACCCCAAGCCGCCGCAGGCAACTACGACGAGTACTTTGGCATGGCGACGGACGTGGAGGCGGTCGCGTACCTCATGCTGTGCAACCAGATGCTGCACGACGTGTTCCCCGGCGTGACCACCATCGGCGAGGACGTGTCCGGCATGCCCACCTTCTGCCGGTCCGTGCCCGCGGCCGCCCCCCAATGACCCAGCGTCAGACCCTACTCTTTCTCAGACCCTACCCTGTGCTACCCCACCTCTGCACCCCCGCGCACAGTCCCATGCGGGCGCCGGGCTGTGCATGAGGATAGTGCTGCAGGACGACGGCTGCGGCAGTGTCTGGCATCACGCGGCCTGTCGTCACCTGACCTGGTGCTCATCATGCAGCCTTTTGTCTCAGGCTGGGCTCTGGGTCTCTTCAGCTCTGGGTCTCAGCTCTGCTGCGCGCTGCGACAGGCCGGTGGCCGAGGGCGGCGTGGGCTTTGATTACCGGCTGCAGATGGCCATCGCCGACAAGTGGATCGAGCTGCTGAGCGAGCAGACCGACGACACGTGGCAGATGGGCGACATCGCGCACACGCTCACCAACCGGCGCTACGCGGAGGCCTGCGTCGGCTATGCGGAGAGCCACGACCAGGCGCGCGGCCGGCTCCGCGCCCAACGAGCGCTGTGCGCGTGCTAGGGTTCTGGTCAAGCCCTGCTGCGCTCCTGCACCAAAGACCGCCGCCTAGCCAAGACCTGGCCAGCCGGGTACCTCGCCGCGAGAGGGGCCCTGTCTGGTCGCGCGCGCGCGCGCGCGGGGCCCGCGCAGGGCGGCACGCCAGCAGGGCAGCGCACTGTGTTGTCGGGGCAGGGCGCGCCGCCGCGCGGCGGCCTGCAGGGGCCGGACATGCTGGGGAAACACTGCCATGCCTTGCACGCTCTCCTGCTCTGCATCCTTAGACTCACCTGAGCATGTCGAGACATCCCGTCCAAGATGCCGGTCCTGCACCGCAGTCTGCATTGCAGTTGTGGTCACACACGCCCACCGCGCGCGCAGGCGCTGGTGGGCGACAAGACGATTGCGTTCTGGCTGATGGATGCGGCGATGTACGACTGCATGTCGCTGGACCGCCCCTCGCCCGCGGTGGACCGCGGCATCGCGCTCCACAAAATGATCCGCCTGGCGCGCGCCCGCGCGGCCTGCGGCGCAAGTGCTCGCAGCGCGTGGGGTTAGAGGGGGAGAGGGTGGCCAAGGGCACACGGGGAGAGGGAGGGCTAGATGTGCAACGTGCGGTTTGCGGCCATGTGAATCCGCCACAGCGGACCCTGGCTCGGCACCCGGCGGCCAAAAGCGTAGGCCACGACCCCTCCTCAGAATGGGTGAGGATCCATCGCCGTAGGGCATAGGCAGGCGTGCTGAGGAGGGCTGCCCATGCGCGCCGGCAAGTGGGCACGCTGGCGCCACGGCAAGGGCGTCTCGAGCACGCTGCGGCGCGCGCCTGCATGACTGGTTCCTTGGCGTGGCGCGCTGCTAACCCCGCGCGGGCCCTGCGCGCAGGTCACGCTGGCGCTGGGCGGCAGGGCGTACTCGAGCTTTGCTGGCAGGCTCGCACGGCACGCCGCTGACCGCTCGCCGGCCCCGCGCGCAGGTCACGCTGGCGCTGGGCGGCGAGGGCTACCTGAACTTCATGGGCAACGAGTTTGGGCACCCGGAGTGGATCGACTTCCCGCGCGACGACACGTACGACCCGTCCACCGGCGAGTTTGTGCCCGGTGCGGCGCCGCCGGCGGGGCCACTGCGTGCGCGCGCGCCGCCATGCAGTGTATGCGCGCCGTGCAGCTTAGCACGCTGCTCGCGTGCCCTGCGCAGTCCATGCCCCAGGCATAATCGAGGTCACCCGGCGAAGCGCTGAGATCCGTGCACCGCGCTCACCGACTGACTTGCAGCTGCGCGTCAAGCGGTGGCTGAGGCTGGCACCGCTGCGCGGTTTTGGACTTCGGGCGGCCTCCTTTTTTATCCCCAGCTTATGAGCTTTCAAGCCTGTTTCAGCCAGCTAGGGCTGCTTGGGCATTGCGTCCGCGCCGCTGATGCATGGCACGGCGCGCAGGCAACAACGGCAGCATGGAGAAGTGCCGGCGGCGCTGGGACCTGGCGGACGCGCCGGCGCTCAAGTACAAGTTCATGGTGGCGTTCGACCGCGCGATGAACCACCTGGACAAGGCGTTCAGCTTCAGCTCAGCAAGCCACCAGTACATCTCGCGCAAGGCGCGGCCCGGGGGCGCCTGCCCTAAACGTGTTTTACTCTCAGTGCCTGGTAGTTTAGGGTAGGGTTAGGGTAGGGCAGGAATTATTGCGCATCAGCGCGTCTCAGGCCGCATTTGCTGCAGCAGACAGGCCAGGCGCTGGCGGCGCCCTGCGGAGTCTGGACGCGCTGCGGGCGCCGTGCGCGCGTGCGAGCCCGCCCACCGCCCATGCTGCGCCTGCACTGCCTGCATGCCCTCCCTCTCTGAGAACGTGGTGGGCGCCTGGACGCATGCGTGTGTGGCTCCGCTGCTGCCACACCGCTGCGTACCCTTCTGCCGCGGACGCAGCGCAGCCGCGCCGCTCCGCAACGTCGCACCACGCATCCGTGCGGCGCCGCGCGGCCGCGCGTCCTAGGCAGCCGGCCGGGCGGGGTGTAGGGCATAAACCCTAACCCTTCAAGGGCGGCCACGCAGGGACCCGGCCAATACTACGCTGACGACCACGACCGCGCTCGGCGGCGCGTACGGGCTGAATTTCACGTACCCCGCGCCTGGAACCTACATCGCATCCGTCAGCTTCGCCGGCAGCCCGACCAGCACGCCCGGCGGCGACGTGCCCGGCGCCTACCTGCTGCCGTGCGCGCCCCGCCGCCGCGCCGCGCCGCGCCCGCACGGCACGCTTGCGCGCGCACGCTGCCGCGCGCTACGGCGGCACCGCGCCCGCGCGCCTGCCTGGCCCCCGGCAGGCGTCCTGGCGCCGTGTTGCAAGAACGGCCCTGCGCTGGTGGCTGGCTGGACACATGATGGTGGTAGTGCCTGGCGTCTGAGCGCCGGGGGCCGCTGCTGCCACAGGCACGGGGGTTAATGGCGGCGGGAAGCACCAGCCAGTGTGGTTCTGCATGCGGAGAGCCCCTGGGCGCCCATGCTCAGGCCGTGTGCGCATGGACCGCAGGGCGAACGCGGCGATCAGCGTGACGATCGGCAACTCGCCGCCGGGGCCGCCGCCGGCGCCCGGCCCGCCCACGCCGCCGCCGTCGCCCGGCGCCGGGCCGGTCGACGTGCAGCTGACGGCCATGCCGGCGGCGCAGAAGCCGCCCAGCTGCACCACCGTGCACTCCGCGCAGACGTTCAAGGCGCAGGTGCGCGGCCCGTGCGAGGCGCTGTGCCCCGCTCCGCGGTTTGCGCACACGGAAAGCGCGGCTGCGGGCCAGCTGAGCCGCCGACCTGCGCAGCGGATGCCCCTGCACAGACACTTTGGTGAACACATGCAGCTCTGCAGCGGCCCGCAACTGTGTCCTATGGCTCGCAAGCAGCGACTTTGCAGCACTGCACACCACCGGACAGCCAGCCGGGCGCCCAGCGGCCCGGCCTGGCTGCCTACGCGTCGTGCGTGAGTGGCGCCACGGCGTCACGACATGCATGGGGCGCCGGCGCGCAGGTCGCGCCGCAAAACTGGCGCCACTCGGGGCCGCCGCCGGCGCCGCAGGGCACCTGCACATTTGTGCTGTTCGACGACAAGGCCGGCAGCGGCGTGAGCCTGGGCACAGTCGCGGTGTGGCCGCCCACGCAGTGGCCACAGCTGGACAAGGAGGCCGGCGTGTGCATGCTGCAGCTCACGCAGAGCATCCCGGCGGGCTCCTACAGCGTACGCGCGGCCCGGCCCGGCCCCCCTTCCCCTGGACCCTGCCAATGTCCAGGTTTACCCGAGGATTGTGAGGGTGCCTGCGCGCCTGGGACAGCCGCTCCTGCGCAAGGGGAACCCTGCCATAACCCTAAGTGATGGGGATGGCGGCCTGGCGCAGGTGCAAGTGGTGTACGAGTCCACCAACGGCTTCAGCAACGGCCGCGCGGTGCTGCACGGCTTCGAGGTCAGCCACCTGTGCGCGCTGCACATCCAGGAGAAGCTCGCCGACCTGGGGCAATTCCTGACCGGCTGAGCTGCACCAGGGCCGCCAGAGGGATTGGTTTAGGGTATTACGACCCGATCCGTCCAGGCCGCCTCATCACCTGCCGCCCACCAAGCTGGACGGGTTGCATGCGCGCATGCAGCGCAGGCACGCAAGCAACGCGTCCACAGCCCAGAAGAATAGTAGCTGGGCGCACTAATTTGCGGCGCCCAAGGGGCGCGTTGTGCACGCGAGCCCAGGTATGAGGGCTGCATTTGACTGCGGGCCTGCCGTGCAGCCTTGCAGGCTGCGCTTCAGGCCCGCGCATGCGTTTGGGTCGTTCATACTATACTAAGCGAGCTGTGAACCCTTCAGGATGCTAGTGTTTTTGTGCACGATAATGCGGCCGCAAGCAGGTGTCCGGAGCAGGCACCACTTTGCATGGTGTGGCCTGCACACCACGTGTTCGCCGCGCGGGGCTGCGTCTGCTTTTTGTGGGTTGCCGCACAGTTTGCTTTGGCTCCATGATGGACAGAGGGGGAGCGCACTTTTGACACGCTGCGCGGCAAGGCGGGGCGGGTCTGGCGCTGTGACGCCCTCCTCACACTCTCAAGGACTTATTGCAAGGTATAGGGCGCATCGTTGCGGTTGCAAACTGTTGTAACGTCTTTGACACACTTGCCGTGTGTGCATGCCTACAGTGGCACATCCAAACGGCGTGATGAGAGGCAAGCAAGCATAATGCGAAATCAAATAGCAGGCCCCGTCCCGCATGCTCTAGCTGTATACATGGTATGCCCAGCAGCAAATCCACAGACGGCTGCGGGTGTCATGGCTACGCCCCGCAGGACCAGGCAAACAGGGGCGCCAGCGAGCAGACGTAACAAACTGAAAAAAAAAAATCACGTCCCAGGTCGCTTGCGCGCGCCCCGATCCGCACACCTTATGGAGGCGTCAAATGCCACGCCCGACGTCCCCAGGCGCGACTGTAAACATCACCGATGTGGCAATTGCAAGCCCATGCTGACGCAGCATGGCATGGGCGGGTAGGCTGGCGGTAGCGTTCATTGCTTGGGGCCGCCATATATGTCAACAAAATGTCCGCCCGACTCGGAGCCTGCCTGGCCGCGGCAGCCTCGCACACCCGCAGAGCTGTGCAGGGCTGGTTATGGGGCCGGGGCGGCCGCGGTGGGGCCTCCCACGCAGCGCCAGGCCGATGCAAAAGCACTAGTGCTTGCAGCCGCATGCGTGCTCCGCGGCAGCATCAGCTGCTAACAGCCCCTGCACTGGGAACCGGTCAAGCCTTAAACGACATACTGGGCGGGAAGCAACTGTCCCACCCACCTCCTCGTGAGCCTCAAGCACTGTATAAAAGGTAGTGGCGGTAAGCAGCTGCGCATTGCTAACCCAAAAGGGCCCGCCCGCGACTCGTTCATTACTTGCTTGGTCCCGACCCGCAAACCCGGGCGCCCGCGCGCGCTCAGCCCTTGAGCCCTGTCAGGTGCTGCTCGATCTTGTCCTGCAGCTGGCAGAGCTTGTTGACGTAGAAAGGGAAGAGCTTGCCCCAGCTGTTGCTGTAGCCGTTGCTGGAGGTGTACACCACTTGCACCTGCCCCGCGCGTGCCCTGATTAGGATAAAGGGTAGGGTAGGATCCACCTTACCTTACCCTTGAAGCCGCTCAGGCTGTGCAGGCACGCGGCCGTGCCGCCCCAAGGGTTGAATGATAGGGTGGGGACAGGGTGGGGCTGGGCGGGCGCACGTTGTACTCGCCGGCCGGGATGTCGAGGTTGACCTGCACCTGGCACAGGCTGTACATCTGCAGCTGCTGGTTCGGCTGCGTGGGCGGCCACACGTTGACGGTGCCCAGGTTGTAGCCGACGCCCGTCTTGGGGTTGTACAGCTGCGCGCGCGCGCGCCGCGACGTCGGCGCCGCGCCGCGGCCCGCGGCGCCCAGCCGGTGCGTGCCGTGCAGCACAGCGGGCCAGCATGCAGACTTGCGGGCTGCTGGTCACAGGCGCAACACCAGCGGAGCGGGTGCGCAACTGGTCAACCGAAAGCGGGCGGAGGAATACGGAGGATCAGGGTGTTGGTGCACCCTCCGCTTGAACCAAACCGCAGGGACTGCTTCTGCAGGGGCATGGGCAGGCAGCGGGCGGGCGTCGGCGGCTGGGCCCGCGCCTGGAACGCGCAGGTGCCGAGCGGGAAGGACGCGTTGGCTTGCAGGCCGTACGTCGGCATGAGCTGCGCGACAGCCCGCGCCTCGTCAGCCAGGCGGGCCTCGGCACCCTACCCTACCCTACCCTACCCTAACCATGTACCTTTTGACGGCTGACTCGGCGGCTGCTTTGCCATGGCTGCATGCTTCATGAGACACAGCTAGCAGGCCAAGGAAAGGCTGACACGCTTTTCACATCGACTGAGTGCAGCATGCTGAGAGACAGACAGGCTGTGAGGACACACGCACAGGTCCCAGCACTGGCCAAAGAGGTCGAGCACCGCATGCACAGCATATAGTCGAGGCAAGTGATGCAATCAGGAGGGCAAAACGAGGCACAGCGCGAGAGAGGAAGGGTGACCAAGCCATGGGTACATGAAGGAGGGCGAAATAAGGCACAGCGCGCGTGAGAGGAGGGGCGGGCGAGCGGCCGGCGCCTTGGGGCCGCGCCTGGCCGCGGAAGGTCTGCGCGTGCTGGTTGGAGCCGCAATCGGGCGGCGACTGCGAGGCGGGGTCCGCGTACACCGCCACGTTGACGCCCTGCGCCCGCAGCACCCCCTCGCATTCGACAGGCTCCATGTCACAGGGGGGTGCACGACTGACACCCCGTGCAGCCCTAGCCTTGGCACTCTGCGCCCGGCCGCATGCGGGGCACAGAGTCCGCAAGCCTGCAGGCTCTCCGACCAGCGCGGGCCTGCAGCAGTGAGGGAGCCTGGCGTGATACAGAGTTGCAATACCCGCGAGTCCTGTTGGTGGTTAGTCAGTACGCTGAGCATACTCTCGGTCAAAGGCTTTCTGCCTCAGAGCGCAGCGGCAGACTGCAGGGGCAAAGCTGCAGGCACTTCTAGGTTACAACCTTGAGAGTCCTGCTTCAGGAACAGGTGTCAAGTCTTTCCAAGGACACAGGCGCCCTGGTGCGAGCAGGGTAGGGTACGAGGCATTGCCGCCGCGCCTGGCCGGGGCTGAAGCTGGGCGTGGGCGTGGGCGACCCGCTCGGCGTCGCGGTGGGCGTCCCGCTCGGCGTCGCGGTCGGCGTCGCGGTCGGCGTTCCAGTCGGCGTCGCGGTCGGCGTTCCGGTCGGCGTTCCGCTCGGCGAAGACGATGGCGTCGGCGACGGCGTGGCGCCGGTCACGGTTACACTTTGCAAGGTGGTGACCCTGCGCGCGCGCAGACACGTCGCCCGTCACTGCGGCGGCAAGGAAAGCAAACGCGGACGGCCATGGCTCGGACGGCCATGGCCATGGGGCCAGCTGCTGTGGTGGCCTGCGAGCGGAAGGGCGAGACGGCATAAGCAGGCTCAGGAGCAGGCTAGACGCGGTGACCGGAAGTCCGCCCTGGGGCTGAGCTCAGACAGGCTGACATCAGCGCAAAGGCAAGCTCGGCGAGCTTGATGGGGCCTAATGATGCAGGCCCAGCCGGTCGGCTCACTGTCAGCCGGCCGAGGCCTCGCCAGGGCCCCCGCCATGGCGGCAGGGCGCGGGGGGCCGGGCGCGCGCGCGGGCCCGCACGGCAGCAGGTAGTCGCCGCTGATGCCGCCCGCGCCGGGGCTGCCGGCGGCGAGCGTGGTCGGGCTGCCCTGGAACGTGGCGTTGATGGTGTACGTGCCAGGCGTGGTGTACGTGTAGGTGTCGGTGTAGGCGCCGCTCGCGTCCGTGGTGGCCGCGTCGATCGTGCCATCCCTGCGCGCCGCGCGCGCGGGCTGAGCGCGGCCGACCCTGCTGCTGCGGGCTGGCTGCAGCTCTGTGAACGCAGCGTTGACGCAGTCCGAGCTCCTGGTGAGGAGCGCACCCCGCTTGCTCTTTGTGAGAGCGCCACACGAATGTATCCTCGATGCAGCCATGTGCTGCTGCACCAAAATGCAGGCCGCAATGCCGCGGGGTCGTTAGCAGCCTGTCAACATGGGGGATTAACATGCAACGCCGCACATGTTGCCGGCCAGCTGGAGGGGGTCAGGCGGGGCGGGCGCAGCGCTGTCCGCGAGCCGCGCCGGCGGGCAGGCTCGCGGGCGGCGGGCTCACAGGTGACCACAGAGCGCGCTGCGGGGCCGGCGTGCAGGGCCGCACCCGAATGCGATCAGGACCGTACCGCCCGCCCCGACAGTGGTCAGCGCCGCGGAGAGCGTCCCCGACACCTGCTCGGGCAGAGGGCGAGGTCAGTGGAGCGGCGTGCCATGCACCTGCTGCGAGCATGCACGCCCATGCGCCGGCACCATCCGGCCAGGCCGCTTGTCCGGGCACGCCACCACGAGCTTCATACGGATGGGCAGGTGGGCACGTGGCATGCACGGCAGGCGCGACGGCGGTCGCGCGCGCGCTGCGGCCGCCGCCAGTGCCCGACCCCGTGTTGCAGGAGGCAGCCCTGGAACTGACCAAAGGACCGCCGGCGGCATTGCGCAGTCGCTCACAGGTGACCTCAGAGACAGTCTTGCGGGAAGGCGGCGGCGGCGGGCGGGGCGCGCCGTCACGGTGGCCGAGCCGTTGGGGTTCTGCGCGGTGTTGAGCGTGAGCGTGGACTGGTCCAGCACGTACGTCTGCGTGCTGGTCGACGCGATGCCGTACTGCGTCGTGTCCGAGTTGCTCACGTTGGCGACGATGGTGTAGTTGCCCGGCAGCGTGAACGTGAACGGCTGCGTGGCCACGCCGCTCGCGTTGGTGACCTCTGTGCCGATCACCGCGCCCGTGACTGCGCGCGCGCGCGCACCCGTGCGTCAGGGCCGCCGCCGCCGAGGTTGCCCCAAGCCTCCGTGCACGCCTGTGGGTTTCGTTTCGTGGTACCCTTTTCCTGTGGTACCTGCCCCCGCTCGCGCCAGCAGCCACCTCATGCGAGCCTGTGTTCAGGCGCGAGGACGTTTGAGCGATCATGCATTGCATGTGCTCCAGCCTTCCCTTGAGACAGAGCGCCGGCGCCCGCCCAGCCTCCAGCGGCCTCGGGGCTCCAGCTCCAGCGCCCGCTTGCCGCACAGCGGCATGGAACATGGGCGCGCGGGGTCTCTGCGCCTGATCTGGCGCGGGCGGGGCGCGCACTGTCGGTGAAGACGACGGTGACGCCGGCCGCGGGCGCGCCGGTGGCGGCGTTGGTGAGCGTCGCGTACGCGTTCAGCGCGTCGCCGACCAGGTAGTAGTTGGGCGTCGTGGTGCCCGTGCGCGCGGTCGGCGACAGCACGACCTGGTTGGGGTTGAAGACGGTGGGCACGACGGTGGACACGGTGGTCGCCGCGAAGTTGCCCGTGCTGCCCAGGACCGGGTAGACGTTGCCGCTGTTGTTGAAGCTGCTCGTGCCCGCGTACGCCACGGTGGCCGCGTAGCTGCCTGCGGTGGAGTACCTGCGCGCGCCGCACGCGCGATAGGGTCAGGGATAGGGTTAAGGCAGAGGCGTGGCTCTGTAGGTGTGATTGGGTGCGGGCGCGCGCGAGCCGCGCGGGTGGGCGGCGCGCCCCGGCTTGGGCGCGCGCGCGGCCGCCCCGCATGCACATCGAGCGGCTGCAGCAGAGAGGCGGTCCTCATGTGTTGCGAGCTCATCGTCCCAAACGCATGTGGCAGTTGATGGCCGCCTGTCGCACTCCATCACGGTGGGTCCACACTGTAGAAGCGTTGACTAACACCACGGTCAGTACAGCTGCACACCCTACCCCTACCCTATACCCTATCAAGCAATGCAGCGTGGCGGGCGCGGAGAGCAGACGCCGCGCGCACTGGTGCGTGACGGTGGCGATGCCGGTGGAGCTGGTGGTGGCGGTTGCCGTCGTGCCGTCGCCAAAGTTGAACGTAAGCGTGGCGCCGCTGATCGTCTGCGTCGAGTCCAGCTCCAGCAACGCATTAAACGTGAATGTGTGCTGCGTATTGGCCGCCGTCGGCGTATTGTTCGTAAACATCACGCTCGCCTCGCCCACGTTCAGCCTGCGCCGCAGCGCGCGCGCGCCCGCGTCGGCGCGGCGCCCCTCAAAGCCCGGCGCGCAGGGGGGACCGCGCGCGCGGGAGCGGCCGACTGGCAGGTCCGTCCGCAGCGCGCCGGCTGTCCTAGGCTGTCAGAGGAAGGCATGCAGGGGCCTGGTGACGTGTTGGCGTCCCCATGGTCAGCCAAAGTGAGCACGGGCGGCGCCGGCGGTGCGTGCGGCTTGGCGCGTTGGGCCGGGGCGCGCGGCGCAGCCGGCACGCGCCGCGCACCCTGGACAAATAAGGTTAGGCTTAGGGCGCACCCCGCATATACGATCTGCGAGTTGTATGCGGGCGTGGTGCTGGTGTTGCCCGGGAACGTGGCCGACACGTTGTAGAAGCCCGGCAGCGTGAAGTTGGCGTTGGCCACCGCGTAGCCGGTCGCGTTGGTGGCCACCACCGCGCCGCCTGCGCCGCTCGCCAGCGCCCGTGACCTGCGGGTGACCTGCGTGCCTGCGGGTCGCAGCATGGCGCGGCGGGGCCGCGAGCGCGCGGCCGAGCTCCCGCAGCCTGTGAGGCAAACGGACGCCCCCTGCTCCATAGTCGCGCCCGGGGCAACCGCGCGACGCGGGCGCTGCGCAGCACAGCTTGGGACCCGCACGCGGCCAGCGCTAGTTGGGCAGCGCATGCATCGGGCGCCCGCGTCGATCACAGGTGTAGCTGGCGGGGCCTGCCGCGCACTGCGATCCCCGCGCTCTCCGGGCAGGCGCCCGCCCACGCTGCCAGGCGCGGGCAGAGCATGCACTATTAGGCAGCGCTCTTACAAGTGGCGGCCTGCCCCGCCGCAATGGCCTGCGCAGCGCGGGCGCGGGCGCACCCGTGGCGCCGACCGTGCCGAACGTGATGTTCTGGCCCGGGATCCCGAGGCCGGTGATCGGGTTGAACAGCGCCGCGGTCGCCGTGACCAGCGACACGTTGGCGATGCCCTGCGGCTGCGAGACCGTGA
>JAABUV010006010.1_pt1 | contig 13471 bp, 20 predicted proteins | sample 5559971 | NCBI WGS metagenome assembly JAABUV01 (sample SAMN10711881, study PRJNA513362) | rock metagenome | isolation source: Antarctica rocks | place: Antarctica: Victoria Land, Knobhead nord | collected 2015-12-19
GAGCGCGTTGCGGCCCGCCACAGCGGCCGCCAGGACAACCTGGCCCCGCAGCCCCAGCGCGAACAAGGCCGGGGGCCGCCCTGGAGGCCCCCGCCCGGCCGCCGCGACTGCGCCCTCCTCCGCGCTGACCGGTAGGTGGCGCGCCGCGCGGCGCGCTGTCGCCGGCAGCCGCGGCCTGTCTGCGGCCGACACAGGAGCCAGCGCCCCGAGCCCCAGCCCCAGGAGTGCGGTGATCACGCAGATCGCCAGACGTATTGCCATGGTGTCAGGCTTTGTAGACGAGCTGGGCGCAGCGGCGCAGCCCAGGCTGCGCGTGCCTTGCCTCAGTCACCCTGCTGGAGTTGGAAACGCCGGCTTCCAGTACGACAAGCCCTGACTGTGCCCTCATAATCGATCGGTGGCTATCGGGAGCACTGGCGCAGAGCGCAGAGGCGCAGAGCAGGAGCAGTGCTGCCTCGCCTGCGCTTCCCCTGCGACAGCGCGCCCCAAAGCTGCAGCGCCGCTTCGGGCCGCTTGCCAGCGCTGGCGGGCACATGCATAGCGACCTCCCTTTCTCGCGCCGCCGCCACAGAATCACACACCCCCTACAAATGCAGCCTGGACCATGCATAGCAGCTCGGCGCGCCAGAGCGCGCTCCCCTCTCCCCGCGAACAGCGCGCATCCATGGGGCGCCATGCGGAAGCGGCGCCCAGGCAGCGAGCTCAGGCGCCGGCCCACGCGCCAGGCGCTGGCCCTCCCCCGCTCGCCCCAGCACGATGCCACAGAGCCAAGCACAGCGTCCTAGTCATAAAGCTCAGACAGTGCGAAACAGCACAAAGGCATTGCTTGGGGTCGTTCGCTCAGCGGCGGCGCATCTTGCGGCGCTGCAGGCGCCACGCAGGTGCGCGGCTGCGGCACCCACCGACCTCGACAAACCCTAAGCACTGCGCAGACCTGAGAGCCACACTGCCCCTCGCGCCCTACCCCTCCTGAGAAGTGCAAGCCGGTGCGCAACCGATCCCTGCAGGGTCGCTGCACACCAGGGGTGCACTCCCAGAGCTGCTGCGCGCGAACCACCTTCCAGCGCCGCACACATGCAGCCCCCGCGCCTCACACAGTGCCCAAGTGGGCATACTCTACAGTGTAACGCCCGCAAGGGGACGGGCCCGCACGCGAGATCAAGGGCGCGCAAAGGGCGCTAAAAACATTCTCAGTGCAACCAAATTCAGTGGTGCTAGGGGGGCTGGGCTGGACGGGTGCCGGGGCTAAAAGAGGCACGCCGCCAGGTGCGCAGGCCGCGCGCGCGGCAGCCCGCGCTCAGCCGCCAAACTTGCCTTGGCTGTAGAACGTGCATGACAGGTATGCGCACCAGGCCACCTGCAGACAGCACTGACAAAGTCAGTGCCTTCAACTCAGCCTGTTTACTAAAGCTGCTACTACGCACGTGTGTAGCAGCACTTGCCCGAACAAGTGCGTTCCATTGACTTAATGCCCAAACAAGACATGAAAACCTTTATTCGACTTGCAGGGCGCAGCGTGCCAGGCTAGTCTCAACAGGTTTGGCGCACCCCAATGATGTTGGCGTACAGTATCCGCATGTCGCCGCTCAGATACCGGAATGCAATCCAGTTTGCAAGCGGCCACAGCGCCCAGTTCGCCCGCAGCGTCGGCCAAAGCTTCTCCTGCGCCGTGTTGCCACAGGCAATTAGCACTGCTGGGCAGGTGCTGCGCTCTAACAGAGAATTGCTTACACATCAGGTGAAAGCAGCCCAGTGACATACCCAACGGCCCGGACTCGCCTAATCCAGTGCCCGCCAGATTGCAGGCCCACATGAATCAAGGGCATGATGCGTGCGCGCTTGACCACGTCGGGAGCTCTGTGCCCACAGGAAGTGCTCCTATCCCTGCCCCCTCTGCAAACAACCGCAACCACACAAACACCTGATTGCACCTTGGGCCCGCATAACCGCAGGGCAGGCCAGTCTGTGGCACGGCACCTGTAATACGAAAGCCGTGTTGTGCGGTGTGCCCTTGGCACACTCGATGAACGCGAACAGCGCGACGTTGGCCAGCGGCGCGAACAGCAGCTGGTCCGCGGCCAGCTTGCTCAGCACCGCGGCTGTGCTCTTGGGAGCGGCCGGCAGCACGGTGCTGTCCAGGAACTTGTGCCACACATGCCCTGTGCAAAGTGGCTGGCAAGTTAGTTGGGGACACTCCTGGCGAACACGCTGAGGTGGACAGTTGGAGTTTGCACAATACCTGCACCAGCAGTACTTAACAAGCAGCTAACGACGTGATCCCTTAGGGCGAAAGGACTGTGAGTCACCTGATGGACCACCAATGAGGAGGCCATACGAAGCCCATCCGCATGTTGCGCGCCACATCAAACGGTTCGCCAATCGCAGCGGGGCCAGCGCCCCCTGCGCGCGGGCGGCGCGACGCAACAAACGTGCACGTCGGTTGCCAGAGGTCGTGCACACGCCGAGAACCTCTTTGCCAGCTCCAGGCAAGCGGCTCGCCCAGGCTGCCGGCTCGAGCTTGCTCTGGTCACAGGGCCAGCACAAAGTCAGGTATAGATTAGGATTCAGGGGCTGCAGGCGCGCCGGAGCCCGCTCGGCATGCCGGGCGCCGGGCAAGGGGCCGCACGGGCGGGGCCGCGCGCCTGGTGCGCCGCCAGGAAGGCGGGCAGGTCCTCCTGGCCGGGCTCCTGCAGCACGGTCAGGTTGCAGCGGTCGATGACCTCCAGGCCCAGCGCGCGCGCCTCGCGCACCAGGAACCTGCGCGCGCGCCCGGCGATTCTCCCGGTTTCCAAAAATTCCCGGTCTTTTTACGCGGGGCAGGGCCGCACGCGGTAGTGGACATGCAACGAGCCGGATGTGCGGCGCGGCCGCGGTGCGTCCACACCAGACTGAGCAGGCGCTCACAGGGAGCACATGCGCGCGCATCCCTGCCGCCAGGGCTCCTCCTCCGCACCCGCGCCCAGCGCATGCGCATCCCCCCGCGACTCTGCATGTGCTCACACCCCTGCCACGAGGCCGCCGACGCTCCACAGAGAGAGCTGCTGGCAAGAGCCTGTGAGGCGGCGAGCGGCGGCGCACCGGAACTGCGGGTTGAGCTCGGGCGCGCCGCCCGTCAGGTCCACCGTGCGCACGGCGCCGCGGTCCCTGCGCCCGCCCGGCGGCGGTCGCCAGAGACCCTGACCCTGTCACCGGCCGTGCGGCGCCCTGGGCGAGCGCAGGGCCCCTACGGATATGCACCAGGCAGCACAGGCAGCAAGGGCGGCAAGGGCGGGCCGCGGGGGCGCCCCGCAAGCGCGGGCGGGCGCCGGCGCGCGCCTGGCCAGCAGCGCGATGCAGCGCGCGGCCGTCGCGGCGTCCATGGCCTCGATGCGCCGCGGCGAGCTCTCCACGTGGCAGTGCGAGCAGGCCTGGTTGCAGTACAGCCCGATGTTGAGCTGCAGCGTGGTCGCCTCGCGCCGCCGCAGCGGCGTCACGCCGCGCTCCTGCGCAACGGGCGGGCGGGTGCTTGACAGGTGTGTCCGAAATCTGCGCGAGCACGCTTCCGGCAAGTTGCCGCACGGCCTCCTTTGCCAGGCGCGCAGCTACTTTGCTTGCAGCCAGCCTGCTGTGTGAAGGAGAGGCTCAGGCAGGCTAGGACCGTGAGGAGGAGACAGATCGCAGACAGCGACTTCCAAGCGGTCTCCGTCGTGCGGCTTGCACTGATGCGGGCAAGAGCTCGGGGTGCAAACAGGCGCGGCAGCGGCGCGCCCGCGCGACGGCCAGGAACGGCGGCACGCCCAGCGCGTCCAGCGAGCGCTGGCGCGCGCGCCGCTCCTCGCGCGTGAGCGCCGCCTGGCCCTTGGCTGCCAGGCGCGCGGCCAGCGCGGCGCCCTCCGCATCGCCCGCCATCTCCTCCAGCGTCTGCGGGATGAGCGACGTGCGCGGCTCGGCCGCCGCGCGCGCCAGCGCTGGCCGCCTGCGCGAGCAAGCGCTCCGCGCTTTGCTCGCCGCAGCTTTTGCAGGCAAGTGACTGCTGCCTGAGTCGCTTGCTTGTACGCCAGCGCAGTTGGCCTACGCTTGCCGAGCACGCAGAGTCTGCTTGTTGTAAACGTTGTCAACGTGCATATAAACGTTGTCAACGTGCAAGGGCAGGACCCTCCTCGACTTATAATGCAAAGTCGCGCCTGCGCGGCGACAGTCTGTGCACGCAGAGGTGCGTGTGGTGGGGCTCCGGTTGACGCGCGGGCAGGTGTTTGGCAAGACAGTCGAACGCTGCGAGTGCCATGATGTATGGTGTAATAGGCTGGCAAAGAGCACTGTGGTGCTGTTTGGTGCAGCGCCGTGCCAGTGGCAGCTGCAGCGAACAGGTGCGCTTGCACAAGTGCTCCTTGAGTGTGTTTGCGAGCTGGTACACAGCACGCAGGTAGCGCATATCTGACCTATAGGTCTCTCTAGGCAGCGGCGCCAGGCACAGGTGTTACACACGTCCGATGCAGAAATGCATGTAGGCGCCCCAATTTCGTGCTGTCATTCCAAGAAGCATGCACATTCACAACAATGGTTGTTCACATCACCGAGCCATGCCGCCGACTCAGAAGGGCAGGCCCCAACTGATTGAGGAGTGTGCATGCAGCGACTGCATTGCAGCCATCCAAGCCGGCTCGCTGCTGCTCGCCCGACAACCCGGACAGTACAGGCCGTCACCACCACCGTCCTCGGCACAGGCCGTAGCTGCACACTCCCTGTGAGAGCATGCGAAGCTTGTGGCGCACAGCGGGCACACTGTCAAGTCCCCGACCCTTAAATCCATCGCCGCTCAGCGCTCACAGCACACGATGATCGGGTCCCAATCCCCACGAGACGTGTGTGCAGCACGAGCGGCCCTTCCGCACGTGCGCGCTTGCGCCCCGCGCCCGCTTACCAGCGCGCCTTGAGGCCCAGGCGGTGGATGCGGAACGCGAGCAGCTGCTCGCCCTCGGGCACCGGGAACTGGCGCGGGAACTCAGCCGAGGCGGCCGCCCGGATGCTGGTGCCGAAGCCCTGCGGCAGGCCGGGGCGCTCCAGTCAAGTGCGCTCACGGCTTTAAAGCTGCAATGCACATATTCTGTCACGCTCTGTAGCCGCAGTCTGCACTGCACAACACCTCACAGTGACTTGCTTGATGAGTTGACTATAAAGTGTTTTCATAAGAGTGGGACTCAAGGTTGTCTGCGTCATGACAGAGTGCACTGCAACGTGGTCCGTCCCAAGATAGACCGGCAACACTGGGCGCCGGACGCATCAGCTGGACGCGCTGCTCGTCAAAGTCGAGCCCCGAGGGTGTCAGGTGCACGCTGCGCCCAGCGCAGTGCTCCATCCTGCGCCACGGCACAGGCCGGCACTTCAGCACTCACGCGCCACTTTTCTGCCTTCACTCCCTTCTTCAATGAAAGGCGCAGTGCCAAGCGCCCTTCCAACAGACGTGTGCAACCGAGACTAGCCTCAGGGCTAGCGTGGCCGCTCATGTGGTCCCACGGTTGAGAACATGCCACTTCACATTACTCATCATGACAAAGTCCATCTGCAGATCGGCCACATCCTTCCAGCACACGCTGCATCCCATCATGCAACACCGAATGCACACGCGCGCGCAGCCGCGCGGCGGCGCCGCGCGGGCGCACCGCAGCAGCAGGCGTGCGGGCGGCTCGTAGAAGCGCCCGACCTCCTCCAGCGGGCACTCGTAGCGCAGGCGCAGCGACACGGGCGTGTCGCCCAGGCGCCAGCGCTTCTGCACCTTCACCATCGGCCGCGGCAGCAGCTGCGCGCGCGCAGGCGGTCAGGGCGCCCGCGGTGCGTGCGGCAGCGCTCCCGCGCAGCGCGGCTAAAGAGCATTGTTAGCAACGACACGCACTACTCCGCACACATGCTCCATCTACTCTACATATACGCTTTTAAAAGAAAAGCCTCTTTGCACAGCCGAGAGCAATATAGGAGCGAGGGGGCGGGCGGCGCACCTTTATGCTGAACCAGTCCTTGACCTTGAGCCGCGCCTGCGCGCGCGGTGCGGGCCGCCAGTAGTTAGGTGCTCAAGCGCCCGCCTGGCCGGCTGGCGTCCGCCAACACGGGAGAGGCGTGCAGCTCGCGTCCGGCAACCGAGGCAGGCTGGCGCATGCAGGATGGCACAGGGTTAGGGTAGGGCTAGGGTGCGCGCGCGCGCACCACCAGGCTGAGCTCGGCGGTGTCGAACTCGGCGTTGAGGCCGACGCCCAGGTCGAACATCGGGCGCTCGGGCGCCGCCAGTGACGCGCCCAGCTTGCTCTGCACCTGCCGCAGCGCCGCGCCCACGTCCTGCTCGCCGTCCATGCTGCCGTCCAGCTGCGCGCCTGCGCGCGCGCCGGCTGGGGCTCTCAGCGCGCCCTACCTGCACCTGTGCGCACGGCCGCGCCGGCTGCCCCACGCGCCGCGCCTCGGCTGCCCCAACACTGTGGCCCCACGCACATCATGGCGTCGTCCAGCATGCTTGGGTTGTGCATTGGCCCATGCTAGGCAGAGCGGCCCGATGCAGGACGCCGGGAACTGCTACAGCGGGCTCGGTCGTCCAAATGAGGTGGAATGCGGGGCAGCGCACGCTCTGCTCTCAGCGCCGCCGGCGGCGGCGGCGGCGCGCTGAAGCCGGGCGCCCCGGGCCGGCTGGGCGGCGCGTCGCCGACCGGCAGGTCCAGCGCAGGCTGCCGCCGCCGCGGCGGGTCGCCAAAGTGGATGTGCCGCATCACCTTGACGCGCGCGCCTGGCGCGCGCGTGTCCGACGATGCAGCGTCCCCCGCAGCAGGCAAGTTTGCATGCGCTGTGCGCGACGATGCCTTCTGATTCCCTAGCCACTGCCTGTCATGCGGCTGGGCGGGAGGCTGTCGCCAGGTTTGCCTCCCAAAACAGGCACGCACATGAAGCTGAGTTGCCTGAAGCCTGTATCACAGCCACTCAGGTGCTGGGCTTGTGATCAGTGAGTAACAGGACACTCGGTGCACACCCGTCTGATTGCCGGGCAGGAAGCCGGCTATGGGGTTGCCGCCGACGTCGTACCCGCGCACGCCGCCCCCGCGCGCGCGCCGCCGCGGCCGGCTGCCGTGCTCGCCCCTGCACCGGGCGGGGCGCTCAGGCGCCGGGCTTGCCCAATGGGGTCAGTGCAGCGCATGCCAGCCTGTGTGTCATCACATCCAGCAAGGAGGGGTGCAAGCTGATCTCTCATAGCAGTGCAACCTGCTCGCTCACAGCAGCGGCCATGGGCTGCAGCAAGGGACCCCGTATACGCTGCAAAGCAACAGCGAGAAGCTGACTTGAGGAAAGGCCAGTGGACACCAGCCTAGGGCCGCGCACCATTGGGCGGCGTCCGAGGATGTGCGCAGTAGGTTGCTGCCGGGCGCCGGGAACCTGCACACCGGATGTGACCCTTTCAAGGCCCACCGCTGCTTGGCAGGCACGGCTGCACTATGCATGCAAACGCCCTCACGGCACCGGACACTGTCACAAGCGTCTCACACGACCACAGCACTATCAAGCAGCCTGCATTGGCAGATATGCACACACTTGGGGCTCTCTGCCCCTCACAGCTGCCCAGACTGGAGCTGCGGTGGGAAATCAGAAACAGAGGTGTCCCGCACGTGGGCCGCATCAGGTCCACGCGCGCCGTGCCGCGCGTCTTCGAGAACGCCGCCCAGCCCAGCCAGTACACCTGATTGCGCACGCATGCGGCCGGCTCGGAACCTGGCGGCAGTGACATGCGCAGGAGCATGCATCGCAGAGGAGCCCGCTCACGAGTGGCATCTGCTCCTCGCCGTCCTGCGCATATGCGCCGCTGGGGGTGGCCTGCGCTGACGGGCCACGGGCGCCGTAAGCCCCGCGCGGGCCGGCGGACTGCATTGTGTCCCACTTGCTCGCGTAACCAGGGCCTGCCTCCTGCCGTGGGTGCACGGTTCGCCCTGGGAGCTCCCGGGTACACGAGTCCCTGCAAATCAAAGTAGGCCCCCAAGGAGTAGGGGCTACGGATCCTAACCCTGCATGTAACCGTGCAAGCCGTGAGCTGCGGGAATCAGTGCGCCCTGTGTAGCGTGCGCACTCAGAGAGGGCCATCACTACTGATGGCCGAGAATGCGCTTCCGTGACGCAGCTGGCACACGGGCCCGCTGCCGCGCTCGCCTACCTGCCCCCGGCCGCGCCTGGCCAGCCCAGGGCTCTGGCAGGCGCCGTTGTAACGGTCGACGCGCCGCTCACTCCGGACAAGGTGCTTGCCGCGCTCACGCTCCTCAAGGATGGCCGGTCAATGGGTGCGAGCGGGCTGCCCGCGGAGCTGCTCCGCTACGCTCTCAGGCAGGAGGAGTCGCGGGGCACGCCTGCTGCTGCCCGCGCTCACGGCTGTGCTGAACTGCTTGTTCCGCGCCGGCACCGTGCCAGCTGCCTCGTGGTACCACACAGGCGCAGCGATGCGGGCGAGCCTGGCAACTACCGGCCGACTGCGATGGGGGAGCTTACAATGCGGCTCTATGCGGCGCTCCTGAACGAGCGGCCAAGTAGCGTACATGGAGGCGGCGGGCCTGTGCGCCCCGTCGCAGGCGGGCTTCCGGTCGGCCACGTCCACGCTGCACCCAGAGTTCACTCTGCAGCACCTGCTCGAATGCGCGCCGCCTGCGGCGGCCGCTCGCCTGCTGCTCCCCTGGACTCCCCTGGACTCACAGGGTGCCTACAAGCGCGTGCCACGGCTGCTGATATGGCAGGCGCTGGCGCGCCTGGGCGTGCACGGCGCTACGCTGCGAATATCCGACCGCTGTACGCCCACGCGGAGAACGCAACCAGCGTGGGCGGGCGCCGCAGCGCTGGCGTGCCATTGACGCGCGGCGTCAAACAAGGCTGCCCGCTCAGCCCAAGCCTTGTCGGCCTCCTGCTGGACGGCCTCCACTGCACCTGCGGGCGCGGGCGCCCGACACGGGCCCCTCCCTCGCCTGCGGCCGGCGGGCACCGACCCTGGTATACGCAGACAACCTGCGCCTGCTGGCTGAAACGGCCGCAGATCTCCAGCGCCTTCCGGACGTCGCGCACACGTACCTTACAGCCGTCGGCACAGCAGTCAGCAGCGCCAAAGTGCGCGTTATGGTGTATTGCGACGGGGCCTGCGCGGGGCGCGCCCGGGCCCGTCTGGACGTGCGGCGGGGCGCGCCTGGGGTGCATTGCAGAGTACAGGTACCTGGGCGTGGTCGTTTCTGCTGCGCAGGGCCTCGCCACTGGGCTCCCGACCGCGCCTGCATGACACTCAGGCTGCAGTGGCAGTTTGCTGAGTTGTGGAACAGCCTATCGTTGGAGCTTATGCGGCAGCTTCATTCATGCACGCCATTCTGCCAGCGGGGTCGCATGCCTGCGAGGTGTGGGATTCTGCCATCTGCCAGGCCGCTCGAAACAGGACCGTGCGCGCTGGTCCCTGCACCAGCGCCTGACTGATTTGGGGTACCCCTCGCTCGTCGACCACCGCCGCCTGGCCTTGCTTTCCGATGATGATGTTATGCGCCTGCACACCGCGGGCAAGCAGGAATGCTGGCAGCTTTGCGATTTTTGCCCGCGCACCGGCCCCTCGCAGGGCGCCAGCCTCTGCAAATACTTGCGGTGGTCAGCCAGCCAGATGCCGTTAGGGGGCAACGCCTCTTTCCGCCTCCGCCTGAGCCTGGGGCGGGTGCGCAAAGTTATGCGCTTCCGGCTGGGGTGCTCCACGCTCCACTCCGTTGAAAATTGCGTTGCTTCCTAATGGCATCTGGCTGGCTGAGCCACCGCAAATACTTGCACAAGCTGGCACCCTGCGAGGGGCAGGTGCGTGGGCAAACATCACAGAGCTGCCAGCATTCCTGCTCGCGAGCGGTGTGCAGGCGCATAACATCATCATTGGAAAGCAAGGCCAGGCGGCGGTGGTCGACGAGCGAGGGGTACCCCAAATCAGTCAGGCGCTGGTGCAGGGACCAGGCCCAGTTCTTAATATTGTTAGCAAGGGCGTCACCCCAAACAGCTCGATCCGAAAGCGCAACGTCCCGCCACAAACACCCCTCGCGGCCTGTGCACGCTGGAGATCACATGCACACGGATAAACGCCCTTGCGCAAGGTTGCAACATAAGCAAATAAGTTGTCGATTAATAATTTATATATTTTGGCTTGGAAGGTGACGATATAGGCGTCTGACGTATCCCTATCGCTCACCACGTAGTCAGACTTCCCATCTGTGATAGACAGGATGGGCGCGCCACGCGCCGCTTGGCAGCACGCACTGCATGTGCTGCGTCGCTTGCAGGCAGATGGTTACGCGGCGAGGCTCCCGGCGCTGCTCTGGCAGGCTCGAGGCTGCTTGACGGTGCGAGACTGGACCAATGCACGGGCACAGTCATCACGCATGCACTTGCGCAAAGCGCTGCTAAACCTGGCATCCACTCACAGGCGGCGGCACTAAACCAACGCCGCCAACCGCGCTTGACGGTGCCATACTCATGGGCGCTAGCAGCCGGCTTCGCTGCTGCCGCCGCACATGCTGCCTGTGGCAACGAGCAGCTCGAGCCAGGCGTGGCGCGCAGTGCTGTCTGGTGACCTGTTGGTGAGGCCGTGCGTGACAGAGACAGCGTGTAAGCGACCACTAAACTTAAGCATAGCCAGTATGTCGCGAGAGCGCTTGCTGTAGGGGTCAAGGTCGGCTTCTGCTCCTTGCAGGGACTCACGAGGCGCGGCTCTCAGGCTGTGTGCCCCGCGCCGCGCAGCCGCGCTGCAGCGCCTGGCGCGCGACCTGGGCAGCGGCGTGCCGTCCGAGCGCGAGGGCGCGGTCGCGCTGCTGTCCTCGCTGACCGTATTCCTGGAGCACCACCCGGCGCTGCTGGCGGCGGGCGTGCTGCCGGCGCTTGTGCGCGCCGTCGTCGACGCGGACACCATCCCGCAGGTGCCCCGCAGCGGAGTCGCTGTTCCCGGTCCGCTCTGTCGGTCGTTGCACTGCTCTGCGGTGGGCGCGTGCGCTGTCACCAGAGTGGCCGGCCTCTGCCAGCATGGGAGCGCTGCATGGCTTATTGCATGGCCCACCAGAGGAGTATTGGCCCATCAGAGGGGCCCCGGACATGCGTGTGCAGTTCTAAGCTAGTCGCTGCTCATTTGCGAGCGACACGCTTGCCCTCGCCATTTCCTGCCGAGGCGGCCGCCACTGAGCAGGTCCGGACGCTGGCGCTGGGCTGCACGGCGGATCTGATGAAGGCCGATGAGGCGCAGCGCGCCGTCGCCGAGTCCCCCGACTTCCTGCCGACCGTCCTGGACGCGCTGCAGGTGCGCGCGGGCCGCAGCCGAGCGCGTCTGGACTCGCATGTGCGCACGGACTCCGCAGGGGCATCGGCGCAGCAGCCTCAGCTCTGCACATGCAGCGCACAGATAGCGTGATAGCGGCGCGTGCATGTGAGACCGAATGAGCACGTGGACTGCAAATCAGCACGTGTTTGATGCACCCTTTTCCCAACACTGCGCCATGTGATCGGACCGGCCGACGCTGCGCCCCGGCGGCAGGCGCGCGGGCGCTGGCGCGAGGGCCAGGAGCAGGGCGCAGTGGCGCGCACGGCCGCCACGCGCCTGCTGGCCGAGCTCGCCGGGCGGCCTGAGTTGCACGCGCTGCTGGCCCAATCGGGCGCCGCGGCCGCGCTCGCCGCGCAGGGCGCCGCCCTGGTGCGCGCGCTGGAGCTTGCTTCCCGCCTGTGCAGCCTCGTGTTAAAGTCGCGCGAGACGGCTGAGGATGCTGCGGGATGGCCGCACGCCCATGTTGCAGCGGAGGCAGGCCTGTTTTCCCTCTACCGTGGCAGCCTCGGCGCTGCCCTAGACCTTGGGAGGCCGCCTCACGCTCGGAGTGGCGTGTGCGTGCGAGTCCACAACAGGCGAGCAGGAGGGCACGTGCTGGCTGCCGCAGGCGGCCGTGAGCACGGCCGCGGCATGCGCATGCGTCTTAAGAAAAGACAAGCGTGAAGCGATGGCGGCCGCAGGCGGCCGAGAGCGCGGCCGCGGACAAGACGTACGGCAGCCTGGAGCAGGTGCCGGGCACGGTCGCCGAGCGCCAGTCGGTGGACGAGGAGCGCTTCTCCTCGGCCGCGCTGTACGGCCTGGCGGCCTCGCCGGCCGGCGCGGCGGCGCTGCTGGGCGAGCGCGGCGCCGCGGTGGAGGGTGCGCGCGGCGGCGGCGGCGGTGAACGGTGCCTGCTGCGTGCATGCGGTCGCGGGCGAGCAGGGGCCGCGCGTCCAGGGCTGGCCCGCATGTCTGTCGCGGGGACTCGCGTCGGTGACCCTGCCCGGCAGCGCTGCTTTCTCCATATCTGCCCAGGTCTATAGGCCATTGTTTGTGCCTGGGCTGGGGCTCAGCCGCTACACAGCGTGCGCCCAGGCGGCCCTGCACGCTCCCGCACCGCTCCTGCCCAGACCTGTTAGCGGGCGGGCGCGCTGCAGCGCAGCGCATCCATGGCGAAACGTGGGAGGCGCTTCGCAGGCATGACGCGCTGGGCGGCCTCGCGCGACCCGATCCTGCAGCGCTACGGCGTGGGCGCGCTTGCGCGCCTGGCCGGCGGCGGCGCGGCCGGCTTCGAGGCGGTGCGCGGCGTGGGCGGCCTGGCCGCGCTGGTTGCCGCGCTCACCTGCGCCGACCCGCAGACGCAGTGCTTCGCGGCCGGCGCGCTGGGTGCGCGCGCCGGGCTGGGCGCACCCGCCGCCGCGCCCCCGGATGCAGAGGCTGTTGCGGTAGCTGCGCATACGTTGCCGCCATGCGTCACCCGCGCCGCCAGTTTACTGGCCGCCCCTGCAGCCGCAGTCGCCTGCGCCGACGCGGATGCGGGCGCGCCAACGCCTATGCTAAGACACGCTGCTCTGTGCAAGCCCTGGGGATCAAGATTTTGGAGGGAGTGGTGTGACGCGGCTTGCAGGGCCTTGCTAGGCCGGTCCGAGCCAGCCGGAAGGGACGGAGCGCGTCTGTGGTGGGAGGAGCCCAGAGACTCTGGCATGAGATGCTCCCAGGCTGTGCGGGCGCGCCGATGCGGCGCCGCGCCGGGCAGGCAAGCTGGCGGAGGCGGGCGGCGCGGCGGCCGTCGCGGCGGCGGAGGCCGGCGCCGCGGAGCGCCTGGTGACGATGCTGCGCGCGGGCGGGCCGGTGCGGCCCTCGGGCTCGGACGCGCGCCGCTGCCTGCCACTGAGCTGCAGAGGCGCTGGCTAAGTCACACATGAGCTCTGTAGCAAGGTAGGTGATGATAGATGAAGGTCACTGCGTGGTCAGGCCACTGGTGCGCATGCGCGGCCGTGCCGACTGGGTGACCTGGGAGCGTGGGCTGATGATGGGAGCTGGCGCTGCCAGGCTTGGCAGGCCACGCTTGCCTGGGTGCATGGCCGCAATGTGCTAGCCGTGCCGCCAGCTCCTGTGATGATGCCCTGACCTCAGGGACCTCCTTTCTGCGGCGCAGTGAGATGCGTCTTGCGCAGAGAGCCC
>JAABUV010006012.1_pt1 | contig 13467 bp, 16 predicted proteins | sample 5559971 | NCBI WGS metagenome assembly JAABUV01 (sample SAMN10711881, study PRJNA513362) | rock metagenome | isolation source: Antarctica rocks | place: Antarctica: Victoria Land, Knobhead nord | collected 2015-12-19
CGGCGCGTGCCGTCGCCGCCGCCGCGGCCGCCGCGGCCGCCGGGCGCGCCGCCGCGCAAGGCGGTCCGCTTCTGCGCCGACCACGCGCTCGTGCGCGTGCGCCTGTTCCGCAAGGTGCGCCGTCAGAGGCTCAAGGCCATTCCCGCTGATGCAGGACGGCCTGCGGGGACGTGTACAGCGTGCTGCAGCGTCAGGCTCGAGCGGCATGCATGCTCTAGCAGAAGGCGGTCAAGTGGCTGAGCGCTCGCAGCTGACGTTACTTTTGCTGGGCCAACTGTGACCAGGTGGCTGCCTGTGTGCCGTGGTGCCTTGGAGGCTCGGGCGGCAAAGTAGGGTTGCGGACAGGGAAGCTGCCCACGGGGTTTGCACGCCCGCTGCTGGCCGGACCCTGACCCTAAGCCATGCGCGCGCAGCTGGACCCGGCAATGGCCGTGAACCTGGGCGATGCGGCGGAGGGCGGCGACGGCGCCGCTGGCGCCAGCGCCGACGCGCCCGCACCGCACCAGGCGCCGCCAGGCTTTCAGAACGCGGCGCGGCGCGAGCACCAGGCGGAGGCGGCTGCGCTGCGCGCACTGCACCAGGTGCCGCCCCGCGCGCGCGCCTAATGCCGGGGCGCGCTGCTGCATGGGCCGGGCGCGCAGCGTGTGCGCTGCCGCGCCGTGGTCGTCGCCGTGCCGCTGGCGCAGCTGCGCGCCGGCGCAATTGCGTTCTCGCCGCCGCTGCCCGAGGCCAAGCGCGGCGCGCTGGCGCGCCTGAAGATGTCCAACGCCGTCAAGGCGCGCCGAGCACGACGCGCATGCGGCGCTGGCCGACGGCGCATTGAGGCCGGGCCGCAGCGGGACCCTGATTAGGGTTGGGGCCAGCACGCGCAGGTGGTGCTGGCGTTCTCGCGTCGCTTCTGGCTGGCCGACTTCTTCGACGTCGTGTGCACCGACTGCTTCATCCCGGAGTTCTGGGCCACGACCTACCCTGGGGCGTCACGCGACGCGCCCGCCGGGCCGCGCGAGCGGGAGCATGCGCGCCCGGCGAGCGGCTGCGGCGACGAGGGTCAGGCGGATGGCGACGGCGGCAGCGGGGCGCCCGGCGGGCCGCCGGCGGCCTGCAGCGCCCGGGAAGAATCGCAATCCGAGTCGAGCGGCGGCGACGCGAGCGCGAGCGGCGGCGGCGCAAGCGCGAGCGGCGGCGGGCAGGCCCCGCATTGCCTGGTCGGCTTTGCGGCCGGGCGCCGCGCGGAGGCCATGAGCGGCATGAGCGAGAGCAGCATCGTCCTGCGCGCGCTCGGCCAGCTGGACCAGATCTTCGGTGCGCGGCGGCCGCCCGCGCCCCTCCGCGCCCCGGCCTTGTCCCTCGCGCTTGTCCCTCGCGCCGACGCGCGCGCGCGCGCAGGCACCCCGAGCGCGCCGCGGCCCGCCACCGGCGCCTTCCTGCGGGCGCACGTCGCGGACTGGGCGCGCGCGCCCTACATCGGCGGCGCGTACAGCTACCCGACGCTGCACGCGCGGCGCGGCGACCGCGAGGCGCTGGCGGCGCCGGTCGGCGGCGCGCTGTTCTTCGCGGGCGAGGCGACGCATGCGGCCGTCAACCCCTGCCTGCAGGCCGCGCTGGAGACCGGCGCGCGCGCGGCGGCGCAGGCGGCCGCGGCGCTGCGGCGCCCGCGGGCCGGCCTGTGACCGCGCGGGCGCGCCGCGCGCGCGCCGCGATGCGAGCCGGTCGGCAGGCTGCGGCAGCGGCGCCGGCCTCTGGCGGTTTGATGCACTGTGGGTGCCACCAGGGTACAATTGCGTTGCAGAGCTCGCCTGCTTCTGAGCGCTTGATGACGTCTGTAACATAGTCTTATCGCCTGTTTAAATACTGAGAACCCATGCGAACAGCAACCGAGGGCACATGGGACCAGCGAACATCCCAGGCACAATGATACACGCGAGAGACCTACAACATACTGCGGGTGCCAGCCTACTTCCCTCTCCTCTTCTTCTTCTCCACCTTGGCCGCCTTGTCCGCCTTGGCCGCATCCTTCTTGGCCTGCGCAGCGCGCGCCGCGCGTCAGGCCGCCGCGCTGCACACATGGCACATGGAGGCGTCATGGCGGCGCAGCGTGCGACGGGCCGCGCCTTCATGCGCTCAAAGCGCGAGGGCGGCGCGGAGCGCTCCACGTCGGCGTTGCCGGCCTCCGCGCGCGCCTCCGCGCGCCAGTCCGCCGCGTCGTCATCATCACTGACCATGGCGGTCTGCAGCGCAGACGCCAGGCTGCCGCGCCCCGGCGCGGCGGGCTTGGCCTGCAACGCGCACGAGGCCCGCTCACCGCCAGGGCGGGCGCCCGCAAGCACGCCTGCGCCTGTGGCCGTGGCGCAAGGCGGGCAGCGCTTCCTGACAGCAGTCCGGCGCCTGTGCCGTCAGTCCACGGCCTGAGAACATGACCGCCTGGCTGTGCCGCCCAGCATCCGCAGGTGCCAGCGCCGACGGAGCGCACCGCACAGCTCGCAGCTTGCTACGCACCTTGCGCGCGCTGGCCGCCTTGCCGGCGGCCGCGCCCGCGGCGGCCGCGCCGGCGGCCGCCACCGGCACGGCCGGCGCGGTGTGGTCAAAGTCCGCGGCGGTCAGCCCGAAGTTGGCCGCCAGCTCGACGCGGCCGTCGCGCACGCGCAGCACGTGCGTCGCCTCCAGGCTGCGCGCGAACGCGGGGTTGTGCGTGATCGCCACCAGCGCGCCGCTGTATTCCTGCGCGCCACGCGCCGCCGCGTGTGAGGCGCCGCCGCGGGTGAGGCGCCGCGGCCTCCCGCTGCAGGCCAGTGCTCCTCCGTCCCTAACCTGCACCAGCGCGGGCCGCGGTGGCAACGCCACGACGCCGCTCGGCCTGGCTGGGATGTGCGCGCGGTGGAAGGCAAGCCTGCTGACACTTGCGCAGCGCATATCGCTCTGACAGGCGGCGCGCGCGCCTGCAGCGCGCCGGTGAGCGTGGCGATCGTGCCCGCGTCCAGGTGGTTGCTCGCCTCGTCGAGCAGCAGCAGGTTGCTGGGCACCAGCGCGAAGGCCGCGAGCGCCACGCGCGCCTTCTCGCCGCCGCTCAGCGCGCCTGGCGGCCCCCGCCGCGCAGCGCGCGTCAGCCGCGAGCAGCGCCGCAGCCCTGCCCGGGCGCCGGAGTGCCACGGGCTGGCAGAAGCGGGCGCAGGCGCTGCGGGCAGGCCTGCGGGACGGGTGGGCGCTCGGCGCGCCGCGCGCCCTGCATGCATGCGCGAGCGGGGCGCTGCTGCGCCGCCCCGCAGCAGGGGCCGCGGGCGGCGCACCGATCTTGCGCAGCGCCATGGACCCCGAGAGCCCCAGCGCGCCCAGCGCCTGGCGGCCGCGCTCCAGGGTCACCCCGGCGTCGTCCGCGCGCGCCGCATCCAGCACATAGTCCAGCGCCGGCCGCTCCAGCGGCAGGTCCTGCGCGGCGGGCGCCATACTGAGGAAGGTACAGGGTTAGGGAAGGGGTAGGGCCGCACATCGCACGCGCGGCTGGCCTGGCGCGGGCGGGGTGCCGCGCCTGCGCAAGGTCCTGCGAGAACACCGCCAGCTTCACGCGGTCGCCCAGCTCGCGGCGCCCGCCCCACAGCGCGACGCCGCCTGCGCGCGGGCGGCAGCACGGGGCCGCGCGTCAGGCGCGCGCAGGGCGGCGGGCGCCCCTGCGGAGCGACCCGGCGGCAGCATGTACTGCTCGGGCGACCGGCGGCGCGCGCACCGCTCAGCGCCTTCAGCAGCGTGCTCTTCCCTGCGCGGCCGGCAGCATGCGTCGGTACACCGCGTGCCGCACCGCACGCAGCGGGAGGGCCAGCGCGGGTCAGCGCGGACCAGAGCGGGCGCGCAGCCGGCGGGCGCACCCGCGCCGTTGGGGCCGAGCACCAGGATGCGCTGCCCCTTCTTCACGGTCAGGTCCACGCCTGCGCGCGCGCGCTTCGGGCTGAGCACCGCAGCGGCGGGCGGGCTCGGCAGCCCCCGAGGGGTCAGAGCCGGCAAGGATGCGCGCACCGGTGAGCAGCGGGTCCCGCCCGTCCTCGGCGCTGCCCCAGCCGATGGACGCACCCTGCGCCGCACGCGCCCTCTGCGCTCACGACCGCCGCGCGAGGCGCTGCCGCCGGGCGGGCCGGAGCCTATGAGCCCACCTCGAGCTGCAGGATGACCTCGTCGCAGGGCGGCGCCTTGGGCAGCCGCAGCGCCACCTGCGCGCGGCGGGCGCGGGCGCGTCGGCGCCGGCGCGGGCGCGCAGGGCCCCGCCCGGGGCGCGGGCGGCCGCGGGCGCACCTTGCGTGCGTCGCCCGGCCCGGCGCCCGACGCGGCGGCCGGCAGCGGGACCGCACTCTCGCGCAGCTTCTCTAGCTGCTTCTGCCGCGACTGCGCCTGCGACGCCTTGCTCGCCCTGCGCGCCCGGCCGGGCCTCACAGCGCGCCCAGCCCCGCCGCGCACACATGCGACAACCACCGGCCGCCGCCCTGCAGCAGCCCCGGCCGGCATGCGGGCGCGTGAAGCGCCATGCGCGGGGGCGCACTTGGCTCCGAAGCGGGTCACGAAGCCCTCCAGGCGCGCGATCTCGGCCTGCTGCGCCTCCGCGGTCGCGCGCTCCTGCGCCTCGCGCTGCGCCCGCTGCTCCAGAAACTGCGAGTAGTTGCCTGCGCGCGGGGCGCGCTGATGGGCCCGCGCGCGCGTGTTCGCACGAGCGGGGGCCCGGGTACACCGGTAGGGCCAGTCGTCAAAGCTGGAGCGGCGCGCCGCGCCGCGCACCAACGTAGTGGTGCAGCCGGCAGCCGCGCACTTCGACGATGCGGTCGCACGCGGACTCGAGCAGCTCCTCGTCGTGGCTGACGATGACCACGCCTGGCGGCGCGGCCCCGCCGGGCCCGGTCGGCCGGCGGGGCGGCCGCGGGCCGCCGCGGCGCGGCGCGGTGCGGCAGCGCGGGCGGGAGCGCGCACCGCCGGCCGAGCCCTTCAGGAACGCGCCCAGCCACTTGCACGCCGCCCGGTCCAGGTGGTTGGTCGGCTCGTCCTGCGCGCGGCGCGCGGCCGCGTGAGCGGCCGCGGGCGCGCAGGGCGCGCAAGGCTCGTGCGCGGCGACCGCGCGCGCGTCGGGCCTGGCCGGGGCCGCGCCAGGAAGAGGACGCCCGCGGACGCGCCGGAGGCGGCGTCCTGGCCGGCGGGGCCGAGCAGCAGGCGCGCGAGCGCGATGCGCATCTGCCAGCCGCCGCTGAACTCGCTGCACAGCTTGCTCCAGTTGCTCTGCTTAAAGCCCAGGCCGGTCAGCACGTTGGCAATGCGCTTGTCCGCATCATAGCCGCCGGCCGCGTCGAACTGGTCCTGGGCGGTCTGCAGCAGGTCCGGCGCGCGCGGGTCGCCTGCGGCCGGACATGCGCTTAGGCCGCACCCGCACACACTTTCTCTGACAAGGAAGCGAGCGGCGGGGGCCACGGGCGCGCACCGCCCGCGGCGGCCTGCCCGGCGGCCTCCAGCGCGGCCTCGGCGGCGACCAGCCGCGTCATGCGCGAGCGCACCTCCGCCCACACCGTGCGGCCGGAGCCGCTGACCGCCGTCTGCTCCAGGTAGCCCACCTCCACGGCAGAGCCCACGAGCAGGCGGCCGCCGTTCACCTGCCCGCGCCCGGCGCCATTTCGAGGCAGCATGGCACGGCGCCGCACAGAACAGCGCACGCGCGGGCGGGGACACGCACGTTGCGCTGGCCGGTCAGGCACCGCAGCAGCGTGCTCTTGCCGCAGCCTGCGCGGGAGCGCCAGGGTCAGCGGGCAGTCGGCGCCGGCCGTCCCTTGCTGCTGCGGCAGCGAGCGCGGGCGCAGCGCACCGTTGGCCCCGACCAGGCCCACGCGGTGCCCGGGCATCGCCGTCCAATCCACGTCCACGAGGAGGTCCCGGTCGCCCGCCTGCCGGCCGCCAGTCCAGCTGAGCGCCCTGCGCTGCTCGCACGCCGTGCCACGAAGCAGCCCGCCGTGCAGGGCCGGGCGCGCCTGCACTGTGACGGCCTCCAGCAGGAAGGCCGCCCCCGCCGTCTCCCCGCGCGGCACGTCCAGCTGCTCGGGCGGCACGGAGACCTGTGTCGCCCGGCAACGGCCGCCCCGCCCGCGCCGCCCGCCGCGCAGGCAGAGGCCCGCCTGCGCGACCCCCTCCCCGCCCATGCGCAGCGCGGCTGTGCAAGCGTTGGCCCGCCACCTGCAGCAGCCAGCGCGCGTGCGGGCTCTGTGCGTGGGCGCCGCCCAGTCCTGGCAGCGGTGCGCCTGGACGCCCCTGGGCAGCGCGCCGGACAGAAGCATGATATCTGGTGCTTCACAGATACACAGCTGGCCAAGAGAGCAGCGCAAACTGTTTGTACCAGCTAGTGCCTCAAGCTAGCATGGCCTCTCGAACCCTGGGGACCCTGCGTGCTCGAGACTCGGGCGTACGAACAATGCCGGAAAATCGACATGCACGACGGCTGCGGGACTGTGACGAGCATGCAGGCCGCGGGCAGCACATCCGTGCAGACGCAGCCGAGCCTGTGGGAGTGCTTGCGACAGGTGCTCACGCCCCGGTCGTCATATGCGCTGCGCGCGCCGGCGGACTTTAACCAGGGGCGTGCAGGGCGCAGGGCGACGCAGCGGGCTGCCACCCCCAGCGCAGGCCCCGGGGTCTGGAGGCTGTGGACCTGAGGGAGGCCAGGCGCGCGCATACGTGACTGGAAAACACGCCGTCTCTGAACTCGCCTGCTTGGCACCAGTTCTCACTGGGAAGGTGGCAGCGAGAGCGGCACACACAGGCGGCGGCGGAGCGCCTGGGCGCGCGCGCAGGCGCAGCGGCGAGGCGGGCTTGGCGCTACCAGGCTCCACGGCCAAGGGCCTGATGCAGGGGCCCGCGCAGAGTCCGCTCCAGGCCCTTCAGAGTGCGTGGGCCGAGCGCGTGTATGCCAGGTGCGCGCCGCCAGCACTCGCCCGCACAGGCAGAGCCCGCAGCCAGCCCCTCAGCCGGGCTGCCCTGAGTCAGCCTCCGGCGTGCGCGCGCGCGCAGCACCCGGCGCGAGCCCCTGGGTCGCTCGTGGGTGCGGGGCCATGCGCTGCCGGACAGCGCCGCCACCTTTGGCCGGCCGCCGGCGGCCGCGGTGCGTGGCCCGCCAGGGCGCGCTCGGGCCCGGGCGCCCGCGACGGGCGCCCGGGCGCCCGGCCTGCCAGGACGTGGGCGCCCTGCGCGCAGGGCGGCCAGGCGGGGCATGCCATCTTCCCGGTTGACCGGCCGCGCGAGTCCAGCCAGGACCCCGACCACCCTGCCCACGCCCTCTATGTGCGCTCCCACGGTGCGCGCTCGGAAGCGGCCCGCCTCGGCGCCCTCCGGCCTCAGGGTGCCTGCTGCTGACCACCGCGAACGCAGGCAGCCACGGGCCGGGCGAACAGCGGCGGCGGGGCTACGCATGGCCGGTGAACCCATTGCAGCACGCCTTTGGTGCGCCGCGCGCTGCCGACTGGTTCATGGCACCGCGCGCGCCCGCATATCTCAGCGGCGCCCCGCCCTGCGGCAGGGCTGCCTGCGCGCGCGCGGCGCGGCGGGCACGCGGCGACCTCTGTGGACCTGCGCGACGCGCCGCAGCCGGCCGCGGCCGGCGGCTCCCAGGCCGCCGCCGCCGCAGCGCCCTCGGCAGCGTCGCCGCTCGCGCCGCGCGAGGCCGCCCCGGCCGCGGGCCGCGCCGGCACGCGGGCGCACGCCAGAGAGCCGGGCGCCGGCGACCTACTCCGCGGCTTCTACACGCCTGCAGAGCAGGCGCCGGATGCTGACCTGGGTCGCCCGCGGCAGCCGAGCTGGCGCGGCATGCGCCCGCCCGGCGAGGCGCGCCCCGCCCCGCAAGCGACCCGGTCAGCTGCGCCAGCGAGCGCCGCGCCTGCTGACGCTGGCACCTGCATCGGGCGCAGGCGCCGCAGGTGTGCGGGACGCAGCCAGGCGCCCGCACGCGCGCGGGCTCGCAGCCGGACCGCGACGACCCGCTGCTGTCCGCGCCGCACCTGCGGTGCGCCGGGCGGCTAGTGCCGAGCGCGCGCGCTTGACGCGGCCCTGGGCGCAGGAGCGTGCTCAAGGCCGCGGGCGTGGCGCTCGACGGCGCCGCGCTTGAGGCCGTGTTTGCGTCTGCGTGCTGCGCGGACGCGCAGCCCGACGTCTGCACCCTGAGCGCATTCCTGCGGCTGCGGAGGCGGGCCGCACAGGCTGGGGCTCTGTGAGGCCGACGAGCAGCGGGGCGGGCTGTGCCGTGCTGAGCCGGGCGGGGCGGGCCAACAGCTGCTCGCGCAGGGGGGTGCCAGGCAGCGGGGAAGCGCGGTGCAGGGCCTGGCTGCTCACCGGCGCTTCTGGCCTGATAGACGGGTGCCTGGCGCTAGCAATGCGGCGTGACCGAGAGGCGTGCGAGGTGCACGTTGTCAAGACCGGGCGCGCGACGTGCAACACGCCAGCCCGCTGACGAGCAGCTGGCTGGGCGCTGCGAGACAGCGGCCCAGGCTGCAGGCCGCGCACCTGGAGGTGGCGCGCTGGCGCATAAGAGTGCACAGCAATGCTGCGGCGCGCCTGATCGACAGCCGCTGGGGCGCGCGGCGCCCGGCAAACCAGACATAGGGCTATGCTCGATGCACCTAAGTGCTTGAGGGACGTGAGTCACCTGCCGACCACCTGCGTGCAGCTAGTCACAAGGCAGTTGAAGGCGGTGACCCGGCGGCGCTGAGGTGCTAATAGGGCCTCAACCCTGGAAGGGGCGAGCAAGTACAGGGAGCAGGGAGGGGCTTCCAGGCAACTTGTTGGAGGACTTAACATAACGATCCAGCCACAGAGCCCGATCTGTTGTAGCAGCCAGGCACATCGGATGACGCAGGAGGAGGTGCCCAAGCCGGTGAGCCTGTCGCAAGTTGTTGGAGCGATGGGTGGGATGAGCGGCTCCGACCTGGAGGCCTTGGACGAGCATAGCGATGTGTCCGTGTCCATCCCGGACGCTGAGGCTCGCGACAGCGAGGGCATGACGGTTGCCTTTAAGGTGAGAGACTTCCCCGTAGTTGCAGTCCGGGGGTGAGTTAGACACGGCGCCTGCCAGCCCGGCCGGCCGGCCGAGACCCCTGGTCCGCCTGGCTGCTGGCCGCCTGTGCTGGCGGCGGCCGCGGGGCCGCGCCGGCCCGCGCCCGGCCTGCCCATCTGCGCTGGAAGCAGTCAGCAAGCGGCGCCCCTCGGCGCACGCCCGCTCACCGGCGCGCGTGCCACGCAGGACCTGTCCTACACCGTCTGGAACAGCGCCAACAAGAAGCAGAAGATCAAGCTGCTCACAGAGGTGTCGGGGTTTATGCCGCCCGGCCACCTGTCGGCGCTGATGGGGCCCAGCGGTTCGTCCAAGACCACGCTGCTGGGTGCGCGCGCGCGGCAGCCCCCTTTGCCGCCCCTGCCCTGCCGAGGTTGTGGGCCTGCTGGGCGCGGGGCAGCGCCGGCGCGCGCGTGCGTGGCTTGCGCCGCTGCGCGCGCGAGCGCTGCCGGCCTCTGCAGAGCGGTGTTGGCACGGTGAGTGGCAGCCTGGCGCTGACACGCCGCGTGCGGGGCAGACGTGCTGGCGGGTCGCAAGACGGTCGGCACCATCAGCGGGCAGATTCTGTTTGCCGGGCAGCACGCCACGCGCACCTTCCTGCGGCGGTACACCGGCTACGTGGAGCAGTTTGGTGCGCGGCCCGCCCAGCGCCTTCGCCGGGCCCGCGCTTTTGTGTGGCAGGCGGCGCCCGCTCGTGCGTGGTGCTCGTGCGGCCGCGGCCCGCGGGCTGCTCCGGCGGCCCGCCGCTGCGCACGCGAGGCTGCGCGGCCGGCCGCGCTCTGCGCCGCGCTCTGCGCCCCGCCCCGCCCCGGCGCGCGCTGTCGCTGAGCGGCCCCGGCGCGCGCGCGCAGACACGCTGCTGGGCAACCTGACGGTGTACGAGATGCTGGCGTACACGTCCGAGCTGAAGAACCCGATGAACGAGCCGTTCGAGCGCAAGGCGGCCAAGGTGGAGCAGGTGCTGCAGCAGCTGGGCCTGATCGGCTGCCGCGGCGTGCGCATCGGCTCGCAGCTCGCGCGCGGCATCTCCGGTGCGGCGCCCCGCCGCGCGCCGGCCCTCTGGCTGGCGGTCCCGTGCGTGTGTTCTATCGTGCGACGCCTGGGCCTGCGGCGCGGGCGTCGACGCCGCGGGCGCCGACGCCGCGCGGCGGGGTGCCCAAACACGCACGTGCCTGCCGCGGGCGCCGAGCGGCGCCTGAGCGCCCGCCCCGCGCGCGCGCCGCAGGCGGCCAGTGCAAGCGCGTGAACATCGGCATCGCGCTGGTGACCAACCCGCGCGTGCTGTTCCTGGACGAGCCGACCTCGGGCCTGGACTCGTACACGTCCAACGAGGTCATGACCGTCGTCAAGGGCCTGACCAAGACGGGCATCACCATCTGCGCCACCATCCACAACCCGACGCCCTACTGCTTCAACCTGTTCGACCGCCTCATGATCCTGCTGCACGGCCGCGTCGTGTACAGCGGCGAGAACGGCGCGCGCCCGCGCCGACCGCGCTGCTGGCCGCTTGTGCTGCGCCGCCCTGCTGCGGCGGCCGTCCGCGCTTGCGCGCGCCTGACGCGCCCGCCCGCGCGCAGGCCCGGCGGCCGTGCGCTACTTTGAGCAGTTCCCGGAGGTGGTGCCCTTCGGCCAGCGCGGCTCCTTCCACAACAAGGTGCGGCCCGCTCGGCGGCGCTCGGCGCGCTGCCTGCCCTGGACGCCGCCTGACTGCGGATGCCCGGTGGCGCGCGGCGCGCCAACATGCTGCGTCTGCTGCAGGCGGAGTGGATCGTGGACCTGACCACGCGCGCGGACCGCGAGGGCAAGCACGCCGAGTACGCCAACCGCTACGACCGCAGCGAGCTGAAGCAGGCCAACCTGAAGGAGCTCAACATGCAGATCGACCGCGGCTACCGGGTGCGCGCCGGTGCCCGCTGCGTCTCGACGCGCCGCCGCTGCCGCGCGGGGCAGAGCGCTGAAGGGCCTGGCGCGGAGCGGCGCAGGTGTCGGACGAGCAGCTGAAGGAGCTGGCGGTGCGGACGGAGACCACCAACCCCTGGTACTGGGGCATCCGCACGCTCGCCAAGGTGCCGCCCGCCGCCCCGCCCCGCCGGCCTCGAGCATGCGCCCGCCTGCACGCGCCGGGCGCGGCCCGCGTGCGGTCTCGCGCGGCGCCGCCGCCGCCGCGGCCCCCTCCTGGCAGGGCGGGCCTGACCGGCGCGCGCGGCCGGCCGCGCAGTGGCGCGCCACGCGCGACTTCCAGGACGCGCAGTTCCTGGGCCCGCGCATCGTGGACAAGGTGGTGCTGGCGCTCATCATCATGACGTTGTACTGGAAGATCGGCGACAACCGCGCGCTCAGCAACTACTCCAACCTCACCGCCGTGCTGTTCCTGTGGACCATCCTGCCCGGCTACGCCGCCACCGCGTTCATCCCCACCATCGTGCTCGAGCGCCCGCTGTTCGTGCGGTGCGGCCGCCCGCCCTCGCCCCGCGCGCGCCGCGCGCCCCGGCCCGCGCGCTTCTGGTTCGGCGCGGCGCAGTGCGCTGACCGGGCGCGCGCATGCGCGCAGCGAGCGCAACGACGGCCTGTACCGGCCCATCACGTACCTGGTGTTCAAGATGATGGAGGAGCTGATCATCGTGCTGTGCAACTCGCTGGTGCTGTCGGCGGTCGTCTTCTACCCGCTCCGCCTCAGCGGCGACTTCACGCTCTTCTGGCTCGTCTTCCTGACCACGTCGTCCATCGGCATCGGTGCGCGCCGCCGGGCTTCTCGCACCCCCTGCGCTCCCCGCGCTCGCCCCTTGCCTTAGAGCCTGCGGGCGCGCCGCGCGCCCTGGCGGCGGGCGGGCTGACCGGCGCGGGCCGCGGCGCGCAGTGCTCGCGTACGCCATCGCGGCCGTGTCGCCGACCATGGACATTGCCAACGCGGCGCTGCCCGCCTACGTGACGTCGCTGCTCTTCTTCGTCGGCCTGCTGCTGCGCGTGCAGGACCAGCCGGCGTACTGGAAGTGGTGCGCGCGCGGCGCCCGCCCGCGCCGCCCTGCGCGCCCGGCCGCCGCGCGGGCGGGGCTCTGCTCGTTGCGGTGCCTCTTGTGGTGCACTGCTTTTCAGTGGGCCAAGTGGTGTGTGGTGCAGTGCGTTTCAGTGGGCCCAGTGGTGCTCTGCTCATGCGGGCCGCATGCGCTGGCGCTGACGCGGCGGCGGCGGGCGCGCAGGTACGGCTACCTGGACTTCCTGCGCTACGCCTGGGGCGCGCAGATGTGCAACCAGTTCGAGGGCCAGACTACCGTTGTCCTGGACCAGCAGACGGTGCGACCCCCGCCCGCCCCGCGCTGGCCGGCGCTCCCGCCTGGCTGGCGCCTGTTGCTGTGACATGGCGGGCCGGCGCGCGCGCCCGCAAGGGTCAGCGAGCAGTGCGCGAATGCTCGGGGCGTGCGGGGCGCAGGCGCTCCAGTTCTACGGCCTGGACCAGGAGAACAAGTGGTCGCAGCTGGGCTACGAGGCCACGTTTTTCGTGCTCTTCTTCGTGCTGGCCTGGTGCGCGCCGCGGCCCGCCGCGCAGCCCGGCCGGCTGCCTGCTGTGTGCGCGCTCCGCAGGCAGGTTGTCGTGTGTTGCTGACGAGCGTGTACCTGGCATGCACTCATGCCGGTCGTGCTGCAATCGCGCAGGCTGGCGCTGGCGTACAAGAAGGTGCAGAACAGGTAAGGGGCGGGCGCGGCGTGGGCGCGTCTCTGCGCGCTGCGGCGGGCCTGGATGCGCGGGCCTGGATGTGCGCGGAGCGCGCCCTGCGGCTGACGGTCGAGCGCGGGCGTGGTTTCTGCCCAGCGCTGCTTCACTGGTCTGCGTAAGAGGGGCTTGGGAGGTTGCAGGTTCGGCTCTGGTACATCAGCAGTTTGTCCGGCGGTTGTGTCCGGCGCCGTTGCGCCCTCTCAATAGCGTGTCATCATCATCAGGGTATTCGGGCGGTCTGCGGGTCCCCTGTGATTCGGCCCCAAAGTTGCACTTGGCGCCTCCGAAGTGAGCGGGCTGCGCCCAGGAGGAAGGGACCGGGAACTGGGCCACCGCAAGTCGCGTCCGGCCGGGCTGCACTGAGCCGCCAGAAGGGTGGCCAGCATCTGTCTGCGCGCCTGTTGCAAGTCTGTCTATGGTGCAGCTGTTGACACCGTCCGTTCGTGCCAACTCGGTCAAGTCGCGCACCGCATGTGGCTAGCACGGTCGCGTCGCAGCGTCAAGCTCAATAGCATGCGCCATCACTGGCGACAAAGTCGGCGGTTGGGCCGACGACGGGGGCACTGCGGGCTCACGGCATTGTTTGGGTGGTGGGGCGGGGAAGCGCAGCAGAAGGCGCTCCGGGGAGGCTGTCGATATTTTTGCTGCTATTTCATTATACCACTAGCTAGGGGGGGGGGGGGGGGGGGGGGACCCAACAAAT
>JAABUV010006013.1_pt1 | contig 13466 bp, 9 predicted proteins | sample 5559971 | NCBI WGS metagenome assembly JAABUV01 (sample SAMN10711881, study PRJNA513362) | rock metagenome | isolation source: Antarctica rocks | place: Antarctica: Victoria Land, Knobhead nord | collected 2015-12-19
GCAGGCGCGGGGAACACCAGCGAAGTTTGGCGGGGTCATGGCACAAGCCCGGCTCATCCCCGCAGGCGCGGGGAACACTTCCGCTGAACAATGACCGCCTCGCACCCGGCCGGCTCATCCCCGCAGGCGCGGGGAACACGTGGAGGATCGCATCGTATGCGGCGATCTCGTCGGCTCATCCCCGCAGGCGCGGGGAACACCCGAAGTCGCGAGGCTGCGTCACGGGCGCCAGCGGCTCATCCCCGCAGGCGCGGGGAACACGCGGACAGGGGAACGTCGTGGCTGTGCCCGTTCGGCTCATCCCCGCAGGCGCGGGGAACACGGGGAGCGCGGTGTTCACCACGCGGGCGATCGACGGCTCATCCCCGCAGGCGCGGGGAACACGCGGAAGTCATGGTCCTGATACATGACCGGGACGGCTCATCCCCGCAGGCGCGGGGAACACGCGCGGAACTGAGACTTGAAGCTGTAGGCGGTCGGCTCATCCCCGCAGGCGCGGGGAACACCCTTCCTGCACAGCATTGTTAATAAACGCTTATTCTTCTTTCAAAGAACCTACCGTTTTTTTCGCGGCTCCGAAGAGGCCAGTGGTGGCCTAACCTCCGGCTCCGCAGTGAACGCTACGAGGCGGAACCCGTCCAGGTCCACAGGTACGCGGCGGCTGGAACCGCAGGTGTCGAACTCGAACCCCGCATCGTTTGGCGCCGACCAGGCGATGACCCCATTGCCTTCCCCGACATGGGCGCACACCTGCCCCCACAGCATCTCGCGCACTCGGCGGCCATAGGTGCCAACGTAGACGCCTGCTCGCACCTCCAGCATCCAGACCGCGAGGCGCCCCCGCAAACGCGGAGGTGCGTTCTCAACCACGATGACCAGCATCGCCCGACGCCTCCGCCAAAGGGATTGCGACCGGCATTGCCTCCTCGGAGTCGGGCGGCACAGGAAGCCCGCCCGCGGCGAGCACGTCTTCGATCGAAGGAACGAGTTGCGCCAGCAGGTTCTCCCGTCGGAACGCATCGCGGCAACGCCGGCGCACCACCGCCACCGGGTTGCCCAGCGGCTCGCCGTCCAGCACCGTGCGGCCGTGCTCCACCGCCGCCGCCACTCGAAACGCCTCCGGCACCACGGTGTCGAACTTGAACAGGTCGGCAATGTCGTAGACGAAGCTCTGCGGCTTACCGCTGTGCAGGAAACCGATCGCCGGTGCGTAGCCAGCCGCCAGCACCGCCGCCTCTGTCAGACCATAAAGCGCCGCCGTGGCCGCGGACAGGCAGCGGTTCACGGTGTTGGCTCCACCCCAATCGTGCGGGTCGTACGCCCGTCCTTCCCAGGTCACGCCGTGTTTCTGCGCCAGCAGGCGGTAGGTCTCGCGCACGCGTGCGCCCTCGATGCCGCGGAGCTGGTCCACCGAGCGCCGCAAGGGCGCGTCCTCGCCGAAACGGCGGGCGTACATGCACCGGACCACGCGCAGCCGGGCGTCGTCGTCAAGCGCGAGCCGGGCCTGGTAGAGCAGTCGGTCGGACCGCGCACCTCCGGGCTGGCCGGCGGCATACAGCCGAACCCCCGCCTCGCCCACCCAGATCAGCAGGGTACCGGCGCGCGCCGCCAGGGCGACCGCGGCGTGGCTGACCCGCGTGCCCGGTTCCAGCATCAGGCAGGTGATACCGCCCACGGGGATCGCGGTGCGCACGCCGCGCACGTCGACGACGACGAACGCGCCGTCGATCACGTCGAGCTGGCCCCGCTCCAGGAACAGAATGGAGGCGCGCTCGCGGATCGGGATGGGCCGCGGTGGCGGCAGACCCGGCATAGAGCCCGGTGTGGTCACGGACATGCTCAGGCCCGTCGGATTAGCATCAGGCCGCAGCCAAATGCCCGCGCCCGGCCGAAACCCGCCGCGAGCGCCGGCAGGAACGCTGCCGGGTCCGTGACGACCAAGCGGCCGGTGAAGTCCATCTGCCCGAAGCGGGCCGGCTCGCCCGCCTCGCGGGGAATGCGCATGGTTTCGTAGCCGTCCACGCTCACACCTTCGGCTGGTGCGAAGCCGTGCGCCGCCCCCTGGCGGGCCAGCCACGCGCCGCCGGCATCTGCCACCGCCTGCAGGCGTGCGCTCGCCCGCTGCGCCTGTGGCAGCGCGTGCAGGGCGTTCATCACCACGTCGTGCCGACTGCCACGTTGGCCGGGCGGTCCGCGCGACACCACGGGGTTGGCGCGCAGCGAGAACTGCAGTCGGTCGCCCACCGCCAGCGCCGGCTCGAAGAGCTTGGCTTCTACCTCGAACAGGTCGGACAGCGGTAGCGGCGGGCGGGCAGACAGCGCCATGAATCGGCCCGGCACCTCCTGCCGCCAAAGGAAGTCCCGCCGTCGCTCCGGTGCGTCGGCAAACAGGGCCCACACCAGGCGGTGCGCGGCGGCGATGCGCGCGCCGCCACCTTCCGGCACCAGCAGCCGTGCTAGGGCAGCGGTGGCCCCGCTATCCTGGCGCAGTCGCGCCCGGCACAGCCACAGCGCGCTCATAGCGACGCCTCGCCCGCAAGCGCCGGGGCTGGCAATGCCTCGATCACCTCCTGGCGCAGGTCGAATTGCCAGCGGCGGCGCGAACGCGGTTGGTCTCGTCGCGTCTCCACCCGGCGCAATAGGCCGGAGTCCGCCTCTCCCTCCCAGGGGTCGCGGGCCACGAACGCCTCTCCGGCTGCGTCCGCCATGTGGCGGAAGCGCGCTTCCGGCCCGGTCAGATGCCGCTGCGCCAGCGCTGCTCCCGGAGAGGGCGCATCGTTCAGCAGCGGCGCCAACGGAAGGCCGAGCGGACAAGCCTTGCGGCCCAGATAGGGCACGAAACCCGGTGCCCGCATGGCGACCGCGATATCGTGCAACGACCAGCGCGGCGTGGGTCCGCGCGCCCACAGCGCCACCAAATGCCACGCGCCAGTGCGGTAATCCCGGCGCGACAGGATGGTAGCCAAATCCGGTGCTCGCAGCTCCTCCGCGCGGGTGGCGAAGCGGCGCTTGCCGCGCGTGGGCGGCACCTGCGCAGTGTGAAAGTCGGCGAGCAGTCGGCCCGGCGCGTGGCACAGCAGCGCCACGCCGTAATCGGCGGCGAGCGCCGACTGAGCTGCATCGTCCTCGCGCTCCACACCCAGGCAGGCGCCGGTTAGGCCGAGCACGGCGGAGCGCGCCGGCCGATCCCAGGTCGGACGGCGCTCCCCAACGGCAAGCGCGCCGAACGAGGCGAGCGGCGCCACGAGGGCGAAGGTCAGGAAGGCCGCCATCTTCTAGCTCCGCGCGAAAGCGACGGTCTCCGCCAGGCTGCCCTTGGTCCCGACATGCATGACCTCGCTTTCGGTGCTCGCCGGGCCGTATGCGTCGTCCAGCGCCTTGCGAAAGGTGCACAGCGCCTTAATCGAGTCCTCCACGAGGTCGCTGCCTGTCACGGGCCGGCTGAACGCGCCGGCCAGGGTGCGCGGCTGTGCGTCGCCCCGTTCGGCCAGCACGTACTGAGCGCGGCCATGCGCAGCATAGCTGTTCTGCTTGCCGCTTGGAGCCGTCGTGGCAGCGGCTTCCGTGAGCGCGCCCAGGGCAATGGCGGCCAGCTCCGCCCCGCGCTCGTCCCCACCCAGGTTGCGCAGCAGCAGGGCGCGGTCGATGCACAAGTAAATGTAGAATACGCCGGAGCCGAATGCGGCCTCGCCCAAGAATCCTGCGCCGGCGTCCTCGCTTTTCTGCTTCAAGTCATCGACGGCGGTATAGTAATCGTCTTCAACCGTAACGCGATGAGTGGTGATGGCGTGGGCGACCTGGGCCGCGGCCTCGCGGTTGTAGCCGGGGTCGTCGGCCAGCATACGGCCAAACAGCGCAATGTCTGCCGCGGTGTCGGTGGTACGCAGCAGGCCGGCATCCTTGGACACGATGGTCTCGCCCGACGTCGCCGCGCGCTCTGCCAGCGCCAGGGCCGCGGTTCGTTCCTCTGGCGCGATGAAAGCAAGCTGCTCGATCCGCGTCGGGTTCGGGTCCTTCTCGTCCTTCAGCTTGCCGAACACGGCCGCGACCTCGCGCGCAACCTTGCGGGCCCGCTCCGGCGCCACCTGGCGCGCGAGGAGGTGGGCTTGCACCTCGTCCCCCAGCCGCTGCGTGCGGCTACCCATGTGCCCGTCCAGCGCGCGCGTGAACACGTCCGAGGTGCGCCAGGCGCGCTTGAGCGCCTGGGACGACAGGCGCAGGCGTGGCGCGCCGCCGACCACGGCGGTCTTGGGTCGGCCGGTATCGTCGCGATTCAGATTGGCAGGCGGGAAGAAGGTCAGCAGGTGCAGCTGCAGGAAGCGGCTCATGGCATGGCGTCCTCGGCGGAAGCGATGGGGGCGGTGGAGATGGCAGCAGGAGCCGCGGCAGCCGGGGCGATGGCGGCGGGAGTGGCATCAGGCCGTGCGACGTTCCAATAGTCGTAGACCCAGCGGGTCCGGCGGTGGTCGTTCCAGTCCAACAGCGCCGCTGCCAGATCGCGCACCGGCAGGGCACCGCCGGCCAGGGCACCGAGACGGCGGAACGCGGCAAGTCGCTCGTCCGGGCTGTCTGCTTCCATCAACCGGCGGAACCGCAGCGGCTTCAGCAGTGCCGTCTCCGGCTTCTCCAGGCTGTCCGGGCCGACCAGTCGGGCCACGGTGCCGGGCCTGTCCTCGCGCACATGCGCCAGTACGGCAGCGGCCAGACCCACGCCGGGCAGGTCGCCCGGCCCGCTCGCGTCGAGATCGCGGAACAGCAGCAGTGCAGCCTCATCCTGCATGGCCGCCGACACGCTGGCGCAGCGGCGCAGCCGGGCCAGGGCGGCGCGGTCGCCACGGCGTCCGGCCGCAGGGTCGGGCTGCAGGATGCGCCACCAGCGCTGCGCGCGCGCACCGGCTTCGTGTCGCGGGATCATGGTGTGCGTGCCTTCCTGGCGGGCTTGATGTCTCTTGGCGGCAGGCCAAGCGCGTCCAGCAGCGCCGCCCCGTCCTTCCCGTAACCGCTCAAAGCCAAGCCTAGGGCGCGCCGAGCGCGTAGCAGGCGGCGAATGCCCTCATCCGAGCGCGGCAGGATGGCCCCGTCCGCCCCCAGCGGTGCTGCTGCGTCGAACAGCGCCAGCGCTTGGCTCTGTAGCCCGACCAGCCAGCGTGACGGCTCCGTCCCCGGCTCGTCGCTCGGGCGGGCGGCCTCGCGTGCGAGCGCGTCGTGGAAGGACGCCTCGGTCGTGTCCCACAACTGCTCGCGCACGGCGGACAGCATCTCCCAATCCAGCTTGACGGACGCACCGGCGCTGAACAGCGCGTCGCGCACGGCACGGCGCAGCACGCTCGCCGCGAGATCGGCGGCACGGACGAGCTGGCGGGCCAAGTGGTCAACGCGCTGGCGCACCACGGCGTCCACGATCGCGGGCATCGGCAGCTCGCTCTCCACGAAGCCGCGGGCCTTCATGTTGTCCATGTCGTAGCCCGCGGCGAGCAGCCGGTCCCGCGTATGCAGCGCATCACCGCCGCGGCCCCAGACACCTCTTGCCCGACCGTCACGCCAAGTGGTCACCGTAGGGGCGGGCACGCGCAACCCGTCCAGCTCGCCGACCACAAGGCCAAGCCAGTGCCGGTAGCCGATGCCGCCCGGTTGAGGATGCAGCGGCAGGATTTCCGTGTTCGGCTTAATGCGATAGCGCGGCGTGAGCGGATGCACGTCGCCCCAGCCGATGTAGTTCGCGCCCTGCGGCCGCTGGCGCCAGCTCGGCACCTGCACGCTGTCTGGATCTCCGGTCAGGTCGCAGGGCAGGGCCGAGTCGCAGGCAACGAAGTCGAGCCGGATGCGGCGTGGCATCCCCCACCATGCCTGCAGGGGATGCGCCGTTGCGGGCGTGACAACACGGGCATTACCAGAGGTGAGAGTGGGGGCCAACCAGGGGAAGATGCGTGGCAGGTCAGCGGCATCCGGCGGCTCGCCCAGCGGCACGTTGGCCCAGAGCAGGTGCCACAAAGACGGCCGTGCGCCCGGCAGCACGAACGTGCTCAGCGGGCCGCCGCCGCGCAGGCCCGTTCGGTTGCCGGCACCGCCGGCAGGCGCCCAGGACTGGAAAGTGTACAGCGCGATGGCCGCCGCCGGCCGGCCCAAGGCCGACGCTTGGCCGCGCCGCACCAGCAGGTCGGTGTTCTTCCTAACGGTACTGTCGCCGGGCGCCTCGATCAGCAACCGCTCCACCGGTTCGGCCCCGGAGACGAGGTCCTCCAGGTCCTGACCGAAGCGTGGGCCATCGCCATCGAGGTTGAAGGCATGGGCATAAGGGGCGAAAGCCGCCGCAAGCGCGACCGGGTCGGGCGGCACCTCCCACCTATCTAGCCAAGCGTTGCTATCCTCAGGAGGGCATGCAGTGGTGAGGAGGCCTGTCAGCAACTCCAGTGTGGCAATGCGAAAGTCGGCGCGGGGCCAGTCCACGGCGATGACGGGGTCGCTGGCCCATGCTTCGGTGAGTTGTGGCACGGAGATGGTATCCCGGCCAGAATGCTGACGCATTACCGGAATCCAGGAGTCGGTGATGAGATTAAGCACAGGTTGCTTTGTGGCTCGACGGCTAGAAGGCCGTACACTATAAGAATCCTACCGCATGCGACTGCGGATCGAGAGAATACGGGCTTAGCCCGCGCTAAACAGGTATGATGAGCGTTACTTGCACATTGCACCTCCTCTCTTCATGGCCAACCAGCCCTTGTTTAGGGCCCGCCAGGTTGCACTCCCGGCGGGCCGTCTCTCGATAGCTCATTCTGACATAGACTCACAGTCTTTTTTCGAACTAGTCATACTCTGCTTCCTTACCTAGGTCTAACAAGACCACTTAACAAAAAGCCAAAGTGGTGATGACTCTCCAAAAATCCCTGCAAGCGCAAGGAACTCTTCCGAACCTAAGTGTGGCAAGACCACGGTTCATCCCACTTCAGACTGCATCAACAGCCCTAGGTGCGGGTCGTAAAGCAGGGTGGCCGTAGTGCCGGCCGCTGTCTGCACGGTCAGTGTATAGCCCTCCGCCGCCGGTGTCAGCACTGCCAGCAGCATCTTGGGGCTATCACGCTCCCAGCGACCCCAGCTTGTCCGTGCCCCTATTGCGGCAGCTTCTAGCCCCGGCGGCACTGGACAGGCAGACACGCGGTGTGCTGCCACGACCACCTCTGACAAAGACCAGGCACGGCTTGGCGTATCCGCCTCCGCATAGGGCACGATGACGCCATCTCGCTCGCGTGCCAGGCGCAGCGTCACTCTCGGGCGCTCCTCCAGTCGGGTCGGCGTGATGGTGTCGGGGTCCCAGGCTCCGTTCTGCCGCGTGTAGCCGGCGCGGAACGTCAGCACGTTCTGCCGCCCCAACTCGGTATGGGCGAGCGCCTTACCCGTCGCCCGCTGCGCCTGCGTCGCTAGTCCCGGTGGAACCAGCTCGACGTTTCCCGCCGCCTCCAGCAAGGGGCGCATGTCGTCCGGCGTCGTCAAGGCACCGGCCGCGAACAATGCGCAGGCGCCGCGCCACAGCAGCGCAGGATCGCGATAGACTGCAGCGGTGCCCGGCAGCGGCCCACGCACCCAGTTTGGCTCCGGGTTCGCCACCGGATCGGGCGACACCACAAGAAGTTCTGGCCCTGGCACGGGACGCTCGCCTCGCGCGTGGCGCCACAGACGTCCGGCGCGCTGGATCAGAAGGTCGACCGGGGCGAGATCTGTGCAGAGCAGGTCGAAATCCAAATCTAACGATTGTTCAACCACTTGCGAAGCCACCAGGACGGACCGGCGCTCCTTCTCCGCGCTTCCGCGACCGAAGCGATGCATCACCTCAGCTTCCACCACCAGGCGGTCTGTCATGGCGAAGCGCGCGTGGAACACCAGCGGCTCCAGACCCTCGGCACGCAATGCCTGTGCGGCGACTAGGACGTCGTCCACCGTGTTGCGTATCCAGGCCACGGCCGCGCCTGCCCGCGCCGCGGCGGCCACCCGCGCCAGCGCCGCTGCGACGTCCGGAAGGCGCGTCACCGTCACCCGCCGCGCCAGCCCGTCACGCAGAGCACAGGGCTGCTCAACCACCGAGTCCGCGGCCGCCAGCGTCGCCAGCGGATAGGCCGTTTCCGTCAGGACTGCGGCGGGCGCGCCCAGCCCGTCGCGGAACGCAGCCACCAGCCGGCTGCGCAGGGCAAGCGGCAGGGTAGCCGACAGCAGGATGCAGGACCCGCCCAGGGCGGCATGGAATCGAAGCAATTCGACTAGCTCGCGCTGCATGTAGTGATCGAAGGCATGAGCCTCGTCCACCACCAGCACCTTACCTTTCAACCCCTGCAGCCGCAGAGCGGTGTGGCGAACCGGCAGCACGGCGAGCAACGCCTGGTCGATGGTGCCTACGCCAAACTGCGCCAGCAGGGCGCGGCGCCGATCCTCCGCGAGCCAGGCGGCGCAGTGCGTCTCCGACGGCGTGTCGGCCGGGTCGGCTGTGTCGCGGCTTGGTGACGGCCCGCCCTCCATCACAGCGGCAAAGCGCGGGTCGAGAGCCGCTCGCCCATGTGCCAGTACCAGGGACGGCCGTGCGTCGGCGACGAATAGCGCACGATAGGAGTCTGCCATGCGCGCGAACATCGCGTTAGCGGTGGCCATGGTAGGCAGCGCGAGGAACACGCCCCCTGCCCTCCCGGACGCCAACAGCCGATGCGCCAGGGTCACGGCGGCCTCTGTCTTGCCGCTGCCGGTCACGTCCTCGATCACCGCAAGCACCGGCCCGGCAGGAAGCGACACGGTTTCGGCCCAAACCTGCATGGGCGAGGGTGTACCCATGCGTGGGAACAATCCATTTGTTCCTTTGAACCGCGCGGCCGGAGCGGCGGACAGACCTGCCGCCGCCAGGGCAGCAGCAGCACGGGGCAGGGCGTGGTTCCACAGGTAAGCGACGGGATCGGTAACGGCCGCGAGGGGCATGTAGGGAAACCATGCCTCGCGCGACCCGACCCAATCCGCCAGGGTCACGACGCCAGCCAGGTCCCATCCCAGTTGTGCCGCCGCCATGCGGCCCGGCGGCAGGGGCAGCGGTGGCGGGCGGAAGACGTCCAGCATGGCGGCCACAAACCCACGTGCCGCGTCCATGCACGCCCCGCACACTGTGCCTGGCAGAAGATACGCGCCACCGGGGTCCACAGGCCGGCCATGATGCCCGGCCAGCGCCTGGAACAGGAGCACAAGGTCGGAAGAGGTCCAGCCTCGGATAGAAGGCTGGCGCAGCGGCAGAACGCTGTCCAGTCCGTCCCCAACCTCTTGCAGAAGGTGATAGCCCACGGCATCGTGCCGCATGCCCGGCAACGGTCCATCCGGAACAGGGCCCAACACGTCGTGTGGCCAGTGCTCGGGCGCCAGAGCCTGAAACGTGCGCGAGAACTTGCCGATATCATGCAGCGCCACCAGGAAACCCAGGGTCTGCCGCGACATCAGTGACGCCGTTGGACGAGGCAACAGCAGCGCAACAGCCGCCACGTCCAAGGCATGCGCCACGAGAGGATGCATACGTGCGACACCATTCTCGTCGGGACGAGCCTTGCCCCAAAAGCTTGTCCAAGGTGCTGTCAAATCACAACTTCCTCTGCCTTTGACTCACGTCCCAAGGCTAAACCCTGACGATCTGGTAGGAGCCGTCGTAGCCTGCTCCGCATCACGCTGCTCTTTGATCGTGATCACTGCCTTCCGCACCCGGGCACGTAGTGCCTTAGGGAAAGCATCGACAGCTTCAGCCAACTCGCGGATTGCCTCCTCCCGCCGATCCAGGGCGGCGGTCAGCGGCCCGATATGCTTCTGTAGCACCCGGCGCAACTCCTGCTCGCGCAATCGGGTGCGCAGCTCCGTGCCGTGCTGCCGCCCCGCCGCCTGCTGGGTGAAGACCCGGTGCTCGGCGCGGATGAAGCGGTCCACGTCCGCCTCCTGCCCCCGCTCGATCGCCTTGATCAGGTCGCCGGCCAGCGACTTGTAGGGTTTCTTGCTCATGTCCTTGGCCACCTGCGCCCACAGGTGCTCCGGGGTGATCGGGTCCTTGTCCCCGAGTGCCCGACTGCGTCGCACCGCCTCGAAGGCGACCGCCTCCGAGAGGATGGTCCAGACCTGCGACACGTGCCGGCTCTCGGCCACGTAGCTCTTGAACGCCGTGATCCCGGCCGTGCCCCTGGGTAGGGCGTTGATGTGCTCGCCCGACGTGATGCCCTGGGCGCTGTCGACGGTCAGGGCGTGGCCGAAGCCCAGTAGCAGCCGGTCGCTGTGCGAGTCCTCGAGCGCCTTCCAGGCCACCTCTGCGATCTGGCCGTCCGCGCTTTGCAGCCTGAGCCCCTCGACCGACTGGCCGAGCACCTCCACGACGTTGCCGTTGCTGCCGATGAAGCTTGGGCCCTCTCCCTCGATCAGGCCCCAGGTTTTGCGGAACAGACGCACTTTGTCGCCCGTGGCGATCGGCAGGTCGTAGGTCTCGCCGCGCTGATCGACCGCCTGGTGGACGGTCTCGTCGTCCCCGAGTTCGCCGCGAGCCTTCATGCGGTCGCGCACGGCTCGGCTGATGTCAGCCGCATCCTGGTTGGTTAGGGCGGAGATGGTCACGCCATGCTTCGCCCCGGAGGCGCGCAGAACGTCACGGCGCCGCATGTAGAGGTCAGCGATGTGGCCGATCACCTCGTCCTGGTCGCCGCCCACCATGCGGACAGTGCCGTCCTCGCGCTTCATCTCCAATGCTTCCGCTGCCTTGCCCTCGCGAAACAGCCTGGCGATCTGGCGGCCGCGCAGGGTCTCCTGGCGCACCGTGGTCAGTAGCTCGGACATCGCCTCTTTCGGCAGCGAGCGCCGCATGATCTCGATGGTGTCGCCGGCCTCGATCGCCTGCACCTGCTCCCGGTCGCCCAGCCCCTTGAGGGTAAAGCCATGCTCCGCCTGCAGCTTCAGCAGCCTGAGGAACGGCCGCGGCCCAATCTGGCTCAGCTCGTCCACCACCAGCACGGTGTTGCGCGACAGCACGATGCGGCCGTCCTCCAGCCCGCGCAGGAACGGGTCGAGCGCGAAGGTGCGCCGGATGCCGGTGTCCTGCAGCGCGTCGGCCTGCCGCCATGCCGTGGCGACGCCGATCACCTCCCGGCCGCCCGGGTCCAGGCTGGTGTCACCCTGCCAGGCGGTGACGAGCGGCTTAAGCAGCGTGGTCTTGCCTGAGCCGGCGACGCCGGTGATGAAGCCGAGCCGACCGCCCGTGCCCAGGCTGTAGATCGCCGCCTTCTGTGCTGCGCCGTGCTCGGCCTCGCGCTCGAAATCGAGGCCGGAAGCGTCGATCGCAGCTTTGATTGCCGCGACAGACAAAGCGCCGGTTCTGTCTTCGGCCGCGGCCTTGGCGCGCTCCGCCAGGCTCTGCTCGATCCTGACCTGGGCCGAGTTGGTGACGCGGACCTTCATGACGATCTTGCCGGCCTCCAGGGCGGCGCTGTCGGCGATCTCACCGACAATCAAGGAGACCTTCTCGCCGTGCAGGGTGATGCCGCGTTGCTCGACCAGCTGCACCACTTGGTCGATGTCCTCTGGCCCAGAGATCCCGGTCAGAATCATGCCACGCGTCGCCAGAGTACGCAGCTTGCTGTGGTCGATCACCGCGGCGGTGTGGAACTCCTCGGCCAGGTGGCGGGCGGCGAACTCGTAGGCCCGGTCGAACCGCTCGGCATCGGTCAGGGTTGGCGCGGTAACGCCCTCCAGGACGGTCGTGTGCGTCCAGCCGATCCGCTCGCCCTGGTCCCGCCAGCCCTCCCTCTCCGTCAGCCCATCTCCCTTGGAGCGGCGTTCCGCCACGGCCGCGGCATTGAGGATGCCGAACTTGCGTCCGGCCGACAGGCCTTCCCACTCAAGGCCCTGGCTCCTGGCGTAGGCCTTGGCGTTGCGCTCGGTCTGCCGCCGCCCCTTGGAGAACAGGTCCACGGCCGCCTGCGGGATGGCGGGCAGCACGAACGCTTCCTGCTTGTCGTCGTACTCGGTGCGGATGCCCATCTCGCGCAGTCGCATCGCATAGCGGCCCTGGAAGTAAGCACCGAACTCGTGGACACGGTCGTTGAGCCGCTTGGTGTCGAGCGAGCCGATCCGGCCGCCTGCAGTGGCGACCATATTGAACATGCCGTTGTGGATGTGGTCGTGCGGGTCGCCCGACAGCGGCACCTCGGCCAGGTAGGTGATGCCGGTCTCGCCATCCTTGACCTGCAACGTCGGGCGCGCGGTGTGGTGCATGAACGAGACCCAGCCCACCTCTCCCGGGTCGGCGCCTCCCTGCCCGTTCTCGCCTTTCCGGGCCCACCCGATCTCGTGGGCCACGTAGCGCATGGTGTCGTCGTTGGCGCGCCGCATGGCCTCGCGGATGGCGGCGGCTTCGGCGGGCGAGGCCGCAAACTCCGCGGCAAGGGAGACCGATTTATGCGGTGCCGTGGTCAGGTCGTAGGCGCTGATCTTGCGCGGCTTGCTGGCAGCCGCCCACTTCTCTCCCGTGTCTGCCCGCCTGGCCTCGAATAGCCGATCCAGTTCGGTGTTCTTCGGCGGCTTGGTCGGGTCAATGCCCAGCGCAGCCGCCGCTTCCGGGGCCATGTCGGGTCGCCAGCTCGCGCGGCTGTCACGGCCTGTGTAGTACGCAGTAAGCCGCCCGCCAGCATCCGCCCTGGCCCCCGGCTCAAGCTCGGCGCCGGGCTCAGGCTCCGGGGCATGCTCGCTCAGGTAGGCGCGGATCAGCTTGCCGTCCGAGTTGGCGGCCAGCTTGCGGAACGTCATCATCGCTGGACTTCGCCCGCAGACGAAGCGTCGACGCCGAAGTTGTCGGAGATGGCCTGGACCACGTCGAGCGGCATGTCGCGCGCGAGCTTGGCTACGCTGACCGTGATGTCCTTCAGGTAGGCGGACTGGCTGTCCAGGCGGGTGATCAGGCCGCCGATCAGCTGCTCCAGGGTTGGGCCTTCCTGTTCGTCCTTCTGCTCCGGCGTCACCAAGCGGATGATCGTCTCCAGGCTCTCGCCGTGCCGGCGCTGGATGCCGGCCACCAGAGCGATACCTGCGTTCGCATCCTGGATGCCTCTGCCAAGCCGGGCGGGGTCGGCCGCGCCGTCTTTCTCGGCTTTCAGGGTAGAGCGTGCCTCGGCGTTCATCTCATCCTCCATGACTGCCGACAGCATGGAGGCGGCGGACGCGAACGGCGTACAGCGCCGGGAGCGCACGCCAAAGCATTCGAAGAATGCAATGGTGTATGCACCTAATCTGGCTTCTTCACTCGTACGCTGCCCGTATGGGTGACATACGATGCCCATACAAAGGTTGGACGGAGTCCAGACGGAACCCGCACGGAGCCCGGACGGCAGCCGTACGGACCCCATACGGACAGCGGGTCTCAAGAGCCCGAAATTTTGCATGCGCCATTCGTGTACGATGCGGCGACTCTTCGGTTCATGGGGAAG
>JAABUV010006014.1_pt1 | contig 13466 bp, 11 predicted proteins | sample 5559971 | NCBI WGS metagenome assembly JAABUV01 (sample SAMN10711881, study PRJNA513362) | rock metagenome | isolation source: Antarctica rocks | place: Antarctica: Victoria Land, Knobhead nord | collected 2015-12-19
GGCATGGTGGATTCGGGTCAAGGGGTGTGGGTCGGTCCGGGGCATCCCAGTCTACTGGAGCCGATCATCCCGGCAAGGGCCTTCGTGCAACAACGCCCCCCCGACCATGAAGAGCACGTCGGTCGTGTCGAAGGGCACCGTCTCCCCTTCGGAGTGCCTGGGGCCGAGTTTCGCCGGGATGAAGGTCACCCAGGACTCGAACATCTTGAGGAGGGCGTGCTGGACCCCCTCGCCCGTGGGGTCCTTGGACATCCCCGAGTTGCCGTACTTTTGCAGCTTGTCGATCTCGTCGATGAAGATGATGCCCCCGGCAGTACGAGAGGATTCGCCGCCCGAGGCGAGGTACAGCCTGGTCAGCAGGCTCTCCACATCGTCGCCGACGTAGCCGGCCTCCGTGAAGGTCGTGGCGTCGCCGGTGACGACCGGGACGTTCAACCCCTTGGCGAGCGCCTGAACCAGCAGCGTCTTGCCCGATCCGGTCGGGCCGATCAGCAGGACGTTGGACCGCTCGATATGCACGTGCAACAGGTCGGGGGCTTCGGCAAGGGGGTCGGGACCGGTCACCCTGCCGGTCGAACGCTCGCCGTCAGCCAGTCGCTTGAAGTGGTTCGAGACGGCGACGGCGAGCTTCCGTTTGGCGGCCTGCTGCCCGACGACGTGGCGGTCGAGGTGCTCCACGAGCGACTTGGGGCTCGGGACGGAACCGAGCAGGTCGACCCAGGTAGGAGGGGGAGCGGGCTCATGCTGGGACGGCACGGGGATGTTCGGGGCGCTGGACATGACGACTCCGGGGTCGGGGCGCACGGGGACCGGGCCGCCTCCTTTGGGCGGCGGACGCACCCCTCCCGTGGTGTCAGGCGGTGGCTGGTCACTGCCTTACGACCCGACTCCCGGAATCATGACGGGCCGCAGCGAACCATCGGCCAACCCGAGGCGTACAAGTCCGTATCCGCCTTGTCCCGGACGGCGGGTTTGCATAGAGTTCAGGTTGTCGCCCACGATCCTCGTCGTCTTCTCGGGTCGAACATGTCCTCAATCCGCCCCAAGTCGAGGTTCCCGTCGATCGCCCTCGTGGCGGTCCTGGGGAGCCTCTTCACGGCCGGAGGGGCGACCGCCTGCGACACGATGAAGGCGGACGGCGGCTGTGCGATCGTCAAGCCCTGCGGTTGCTGCAGGTCGTTGGCCTCGGACACGCCCGCTCACGTAGTCGCAGACTCGATCACGGCGAGCCGTCCCGGCCCGCTCCGGGATACGTCGGTCTGCGGGGCCTCGCCGACGGGCGGTTGCTTCTGCGACTCCGAGAGACCGGCGGCACCCGAGCCCAGGCCGGGCTCGAAGTCTTCGGACAACCGTTCCGATCCCGCACGGGACCTCGGGCTCTTCTTGTCCGACCTGCTCCCCTCCCTGGTGCCACCGGTCCGGAGTACCACTCCGACGGTCGGCCACCTCTGGCGCACGCCCCTCTACCTGCGCACCTCCCGCCTACTGATCTGAGACCGCCCCTGCGTCGAGGCCCTTGCGTCTCGCTGCGCCAGGCGTCCGTCCCCGTTCCCTGAACGGCACGATGCGATGCTGCGCCCCGAGAACGTCGTGGCCCCGTCGCCGGGGGCGAGGACGACGATCCGCACTCTGCGGGTCGTCCTCCCCCTCCCCGGTCTCCGGGGGTGGGATCGTGCGGCCCGCACCGGGCGTGCCGCCGGCATCAGGTCAGCGAATCGGGAGGAAGTGCGATGGAACGTCGTCGAATGATGGGCGTGCTCGGGGCGATGGCCCTGGCCGCCGTGATGGGCGTCGGTGCCGACGCCGCCGAGAAGACGAAGGCCGCCAGGGCGGCGTGTGCGTGCTGCGGCGAGGCTTGCGCCTGCTCCGCCTGCACCTGCGATGCGACGAAGGCCGGTGCGTCCAAGGACTGCGACTGCTGCGGCGGTGCGGCCTGCTGCACGGCGACCGCCACGAAGACCAAGGTCGCCGACGCCAAGGACAGGGCTTGCTGCGGGAAGGACGCCAAGGCGGCGAAGGGCACAAAGGTCAACAAGGTCGCCACGGCGTCCTGCACCTGCTGCGGCGAGGCGTGCGCCTGCTCGGAATGCTCCTGCGATGCGACCGCCAAGGTCGGGATGGTCAAGGCCGGCAAGGGATGCGACTGCTGCGGCGGTGCGGCCTGCTGCTCGTCGTCCTGCAAGGCCGCCAAGGGCAAGGTGTCGGTCGTCCGCTGATCCTCGGGAGGGCCGGTCCCCGGTGGCTCGGGGACCGGCCTCGGTCGAAACCCGAAGGTCGGACACACGGGAGCGGGCCGCAGTCGGCGGTCCGCCCCACTCCGATTCTACGGCACGAGCCCCACGGACAGGAACCGGGGGCCGCTCCCCCGCCCCCTCGTCGATGGCGACGGGGAGGGGGTGAGGGAGCAGCTCACGACGGGTGAGCCGCAATCGCCGTTTCCCCTCAACTTGAGGAGAGGGCGTGCTGGGTGCGGGTGCCGCCGGCCTGGTCGCCGTGGGCGGGGGCACCGCCCGTGCCGCCCACGAGGGCCACGAGCACGACGGGCACATCAAGACCCTGGGCGAGTGCGCCAAGGTCTGCAACGAGGCGGCCCACCACTGCCTCGACGAGTTGAAGAAGGGCGGGCCGCACGCCGACCATCACGCCAGGTCGCACGAGGCGGCGATGGACTGCCAGGAGTTCTGCACCCTGGCCGCCACGCTGATGGCCCGCAGCAGCCCGATGGCCAGGTACGCCCACCAGGCGTGCGCCGACGCCTGCCGGGACTGTGCGGCGGCGTGCGAGGGGCAACCAGAGGACATCATGAAGGAATGCGTCAAGGCGTGCCGTGACTGCGAGAAGGTCTGCCGCTCGATGGCGGGCGGCACCCGCTGACCCCGATGCGTCCCGCCCCTCCGACCATGGGGGGGCGGGACCGTCGCCGTCCCGCTGCGGGTCGTCCACCGGGTAGATCGTCATGACAGTCGTGGCGGTCGCCCCCGTCGAAGAGGTGTACAATCCGTCGGCGGCGTGCCCTCTGTCCGGCGAGCGATCCTCGGCGAGCGACAGCCGAGATGAATCCGATCGGGTCGCCCTCGGGGTCGAGGACTTCGTGGCATCCGAGGTGACGCAAGCCTGAAGGACCGGGCCTGCCGCCCTCCTCTTGGCCGAAGACGATCGATCGAAGCGATATCGCCCGTGTTGAAGCCGCCAGCCCCGTCGAAGTGAGAGAGGAGATTCCATCATGGCGACCGACCCGATCTGCGGGATGACGGTCGATGAGGCGACCGCCCGGAGTGCCGAGCGTGACGGCCGGAGCTTTTACTTCTGCGGCGAGAGTTGCCGTCGGAAGTTCCTCGCCGGGGGCCCGTCGTCCTCCGCAGAGCACCACGACCACGTTGACACACATCACGGTCCTGCGTCACAAGTACGGCCACGTGGATCGGGCGAATACGCCTGCCCGATGTGCAAGGGCGTCGAGAGGGACCGGCCGGGGGACTGCCCGAAGTGCGGAATGGCCCTGGAACCGGCACGTCCTGCGGCAAGGCAGAAGGTCATCTATACCTGCCCGATGCACCCGCAGATCGAGCGAGATGGCCCCGGTAGCTGCCCGATCTGCGGCATGGACCTGGAGCCGAAGGCCGCCGGGCCGGATGCGGAGGAGGACCATTCCGAACTCCGGCGCATGACCCGCAGATTTTGGGTCGCCGTGGTCCTGACCGTCCCGGTGCTGCTGCTCGCCATGCTGCCGATGCTCGGCGTCCCCATGGACCGCTGGCTGGGGACAACGCTGCACCCCTGGCTGCAACTCATACTCAGCACGCCCGTGGTCCTGTGGTGCGGCTGGCCGTTCTTCGAGCGGGGTTGGAGGTCGATCGTCACCAGGAACTTCAACATGTTCACCTTGATCGGCCTGGGGACCGGGGCGGCGTACCTCTACAGCGTCGTCGCCGTCCTCCTTCCGGGCCTCATCCCGGAGGATTTCCGGCACAACGGGACGGCGGAGGTCTACTTCGAGGCGGCGGCGGTGATCGTCACGCTGGTCCTCCTGGGGCAAGTCCTGGAGTTGCGGGCCCGACGAAGGACCGGGGCCGCCATCCGGGAGTTACTCTCGCTGGCCCCGCCCACCGCCCGGATCGTGCGGGATGGACAGGAACGGGACGTGCCGCTGGAAGAAGTCCACGGGGGCGACATCCTGCGGGTCCGCCCCGGCGAGAAGGTCGCCGTGGACGGCAAGATCACGGAGGGTCGGAGTTCAGTCGATGAGTCGATGATCACCGGGGAGCCCGTGCCGGTCGCCAAGGTGGAAGGCGACGAGGTGGTCGGCGGCACGGTCAACGGGACCGGCTCGTTCCTGATGGTCGCCGAGAAAGTCGGCCAGGACACGGTGCTGGCCCGGATCGTCGCCATGGTGTCCGACGCCCAGCGGACCCGAGCCCCGATCCAGAAGGTCGCCGACTCCGTGGCGGGATACTTCGTGCCCGCCGTCGTCGTCGTCGCCATCCTCACCTTCCTGGTCTGGGCCATCGCCGCCCCGGAGCAGCCGGCCCTCGCCTGGGCCTTCGTCAACGCCGTGGCCGTGCTGATCATCGCCTGCCCCTGCGCCCTGGGCCTGGCCACGCCGATGTCGATCATGGTGGGAGTGGGCCGTGGGGCGAAGGAGGGGGTGCTCATCAAGGACGCCGAGGTGCTGGAGACGCTGGAGAAGGTCGATACGGTCGTGGTGGACAAGACCGGCACGCTCACGGAGGGCCGACCGAAGCTGACCGAGTGCGTCCCCGCCCCGTCATCTTCGGAGGAGGAGATCCTTCGGCTTACCGCCGGCGTGGAGCAGGCCAGCGAACATCCCCTGGCCCATGCCCTCGTCGTCGGTGCCCAGGAGCGGGGCCTCGCCGTCCCGGCCGTCGAGGGGTTCGATTCCGTGACTGGGGGCGGCGTCCACGGGACGGTCGAGGGCAACGCCGTGCTGATCGGCAAGCGGTCGCTGCTCGCCGATCGGGACGTTCAGGGCCTCGACGCCCTGGACGAACGGGCCGACGACTTGCAGCGGCAGGGCCGCACGGTCATCTACATCGCCGTGAATGCTCGGTTAGCCGGACTCCTCGCCGTCTCGGACCCGATCAAGGGCTCGACGGCCGAGGCGGTGCGATCCCTGCACGACCTGGGGATGCGGGTCATCATGCTCACGGGAGACAACGAGAAGACGGCCCGAGTCGTCGCCGAGGCACTGGGGATCGACGAGTTCCACGCCGGGGTCCGGCCCGAGGACAAGCACGAGCGGATCAAGGCCCTGAAGGCGGGGGGGCGGAGGGTGGCAATGGCGGGGGACGGGATCAACGACGCCCTGGCCCTGGCCGCCGCCGATGTCGGGATCGCCATGGGGACGGGGACCGACGTGGCGATCGAGTCGTCGGGCGTGACGCTGGTCAAGGGCGACCTGCGGGGCATCGTGAAGGCCCTGAAGCTCGGCCGGGCCACCATGCGAAACATCCGCCAGAACCTCTTCTTCGCCCTGGTCTACAACGCCCTCGGGGTGCCGATTGCGGCGGGCGTCCTGTACCCGATCTCGCACCACCTCCTGCTCAACCCGATGATCGCCGCCGCCGCCATGAGTTTCAGTTCCGTGTCGGTGGTGGCCAACGCCCTGCGATTGAGGACCGCCCGGCTCACGTAGCGACCCGCCTCGATTATCCGATGCCGCCGATTTCGTCGTTTCCTCGGTGAGTCCAGGCGTGCCGAGAGTGCGAGTCGGTCCGCCGACAGACGGGCTCGGACAATAAGACCGGTCGGCACCCGGCGAGACGAGAACAAGAAGACCCCGGCCCCTCGACCTTAGCGAGGGGCGGGGTCGTTTGATTCCTGGGGTGATTCGGCCGCTCACCAAGGTTGATAGGTGTACGGGCTCGGGGGCGAGTAGCTCTGGGTGTTCGAGAAGAAGCCGCCGTTATAGCCGGTGATGCCGTAGGGCGTCTGCGTGTGCCCGTGGGGCCGGAAGTCGTGGGCACCCATGCCGTAGTACGAGAAGCCTCCGATGGGCGTCTGGACGCTGTGCATGTGCGGCGAGAAGTCGTGCCCGCCGTTCCCGTAATAACTGTAGCTCGGGACGCCGTAGCCGTAGCCGCCACCGCCGTAGCCGCCACCGCCGTAGCCGCCACCGCCGTAGCCGCCGCCATACCCGCCGCCGCCATACCCGCCACCGCCGTAGTACCCGCCGCCGTATCCCTGAGCCTTGGCCGGGGTCGTCCCGAGGGCCAGGAGGCCGGTCGCCAGGACGCCCGCCAGGGCCATGCTCCGCAGTGAAAGTCGCATGATCGTGACCCTCTCGGCTCGGAGGTCTTCGGGAAGGCGGGCCGTTCCACCGTTCGCCGCCGGTCTTGCCGAGTCGTTCTTCTTACAGAGCACAGGCCGTGCCGATTCGGCCCAGACCCGAGTTCCGGGGCGCAGGACGGGACGCAAGTCCTGGCTGATGTATGCGTAGTGGATTTGCGAGGGCGGGCACGAGCGGGCCGGGCCGCTCCCCCGCCGTGGGCGGGCATCCCAGCTTCCTGGGGCGGCGTGAGAATCCTCGCCGCCAGGTCGGGGAGGGCTGGTGCATCCCCGCACGAAGATGCTGTGATGGTAAGGTCGCCCCGACCGCCGACGGGCGGCCCGGTCTTGGGTGCGATCGAAGGAAAACCAGGCCAATCCCATGCGTACCCCCGTCCTCCTGATCTCGATCCTCGCCCTCTTCCCCCACGGCCCCCTCGCCGCCGAGGAACCCGAAGTGCGGGTCCTCGTGCCCGGCTTCACCGTGCGACCGCTCCCCGTCCGGCTGACCAACGTCAACAACCTCGCCTTCGGACCCGACGGTCGCCTCTACGCCCTCGGCTACGACGGTCGGGTCCACCGCCTGATCGACGGCGACGGCGACGGCCTGGAGGACCGGGCCGAGCCGTACTGGGACCGGCCCACCATCCGTGTTCCGGTGGGGCTGGCCTGGTCGCCCGATGGGCTCTACGTCTCCTCGAACGGCAAGGTCTCCCTGCTCCGGGACGACGACGGCGACGGCAAGGCCGACCGGGAGGAGGTCATCGCCTCGGGGTGGCCCCCGACCGACGTGCCCAGCGGAGGCGTCGATGCCCTGGGCGTCACGCTCGACAAGGACGGAAGCGTGTACTTCGGCCTGGGCACGCCGGACTACTCCAACGCCTACCGGCTGAAGGACGGCAAGCCCCGCTACGACATCAAGGGCGAGCGGGGGACGATCCTCAAGCTCTCGCCCGACCGCAAGCGTCGGGAGGTCGTCGCCACCGGCATCCGCTTCCCCTACGCCCTGCGGTTCAACCGCCACGGCGACCTGTTCGCCACCGACCAGGAGGGGGAGACGTGGCTGCCCGGCGGCAACCCGCTGGACGAGTTGAACCACGTCGTCCCCGGCCGCCACTACGGCTTCCCGCCCCGCCACGAGGCGTACCTGCCGGGGGTGATCGACGAGCCCCCGGTGGTCGCCTTCGGCCCGCAGCACCAGTCCACCTGCGGGCTGGTGTTCAACGAGACGAGGGAGGGCTGGAAGTCGTTCGGCCCCGATTCGTGGGAGGGGGACGCCTTCGTGACGGGCTTCTCACGGGGGAAGGTGTGGCGGGTCCGGCTCGTCAAGACCCCGCACGGCTATGTCGGCAAGCCCACGCTGTTCGCCAGGTCGTCGATGCTGATGGCCGACGTGGCGGTCTCGCCGTCGGGGTCGCTGTACCTGACCTGCCACGGCGGCCCGCCCGACTGGGGGACCGGCCCACAAGGCGAGGGTCGGGTCTTCCGCATCACGTACACCGACCCCGAGGCCCCACAGCCGGTCGCCGCCTGGGCGTCCGGGCCGCTGGAGGTCCGGGTCGCCTTTGACCGGCCGATCGACCCGCAGGCGGCGGGGCTGGCCGAGGCCACGATCCCGTTCGGGTCGCACGTCCGGGCCGCCGACCGCTACGAGGTCCACAAGCCCCCCTACGAGGCCGTAAAGCGGCAGGAGGCGGCCCCCAGGGGCACGCTCAAGGTCACGTCGGCGAGCCTGGCGGACGACGGCCGCACGCTGGCCCTGGCCACCGACCCGCACCCCTGGGACGTGACCTACGCCCTGACCCTGCCCGGAGTCCGGGCGGAAGGTCGTGCCGGGTCGGGCTCGACCGTGGACCTGGATTACGACCTGGCCGGCGTCGAGGCGACATGGAAGGGCCTCCGAGGCGAGGATGCCTGGTCGGGCTGGTGGCCCCACCCGGACACCGCCGTCGCCCGTGCCCTGACCGCCGGGTCGGCGGAACACGAACGGTGCTCCTCCCTGCTCCACCGGGCGGGCCTGTTGACGCTCCGCACCCAGGTCCGGCTCCCTAAGGGTCGGACCGTCCTGCGGGTCGAAGCCGACGCCCCGTTCGAGGCAAAGCTGGGCGATGCGATGGCCCATTCATCCCGGACTTCCCAGGGCCGGGACCGGGCCGAGATGGCTGTGGATTCCACCGGCGTCCCGGTCGCCTTGGAGGTGAGCGTATCGACCGGCGTGGGTGGCAAGGCCCCCGACCTGCTCGTCTCGTATCACACCGAGGTCGACCCGACCGAGCGCCCCGTGCCGCCGGATCGGTTCCGGCCGCCGTGGTCCCCCGCCGCCATCCCGAGACCGCCGGCCCCGACCGGCCCCCGCCCGGACCTGGCCGGCGGCGACCCCCGGCGGGGCGAGGCGGTCTTCTTCTCCGAGCAGGCCCGCTGCTCGGCCTGCCACAAGGTCCGGGGAAAGGGCGGCGAGATCGGCCCCGACCTGGGCAACCTCGTCCACAGGGACGCCGCCTCCGTCCAACGGGACATCGCCGAGCCGGCCGCCACGATCCACCCCGACTACGTGCCCTTCACGGTCGCCCTCAAGGACGGTCGTGTGCTGTCGGGCCTGGTCCGCTCCGAGGGGGAGGCGGCGCTGCGAGTGATCGGCACCGACGCCAGGACGGTCGTCGTCCGACGTGACGAGGTGGAGGAGCTACGGCCCAGCGCCACCTCGGTCATGCCCGACGGCCTGGCCCTGGGCCTCGGGGAGGCGAAGGTCCGGGACCTGCTGGCCTTCCTGCTGACGAAGCCGGCGGAGGATGGCGTGGCGGCGGCCCCCCGACCGGACGTGCAAGCCTCGAAGGACCGCCCGCCGCCCCGCACCCGTGCCGAGGTCGAGGCCGTCCTGGGGAAGACGGCAGGCGGGCCGGCGAAGCTGCGGGACCTGAAGGTCGTCCTCGTCGCCGGCCCCCAGGACCACGGGCCCGGCGAGCACGACTACCCGGCCTGGCAACGACGCTGGAAGGCTCTGCTCGGCGACGCATCGGGCGTGGAGGTCACGACGGCGGCCGGCTGGCCGGACAAGGGCCAGTGGAGGGACGCCGATCTGATGGTCCTGTACCTCTGGAACCACGACTGGTCGCCCGAGCGGCTCGGCGAGTTGGACGCCTTCCTCGCTAGGGGCGGGGGCGTCGTCGCCCTGCACGCCGCCCTGATCGCCGACAAGGAGCCGGAGGCACTCGCCCGGCGGTTCGGGCTGGCGGCCCAGCCGGTGCGGACCAAGTACCGCCACGGCCCGCTCGACCTTGAGATCACCGCCCCGCCCGACCACCCCATTATCCGTGGCCTGAAGGCGGTCCGCTTCACCGACGAGACGTACTGGCCGATGGTCGGCGACACGTCGAAGGTCGGGGTTCTGGCGACGGCGGTCGAGGAGGGGAAGCCGCACCCGATGCTGTGGACCTTCGAGGCGGGCAAGGGCCGGGTCTTCGGCTCCGTGCTGGGCCACTACACCTGGACGCTGGACGACCCGCTCTTCCGCATCCCGGTCCTGCGGGGCATGGCCTGGGCCGCCCACGAGCCCGCCGGTCGGTTCGAGCGGCTTGCACTCGAAGACATGGAACCTGCGGGGAAGTGACCGGGATGGGCGGGAGGCGGCCCGAGCCCCGGCGTCAGAACAGCAGGCCGAGTGCCCATCCCAGGGCCACGAAGAACCCGAGCAGGATCACGGACAGCCGCCGGGAAACATCCCTCCAGAGGTAGATGCTGGGGATGAGGCTCCAGGAGCCCAGCGTCATGGCGAAGATCATGACATACCCGGCGGCCACGCCTCGCTGCTGGAGTTCGGCGGCGAACATCACGTCCAGGGCGATGGGGACCGGCATCAGGACCGAGACCAGGCTGACCAGGCCCATCTTCCAGGGATTCGGCTCGGCGAGGAGCGATTGCCAGGGGATCAGGACCAGCATCGCCGCAGACAGGAGGCTCGCAAGGAGCATGATCGTGATCGTCGGCTTGACCAGCATCCAGACGTTCCGGGCATAGTCCCCGGCCAGTTCCCGGACGACCAACCCGAACGGCTCGGAGCATTCGACCTGCACCAGCGGGATCGGGCAGGTTCCCCCCTCGTCTCCGACCGTCACCGCCTGGAGCGGCCCGGATCGTTCGAGCCACGAGATGATGCCCGGCACGAAGACGAGGATGACCAGCAGCAGCACACCGTACTTGGTGACGCTCATCGTCCAGGGCAAAGCCATCAGCGTCATCATCACGACCACGGGGTTGAAGTTCGGCGAACTGAAGAGGAACCCCAGGGCGACCTCGACCCGCCCGTGTGGCCCCGTGTGATCCCGCAGGCCGTGGGGACCGCACAGTTGGCGCAGACCCCCATCGGCACCCCCACCAGGGCCCCCTTCAGCGAGTTGAGGTGGAGGTTCTTGCCAATCTTCATCGGGTAGTACCGGAGGACGGTGTGGAGCAACGCCCCGAGCAGGACGCCGAAGGTCATGCCGACCTTCATGCCGTCGAGCCAGTTCACGGAGGTCGCCAGGATTCGCCGCCAGGCCGGGGCATCGACGGCGACCCTGATCAACTCGCCGCTGAAGGCCATGCTCGGCAAAGCTTGCCCGACGTGCCTCGCCTTGCCGAGCAACTGCGGGTAGCGTGAGACGAACCAGAACACGGAGACGAGCACGACCGCCGTGGCGGCGAGCAGTAGCGGGCGGTAATGGCACCGGATGGATCGGCGTGGGAGTGGGATTGCGAGCGAGTCCATCAGACCTCCTTGGGTGGGAGTGGGATTGCGAGCGAGTCCATCAGACCTCCTTGGTGCGCCCGGTTCTTCGGGGGCTATGACCGATCGGCCGTGCTCAGCCCTCGTGGTAGCTGCCGTAGGCGTTCAGGAGCCGCTCCAGGACATCGGCGCTGGCCGCCCCGATGACGACCACCACGTTGTCGGCGATGACCCCGGTGGCCACCCGATAGGTGCCCTCACGGCCGTGCTGAAATCCATCCTGCGGGGCCGAATCCGTCCGGCCACGGTCGAGGACCAGGATCGAGACGGGGGCCTGGGCGACGTGACCCACGATGTATGCGGCCTGACGACCGTCCTTCATGAAGCAGACGCCCGCCCCCTCGACCGAGAAGTCCACGTCGGTCCGGGGCGGGCAATGGACCCGGAAGGGGACTTTCGACTTCAGGTAGTGATCGACCTCTCGATCCGACGTGGACACGAGGTCGGGACGCACGTTCCCACGCCGCCACTGCTCGTGCCACTCTGCGACACTCCGGGTCAATCCCGGCGGCTGCGGGTTCCGGGTCGCCCGATGACCGACGAATAACGTCAGCAGGATCGCAGCCGCCAGGCCGCCGACTATGGTGGGCCATCGCCTCCGGCGGCCCTGCGGCTTCCGCAACCCGGCCCCGGCCAGGACTCGCCCCCAGAGATCGGGCGAGCGGTCTCCCGCCGAGATCCGTCCCTCGACCCTGGCCTCCCACTCTCCCTGCCGGGCGGAGCATCGGGCACACTCGGGGCACATGGCGAGGTGATCCTCGATCCGGAGGTGCAGGTCGGGACCGCATTCGCCGTCCCGGTAGGGCATCAAGTGTCGCCGGATCTCGATGCAGTTCATCGCCCTGGCTCCTCGTTGCGAAGGCACGGACCCCGCCGGGGAGCGAGGTCCGACAAGGCGTCCCTCATCTTCATCCGGGCACGAGACAGATACCCCATCACGCTGCCGAGCGGGATCGACAGGATCTCCTGCATGTCCCGATAACCGAAGCCGCCGACGGAACGCAGCAGCAGGACCGCACGCTCCGGTGGAGTCAGTCCCCGCAGGGCGATGACGACCTCATCCTCGAATAGCTCCATCATCGGGCCGGGGTCGTGCATGAGGACTTCCAGGGCGTCGTCGGGCAGGTCGGCCTGCCTCGGGGCCGGCAGGTCGTCCCGGAACTCATCGAAGGGGGCGGGCGTTCGCTTGCGATTCCTGTTGAAGGCTTCCAGGGTCACGAACCGGAAGATCCAGGCCCGGAAGTTGGTCCCCTCGGCATAGCGGTCGAACCGGGCGAACGCCTCCATGATCGCACCCTGGAGGACATCCTCCACGTCCGAGGGGTTACGGAGCAGGCGGCGGCAATAGACCTCCAACGGCCGCTGCAAGGGCAGCAGGAGGGCCAGGAAGACTTCGCTTTTCGGATCGGGACGGCTCAACGTCGCACGGCCTTCTCTCCCCGGATTGACTGAGGACCGTAATTAGATGTCGGAACTCCGGCGAGATCAGACGACCTCAGCGAAGAATCGACGGACGGAGGGCGATCGAAGTCCGATCGCCCCGCCTCGGACCCTACGGCTTTTCGTCGTCGAGGAGATTTATCGGCCAAGGACTTCAAGCCTTTCCGGCGACCGCTCGCAGCCTCAGCCGGATCAGCAGGTCGTTCAACTCCGGGCGGGCGGATGGCACTTCGGGCAAAGTGCATGATAGGTGGGCGGCTTCGAGTTCGGCCCGCAGCCGCTGGTACTCCCGCCCGTGGAAGGCCACGTCCTCGTCGTCGAGGGCCGACTCCTCCGGGCCCGCCAGTTTGCGGGCGATCCGGTCGGCGACGTGCGACAGACGAGCCTCCCCGTTCAGGTGCACGAGGTTGGCCTCGACCTCGCCCGTCCGCATCAGGTGGATGCCCGTCAGCAGCACCCGGTACACGTACAGCAGCGGCTTGACCCACAACCTCGCCACGGACCCCCAGGGCCAGCGCGCACTTTGAGCAAGGATGGCAAGCTTTAACGCTTGCGCCCTCGGCGGTTTGTTTGTATTACATCTCTTGGGAGACTTCATCGACCACGCCGCACGGCGAACCAATCATGCCCAGCATCCAGCAGAGCGACGTCGACGAGATCATCCGCCATTTCGAGGAGTTGGAAGACCCGCGCTCCACGGTCAATTTGCAACACCCCCTGCTCAGCGTGGTCGTCATCGCCCTGATGGCGGTCCTGGCCGGTGCCAATGGCCCGACCGCGATCGCCAAGTGGGCCGCGTTGAAGCAGGAGTTCCTCGTCAAGGCATTGAGCCTGCCCCATGGGATCCCGCGTAAGGATGTTTTTCGACGCGTCCTGATGGCTCTCAGGCCCGCGGCGTTCCAGGCGTGCTTCGCTCACTGGCTGAAGTCGTTGCGTGATGCGGCGGCCACGGCAACCGGCGTGGACCAACCCGTGCTGG
>JAABUV010006015.1_pt1 | contig 13465 bp, 19 predicted proteins | sample 5559971 | NCBI WGS metagenome assembly JAABUV01 (sample SAMN10711881, study PRJNA513362) | rock metagenome | isolation source: Antarctica rocks | place: Antarctica: Victoria Land, Knobhead nord | collected 2015-12-19
GCCGCGCGCCGCCTCGCTGATGGGGGGGTTCCCGGGTGGATAGGGTTGGTATGGTAGGGCAAACCAGGAGAGGGTAATCCAGGCAGGCGTGCAGCACCCGCAGCGTGTCCCCGGAGGTGCAGAGCCCTGCGGCTCAGGGCCGCGCGACCGCGTGACGCGCAGCAGCCCGCGTCTGCAGCCGCGGCAGATGTCGCCAGCGCATCCTGGAGCGGTGGGTGGGGGCAGCTAGGCGCGGCGGCGCAGCGCACCTTGCGAATGGTGGCGGCGGCCGGGCGGCCGGGCGGCGAGGCGCGCCAGCGCTCGTGCACGCACTCCTCCGTCTCCAGCAGCACCACAACCTGCGGGGCGTGCGCGGAAGCCCTGTGCTTAACATAAACACCCTTGGGTCCATGGCGCCGCGCATGGCGCCGCGCATGGCGCCGCGGCCGCTGTCCTGCAGGCCCGCCACCTGCGGCGCTCTCGCAGAAACCCTACAACCATGGCTAATCACCCTTGCGTCCACGGCGCTCAACACCGCCACCCCTCCACACCAAGCTCGAGCGCCGCCGCACGCAGCGCGCGCCTGCACGCAGCGCGGCGACGCGGCGTCCGCGGCCGCCGCCGCCTGGCTGGCGCGGAAGTCGAGCGTGCCCGCCAGCAGCGCGCCCAGCGCGAGTGGCCCGTCCGGCGGCGCGTGCAGCGCGACGCGCACCAGCGCCGCGTCGCCCATCTGCGCGCGGCCGGCGCCGGCATCAGGCGGGGCAGCGTTACGGCCGCGCCCGGCGTGCCAGCGCAAGCGACACCGGTCGGAACGTCCCGCCGGAACGTCCCGCCGGCACCGCAGCGCCTGTCGCCCCGACCTGGATGCATGCGCCCTGCTCGCCTCACACCCACACCCAACAGCGGAGGCGCGAGCGCCCTGATCAGGGCCGGGAGGGCCGGCGGCGGGCGCGCACGCGCAGGTTGTACGAGCGCAGGGACGCCTCCGGCATGGCTTGCGGCGAGGCGGAGCTGCCCTGCCGGCTGAGCGTGGCGCTGCCGCCGCTGGCGGCCGTGCGCATGCTGTTGCCGGCCGTCGCGCCGCCGCCGCCGTCGCCGCCGCCGCCGCCGCTGCCGGGCGCGCCGGCGCCGCCGCCGAAGCCGTCCAGCTCAGCAGCCGCCTGCGCGTCGGGGAGCGCGGCTGTCAGGCGGTGTTGTACGCGCACCAGTGATACGGAGCCGACGCATCTCAGGCATGACTGGATCGCGCAAGCAAGACAGGGCATGGCAAATTCTCAGGCACCCGCGCGCGCCGACGCCCGTGGCGCATCCTTCCCTACCCTACCCTAACCTAACACCCTGCGCCCAGCACGGCCGCGGCGCGCCTCGGAGGCCGAGGAGGGCAGCGCGGCTGCGTTGGAGACGTGCGTCAGCGAGAAGCTGGGCAGCAGGCCGCCCTGCCAGCCGGCGCTGCCGGCCTTGGCGGTCGCGCCGCGCCGCGCCAGCGTCAGCTCCAGGCTGGACGCCGTCGCGCCCGGGAACCACTCCTGGCGCGCGCGGCGGGCCGGCCGGCGCCTCAGCGCGCGCCCGGCGCCCCATGCATAGGCTGAACGATGTCGCAGTTGCACGTAGCAAGGCAAGACTGCAGGGTGATATCCTGACCGTTGTGATGTGGCCCCCCGGGCCGCAGGCCATGATGCCAGTCTCGCTGGCACAGGCAGCGCCGGCAGAGGTCAGACTGCGCAGCACGCGCGCGCAGACAGGTGCGGGCCCGCGCGGCCATGGGGCGCGCGCCTGGCACTGCACGGCGGCGTCGCCGCGTGGCGCGCCCAGCGCGTACATGATCATCGGCGTCTCCGCGTCCTCGCCCGCCGCCACGACGCCCGCGCCGCCGCTGCGCCGCTCGCTCGCGTCCTGCGCGGCGCCGCGGCGTGACCTCCGCGTCAGCGCTTGTTTCAGAGCAGTCCACACCCGCTAGACGACGGGCCATGAACGTCGAGTAGACATATTGTGACAGGCGCCACTGCAGGCAGCATCCACAGTCTGCCCCCGCCCAGCCCAGCGGCTGGTCACAGCCGGTTTTGGCACGCCCATGCGCAGCGGGCCTCCCCACCGCCTGCCGCGGCAGGCGCGCGCCGCAGCCCTAGGGGCGCACCCAGGGCGGCCACAGGTGCACCGGCGCGCGCGCCACCGCCTGCCGCCAGCCGAGCCCGCAGCCGCCGGGGACAGCCACGCCGTCCGCAGGAGCCTTTGCGGCGGCCGCCGCCGCCGCCGCGGCCGCCGCCGCCACGGGCAGGTTGCTGCTGTAGCTGCCAAAGCCCCAGCCCCAGGCGCCCGGCCGCGGCGGCAGTCCGTTGGCCGGGCCGGCGCGGCCGGGCGGCGCGCCGGCCTCGCCGGGCGCCGCCCGCGCGCCCCCCGCCGTTGACGCGAGCGACAGCTCCGAGCCAGTGGGGCTGGGCGTCTCGCCTTCGCCCGCCAGTTCAGGCGTGCCTGCCGGCGGCGGCCGCGGCGCCCGCGCGTCGGCGGCCGGCGGCTTGAAGTGCGCCGTGGCCTGCAGCGTGTATGCGTAGCGCGTCGACACGCCCTTGAAGCTGGGCGGCAGCACGTCCGGCAGGCGCACCCTGCGCCGCCCGCCGCCGCCCCGGCCGTCAGCTGCAGGCACACAACAGGGCCGCGCTTGCCGCCGGCGATTTGCTTGCGGTCTGTGGCGCACTGCACCGCGCATGCATCGTCGACCGAGCCAGGGACGCCCGCGCGCGACAGGCGCATCCACCATCTTTGCAGCTTTCTGGCAGCCCCCACGACCAGCCTCCGCCCAGCCGGCAGGGCATCAAGCAGGCGCGGCAGGGCGCCGCAGCGCCGCGCCTGACGAGCCAGAAGTGCGTCTCGCCCGGCGCGAGCTGCGAGTCCTGCGCCAGGCGGGCCGCCGGCGTCCGCAGCACCTCGCGCACCTGCCCGCGGCGCGCCCAAGCCTGCTCAGCAGGCTGGCCTTCTGGCATACGCGCTTCAACACGTGCACAAGCTGGACCAAGGAAAGGCAGCGGAGCACGTGCACAGGCACAGCCCAGGTGCGAGGCGCTCGCGCGCCCCGCTCAGGCAGCGCCGAGCGCGGAGGCGCGGCGCGCGCTCGCGCGCCGCCCGCGTGCGCGCCGGCCCGCGCGCGCAGGGGGCGCGCGCCTCGCGCCGGCCGTCCCGCTCGGCGGGCGGCAGGTCCGCATGGTACGCGGCCGAGACCCAGGAGCGGTCCACGCGCTCCGTGCCCAGCAGCTCCACGACCACCGCGTACAGCTCCAGCGCGCCCGCCGCGGCCGTGTTGCGCACCTGCGGCGCCGCCGCCCGGGGCGCTCACGCGCGGCGGCGCGGCGCAGCTTTAGGCTCAGCAGCCTGGACGGCGGGCAGCGCGCGGTCGCTCTGCACATGGCCGGCAGCTCGGCAGGGAGCAGGCGCTGCTCCGGCGCGCTCTTCACCGTATTGCTGCATTGCCCGTGCCCCCAACTGCCTGAAGACAGCGCTGTGCTTGGCTCTGGTCCGAGCAGCCCCATGGCTTCCGCGCCATCAGAACCACTGCTGCTACAATCAGCACACGTGCTTTAAACATGCACGTTCAGCAGGACTGTGGGTTGCTCGGCCACCGCACAGAGACCCAGCACTGGCAGTGTATGGGTTTAAAAGCTCTCTACAGTGAGCGTGCTGCCGCTGCTGGTCGTACGTCGTCCCAGGACAACTACCAGGACGTTTTCTTCGAGGACCGCGCATAACCAAGTGTCGTAAAGGCATTGCCTCAGCTGGCGCGCCTCTAGCGTGGCTGTCACGCTGTCGCCCGGGCGGTAAGCGCCGCGGCTCAGGTTCAAGCTCAGCGCCAAGTGCGCCATGTCCCGCTTGCGCTGCAGTTGATCTGCTGCCGCCGAGCTAATCCATCGTGTATGTGGTCCTGCACCGCAGCATCAGGACTGCGAGAGCGCAGGGCGCCGCACGGATTGTTGGCCCGCGCCCCTCCCGCACAAGGTGTACGCGCCTTCGTTCCGCCTGTGTGGACAGTGATCGATCTTGTGCAAGTCTGCGCAGGCCTAAACTTTGGAGGCCAATCAAAAAGCCAATGGCCTGCTGCCTAGGCCCTGCTGCTTAAGTAGCATCAGGTGGTTGGGAACCAGGTGGGGCGCCCTCACACATTGATGCAGGAGTTGCGCTAGACATCCTGGCAATGGCGCTGGCGCGGGCATGGCAGGCGTACGACGCGCGCGTGTCCAGGCTCGTGTTCGGCGCGCTCGATGCGGTCGGTCTGCATGAAGCAGGCGCAGCGCCGAGCCCCCTCACGCGGCACCTGCCGCTGGTCGCGAGCCCCACACCGCAGGTCACGGCTGTGGCAGTCTACTTGGCGGTCGTGCTGCTCGGCCTGGCGCGGCTGCGGGCGCTCGGCCCGGGTGAGCCTCGCTTCTGTCCGCGTCGCGGGGCTGAGCTGACATGCTTGAGCCGAGCTGGCGGGTATTGCCTGTTGTAGGCAGGCTGCAGCTCAGCAGTGCCCGCCAAAGTGCACCGTGCATGCTGCATGCAACTTGCATGCTCCGCCTGGTGTGCCCTGTTCGCTGGGTGGTGTCGCTGAGCAGGCTCCTCGGTCCCTCTGCTCTTCCCACAGCATGGAGCTCGCTTTGTGCCTCTGTTAGCAGCACTGTCATGCTGCGGCGCTGGTGCATGTAAAGCATGCTCCACAGCAAAAGCTGCCGCTGTCGCGCACCGGCGCTAACTGGCCGCGCGCTGCGCCAGGCGCCAAGCGGCCCGCCGGCCTGGCGCTGCGCACGGCGGTGCAGGCGCACAACCTGGCCCTGGTGCTGCTGAGCTCCTGGATGTCGGTCAGCGCGTGCGTGCAAGCCTGGCGGCTGGGCTACCGCTTCTGGGGCACCGCGTACAGCGATGCGGAGGGCAGCATGGCGACCGTTGTGTACGTGTTCTACGTGTCCAAGCTCTATGAGCTTGTGGACACGGTGCGCCCCCGCGCTCAGAACACGGAGGCAGCGTGCCTGTTGACGCATACGACATCCTGGCTACCTGCTGACCACTCACATGCGCCGAACTGCCTGAATGTCTTGCTGCCGTGCATGCATCACCCAGCATGTTTGCACTGTGTGCCTTGTGCAACTGATCGAGCAGTCCATGGAGACTCAGGCCTGGAGACGGGCCGCACATGCGCCGCCACCATTCGTGAAGTTGGTAGCTTTTCGCATGGGCTGGGCAGGACAGCGGGACGGCGCCGCTAGACCAGGACCACCGCTGATCCGGGTGCCCTGTGGGGCGGCAGATGATCATGCTGCTCAAGGGCAACGCGAGCCAGGTGTCCTTCCTGCACGTCTACCACCACGTGTCCATCTCCTGCATTTGGTGGGCGATCGCGCACGCGGCGCCCGGCGGCGATGGTGCGCCGCGCCTCCCGGCACCAGCGCGGCGGCCGCGCTTGCAGGGGCCGTGCGTGTGTGCAAGCATGCGGCGCCATGCACCGCTCGCCAGGTGCAGGGCGCGACATGCTGTGCAAGCAGGCTGGCATGCCCGCCTCTGAAGAGCTGCGGCAGAGCGCGCGTGCGCTTGCATGCGCACATGCCTGCCCTGCTGCGCGGCCGGGTGCCCTGCCCGGGGGGCCGAGCCACGGATTTCCGGCAGCCAGCGACTGTCCACAGCCTGGCAGCGAACGGTCCGCATGTGCGCGTGCGCGCGCAGCCTGGTACAGCGTGTTCCTGAACTCGCTGGTGCACGTGTTCATGTACGCGTACTACTTTGCGGCGACCGCGCTGGGCGCCAACGCGGCCGCGCGCCGGCGCTACCTGTGGTGGGGCCGCTACCTCACCCAGTTCCAGGCGCGCCCGGGCCCGCCGTGGCCGCTCCCTGCCCGCAGGAGAGCTAGTCGAGCGCGGTTCGCGGCTGCTGCGCACGCGCGTCATGGGAGGCCAGGCTCACGGCGGCCGGCCCGACCTGGTCAAGCCAGGCGCGCGCGCGCGCGGCGTCTGAGGCGCCCGGGCTGCTAACCTGCCCTAACCCTGGCCGCGCAGATGTTCCAGTTTGTGACGATGCTGGCGCAGTCCGCGTACTGCTGGCGCTACTCGCCCTACCCGAAGGCGCTCTCCAAGCTGCTCTTCTTCTACATGCAGACGCTGCTGGCGCTCTTCGCGCAGTTCTATGTGCAAAAGTACAACTCGGGTGGCAGCAAGCGCGGGGCGAAGGAGTGCGCGCACGTCGGGGGCGGCCTCGCTAGCAAGGCGGGCGCCGGCGGCCGCGCGCTGGGCCAGGCAAACGGGCACACGCGCGGGGATGATGTCATCGCGGCCGTGGGCAAGAAGGCCCGCTGAGCGTGTCCAGCGCTGCATAGGGCGCTCGGGCTGGCTACGATGTCGTGCTGGGCACTGTTTTGCAGGCAGCCTCAGAGCGACATGGCAGGGCCAGTCGCCACGTACCTGGGGACTGCGCCGCACTCTTGCTGCCTCTGCCATGCTGAGCACTTTGCAGAGAACTGATTATTCTTTCCTGGGTGCCGGCCTGGTGCACCATGTGCGCTGTGTGGGTCAATACACAGTACAACTTTCTCTATTGCAGAGGTACTGGCAAGCCATCAGGTTCACGTATGCACTGCCTTAGCACCGGTCTGTCGCTGGCATGAGTGTGATGGGCAGCGGCAACGAAGTGACGAACTAGGCGGAAAGTCGCTTCCTGATGCGGGGCATCGCTGCCTACCGTGATGCATGTTTTGGTCCTCTGACCTGTTTGGATGATAAGCTGCTCTGCCTCGGTGTGTTCTTCTGTGTGAACGCGCACCTGCTGCTTGACCAGTATGCACTGCATACTATGCAGACTGCGCTCAGGTGCATCGCAACCTTGCTTACATGCTTGGTTTCTGGCTATGAGCAGATGTGCACAATGTGCAGAAGCGTGCGTTCAAGCTCCTCGAGGCTGAAAATAGCCACAGGCCTGTTATATGCAACCGCGGCTTAAGCATGAAAAGCACCCCGTAAAAGCTATGCAACGCCAGCAGCATATGTATTGCGCTAGACGCTGAGTACTGGTGATTATGCGCCATGCCGCTATATGACGTTTTAGAACTTGTACATGTGTAGGAAAGGAGCCTGACGATGTACTTCTTGGCAAGGTCTGCACGCTGCAGCGTGGCAGCCACGATTCCCCACATGTGCCATGCAGTCTGATGTATCAGCGCCATGGCATTGGCCAAACCCCTCGCCCCCCGGGAAACCCAATGCCATGATGCTGCTGCTGCTACATGGGCCAGGGACTGCCACACTGCGCGCGGGGCAGCGCGCTGCCACGACATACTTCAAGCGCGGCCCCAGCGCAGGAGACCGCACCATGCCTTTGAGCCGAAGGGCCTCTCATCATGCACCGGGGAGCAGCCCGCGCGCCGTGGTGTATTAGCCAGGGCGGCCGCCGCGCCGGGCCGCGCCAGCCGCCGCGCGTCCTGAAGGCGCTCCTGCGCGCGCGCCGGCAGGAGCCTGAGTCCCGCGCCGAGAGCTTGCGCCGAGGCTGCTTGGCGGGCCCACTGCAGGGCATGCAGTACCCCGGCGCCGCTGAGGTCCACGGCTGCGCCCAAGGAACCAGCGCGTGCAAGGCAGAGCTGAAGGAATGATTGATAAAATGAATTACGACCGGGAAGCCGCAATTAGCGCATGCCGTCGGCTGCGTGCGGCGGACTGTCCCCAAAAGACGAGCAGGCCGCGCGGGCGCCGACGCCGCGCGTGCGCGCGGGCGGGCGGCCGGGCGCGCGCCAACGAGCGGCGCGCATTGTACGCGCTGGCGGCGACGGCGCCACTCGCGCGGGCGTCCGGTCGGCCGGCGATGCGCAGCGGGTGCGCCTCCGTGTTCAGCACAAAGAGGTCCAGCGGCAGCTCGTTGGCCGGGCTGAACAGCAGGTACGCGTACTTCAGCGTCTCTGCGCGCCGCGCGCGCCCTTGCTTGTGTAGAAACTTTCCTTGTGTGAAAACCCTACCCTACAATCAGGCGCGAGGCGGGCGTCGGCGCCATCGTCTGAGCAGCATGGCCCTGGGCGCTGCCGCCGAGGCGCGAGGATGCCGCTCGGGCCGGGCTACGCCAGGCTCTGGAGCAGCGCAGCAGGGCGCCGGCGGAGCGCAGGCGCGGCGCCCAGGAGGTGCGGGCGGCGGGCCCAGGCAGGGCGGGGCAGCCCCTGCGGCAGGCAGGGCCGGCCGCAGCGGCGCGCGGCGGAGCCGCGCACCGGACAGCCAGAAGGACTCCATGCAGATGGGCCTAGGCATTACAGGCCATCCCTCTTAGCAAGCAGGGCAGCAAGCAGGGCCGGCTGCAGCGGCGCACGGGAGCCGCGCACCAGACAGCCAGAAGGACTCCATGCTGTCCTTCTGCTTTGGCGGCACCTTGGTGACGTCCTGCGCGGTGCGGCTCAGCGTCGCACGGGCCCGCCGAGCCCGAATGCAGGAAATTCACAGCTCACAGCAGCCCCGCCTGTGATAGGGCTACCCTGCTCTACATGGCAAGAGCCGGGGGCCTGTCTGTGCAGGAGCCCCCCCTCCCCCCATCGCAGGGCAGGGCATGCGGCACAGGCAGAGTCCAGCCCGCAAGCCGGGAGTGGTGCGTGCGGATGCTGCGCCCGCTGCGCGCTCCCCGCCGCTCGCCACCCCGGGGGCCCTGGCGTGGGGCCGCGCCTCAAGCGCCGCGTAGCCGCCGCTGCGCGTGCGGCTCCACCGTCGGAACGCGGCGAACACCGCCCAGCCCCACTCGCGGTACTCCTCGCGCCCGGTCAGGCGCCACAGGTACCTGCGCGCGCGCCCCCCGCACGCTTGCCTCACGCCAGCCCTGCGGCGCCCTGGCTTCGGACCTGCCAGTGCCAGACCCTATAGTACCCTGCCATAACCCTGTCATGGGCGCGAAGCCCGCTGCCAGCCCCGCGCCCGCTCCCGCATGCGGGAGCCACAGCTGGCGGACCGCGCCGACCGCGAACAGCATGGAGCGAGCCGCAGGGCCGCCGCCGCGCACCAGAACGACTCGAGCGCCTCCGGCCGCAGCGCGTTGTGCGCCAGGTTGCGCGCGGCCACGAGCGGCCGGCCGCGCTCCAGCTGGACCGCGTCCGGCGCCAGGCCTGCGGCCCGCCCCCACACCGCACGCCGTTCGCCCCAGCTGGGAACAGCCGCACGGCGCAGCTTCTTGCAGCGCTCCGGCAGCCTGAAGCTGCCTTGGCCGGCACAGAAGTGCCAGGCAGGCGCGCTCGTCCGGCTACCAAGGGACGCAGCATGCGGGCGCTGGCTCAGTGCGGTACGACTTCGCGACTTCCGCAGCTCTGGGCGCCTCTGGACAGTTCACATGCATTGCTCTCAGCCTCTGTCTGGGCTGGGCTGGGCTGCAGTTTCGCAGGCGGACAGGGCGGGTGCGCGCGTCGGCGGCGCGCGCGCACCGGAGGGCATCCGCTCATACATCTGCCAGCAGGTGCGCGTCAGGTTGACGGCCACCTCGGTGTACTTGGCGGCCTTGGCGCCGGTGACGGCGCCCTCCGCCACGCCCAGCGCCAGGTTGCCTGCCGGAGGCGGGCGCGGCGTTCGCTTAGGCCCACAGATAGTGCAAGCCTGCAAGGCTGCAGCCGCGGCAGCATCCTTTCATCCGGCCCAAGGTGGATATGCCTGTGATGCAACCTGGCCAGGTCAGGCATGCCGTGTGCACATGGATGCGCAGCGTCGCTGTGCACGCGAGCGGCATGCGGCTCCCGCCTGTGCACGCGGCAGGCGGCGATGTGCCAGGCGCATGCGGTACACAGCTGCGCTTGCGCTAGCAGCCGCTTCGGAGCTTGGCGATGCGGCTTCAGAGGTGCTGGGCCTGGTTTTGGACGGCCCCAAAATCCATGGGCCAGGAAGGAGGGTAAGGGTTAGGGCTGCACCTGGCAGGTAGCACATCAGGTGCTCCATGCGCCGGTGGAAGTGGCCGCCGGTGCGCTCGTGCGCGCCCATCTGGCCCACGTAGGACAGCCCCGCGCTGGGCGACCAGGCCAGCAGGACCTGCGCCAGGGCGGCAGGGCTTGCAGCGCGGGGGCCGGCGTGCGCCGCTCCGGCCACGCCGCGGCGCGCACGCGCGGGCGCCTGGCACGGCGGCCGCTCCCGCCCCGGGCGCAGCGTGTGACGCATGTGCTGCCGCCCCGTGAGTGACCATGCGTCGCTGATCAAGCTTGCGGCGCGGCCGCCTGCACGGCTCACTCCCACGTGCGCAGAGTCTTCATTGCGGCGTCGCGACAGGCACGCCGCTATTCTTGCAGGCTCCTCTCTGGCGCCGGTCCGGCGCCCCACATGCTGCCACGCACGGCTCAGGCGCGGGTCTGGCGCCCCTGCAGGAGCGGCGGACCTCGAGCACGTCGTCCATGGCGGTCTCCCACATCGCCCGGTACATGCCCACCTCCGCCTGCGCGCCGCCCGGCGCTCCAGGGGGTTGGGGGAGTGCGGGCAAGCCCGAGCTGCCGTGCTGGAGTGCAGCCACGAGCAACGTGCAACGATGGTCAGGCTACGAGAAAGAACTGCTGCCTCCTGGACGTGACGCGATAGCAACTGTGCGGTATCCAGGTCACCCCGTATGGCAGCACCTGTCATGCAGGGACGCGAGCGGAATCTTCCGCACCACCCCACCAACCCGACCACCAGGGTTCTGCCCGCCAGGCAAGCCGGCAGGCTGCGACAGCCCCGGGCAGCGGCGCACCCGCCGGTCGCGCAGCAGCCAGGTCTTCAGCAGGTACTCGTAGTAGCTGTCTGCGCGCGCATGCAGGCTCGCCGCTTCTCAGCCCGATCGGACATGCTGCGCTACAGTGCTTTGCATTGTACACCCGGCATCCGTCCACCATGCAAGGAGGCCGCACAGGTGGCAGCAGTGCGCATGTGCTGCAAGCCAAGAGCAAGAGCCCAGCCCAGGCCCTCCACGGACTTTGGCAGCAAACGCGAAGCGCCGGCCATCCAGGGGACAAGCATCCCTGTGTGGGCCGGCACGCGGGCGCCGTCCGCTGGATGCCTGTGAGAGGACAGACAAGGACCGGAGCGCCTGGACAGCGGGAGCGCCAGGGCAGACAGGGACGGATGCGCGGCGGCGGGGCGGGCCGCCCAGGCCGCCGACGGAGTAGGTGTTGGCGCTGGCGTCCAGCCGGCCCGTCATGCGGTCGAACCAGGTCGGCAGCAGGCCCTGGCCCGAGCGCGCAGCGCTGCATGTGAAGCGCGCCGCTGCATGGGTGGAGGGCGTAGGCAGGGTCCAGTCAACCCTAATAAACTGCCCCACCATCACGCGTCATAGACAGACTACGCTTGTCCGTGCCCGTCGACACAGCCAGCCGCGCGTGCCGGGCGCGCGCTCTGCCCTGCGCTCGCTCTGTGTCAGGATGTGCGCTGAGACACGGGCGATGCATCGCATCCGAGTCATCCCCACCATGTCTGCTTACATGAGGCCGGTCCTGCATGCTGCCAGTGCCATGCTACCTAGGCCGCCCGGGGGCGTGCCTGCTCGGGGTACAGGGCGTGCAGGCGCGCGATGACGCCGTCGGCGGTCGCGCGGAACTCATCATCGCCCGTGCGCGCGCTGAGCGCGCTGAACTCCATCTGCGCGCGCCGCCCGCCCCCCTCAGCGCAGCGCGCTGGCCCCTGGCGCCTGGCCCAGGCGGAGTGGCCCGCCCATGCACGTGCGCGCGGCGCACACAGCCGCCCGCACGCCCGCCCGCCCGCTGCGGCCCGCTCGACCGGCCGCACATGCTTGCGCGCACTCCATGCGCGCGTCCAGTGTCCAGCCAGGCCGGCTGAGCAGCATCACCTCAGGGCAGCCAAAGCAGGTCCGTGGTGTGGTGGCCAGGCCCGCCATCTGGTCCGCTGCCCGCATCTGCAGGTCGTCGCCACGTCCGTGTGCGCCGCCAGGCCGTTCCCCTGCCAGGCCAGCGCACAAACGAGCCGCGCGGCGGCGGGCCGGGCGGGACCCGGACAGGCGTAGGTGCAGGCGGCACCTGGATGGTGCCGAACTCCGCGAGCGCGATGCGCTCGCCGCCGTTGAGCAGCAGGTCGGACAGCGTCTCCTCGCGCGGCGCAAGCAGCACGTCCGCGGTGGGCAGCACGGGGCCGCCTGCTCGCGCAGCACGCGGACATAGGGCGGCCAGTGTGCTGCCTGAGCCAATCGGCGATCAGCGCGAGACCAGCTCAACACTGTGCACCTAGCGAGGGCAGAACAGCCCGCAAAGCCAGGCGTGCCGGTGCATGGACGCGATGAGCCCTTCAAGCAAGCACTCGGGAACATGCAGAGGCGGCTCAGCGTGAAGCCGCGTGTCTACACCGCTTTAGGGGGCACATGCGCCCCCCCAATCTGCGAGCCCGTCAGCGCCTCCGCTGCTTCCCTTGGTGGCCTGGAGGCGCCGGCTGTGTGCGCCAGGCGCCGCTGCCGCCAGAGGTGCCCGCAAGCAACGCGATGGCCGCGTGGGCGCGCATGCATGGGTTGGGTATAGAGTTGTGAGGGTTCCCTTGCGGGCCGCGGGCCCACCGTGCCCGGTGATGCGGAAATTGATGAGGATCTTGTCGGCGAGCGCGCGCGCGCGCGCGAGCAGCAGCGCATCGTCGGCCAGGTCGTACGCGGCCAGCAGGCCGCCGACGATGCGGATCGTGGTCTCAAACATGGACACGCTCACGTTGCGGCTGACGTCCATGTCGCGCGCCACCCACTCGCGCGCCCTGCGTGCCGGCGCAGGGCCGCCATGAATGGGATCTCTTTCTCGGACCGGATGGTGGTGCCGAGCGCCCATATGCCCATATTGCACAACAACATGTCCAAACGGATGAGGATCTGCCCAACCTCGTTCAGAGTGCCAACCCTGTGCTCAACCATGAGCACGAAACAGCCACAGATGTGAACAGACCTGACTCGCCTCACCGCTGGTCTACATGCCAGCAAGCCAAGCAGGTGTCGTCAGGCGCGCGCGTGTGCGCGGGGGGCGCGCCGCAGGTACTCCTCGTGCATGCCCATGAGCAGCAGCGTGTCCAGCGAGTCCACCAGCGTGGCGCCCAGGCCGCCAAACTTGTTATTCCCCGTGCGGCTGAGTGGCTGCAGCTCGTCGCAGCCCCAGGCATATTTCTCGTACGCCGCCCACGACTCCGCCATCGCCTGCCGCGGCGCGGCAGCGCCGTCACGCTCCGCCCGCCCGCCCGCCGCGCCGCCCGCCGCTCCAGGACATGCACAGCTGTCCGCCGTCGCGGTGAAGGGCGCCGCGCCCTCGAGGCAGTGCCGCCACTCGATGAGCGCGCAGACCAGCGCATACGCCTCTGTCTCAGATGCCGTGGAGCAGAGCTCGGCCGCCTTGAGCTTCTTGGACTCGCAGGCGCACGGGCGCAGGCCGCCGCCGTGGGCCTGGAGCAGGGCGGCGCCGAGCGCTGCCGCGGAGGCACCGGTGTGATGAGGGTGGAGGGCAGTTTCGGCTCGGATGCAGAGTATGGGGCTTGGGTGAGGGCGACTTCAGGTCCTGGAACGCCGCATCCTGCGCTGTCCCCCAGTC
>JAABUV010006019.1_pt1 | contig 13450 bp, 11 predicted proteins | sample 5559971 | NCBI WGS metagenome assembly JAABUV01 (sample SAMN10711881, study PRJNA513362) | rock metagenome | isolation source: Antarctica rocks | place: Antarctica: Victoria Land, Knobhead nord | collected 2015-12-19
TGGAGATTGGAGGCACATCAGAAGGACTCAGCCATCGAAGTCGCAGTCCCGTCGGCACAAAGCTCTACTTCTCGATGTGCGCTTTGAGGAGTCGTCGTTGAATTGACATTACCTCATTATTATTATTATTATTATTATTATTATTATTGCGCCATACTCGTACTGTACTGTAGAATCAATTGCGAAACAGTTGGCGGCCGCCTCGAAAGGGCCGGTCCGATAGAGACTACGGTAAGGTACGGAATACTTGTACATACATAGTCCATCTCGTGCCGTAATGGTGAAGGAAGATAAGGGATTCAGCTAGGCCGTTCCCGTTCGCTCTACCTTAGATGACACCCATTTGCCTTCTTCCATTCATCGTTTCATTGGACGTGGGATGAATGTCCATGTTTGACTGGGACATGTCGTCAGCTTTCCTAACCGCGAATCCGAATCCTAGTGCACGAGATAGCGTAGCGGAGAACGTCCAAGGAGCAAGATCATCCTGGGTGGTTCTGGAGTAGCAATGAAACAAACAGGAGATACCATGTAGGTAACATCTACGAAACAAAATGTAGCCTTCATACATCCGTAATCCGTCGATGAACGGGGGCATGGTGGAGGTACGGACCGAGTACGGAGTACGGAGTACCACGGTAGCTTATCTGAGGGAATATCAAAGGCCGGATTGAGGAGGTGGCTGAATCCCAATCAAAGGTCCCTTTTACGGATTAGGAATATGGCCAGGACCAATCCGTACCTTACTTTAAGCGAGAGATCATCTACATAGCGAGTGACACGACATTCGTCAGCGATCCTCCCCCGTCCGCGAGTCAGGTACATATTCTACAAGGGGGGGGGGGGAGGTTTGGCGTACTGTAAGAGGAAGGAAGTCCGCCTGGGCGTGCTGCTTAGCCTGCTTACTTTACCTCGCTGGCTACTCGCAGAAACGATCAACAGTCTGTGTCCAATGTTTCACCTTCAGACTGTTCAGACTGTTCAGAGTGAGGGCTGGTCCAAGTCGCGATTGGCCAAGCGTTTCCACCATCACGCAGTGGCTGCTGATTTCTAGATAAGGAAGTAGTACATACGGTACTAGGTTCTTCGAAAGCGTGGCAGGATGACGAATGCATGCGCGGGGTAAATGGAATCGACTTTTGGTACACAGGACCTCCAAGGTTCGGGCGTGGCAGCTAACGTGCTTCTTACGACGTACTTTACCGTGCAACGTACGTATGGCTTCATCGTTGCACAGCTTCTACAGCAAGGTAGATAGTAGCTGCCCCCGTGATCGATGGAGCGAAGGCGTCGAAGTCAGGGTGATATCACGTAAGATGGGCTTTGCTGGTCAGCCGGCGATCTCAGGGTGCACCGGCTCGATCGCTCTCACGGAATGTTGGTTCTGGATTACAATAGTAGGAGGATCCGGACTGTTTAGTTGCGGAAGACGCAAGAGACCCGGCAGCGGAGAAGACACGGCATCGCGAGAGCTTGCGATGACAATCTTTCATGCTGGTTGGAGTACCCAGTGACGTTCGTTTACATCGCTAAGGCATTTTGTACATTAACCGTTTGATGATCAGCCTGCTGCTGCTGCTCGGCTTCCAGGACCGACTTTACGACATGGTCCCTGCGCGGTGGCAACGACATGACCCTACCAACACGCATCTCCCTCACAAGGCAAAGAGGATGCCGAGTGGCTGTTCTGTAGCTGCTACGTAGGAGGTAGCATTTGATCAATCTGGACGATTGCTGAAACTCCTGAAACCGCGTCAGATCTTCAGAACCCCCTGCATCGTAATTTAATCCGTATTATAGAAGTAGCGTCAGGGACAGGGGCATAGACGACCACTAACAATGCTAACAATGCAAGTGTGTTCTTCCGCCCAGCCACCAACACATGGGAAATCATTCGGCAGCTTCCGATTAGTTGGCTTATGCCATCCCACGGTTCCATCGTGCAAAAAGCGTGGATGCCTTCAAATTCATGCTCCACTCATAGCCCGGGAAAACAGACTCATGATGTCTGACCGCGCAAGTGCACAACCAATGCTCCCGGCTGCCATGTGAAAAATTCCCCAGAAATACTTGAGGTGATTGGAATACCGGTCGACCACGGGGTAGATTGGCCCCCAAATGTTCCAATGAGTCAGTTGAGGATCAGCGTGTTGTGGCCCGTAACGTAAGGTAGAACACCATTGATTAGTCGTCCTAGAGCCCTAATACATGATGCTTGGAATTGGCAGTACGACTCGCTCCGCTGACGTTGAATGTTCTGCAGAAAACTGCCTGGCTGGCAACGAGCAACAATTTCCGCACCGCGATTGAACGGAGTTAACACTCAGGACGACACAGCCTCGTTCCCCACTCTGACGTCTGAAGTAAGGTGGCGATAGAGTTTGGAAGGTTGTCAAATTTCGCCTAGATTTTCCAAATGCCACGACTCTGCGCTACTACATCAAGTAAGCAGCGCAATGGCTTCAGGTACGCGAGATAGAGTTGTTGTAGCCAGCATGAGTTTGTATCACCATGGTGGGTGTACCTAACCTGCCTACACCGCTCGTCCTTACCTGGTACGTCAGTCCAATGATGATAGAGTGTGAACCCCGCTTGATGGAAACGTCAACGTGTTCGCGCTCTCTTAGTGTCTTGGGATATAGATTAGCCCTGATGCTGGGGTTGACTTGCTAGTTGCTAGTAGTGTACTCGTACATCTGTCAACTATGTATCGAGTTAGTCGGATTCCACTACGCAATCCTCGTCGACGGAGTGGCCGTCGCGACCGCTAGGGACACTCGGGACAACCCGTTCGCGGTCAGTCCGTCGAGTCACGATATTGCGAGTTTGTCCGTGTCGGTCGTCCATGGCGTACAGCCTCTACTCTAGTTGTACAAGCAACAGTGGATTGCATCATTTGGGGCATATCTAGAAGCTGATGGTTGGAAGGTAGGGTTTTGGTGTTACTCTGTTGGATAGATTGGCGCACACATCCCGTAAGCTGATAATGTGAAGATAAGCTGAACGGGAGGAGCCAGTTCAAGCCATTGATTGCCCCGCGACTTGGTTGTGCCACTAGGGTAGCATGTGAGCGACTCGCCCATATTAATCATGTTCGCAAAGAGCAGCATTGTTGTCTTCCATAGGCACGGACAAGGTTGCCCACATGCCCCGTCCCTTGTTTCCACTCTCCGCTCGCGGGGTTGCCGTGCGCGTTCACCCAATCGTTTGGAAGCGCCAGCGCTTCCTCCATGCCGCACGCATCGTGCCTGGTTCAGCTCGAGCCTTATTTGATCCACGGGTCTTAGCAATAGATCCCTCAGGCGAGACTTCACCGTCTTCGTCTATTTGCGGTCGTGCTGCCATTCTCGGAATGCTCGGGGTGGACCGTGGTGATGCTTCTGGTAAGAGATGCGAGGTCCAAGCGAGTCCGGAGTCGCAACGTCTGTAGATTGGTTGTGGGCTGTGTGGTGGTGTTGACAGGCATCGCAATCCTTCGGCTACTGTAAGGTCGTACCGTAATCTATGTGCTTTAGCGCCGCAGGAGCTGATACTGTACTGTACCTCGGGTCATCCTTGCTACACTACCTTATACTTCCCTAAGTGCTGTCTAACTCTGTTCGGCAATGATGGCACAAATAGAACGTGGTCATCCGCTCTCGCGGACACGACGGAAGGTCCTGCGCATTCAGCCTCACGTTGGCATCCCGTATGGTGATTGGCTCATCTCCGACTACCGTACTCGTACGCACTCCCGGGTGAGGTGTGCGCGTTGTGCGACGACTCTGTACTACATCCTAGGCGCCAACGGCAGTCGGGGCAAGAACCCAACACTGAACCCCCTCCCTGTGACGGCGTCTCATTGGTCTTCGCAACGTTCGAGGCAATTCAGGCAAACCCGACTAGGGAAGAGTTGAATCTTATTGTTGATAATGCATGCTCACTGGTGCATGCCGACGCAAGTGGAGGTGGATGGAACGAAAGACAGGTCTGGAAACGAGTCCGACAGACTTTTCATGGATCTTTGGTTCTAAGCTGATGTTGCAGGATTCCACCTCAAATCCTAAGCAAGGTAAGGCAGGTAACAATCGCAGTGCACAATAGTTTAACACATTGACGAAAGGATTCCCAAGGTTCTCCCGCCCCCATATTTATTATCCCATGCACCGAATATGCATGCCCTGTGTAACGTGTAAATCCTGCATCCCAACACGATAAAAATGCTTGTACATGATGAAGGAGATGGAGGCTGTTGATGATGACATAAGATAAGTCTGAAACCGTGAGACAAACTCCCCCGCCACCGAAGCACTAAGCCCCTCCCGTTTGGAAAATCGTCTGTCCAAACCATATCGTAACATGAAACACCCAGCACAGCCTCGTTTCAGTGGATCGTCTGCTTACCTAACGCCTCTTCCGGATATGTCAAAGCATCCGCATGACCGAGAAAAGCTGGAAATCCTTCGTGCTAGCATTTTTGAAGACTGTACTCCATATTTGTCCAGTATCCAATAATCGCGTGTTCTGGCCCAAACCCCCCAAAACCCCAGAAATGGAAAAGACTCGCGTAGTGCTCAAGACGGATAATTTGATGATCCATTAGCCGTGCTGGTGAAGACAGGAAATGTTGCCGAGGAACTTAAATTCCCTGGCTGTGGTACCATTGGCGAGGGCTGTTGCGTCCCATCGCTACAGGATCTGCTCCTTGCAGGGAAGTTGGTGAAAGACCATCGGGCAGGAGTGGCGGCGGACCCGTCGCGGAAGCCAAGCTCAAATCGCTTGGTGCAGCCATCTTCAGTGTGTCTTCGAAGCGTATCTCGCCTGGCGAATCGACGACCACACAGCGTACACGGGTGGTTGCGAGTTTTGTGATGTACCTGGTATTTTTTTTAGCCTCAGTTATAGATTGCGTATCGCTCGAAACTTACACTATCAACGTGTCGATCGAGGTCGGTTTTTCTCTGGAACTTCTTGGCACATGGAGTGTCCCCAGCCACATGTGTGCATGGATGCGGGTATTTGCGATCAGGGTTGTGTGTTTCTAGATGGGACTTCCAATTGTAGCTTCTCTTGAATAGCTTGCCACATACGCGGCACTCGTGTGTAGCCTCTTCAGGAGTCGTACGCTGGCGCTTCTTTTTGGTTCGAACATCGCTCTGGAGGATCGAGAATTTGGGTATTTGGGTTTCGTCGGTATCGTGTAATCCCGGAGGATAAACCGGTAGAGCTGGTTTCGGCCATTCATCGGCGGTAGGGGCGGCGCTGGCAGGTGAGATGTCGTTGGAGTAATTCGAAAGTCCGTGAGTAGTCAAAGCACCGTGAATGATCGGACCGTTACCCAAAGGGGGGTACCATTCGTTTGCATCTTCCACCTTCACCGTTGGTGTATACCTGAACCCCGGGCCATTGTGAGCGTAAGCTTCGATTGGTGTGTAGGAGGATGAGACGGACGATCGATGTGATGATGGTAGATTGGTACTCGGCGGTGTATGACAATATACAAGGCCAGGTGCCTCAGGAGAATGCCCGGAAACCATGCCGGTGTTGAAAGCAGTAGAAAATCCCGAGAACGGATCATATGCTGCGGAAGAGATGTCCGGGGGCTGCGATGATTGTGGAAAGTCTTGCTCCATCATGGAAGAATGCGACCAGCTGTCTGAAGGTTGAGGGGATGGCGGTAGTGTGTTGACTGAGCTCTGCGATGGTGCCAAGGAGCACTCGAATAATCCTAATCCACGGTTCTGGGCCGACTCGAACGCTGAAGACTCAGGCTGCGGGGTGGTGGGGTAGAAAGGTCGCCGTGACGAAAATGATGGTTTGGAGTGCTGATTGTATGGCGAAGAGACTGGCGACCGCATCGACTGTGGCGTAAGGGTCATCATATTCCTAATATGCGCGGCGCCCGCGGATGTGCAGCCGAGAAGTTGCTCAAGTCACACGGTTTGTGTAGGAACAGGTGCTTGGTCAGTGTAGTGGATGTTGGATGCAACAAGATTGATATTAAGACCAATAAGAATTATTTAGCACATGGCGTGTCAAGGAGACAGATGATGTACAATGTGTTGGAAAGTGATTTATGAGAAGCAAAGCAGACGACGGTAGGTAGGCTGATATATGAATGTTGGATCAACGCAGGCGCAGTTGTGGGGGTGGGTCAGATAAGTAACGCTTTAAGGCAGAAAGGCGCTATCGACCCAGGAAGGATTAAAGTACCTTGGGAAGTTGGGTGATGGGATATAACAGATAAAATGCAGCACCGCCAGTATTGTCGAGGTATTTGTAAATCGCTGGTAACGGAAACAATGGACATAAACCGAATTTAATATCGAGCAGTGCAACGAACGGTGGTGCATCTGTTCACCCATGAGATTAATCCGAAGCTAGTAAGGGGAGGGAAGTCGTGGGTAAAGAATAAGACGCTGATGGGGGTCCCTGACTGCATGATGCATGCCCTCCGCCTCGAGCTGCATGCTGCAATCTGATTCAGGTGCGACTTTAGCTCCATCCCACAGCCGGGGTTCCTAGCAGGGGTTGTGGTCCGTGGAGGTACACAGACTAAACAGTAAGTAAGGTACGGTAATAATACCGAGCGGAGTGTTACTAGCACCAGCCCAAGTGCCTGGCGATCCCATATTGTCCCAATCCGTACTAGTGTCATACTCAGACAGTTAGCCTCGTTTCGGTTCCTGAGACGACCAACAAATAATCATCTCGCATAATTGATCCCCACAAGACAAGGCGCAGTCAAAAAGAATTGGAAATCCGACTCTTTTGTCATGGACACAAGCCCGTTGGATCCGATATCCCTGCCATAGACTTCCTTTTTTAGTGACATTTCTCCCCATCAAGAATCATGAAACAGGTTAGAGAGCAAGGTGTGTGAAGCTGAGGTAACGGTACCTGTTCGTATCATGACTCATGATGACGCTCGTCTGACTGACCCGTACAATGGACGCCGACCGTCGCATACATAAGAATCTATGATTTTTCTCGACTGGTGGGGAGCGACGGTGAAAGTCTATTGGCTTGTTCGGCAAATACCTTAGGGTTGTTTTGCCGATCGTGATCCGCATGGATAGACACGTGGGAATAACCGCCGATCGCTGTGATCGTCTCTTGTTTCAAGTCGAGTGATTGCCACTTTGAAACACGCATGCCATCAAATCCTTTCGGAGAGGTCCGGTTCACAGCCTAATAGCATCCCGATTCCTTCCTCTTAGCACCCAACAGCCTGTGAAAATCGCAAGCCTTTGTCATCAGTCTTTTGGCCCCTGCTTGATACGGCCGTAAATGTGGTTCCCGTCACACCATATCTTCTCCAGTTCAACCACAGAATCGTTCCTTTGGCCACCTGGCGGGCGCGATTCGCCGACCGGAGTCTTAGGCAATAGCGATCCTTCGGATTGACTTCTAAGCGCCAAGTGTCGTGAGACTCTTAGTGAGGATTCCGCTTGACCTGGGAGTAGCGTATGTTTATGCGATCGCAGCGTATATTGCCATTTGTCACTTCCGCGATTGAAATGCTGAACAGTCCTTTCGTACGCCCAAATCGCGGCTACAAACGGCAGATGAGTGATCTTCAGCAGTACGATGCGAACGCCGCGCAGATTTTCCGCAGGTATGCAAAGCCGCAATGGGCGAAAGAGGACCAACGGAATCAAGTTCTGGGTATCTCAATGTTAGCGCTCCGTACGAACGTCTGCTACCTTGTAGAGCGAGGCTGTGGTCGGCAGTCTCGAGACTGGTCCACTCGAACCCATCACTCCACCGTAGAGCTTGCTAACCTTCAGCTCAGGCAGTCATGACGGGGCAATGCAGTACGAGATGAATACGAAATCAAGATCCGGACAATACATACCAGGGGAGGAAGGTAGTAGGTTAAGCGCCGGGATGCGGATGCCTATGCCCGTTTCAGTTGGCTGGTGGAGACTGGTTTGAGATACGACTAACCTCCAGCACGAATACCGAGTACCTAGATACCGTTCAAGCGTTGTTCTGGCTATATCAGCCCTTGTATCCATGGCTTAACTTACTGAAACAGATACTCTTCCCGAGCGTGATCCATAACCTATCAACTGTCAGTATCTCGAAGTCTGTGCCTTAATCCAACCCATGTTGGGAACATCGACCGCCAGACCGCGCGCACCGCCCGTCAAAAGCGCCGGTGGAGCATGCTAGCTTTGGCGCTTGGATCACATACCTTGGTCAAGCTCTGGCTAAGAATGGCAATGAGCGAAGTCAAGAGCAGGATATTGGTCAGTACCACGAAGCATAACATGAGCTAGGGCAGGATCATTCAGTAAAGCATGCATTAAACGTGACTGCTGTCTCATGCAGTGTGATGCGGAAAAGCTAACCGTCGGCCCAAGCGCAGGCGAAATCTGCATTGACCAATCAGCATCCTTATTTGCCACTTTGCAGGGATAAAGCGGTAGGGCTTTGCCTCATCACATTAGCACATACCTCCGAAGCTATGTCCCGCCCCGCCAGGTCGTATCAGTCATAAATCCACTGGGCATGAGGACTGCATTACCAGGTACTCACGAAACCAAGATAGCTTGACCTTCAGCAAAGTCAGCTACCGGACTTGATCTTGTAAAGGCATCCAGGTCCAAAGCCTCACCCGAAGAACACGTTGATAAGAACCCACCATATTTGGGGCGCCGTGAGTTTGTCTCTTGCTAGCATAGTGAAAGTGGTTAAGAAGCCTTGTCAAAATCAGCTTGTGTACGGAAAAGCCAGGAAAGAATAGCGTACCCAGAAAAAGAATAATGACGATACCAAGGAATTTGACAAAGTCCTTTGTCTGGTTTTGGAAGAGATAGTCAGCCTGAGATTATTAGGCCTCCTGGGCGTTGTTTTAGACATACCATTTCCTTCAAGCACGGTATCTAAGATAACCCTTTGAGATTAGCGTGAGATCACTGGACCTTTACTCAATAGAGTTCGCTTACCAGAGTACCGAAGTAAGGATGAAGGCTGAGTAGGGAACAGACACGAGGCACCAAGAACAGCGCCTCGAGTGACAAGATGTCGAACGAAATGTCTATGATGTGATCGCTTTCTTTAAGTAGACCAATGATTCCTGATCAAACCCTATGTTAGCGAACCATATCCACTTTGCCCCAATTGTGCCATTTAGATTGGGAAAGCCAACGATCCGAAGGATGTGTATCATAGTTTAGGATTAGGTTTGGGCGGTCGAAGTACCTACTTGAAATGAGGTATGCTACTCCAATCCCGATGATGCCAATATCCCACAGGCTCCAGAAATCAGCCGCGTAAAATAGGGTTCCTGCGTCCTTGAATTCGCCAAATTCTTCATACGCAAATGCCGCAATCCACACGTACAGTAGTACTTCGACTGCTGTGATATTTCGAGGGTTTCTTTCGATGAGTACTGCGTAGTAGAGCCCTAGGAATATGGCGAAGAAGAGCGCCTCAAATATCTTCTGGTACTTGGGGACGCGGAGCCTGGAGTATGGATCTGCGCTTCTGGAAGGCCATGAGTCTCAGTCAGAAATATTGAAGAAATTGTAGAATGAACACCAGGTATGAAGCCTACCTCTTGCTATATACCTGAGGCTTCTTCCGTGTATGGACGCTGAGCGATTCCCAGAAGACAATTTCTCCCGACCATATGCCATTGACAATCTTCTGCACCACCGGTTGGCTGAGGAACTTTTTAGCATCGGCAACGGCGGCAATTTCTAAGGCGTTGAGGCCAGCGAACGACAAAGTTGGGTCCTCTTCAAACGCAGTCAGCATGCCGTCACCAGAAGGTCGCGTATGTGGTTTGTATTGCAGTCCGGACTGTTGCAACCTTGCATGTTTCCTCGGCGCCTCACATTGCTCTCTAAGAAGACTCGCGTTCTCATTGACTAAGTCGTTCAGAGAAGGCCTTCTCTGACCAAGCTCGTTGGTCATATTGGCTTCAGTATCACAAGGACGTTCAGCGGACTGCTCAGCCGCAGGGAGCTCGAGCAAGAGACAGTCTATCAACTCTTGTTCCGATAAGTGATGCAGTGTTCTCCATGCCACGATCTCGCATGCGTAGCCCCGAGCGTCATTGACACCACGGTCATCACCAACCGATGCAAAGTGCCATTTGAGGATGCTGGGAGCGGTCAGTGGTTTTGGATTTCCAAAGGGACCGAGAAAACACTGACAGCAATGCAGCAACAATATCCGAAGGTGAAGATCTATCCGATAAAGCTACAACAAGAGGCTTCAAGATATGCCCGACAGCAGCAGTCCTTAACTGTTCGAACGTATGCGGAGCTTCTATGACGTCTATGAAATATCTAGCAGAAGTTAACTTCCAATTCTGTTGCTTTCAATGTACGGCAAGTTGGCGATCCGCCGTTGCACTTTAGGTTCCGCTGCATGTAATTACTACCATCCACGAAATTGACCATTCGTGCATCTCTAGAAATGCAGTATTGAAATGCAATGTTTCGACCAAAGGCTGCTGTAATGGAAGACAACTCTGCCGTTGACAATACAGTGAAAGAATTGGTACTAACTGGGACAACTTGGAAACAACATCCCGAAGAGGTTCTTCATCGTCAATTGTCGGAAGAAATGGCGACCATTCCGTTTGCCCGGTTTGTGGCCCATCACTGGGTGTTCCTGGGAGGCGTATAGACTTCGGCATATTGACAATGCTGGCTCACTGTTGTCCGAGCTTTGAGTTGCTACTATATGCTTGTTCTGATGGTACGTTACCTGGCGGAGCTGGCTCTTACGAATAAATTATGAGGAATCATCAAGTGAGCAGACAGCAATGGATGTTGCCTACATTAGGTGGACAGGTTGCTCAACACATTAGTCGGATTGAAGACCCGTCGCCTAGTAACGCAGCTGTTCTCAGTACCATTTACAATGAGGGATGTGATAGGCCGTGATCTAAGAAACCTCAAGAGAAGGGGTGCGAAGGATTCTTGTTAGATCTGAAACTCGATAGAAGAGCCTCGGCAGCAGGGATCGTGGATGCGGCTCTGTACCAGCTAAACTATGATGACATACCAGATTTCCTAAGTAGATCATGTAGAGCGTACTCCCGTGGATTCATTGATTATCTGGTCGTCGATGTGAACTTTAATTGGAGAAATATTCGAGGCCCCACGCATAGGTTTGGTGATAATGCTAAAAGGCGAATGTGCCGAGAAACCTACAATTGCACCTGCACCTCCGACTTCCCAACCGCCTTTGAAACAAAGGCCCCAAAATACTCATTCAACGCATCTACCGTCCCGCTTCCTTCCACAAGACTGACCACGCAACCGACATGCCCATCCGGTCTGATGATCACTACGCCACCTCGTTCTTCGTGGAGTCCCATCTTCGCATGCGCTGAAGCCTTTGCTTCTGGAACCCTCGGATCCCAAACGTCGTCCGCGTAGACGTGATCGGAATATCGTGCTAGGATTGGGGGAAGAATACTCGAAATCTCAAGACTGTCTCTTGGGGCTGCAAACGTGGTGCAAATGGAGAAGAAGTACGAATGAGGGTTGTGTCGCTCATGATATGAAACGCTTGCGATATCTGCTCTGGTATATATCGAATAGAAGCTCTTTTTCTTCTGTATGTTCCTAGCAAAATCGGCAATGGCGCGTTTAGTGGCGGCAGGTGAGCCTGCGAAGATGAATATTCTAAAGGAGCCGTTAAGAGGAATTTCTTGTTCCAGCTGTACTTTGTTCGCATCGACTACTCGAGTTACATTCGCCGTTGGCATTACTCGGCCCGTGCGAAGAGTGTTGCCTTTTGGATCGAAGAGTGGTGATCGAGCTACGTGATTTACCGACCAATTGTACTCATTTGGGCCGTAAGCAATTCCATAGCCGGACGTAAATTCCGTGCTTGACTTGAAAACCTCGACGAACTGGTCAACATCCTGTTCCAGCTTGCCTTTTTGCCCATCACATCCCTTCGAAGCTTGGCCAACTTCGCTAGCAGAGGGTTTGCGCTCCGAAAATAGGGCCGCATATTTGGCATCGAAGTTTAGAAGATCCTCGGCAATGAGTTTACGTTCGGACTCGTAAGAAGAAAGCACTGATCGCCTTGCAAAGCCGGCTTCAACGTGATGGATCTTCCACGCAAGGTTCAATGCGTCATGAAACGCGGTGTTCATACCTTGGCCGGCCTTGGGCTGTCGAGCTGTTAGTATGAAAGCACGATACGAGACCAGCTTATGCAGCGTACACTGTGCGTATGACAGCAATCCCCACCCATGAACACTCGACAGTCCAAAGTATAGTTTTCAGCAATACCCTGGCCAATAGGATAGACCGAGTACCACTCTACACGGTCCCATTCGATATAGTACGGCTGGAGAATTCTTTTTGCTGACGCCTGAACCTCGTCTACTGTAGCTTGTTTCCTAGGGTTGAATCCTGTGTCCGTTGAAGAAGCGATCTGAATATATAACCGTACCATGTTGTTCTCTCTAGGAATAATCATGATCGAGCCGTGGTCCGAGTGTATCGTACATTTCATCTGTGCCGTGTTGGTATCCATCCAATATTGAGATGTTACTCAGAGTCGTACCTTGACATCTGGAAAATCCGTCCGAACCTCTCCATCCATGACTCCCCAGACATGAGAAATTGGGTCTTTATGCTGGATCTTGACGTTGAGTTGCTGACGCACAAAACTGCGAGCCCCCTCTCCACTGAATAAATATTTTGCTCGTACGGTCTCTACCTCGTTCTTGTGGACATGCTTTAAGTTGACTTCGACAGGGTAGATCGGGTCTCCACCATCATTTTTGAATCCTGTAATTGTCCATGGTCTCTGTACATCTGCTCCGTTCTTGTGAAGATCTTCGATGAAGATCTTCTCTATCAGGCCCTGATGTAGTAGAGTTGTAAACGGATATCTTGCATCGATGAACTTCGGGCAGCTTGCCCAATTACCTGTGCGGTGAACACCCGTGCCGTCGGAGCTTGGATCCCAGAAAGCCACTTCGTAGACTTTTGCTGGCGCATGCGCCATGATGTGCCGCTTGAGGTTCATGTTGCGCAACAGGTGTAGGGATCGAGGCTGGATGCCATCAGCCCGGCCGGTAATCGTTGGGACATCTCTGTTGTCTATGTGTTTTATCTTATATCCCCAACGTGCCAAGCAGACTGCAAGCACGAGACCGACAGGTCCTGCGCCAATGATAACAACGTCAAATTTTTCCGGTGGTGTAGACATTGGGATTCGGTTACGACTGCATCGTAAGACAATCCTCGGGTTTCAGGAAGACAAACAAGCCGGAGAGGAGAGAGGTTTGAGAGGATGTAGGAAGTATCGATTATGGAACGCCAGGTGTAGTGAATGAGGGAAAGCATGGCGCTTTAGGTGTGCTTAGGGGTTCCAGCGGTGATGATTGAGATACTGGTACCGCGAGCAGGAGCCGGATGCTTAATGGATCCAATAATGGTCAGGTTCTGTTCGACATGCGGGGAATGTTTTGAGTGTGAGC
>JAABUV010006026.1_pt1 | contig 13441 bp, 11 predicted proteins | sample 5559971 | NCBI WGS metagenome assembly JAABUV01 (sample SAMN10711881, study PRJNA513362) | rock metagenome | isolation source: Antarctica rocks | place: Antarctica: Victoria Land, Knobhead nord | collected 2015-12-19
CCCCCCCCCCCCGGGCGCGCACGCTCATGCTCCGGCGGCGCGCCCCTAGATACTGGCGGCAAGCATACGTGCCTGTTGAGAGGGGGTTGTGTGGCTGACGGCACTGCCTGATGCGCCGCGCCCGCATTGCTGCAGCGCCCGTACGTTCGGCGCCATGCTCAGCCAGCCTGCCAGCCCCCTACCTGCGGCAATGGCTGCGCGCGCGCGCGGCGCGCGCAGGACCATGCGGGCAGCCGTGTGACGGCGACCAAGCGCTGGTGGGCCTGCGGCGGCTGCGGCCACCGCTTCACGACGGTGGGCGTGGCGTACCCTACCGTGCAGCGCTGCCCCAGCCAGCGGTACGCGCGGCGCTCGGCACGGGCTGCCCTTCGCCGCCCGTGTGCTTGTGGAGTGTCGCCAGGGCATGCGCGCGCTCATGATGAGTGCGTGACCCAGCGGCAGCCTGGCTGTCATGGTGTGACAGCGCCCGGCGCTCTGCGGGTGCACGCTGCCGCAGGCAGCGTGGCAGCGCGCCCGCCGCTACGTCCCTGGGCGGAGCGCCACGCTGCAGGATCGCACCATGTGTGGGCCGCCGCGAGCGCATGCCTGATCGGCCGCCAGCCGGCAGCACCGGCGGGCGGCCGCAGCGGCGCGCGCGCGCGCCGTCACGCCACGCGCGCTGCAGCGCGCGCGCGGCCGGCGCGCGCAGGTGCCCGCGGCCGGACTCGCAGTTCCGCGCCGTGGCGATGGGCCGCGAGGAGCGGGCGCCCGCGGCCGACGGCGGCGTGGCCGCGCGCACCGCGTTCCAGCCGCGCGGGCGCGCGCACGCGTTCGCGCTCAACGCGCTGGCGGCGTGAGCGGCCGGGCGCGGCATGGGGCGGCGGCCCCTGCCGCGCGGCGGGGCGCCGCGCCGGCGGCGCGTGCATGCGTGCACTCGCGCCGTGACAGGCTGTCGTGGGCCTGCGGCGGGTGTGACTGCCTGGTGCCCTCTCGCGCCAGCCGTCCAACCCACGAAAGCACAGCGTGTAGGGTAGGCATAGGGTGGCGCAGCGGCATACCAGCATGCGAGACGGTCTGGGAGTAGACGGGCCGCAGGCACAAGCGCATCGTCACCTTCATAGCATCATATTACGTAGTATTGCTTACATCGCATTGCGGGCGTAATAAATGCGTATGCACGGTGATGTTGCACACACGGTGTTATGCAACGAGGTTCAAAACACACTGATACAGGCGCTCTTGGCGCCGATATGGTAGAGTGCACGGGACGGAACACATACGACATAACAAGCTCCAATGCAGCGGGAGGGTCCCCACAGCAGCACACGCTGGCCTCGGGTCTAAAAGTGCCTGCCATGCATGGCGCCCCAAAAGGGCACTCAAGTTCTCACGCGCACACTGGCCATGGACGGACACAACTCGCATCCTGCGCGACACCTGGCAGCTGTGGATAGGACACTCAGCAAATGCACAGGCTAATGCCGGCGCACGCAAACTTATGGGCTGGTTATGTATCGGGAGCATCACGTCCGCCGCGACGCCCGGCTCCGCAGTGCAGCAGGGAGCGCTGCACGCGGCTACGCCCTGCCTCGCCGTCACACCTGTCTATCCCTCGCACACCCTGCCACAGTCTCATCTGAACAGGGTGAGGCAGGGTAGGGTAGCAAACGCGCCTATCCTTCCCTCACACCCTGCCACAGCCTCATTCCTCTTCAACACCCCACCACTCTCTGCAGGTCCTAAACGCGCACCATGTGTGCCTGGGCGGGCCCGCCTATGCGCGCGCGCTGAGAGCGCAAAGCAGTAGCGCACCCGCAGGCTGGCCGCACGCCCGGCGCAGTCGCCCGGGGCTGCGCTCGCCGTCAGTGCTCTGAGCGCGCTGCAACGCTGTGTGCCGCCATGCCCGCCCCCGCTCTAGGGCCCTAATGTTGTGACACGCCATGCCCGCAAAAGCTGGGGCCATGTGTTCAAAGGGGCGCGCGGGCCCACGCATCATGCGGGGGCCCTGGCATGCAAAACTCCCCTGCACATACGACGAACATACGCGCATGGCAACGGACGCGGCCCTCCAACAGACGACCGCGCTACTCTCTCTCACCTGCACTGATAGGCAGGGCAAACCCTCTGTGCGAAAGGCAAGCGCAGAAGGTTGAGCTTGCAACAAAAGCAGCGCTCGGCATACCCCACAGGCCCAAGCGCTCCGGACCTCTGGCAGACCATCGGAAAATCAGAGGCAGGCACAGCCTCTGGGAGCGGCCTTAAACCAAGCGAGCACTTTGCGAAATAACCACATACAATCAGACGGTCACGCTCGACCAACGCGACGCCCAAACTCCCACACTCCATTCGGCCACCGCCTGATCGGCCGCCGCGGGATGAAAGCCCCATCAAAGGCGGCCGCGCAAATGGAGCGCCGCCCGGGGCTACTGGCTCTGGGGTTTGCTCTCTCACACCGCACGAGCGCGCCACAGCCCAGGGCGCGGCCTCCCTGGCGTACGCACAATCTCATCTGGCGCGCCGGCCGGCCCGTCCGCCGAATGGCGCGGACCGGCTGCAGCCCGCAGCTGCTGGGCCAAAAATGCGCGCTCCAGTCTCTGCTACACTCGACCACACACAGCACCCGCAAACACGCTGGTGCCCTGAACGCACCCTGGCCGCGCACACTGGCTCTTGCCATGCCTTGATGACAGCGGGGTCCGTAGGGCAGGAGGCCTGCCGGGGGACGGGCAGGAGCAAGCCTACCCTACCCTACCCTACCCTTCCCGCTCAGGCTTGCGGTGATCATGCGTCGGCGGGCGTCATGTCGGGGTCCATGTCCGGGTCCAACAGGAAGGCGCCGGCGTCGTCGCCGTCAAACATGGACAGGTCCTCGCCGCCGATCTGCACCGCGCCCTTGAGCGGCGACCCGCACGCGGCGCGCTCCGGCTCGCACGCACCCATGCCCGCCAGCAGGCCTGCCGGCAGGCAGGACAGGTCCGTGCGGCACTCAGCTGCATGCATGCAACATACGACATGCGCATCGCATTGCTTCCTCTGAAGCAGCTATTGGTCAAGCAGCCACTCAAGCCAGCTCAGATGCATTTTTGGCTGCAGCGTGCGCTCGCTTCAGAGCTGCCAGGGGCGCAGAGCCCAGCAGCGCAAGCGCGAGGACGGAACAGGCATGCGCCACACGCTCGCTTGGCGCACCGGCGGATGCGCCGCCGCCGAAAGCGGCGGCGCGGCCCGCGCCAGGCGGCGATGCAGCCGGCGCGGGCTTGTACACAGGCGGCGTGTCGCCGAGCGGCGGCGGTCCGCCGCTTGCGGCCGCCGAGCGCACCATCGCGGCCGCGGTATCGGCCCCTGCGTGCGCCGCGGGCCGCTTTTCAGTAGGTAGAGTAGGGTAGCATGGAAGTACGACCCGCCCATGTGGCTCAGTGAACGCAGGCGAGCTGGCGGGAATGGCGCTCCTCCAAGTGTCCGCCCATTCGTGCCGCTGCCCGGTTCAGCCCCACGACCCTGACCGCCCAGAGCCTGCGCAGCCGTATCGCAGCACGCACCCATTGCATGCATCGCGAGCGTGCTGTGCGCCTGCGGCCGGCATGCTGCGCATGGCCTGACGCTCAAGACGGCAGCATGGGCGCCGTGTGTGCGCAAGTGGGCGCACCAGGCATCCAGGCGACCTGCCCGGCCGGGCCCAGCGTAGGCAGGCAGGACGCGCTGGCTGAGCGCAAGCCCATGCCGCCGTAGCCGCCCGCATCTGGGCGGCCGCCGAAGCCCGTCGGGCGCCAGGCATTGGGCACGGCGGCGCCCGCCACGGGCGCCGGCTGCCCCAACGGCGCCGCGCCGGCGCCGGGCGCGCGCGCCGGCACCGCGCCGCCCAGGCGCGACGCGGACGCTGAGCGCGGCAGGCCGGGCGCGGGCGGCACGGTCGGCGGCGCAGGCGGCGGCAGGCCGGCCGGGAGGCCGGGCAGGGCCGCGGGCGCCCAGCCGGGCAGCGGCGGCAGCAGGCCCGGGAAGCCCGCAAACGACAGCGCCGGCCCGCCCGGCAGGGAGCGCGCGGACGGCGGCGCGCTCGCCGGCGCGCTCAGCGCCCCCAGCGCCCCGCCCAGCCCCACGCCCAGGCCGAGGCTGCCCGGCGGGCCAAAGCCCGGCAGCTGCCACAGGGGATGCGCGTGCAGCGGGGCCGCCAGCGCGCCGAGGCCGCCCGCCGGCGCGGCGCCCAGCGGCGGCGCCGCGAATGCGCACGCGTCGAGTTGCATCGCGCCCGCGCCCTCGCAGGGCCGCAGGTCCGGCAGGCTGCCCGGCAGGCGCGGCCACGGGCGCAGCAGCGCGCGCGGCGTGCTGCCCGGGCTGTCCGCGTCAGCGGCGGGCGGCGCGGCGGGCGGCGCCGCGCCGGGCGGCGGCGCGGACGCGCGCGTGGCCAGCGCGCGCGGCGGCGCTGTCGGGATCAGGTGCGTCTCAGACCCCACGCGCACCATGAGCGGCGCGTCGCCCGCCCACAGCGCCGGCGGCGGCAGCTCCGGCGGCCCCGAGGCGGCCGCGCCGGCCTCAGCGTACACAAACGGGTTGGGCGCGCCGTAGCCGCGCCGCTGGCCCAGGCCGTCCGCGCCGTAGCCGCCGAGGCCGCGCGGCGAGCCGCGGCGCAGCGCGCCGGGCGGCAGTTCTGCAGTGAGCAGGCCCATGCCCGGCGCGGGCGGCATGCGGAAGCCGGCAGGGCTGCCGGGCGAGCCCGCGGCCGGCGGCAGGCCGGGCGACACGCGGCCGCCCGGCCCGTGCGCGATGTCGGGCGTGGACATGGTGCGCAGCATGCGCAGCCCCGCTGGCAAACCCTGGTTAGGGTAGCCGGGCGTGCCGGGCGCGCTGCCGCCGCCGGCCGCCGCCGCCACCGCGGCCGCCGCCGCCGCCGTGGTCGCCGCGCTGCCGCCGCAGCCTGATGCGGCGCCGGGCGAGCACGACAGCACGGCCGCGGACGCCGCGCGCGGCAGGCCGCGCCCCGCCGGCGGCCGCAGCTCGCCCAGCGGCACGCAGGCCAGGCCGGCCTCCGCGTACGGCGGCCCGGCCATGGTGCACGCGCTGGAGTGCCGGCGCGGCAGGCCGCCCGCGGCCGCGCCGCCCGCGCCGGCGCCCACGCAGCGGCCGGCCGCGGGCCCGAGCAGCTCGGCGGCGCGCGCGGCGAGCGCCTCGGACGGGCCCGGCGCGAGCGGCGGCAGGCTGCCGCTGCGCGCGCCCGACCCGCTGGGCGACAGCGGCGGCCGCAGCGCCGCGCTCGCGCGCGGCGACGTGCTGTTGCTGCTCGCGCTCCTGCGCGCGCGGCCGCCCGCGTCAGCTGCCGCGCAGGCGACGTTGAAAGGGGCCCTCGGCCTCTCTGCTTGCTTTTCCTTGCGCGAGCGGTTGGAGCAAGGTGGGGCCCGGGGCACATCACAGCACATTCCCGCACTTCCCGCCACATGCCTGCGCGGCCCGGCATGCTTTCAGGGTCTTCACGCAGCTCGCATCGATTGCCACCAAGAAACCCGGGGACGAGGAGAAGAGAGGTAGCGTCAGCGCACCGGGCCATGAGCGAGATGCGCTGTGAGCGCGCGCGCGTGGGCGTGCCCACGGCCGGCGCGGCCGCGGGCTCGTCGGGCAGGCCGCCGCCCAGGGCCAGGCGCGCGGGCGGCCGCCGCCGCGGCGCGCACGCGCTGCCGCGGCCGCCGAGCTCGTCGGCATCCTCGCTCTCCGCGTCGTCGACGTCGTCGGCCGCATCCGCGTCAGCGTCCAGGTCGCTGGCCGCGTCGTCTGAGTCGCCGCCGGCCTGGCGGTCCTGCGCGCGCGCGCCGGCTTGCTGCGGTAGCCGGCGGGGACAACCTCGCATGGCCCCCGCCCCGGGCCGTGGCAGAGCAGGCACGCGTTCGCGCGCCTTGCAATCAGCCTCGCCGGGCTCGAGGCGCAAGACGGCAGCCTCGAAAGTGACCCTTACCCTACCCTATGTCCCCACCACCCGGACCTACCAACACACAGCGCAGCCAGCGCGCTGGGCGGCGGCGCCGGCGCGCACGCGCGCCTTGAAGTTGACATAGCTCCGGGCCTCGCCGGGCTTGAGCCGCCAGACGGCCGCGTCGTACGCGCGCGCGGCCTCGCGCTCGCTGTCGAACAGCTCGCGGTACGCCCACTTGCGGTTCACCATCACCTTGGCCTCCCAGCGGCCCTTCTTCTTGCTCACGCCGCGGTACCTGCGGCGCGCGCCGGCGCGCTAACCTTGGCGGGAGGAATGGGGTGGCTGCCTGGCAACACTGACTAGGGTCGGGGCTCGCGCGCGGCGCATGCGCGGCCGCTCGCCCAAGGCCCCAGCGCCACGCCTCTGCAAGCGCGCGGGGCCCAGGCCACCGCGGCGGCCGACGCATGCAAGGTGACACCCGTGCCAAGGCGCCCGCCCTATGCCACTGCCCGAAACCATGCAGACCGCAGGGCTGCCCGGCTCCTCCCAAAGGGCCCCGCTGCATGGCCTGGCGGCACAGGCGGGCGCGCCGCAGCGCCGCACCGGCTGGACTTGTCCATGGGCTTGACGCCCAGCGCGCGCTGCAGCTCCTCGCGGTTCAGGCCGCGGAACGGCGCGCACGCGGCATCGCTGTAGTCGGCGCCCGGGTAGTTGGTCTGCGCGTGCGGCCCGTGCAGGCTGAGCGAGACGCGGTCGTACACGCGCGCGGCCGCCTCCTCCGTCTCGTAGTAGCCCAGGTGCGTCACCTGCGCGCGCGGCGGTGCAGGTGAGGGTAGGGTAGGGTAGGTCAAGCTACCCCACCCTATCCATAACTATGACCGGCCGACCTATCCCTGCGGCGGCGTCTGTGGGCACGGGCAGGCCGCGCGCCGCGCGCCTGCTGTGCGCACACACGTGGTGACAGCCCGGCGCGCAGGCATGCGGGGGGCGCCCGCGCGCGCGGCCGGCGGGGCGGGCGCGGGCGCGCGCCTTGCCGTGCACCAGGATGCGGGCCTGCCACTGGTTTTTGCGGTTGCTGCTGCCCACGCCCATGAAGCGGCTCGTGCGCTGCCGGCTGCTGACGCGCCGCCGCGGCACCTGCCGCGCGTGCGCTGCGAGTCACATGCAACCACCTCTGCGTGTGCCGCATCGTGCTCTCCGCGCTTGCGCCACTGCGCTCAGCTCGTAAATGCGCAGCAGCGCCAGGCAGCAGTGAGTGTTATCGTGGCTTTGCAGCCTAGGCGCTCGCGAACGCACGCCGGCGCCAGAGCTCCCCGGCCTTCTAGAGCAGCACGCAGCCCGTCCGGACACCGCGGGCGCCCGCCTCGCCGCGCCAGGGAGCCCAGCCGCCGACCTCGCCGCCGGGCCCCGGCCGCTCACAGCCAGCGCTCCGCCCTGGCCAGGCCGCATGGGGTAGTGTAGGGTTAGGGTAGGGTGCGTGCCTTGGCGCGCTCGCTCTTGAGCGTCGCCTTGACCTCCTCGCGCGTCTTGCCGATGAGCTGCGGCACGGCCTCCGCGTCGTAGTCGGCCAGCGCAAAGTTGGTGCTGATGCCCGCGCTGTCGCGGCCCAGCAGGCCGATCGCGGCGCGGTCGTACGCGCGCGCGGCCGCCTCCTCCGTGTCGTAGTAGCCAACCGACACGCCGCTCTTGCCCAGCGTCGCAACCTGGCCGCCCGGCGCGCCGGCCCGGTCATGGTCGGGTGCGGGGCGGGCGCTGCCGCGCAGGCCAGGGCCGTGCGGCAGCAGCCGTGGTCAGTGGAGGCGGGTGCGCGGCGCGGCGCACACAGCCACGCCCGCCGTACGAGCAACCCTGGATCCCGCTCTCCCTCTAGCTGCCCGCCCTGCATGACGGCGGCGCACAGGGCCGCGACTGCCACAAGGCCGCGCCCCGGGTCCGCTTTTCAGGCCGCGCGCGCAGGGCGCGGGCCGCGGCCGCGCCTTGATCTGCACGCACCACTTGCGCTTCTTCTTGTCGAAGCTGACGCCGCGGTACTGCGACTTATGCGCGCCGGCGCCCAGGCGCGCGCGCTGGCCGTCCGCGCCGCCGCTGCTGCTGGTGCCGCCGTCCGGGTCGAGCACCTGCGCGCGCGGCAGCGCCCCTCGCGCCCCCCCCCCGCATCAGGTGAGTGTAGGGTAGGCCGTTTGCGCCGGCCCTGCTTCAGCCCTCCGCTCGCCGCTCGCCCGGGTCCAGGCAGCACGGGCGCAACAGCCTCGCGTGCGCCCACACACGCCGTCCCCGCGGGGCCCCGTGCGCGCCGAGCCCGGCGCGTGCGCGGCGGGCGCACCAGCGCGTCCGCATCGCCGGCGTCGTCGTCGCACGCGGACGCGGCGCCATGGCCCGTGCGGGCCTGCGGCAGCAGGCGGCCGTGGCAGGAGTGCGGGGCCGCGGGGCGCCCCGGCGGCTCGCGTGCCCACTTAGGCGCGGCCGCCTGGGCGGCCTCCTGCTTGACCGCCGATGCCTGGCACGCCACGGTGGCGGCTGACCACAGGCTGCTCTCCTGCGACGGCGCAGCGCTCTGCGGTCGGCGCTCGCGCCCGGCGGCGCGCCATGCCAGGGCGCGCGCCCGCCTGGCTACGCACAAGGCGCCGCACAGCACGCCAGCACCAACGCACGACGCCGCACCAGCTCTGGCACGCAGCAGCAAGGCCTATCTTGGCGGCGTGCACCGACGCCGCCGCGCGTGCCCTACCTGGCAGTGGCTGCCGGCACGCTCGCCGGACGACTCGGCGCGCGACGCCGCGCGCCAGCCGCGTGCGCGCCCCGCGCCGGGCGCGGCCTCACACTTGACGGCCGCGCAGGCATCCGGCTCGCCGTCGCTCCAGCCGGTGCCGGCGTCCGGGCTGCGCCGCATGTCGGCCCGGTGCCGCCACGGCCGCGGGGGCGGCGAGTCTGGCGCGTGCAGCTCCGGCTCCTCTGCTGCGCGGGGGCGGCGGCCCAGCAGGCTCCTGGGCGCCCGCGCCGCTGCCGCTGGGCCGCCGGCGCCGTGCTGCGGGGGCGCAATGGCGGCGCCCGGGGCCCCTCCGCCGGCCGCCGCAGCAACGGGCGCGCCGGCAGCAAGCGCTGGCACTGCCGCTCCGCGACGCGCCGTGTAGCGTCTCCGGCGGCGCTCGGCAGCGGCGGGGGGAGCGCGGCCGATGGCGGCCTGCCCGCATGCAACATTGCGTGCGTGTCAGTGGGGGCCCCTCCCCGGCAGCCGGGGCGGGCGAGTGACCTGCTGCGCGCGGCGGGCGCACTCGCCGCACCCCCACCCCCTCGGACCCCCACTCGCAGGTCAATAATTTGCTCCCCTTCCAACCACCAGCGGCGGTTCCGCGGCCTGGCGCCGCGCTGCTCGCAGGCTGGCGCAGGCACAGACGCGCGAGCAGACGCGCTGCCTCGCTGCGTCCAGACCCTTGGCCTGGGGCGACTCGTTTGTAACATGCCGTTGAGGGGCGGGGGGCCGTTTGAGCCAGCCATGGTACCTGCCTCACGCCCCACGCACTGTGCCGGCAGGGCACCCAGCGAAGTACCTATCGCCACCCCGTCCGCACATCAGAGGGCCCGCGCGTGGTTCACAGGCCCGGCCGGAAGCGACCAGGGCGTCTGGCACGTGATATCACTTATCCACACAGGGCCACACCCCACGAGCTGCACTGCTCGGCACACCGGGCGTGCGTACCTTACAGCGGCTGCATCAGCGGGCGGCAGTGATCTACCTCCCTCCCGGCTGCCGTGTTGGCCCAGACTCCCACACGCACTCACCGACTGGATTACCAGTCACAGGCGGGCAATCGCATCGAGCGCCGAGCGTAAGACGCCGGCTTGTGCCTCAGCCGATGCTTACCCTCCCCCTGACCTAATTGTACGCTCCTGGCCTTCCTTCCTTCCAGCAGAGCCAAAAAGTGCAAGTCCCGCCGGAAGACACGCAGTCATACGATGCCAGGAGTGCGGTGTAGGTAGATGCGCTGGCTCGCGGCTTCAGGCCGCGCGCTGTTGCGCGTGCCCGGCGTGGCTCGCTGCCAAGCGTGCCGCTGCCAAAGCGCCTGCGGCCCGCTGGTGGTGCCGCAGCAGGGGAGCTGCTCGGCGTGGGCTTCCAGCATCGCTGCAGGCTGGAGGTATAATGCTGGCATTGCTTCGCGCCGCACAGCTGCCGTTGCTAGCGTGACGCGCCAGGGGCTGCAGCCTGGAGCACAGACACTATGCGCAGGTGCGTCGGTCAAGTGCCAATGCATGCTGTGTTGCAGCATAGACTTGATGGTGCATGAAGCAGCGCTGGACTCGCATCCAAAGTCTGATCGGCACAGTGTGTCAGAGTGGCATGCGTTCCGGCGGCAGGCTATGCAGAGCAGCGAGAGGACCGCGCCAGGCCGCAGAGAGGTCGCAGGCGACAAGGCCGCGCGCGAGCGCTCGCGGCGGAGCGCACGGGCGCTCCCGGCGCCGCGGTCAAGGGGCGGGCCACGGTGAGCACAAGGGTGTGCAGCGTCACGAGCTCGCCGCGTGTGGACGCGTGCTCGCTCTCAGGCCGGCACGGCGTCGCAGGTGCTCACGCTGCCGACCATGCTGACGCTCGCGCGCGTGGCGGCCATCCCCGTGCTCTTCGCAGGCGCGCTCTGCTCGCGCTGCCTGCCTGCCGCGCGGCCAGAGCCGCGCGCCCACCGTCTGTGCGCCGCAGTGTGGTTCAGCGGCTCGCCGCACGCGCCGCTCGCGTGCAGCGCGGTGTTCGTGGCGGCCGCCGCGACGGACTTCCTGGATGGCTACCTGGCGCGCTCCATGGTGCGGCGCTAGGGTTAGGGTAGGGGCGCGCGGGCGACGCCTCTGTGGTCGCTGGTTCCCAATGACAGTCTTGCCGCCACGGCAACGAAGGGTGAGGACGCGAGCGGTGGGGCGCAAGCGAGCGCGACGAAGCCTGGCGCGCGCGCGCAGGGCAGCACGTCCGCGTTCGGGGCCTTCCTGGACCCCGTGGCTGACAAGGTGCGCGGCCGCCGAGTGCCGGCGCCTTGTGGAAACAATGGTCAGAAACCCTGCTAGCGCGGTGCTGCGGCGCAGCTGATGGTGGCCGCGGTGCTGGTGCTGGTGGCCAGCCGCCCGCTCGCCGCCGGGCCGCTCGCCGGCAATGCCTGGCTCACGCCCGCGCTCGCCATCGGCGCGCCCCGCTCGCACGCGCAGCCCCCATTTGCGCGGCCTGGGTCGGATGGTCCGTGACTTCCCTAGTCGTGTCTGCCGGTCCACGTTGTCTCGCTGGCCGCCCGCGCGCGGTCGCGCATGCTGTGCTGCTCCCGGGGCGCGCCGTCGGCTGTCCTGGCGCTCCGGTCGCGCCCTGCCCACCAGCTGGCCGCGCACGCCCACGCGCCGGCGGCGCGCAGTGATCGTGGGGCGCGAGATCACGATGTCGGCGCTGCGCGAGCTGGCGGCCGCGCGCGGCGGGGCCGCGTACTCCGCCGTTGCGGTCAACACGTGGGGCAAGTGGAAGACGGCCGCGCAGGCGCGCGACCTCCTTGTGTGCATAGCAGAAATGTGTTTGACCCTGGTTGAGTTTTCAAACGCATGCGGATGCGCCGCCGGCCCAGCGGGCACTGAGCGTGTGGAGACGCACTGTCCGCCCTCGCATGCGTCACGATGTCGACGAGGTGCACTGCAGCTTCGCAATGCAGCCATGCAGGCTTCAGGCAGCTGCATGCGCCGCCCGTGCATGGGCTGGTCAGGCGCTCTGGGCAGCCTCACTGTGGAGCCTGAACAGATCCGCCCGCGGCGCCCGGGAAGCCAACAGAGCGCGCCGTGTATTTGTGGGCCTACCCTTACCCTGCCCCCAACGCGCAGATGACGGCGCTGACGCTGCTGCTGGCGGCCAGCGGCGGCGGCAGCGACCCGGGCGTGCAGGCCGCCGGCCTGGCCGGCCCGCCGCTCCTGTGCGTGGCTGCCGCGCTCTCCGTCACGTCGCTGGCGGGGTACATGCGCGCCCTGTGGAAGTACTTGTAGCGCTGGTGCATTCGAAGCAACTCGGCCGCGCCCACCCCCCTCGCATGGGAGGCCTTCTGGAGCTTGGTGGACGCGCACACCTGTTGTGGCTCTTGGGGTGCTGGGCTTTGGCTTGCCGTGAGCTCAGCGTCCTGATCAGTGACTGTGGAACGCATGCGCATGGCCGCCCTGCTGGTGAGGCAGCGACGCGGACGGCTCAGGAAGCAGCGCGCCGCTTGTCGACGACTCGCGAGCGGGTCTCCTGGCACTGTACGTCGCTGCCAGCATAGGCACACGCTTTTTCACATGAGGCAGTTCTGCTAGGCTCAATCAGGGGTGGTGTCGTGCAGCCCGGCGCCGCCTGAGCCTGCACCGGTCGCTGTGGGCTATGTCCACAGGCTAGCAGCATGCAGCAGGCCACGAGCTACCCTCTGTCACCAACCAGCAGCAAACTTGGTAGTTAAACACCTTCAGGGTCCTGCAAGCCCCCCTGCGTGTCAGCCCGAGCGGCCCGCCGCACGCGCGCGCGGCAGCAGACACGCCCACACACAACCGCCTCAGGCGGCTGCCTGGAACAGCGCACGCCACTGCTCACGCGCGGCGCCCGGCCCGTTGCCCTCCTTGCTGGATATTGCATATGCGCGGCCCTCGGTCTCGGGGATGCCGAGCGCCTGCAGGATCGCCTCTGCGCACCCCCCGGCATGCCGCCGATCAGTGCAGTGCGGGGCGAAGCTGCCCAGCGGCGCCCAATCACACAGCCGGGGACAGGGTCGGCCAGGGCATGAGCAGCGCCTCGACAGCCTGCCGGCAATGCCAAGCGCGTCACGCGCACGGTGTCTGTCTGGCGCCGGCTGCTTTTCTTCTTCCAGGCGTGCAGACCCCGTGGACAGCCCTGCTGGCGCTGTGGCACCATGCAGTGGCAGGAAAGGTGCAGGGCAGGGCGGGTGGGCGCGGCGCGCCGGCGACGGCGATGCGCGAGGCCTCGCCGACCTGGTCGTCGCGCGGCGACAGCTGCACCGAGCGGCGCGCGCCGGCGGTGCCCTGCAGCAGCGTGTTCAGGTCGAAGGACGTGTACGGCCCGTCCGTCAGGCGGCTGGGCCGCAGGATGGTGTACGGCAGGCCCGACTCGCGCACCAGCCGCTCGGCCTCCGCCTTCCACTTCAGCACGCCTGCGCGCGCGGCGGGGCAATAGGGACTAGGATTTTGGGGTCAGGGTCAGGGTCAGGCGGCTGGGCCGCAGCATGGTGTACGGCAGGCCCGACTCGCGCGCCGGCCGCTCGGCCTCCGCCACCCACTTCGGCACGCCTGCGCGCGCGGCGGGGCAATAGGGATTAGGATTTTGGGGTCAGGGTCAGGGTCAGGCGGCTGGGCCGCAGCATGGTGTACGGCAGGCCCGACTCGCGCGCCGGCCGCTCGGCCTCCGCCACCCACTTCGGCACGCCTGCGCGCGCGGTGGGGCAATAGGGATTAGGATTTTGGGGTCAGGGTCAGGGTCAGGCGGCTGGGCCGCAGCATGGTGTACGGCAGGCCCGACTCGCGCACCGGCCGCTCGGCCTCCGCCACCCACTTCGGCACGCCTGCGCGCGCGGTGGG
>JAABUV010006027.1_pt1 | contig 13440 bp, 13 predicted proteins | sample 5559971 | NCBI WGS metagenome assembly JAABUV01 (sample SAMN10711881, study PRJNA513362) | rock metagenome | isolation source: Antarctica rocks | place: Antarctica: Victoria Land, Knobhead nord | collected 2015-12-19
TGTCCTGGGCCGCCAGGGCGCCGGCATCGGCTGCGCCGCCCGGCGCCCCGCCGCCGCGCGGCCCCCCGCAGGCGCCCAGGCGCGCGATGAACACGAGCGTGTTGTCGATCGGCGCGCCCGCGGGCACTGCTGAGCCCGGGGATAGGGTTAGGGTAGGATCCTGGCCGGCGCCCCCGCCTGCCTCCGTCGGCTCGGAGGCCAGAGAGGGGACGGCCGCAGCCGCGGCCGCCGCCGCCGCCGGCGACCCGGCCAGCCCCGCCCCGCGGTCCGGCGCGCAGGGCGCGCGCGCCGCCCCGGCGGCCGTCCAGGCGCTGGCGTCAAGGCAGGTGGCGTCGGCGGCGACCTCCGTGCTGCCATACAGGTTGAGCACGCGCGCGCGCGGCGGCAGCGCGGCCTGCAGGCGCGCCAGCAGGCGGCGCGGCAGCGCCTCGCCGCTGGAGGCGACCACGCGCAGCGCCAGGCCCGCCGGCGCGCCTGTTGCGGGGCGCGGCACCACAGTCGGGCGGCGCGCGGCCCCAGGTGCGTCCAGGCTCTGGAGCAGCCCTATAACAGCTGATGAGTAAGCAGCGGTTCCGTGCTAGAGGCCGCTCTGGCGCTGGAGGCCGCTCTGGCGCTGGAGGCCGCCAGGCGGACGACGCGGCCCTCCCAAGCGCTCGTGCCATGCACGCGCATGCGCCAGTGCCCAGCTCAAGTGCATGTGCAACGCGCAGCAACGCTGTCAGCAGAAATAGCGCGCTGAAGACGGGCAGTGCAGTTTTGCGTGTGGTAACCTGTGGCGCCGCCCGCAGCCCACGCAGCGCATGCTTGGGTTAGTTTCGTAATTGCACACACTCTTCCATCAGGAGCCAGACCACCGACAGCAGGTCTGGCCTCCTTCGTCAGACCCCGGCAACAGACAGGTGGCACGGACACGCCGCGCGGGCTGCCGTCCGCCAGGCGCTCCGCGAGCGCAGCCAGCTGCTGGTCATGGGTAGGGTTAAGGTAGGGCGCACCGTCCGCCAGGTGCTCCGCGAGCGCGTCCAGCAGCGTCGGCACGGCAACCAGGCGGGTGACGCGCGCGGCGGCCAGCGCGCGCGCCAGCGCGCCTGCCGCGCGGCCAGCCCCCAAGCTGTGCATTCTGGTGATGCGCTGGAGCGGCGCGGCGCGCACGCACGCGGGCCACCAGCAGCGTGGATGCACGCCAGCCGCCAACAGGTCGCTAGGGTAGGGCCGCACGCTCCCGCTGCACAGTGCGGGAGCGTGCTGGACATGCGCACACTCTCAGGCGCAACTCTGCGGGCATGACATCAGCCGCCGCTCCAGCTCACTGTGCACAGTGTGGGCCAGGTCCGTCAATCAACGTCACGGGCGGCAGCGCCCCGGGCGCGCCCGCGTCGACGGCCGCGGCCGCGGGCAGCACGGCCACGGGGCAGCGGCCCAGCAGCGGCGCCAGCAGCTCCGCGCACGCGTCGACAAACGCGGGCCGCGTGCGCAGGCAGGCCACTTCGCCGGGCGCGTACGGCCACGCACGCAGCTGCCAGCGGCAGCGGTTCAGCAGGCCTGCGCGTGCCAGGCATCGCGGGTACACCTGAGAACACGTGCCTCTATCCCAGAGCCCAGGAGGACGATACAGCTTGACCAACCAATGGGTGCAGGGTGCTCCAGGCTCGCGCGCGCTTGCACAGGTCTGCGGGGTGGGCCCAAGGTGTGCACGGCATATGGAGTGCCGGTGTCACAGCTGAGATTGGTGCGACGGTAGCAGCCGGGGGCCGCTGCATGCTGGACGCACTAAACGCATCTAGCAGCTGCGTGCAGCAGAGAGCTAGAACGTCACATGCGGGGCAGCAGGCTGGGTGCGCGCGACGAGCGCGCGCACCGAGCTCGGTGCCGCACACGCCCTTGGGCGCGCCCGTGCTGCCAGACGTGTAGAGCACGTAGCAGAAGCGCATCGGCGACAGCGTGGCCGTCGCGGCCGCGGCGGCGGCCGCCGCTGCCGCTGCCGCGCCGCCGGCGGACGGGCCAGGGTCGCGGGCGAGCGCGGGGCAGGCCGCGTGCAGCTGGCGGCAGCCCGTGGCGCATGGCGGCTGTCCGGCGCCTGCCGAGCGCAGCGCACTGCTTCAGCCGAAGCCAGGCCGCCCGAGCACTGAGCGCAAGTGCAACAGCGGCTGCAGCAGCACTGTTTGTGGGAAGGAGGGTCATGTACAGGCCCATGCGGCGGTTATCAGCGGGCGGAGCGCAGGCAGCGGCTGCCTGCGTGAGAGGAATGTGTTGACCACGTGACAGCCTGAGGCGGCCTCCAAGGGCGACCACTTGAGCCATGCCGGCGCACAAGCAGTGCCCAGGCCGGTGCGCACGCGCACGCACCCCCGGCCTCCGCAGGCGCCCACAGCAGCGCGCAGGGGCGCGCGTCGCCCAGGACCTGCTCCAGGCGCGCGAGCGGCCAGGCGGGGTCCAGCGGCAGGTAGGCCGCCCTGCGGCCCCGGCGCGCCCTGCGTGTTGACCTTGTGCGAGCCGGCTATGACCACTGAGTGACCTGGCCGCGCTTTGTCGAAGGTGACATCCGCCATAACTACCCAAGCAGGCAGGTGCTCTCCGTGGCAAGCAAGGCCTTTGACACGGACGGTGCACCTTCAAACGCTGGGCAGTCAAGGGAGTGGTCTCGCGCCCGATGCTCAGGCAGGCGATGACGGCAGCAGCGTGCACAGCGTTGTGGGCCAGGAAGAGCGCGACGAGCGGCGGGTCGTCGCTGCAGCCCTCGACCGCTGGCCTGAGCTGCCCGGCCAGCTCCTGTACCTGTGGCTCCGAGCCCCTGCTCTCAGTGCGTGCTTGGTGTGCTCAGCGTGCGCGGACAGTAAGACTGCACTCACTCAAGAAAAGTCCTACGCGAAAGTTTAGAAGGGCAAGCTATTCCCATGAAGGGACAAGGGCAGCTTTGCAGGAACGCACCGCACACAGCAGAGCACCATACGTCACGGCGCCCGCCGCATCGAGTCTGCCTCCATCTGCGCTAAAGTGCAGGAGCGCAGGGCGTCCCAGGTGCCCGTTCCAGGCTGTCAGCAGCTCCTGCCATAGCAGGGACCGGCACCTCTGGCCGCTCATCCATGCGATGCATGGACACACGCCGAGCAGGAGGCTACAATCGGTTTTCAGATTGCAACGCGGCAAGATATTGCATGTGATGATGCGGTAAAAATAAGCTACAGGAGAGGGAGCTTGCTGGGAAGCTTTGTAACTTGGCCCAGGTCTAGGGGCAGGTTAAGAGCTGCGACGCAATATGAACAAGGAGCTGGTACTGCTGCTCAACAAAGTGGCTGGCTGCAACGGGCCGGCTGGACTGCCAGGAGAGTGGTCAGCAGGCTGCAACAAGCACTGCCCCGCTTGAGCAAGCACTCACTTGAGCAGTCACTAAGAAAGTCAGCACCTGGGCCCTAGCCTCTGGGCACCATGGGCGGCCCCTTCAACTTCATCCCGCGGTCTTCCTCGCTGTCCCGCTCGCAGCTGCCCCGGGAGCTGCACTCCAGCGGCGTGGAGCAGGTCAAGCTGGAGCATGTTGAGCATTATGAGAAGCCGGACTCCTACCCCGCGCTGCCGCCCTCGGGCCCGCGGCCGGCTGCCAAGAGCACGCACGCCACGTTTGAGCCGTCAAAGGCGTTCGTGCGCCAGCTGACGACCAAGTCTGAGTACCGGTGCTCACCCTGGGCTACGCTGCGGGCTGCCTGGTGCCTGTGCCCCACCGGCGCCGGCGCCGGGACCTGCTGGCGCAGCAGCTGAATATTCAGATGGGGGGCAGCCTCACCGTCACACGCATTAGCTGTGGAACAGCGTGCCGGGGGCAAGAGGCGATCTCAGGGCTGAAAGGGCACACCGTGTGCGGCCGGCAGGCGTCACCTGGCCACGCTGCTGAAGGAGCACGCGCTGGTGGAGGGCGGTGACCTGCAGGTGGCCACATGGATCAAGGACGAGGGCTTTGACACAACAGTGACATCCGTGCTGCAGGTGGGTGGCCCAGGCTGGGGCACCCTGCCTGGCTTGTGGCCCGCGGTGCTGGCTCGCGCGCCCCAGCGCCTCGCGCGTGGCCTGGGGCTTCACTGTGGAGGCGCGCCGCGGTAACTATATACCACCATGACGTACGCGCTTGGACAGCATGGCGTCGCGCGCAACTTTTTTCGGTGGCTGTAGCAGCCTGCCGCATGCAGGAGCATGTGCAGGCACTTCGGCTCTGCCGCGCAGCGCGCGTGCACATTGCGCATTCAAATTGCTGTCCGTCTGTCCCGGAGTGCGCAAGGAGGCACCCGCCTGTTACAGCTCGCATGGCTGCAAACAGCTGCTCATGCAGCCACGCGGCCCTATGCGGCCAGGCCGCGTGCTGCGCTATGCTGTTAGCGCAGAAGCTGTCGCAGCAGCCAGGCTGGGTGGTGCCTGCCTGTCTTGCAGCGGCGTCAGGCAGGCTTGCCGCGTGTTCCGACACCGCGTCCTAGGCAGATTATGCGGTGTAGCAAGAGGATGCGCACCATGCAGGCGCTGAGCGTAGCCATAGCACAACAAGCTGCATGACAGCGCCGTGACCAGCCGCGCTGCCCGGCCTCGTGTGGCGGCGCTTGGGCGCGGGTGCACAGCTGCGAGGGGCCTGGAGTCGTTTCCCAAAACCCATACGGCCAGCTGCCGGGGGCCTGGACTTTGAAACGCATAGGGCCAGTGCTAGCGCTTGCCCGAGCAAGCTCCGCTGCACAGGCGTGAAGCGGCGCGCGGGGCGCGCGCAGGCGCTGGAGACGGCGCGCGCGAACGACCTGCTGTTCTGGGCCTCGCGCTACAACCTGTTTGTGCTGTGGAGCGCGGACCGCACGCACCCCTGGGACGCGCTGCCCGGCGCCGCGGCGCACACCACGCTGGAGATTGGCAAGCTGCGCGGCTCCGAGTGCGACGTGCGCGACCCTGCCTGACCAACGCTATTCATACAGCTCACAACCCTTTCAGCAGGCCTCAGCCAAAGCACGCGGGAAGTGGAAAAAAAAAATTTACGGCGGCTCCTCAGGAGCATGCATGCTGTGTTTGAAGACGCAGCCAGCCCTTGCCTGGCACTCGAATTCAAATGGACAGGCACGTAGCAAGGGACTGCAGGAGGCACCGCATGCGGTGCATGCCTGAAAGCCGGCGCCTGGGCCCGCGCAGGTGGTGGTGCTGCTCAACGGCCGGCCGGTGACCGAGTACACCTTCTCGGCCGGCGTGTTCAAGACCGCGTGCGCCCCTGCCTACCCTGCTTGAGGTGGTGCTGATAGCGGCCGGTGTCAGGCCTGGCTGCGCCAGCCAACAAGAGAGCGCCAAGCGGGCGCCGCGGGGCACGCGCAGTGCTGCAGTGGCCGACCCCTTTGCAGGGGGTCTGACAGCAAGCCTCTGTGGCGCGCGCGCGCGCTGCTGGTCGGGCGGCAGCCGGGGGCGGGCGAGCGCACGGCGGGGTGGCCACGCGCTGTGCGCAGACCGCGCCTGCGTGTGCCTGCGGCCCTGAGAACGGGGGCGTTGCTGAGCTGCGGGAGGCGTGCGGCGCGCGAGGCTGCGCCGGCCCGAGCAGCCGCCCGGCGCGCGCGCGTGAGCGCGTCCGCCGCGGGCAGGGCGCCGATCGAGTGGGAGACGCCGACGGGCAAGCCCGCGATGGTCAACATGGAGCTGCAGCTCAGCGCCTTCTTCGGCTACGGCAAGGCGGCCGAGGACGCGTACCTGGGCCTGCAGTGCCACGGCGTGCTCTGGCCCGCCGTGACCGCCGAGGCGCCCGTGCACTGGCCGATCGCGCCGCCGATCGTGTCCGGCAAGGTGCCGCACGCGCACCCGCCGTGCTCCGGGTGTGAAGTTTAGGCGGTGGCCGGGTGCTGGCGCGAGTTCTTGGCTTGCAGCGCGAGCGCACATGCATGCCGGCAGGCAGGTGCGCATGGACCGTGCCTGGAGGACCACTAGCAGAATTACGTGCCTGAAGTACTGACGCCCAGGCGACAGCGGGGTCGCTGGCAGCGCTGCCCATCTGGAGGTGCGCACAGCAGCGCTGTGTGAAGCCAAAGCTCCCAGCTGCGCGATGCGCGCGCTGCGCGACAACGCAGCGCGCCGCAGTGCATGGCAGGCTCGTGGCGGGCCGCCGACGCGCGCGCGCGCGCGCGCGCGGCAGGTCAACATCGCGGGCCGCGCCGCGGCCATCTCGCCCGGCAGCGCGGACACGCTGGCCGCGTTCGCGGGCGTGTACGCCAGCTTCCAGCTGCCCGACGTGCCCGGCAAGCCCGCCGACGCCGGCTTCGAGCTGTCGATCACCGTCAACGCGCAGGGTGCGCGCCCGGGCCCGGGCGCCGTGCGCGTGCACGGGCCGGCCGCCGCGCTCGCTCGCCGCTTATTACGTGGTCGGCCAAGTCGCGGCATGCGCCCGAATGTAGTGCTACGTGCGTGGACCGCGCACCTGTGCCAGTTCAGGCGCGCTCGGACGCCGGTCTTGGGCTCCAGACGGCCTGGAGATGTCGGCCTTGCGCGGTGAAGGTCCTCGCACAGAGTCGAGCGCTACCAGCCTCATGCACGTGCTCGCTCGCGGCAACCCGTGTCGTTTCAGTGCCGGGTGCCCCGAGCGTGCAGGGCGCCCGGTGCTGACGGTGGACGGGCGCGCGCTGAGCGCCTGGACGTTCGACGCCAACAACGTGCTGGCCTGGGACAACGAGGCCGGCTACGCGGCCTGGCTGCAGTTCATGGCGCTGCCGGGCGGGCCGGTCTTCATGGGCTCGCTGCGCCCGGTCGACGACGCGGAGGGCGCGCCGGCCGGCGCGCGCCCCCTCAACCCTGGCACTGTGGGCTCACTGCGCTCGCGTGCTAGGTTTTGCCTCTGCATCCACCAGGGGCTGAACGCCTGCCACAGCGCGCTGACCCGAGTGATTATACATGTGATCTCATGCCATGCCCTTACACATGGGGTGCACTGACGCGGTGGTGGCGCCGGGCTGCGTATGTTTGTAAGTGTGGCGAGATCCGCGCTGACCGCGCCGCGCCCGCGCAGGCTTCAACGTGTTTGGCGAGCTGGCGAGCCAGGCGTCGCGGCTGTCGCCGGACGGCATCATGGACCCCGCGGTCGGCCAGCTGGTGGCCGCCGGCCTGGCCTCGGCCGCCACGCTGCTCACCGCCTCGCTCATGCGCTCCTCCTACAAGCGCGCCCCGCCCCCGCATGCATGCCGCACCCCACCGTCTCTGGTCTGCAAGGCTCGCGCCACGCCGCGAGCTCGAGCGCTTTCCAGGCCAGAGCAGCATGCGTATGTGGCCGGCCGCTCGCCACGTTGCGCAGAGCGCCTGCTGCAAAGTCATCCAGCCAAAAGCGTCGAACCTGGCATGCATCTAGTGCGACGAACGCATGCCTGTGGTCTGAGGGTGGGCATGCGCTGTGCACTGCCGCGGGCTCCGAGGGCAAAAGCTGTCGTCAGAGCTGGCGGCGCGCGCTGGTGCTAGAGCCCCCTCGGGGGCGGCCTGTCGTGCAAAAGCTGTCTCAAGGGCGGCCTGTTGAACACAAGATTATAATCAAGCATGACGGCGCGCGCAGGTGCTGGAGCGCGCTCAAGGGCGGCCTGTCGGCGGACGAGATCGCGGCCGCGCACGACGTGCTGCTGGAGCGCATGGACGCCGAGTTTGAGACGCTCAAGCGCCTGGAGGCCGTGTCCAGCGCGGCCGAGGCCACGTTCGCGGGCGCGCCGTCCGCCAAGGACATGGACCCGGCCGCCACCGGCGACGCGCGCGCCGCCGAGACCGAGGCCGCCGAGAACGCGCAGGCGCGCGCGCGCGCCAAGCATCTGTCATCCTCTACAGTATTCCTAGGCACATCATGCTAGCCTGGCAGAACTCTGCTTTACCTGGGCGAATCATGCTAGCCTGGCAGAACCTTGTCAAAAAGGCGGGGTGGCTGCGGCGGCCACGCCCCTGCCGGCGTCGGCGGAGGCTCGCGGCGGCCGTGCCCAAGCGCGTCGGCGCGCTCGGCCCGGGCTCCGACCGCGTGCGCAAGCGCAGACCGGGCTGCGACCAAGGCCGTGAGCGGGCGAGGCGATGGTGCTGTGAGGCGTTGCGCAGGCGGGCGCGCGTCCACCCTGGGGCCAAACAACCCTGCGGGCGTCAGCAGAGGGTGCGGTGCCGCGCAGGCCGCCAAGACGGCGGCGGATGTGACGGCGAGCGCGGCCACCGAGGCCGGCGAGGCCGCCGCCGCCGACAATGCGCTGGAGGCCACCTCCAAGGCCGCCGTCGCCGCGTGGCGCGCGAGCCAGGCGCAGGCGGCCGCCGCCGCCGCCGAGGCGTCCGCGCTGGAGGCCGCCAAGCATGCGCGCCTGGCGCACACGGTCGCCGCGCTGACCGCCGCGCATTCCGCGGTGCAGTCATTCAACCTGGTGCGGCGCGGCGCCCGGCCCCGCCTGCCCCTGCCCCTGGCTCCGCTGCTGGCGGCTCAGAGCGCTCACCACATCCCACTTCCCGCCCTCACGCACGTATCTGTGCAAGCTGGTGCCCAGCAGTGCAGGTCGTCCTCTGCAGCCCGGCTGCACTGCGGGCCTGAGACCGCCTTCCAGCGCTGCAGGAGCCAAACCATTGACGGGCCTGTGTGCTCGCTATCAACAGGGCACTCCTTTTCCTTTCATGTACTGAGTAGGTAGTTGGATATGAGCACCGTTGTCAAGCATTGCATGCGCGGAGGCCAAGGAGGCCGCCAAGGCCGAGGCGCGCGCCGTACCTAACCCTAAGTCCTACAGCGACTCGCCCCGCGCGCAGGCCAAGGAGGTCGCCGGCGAGGCTGCCAAGGCCGAGGCGCGCGCGGCCGCGTCTGCGCTGCGCGCGGTGGAGGCCGGCATCGCGGTTTACGCCGAGCGCCGCGACTACCTCAAGCTCAAGGACATCGCCGAGGCGTCCGACGTGGCCGGCAAGGTGGCGCCGCGCCCCGCCCCGCCCCGCCCCGCCCCGGCTGCTCCTGCGCACATGCGCGCTGCAAGGGCCGCCGTCCTGCGCCGTGCGGCCACTGGCCCACGTTCCTCAGAATGCGTGCAAGGGCTCAGCGAGCGCCGCCCTGGGCTAGCACCAGGGCATGCTGATCGCAATGTGCTGCGCGGTGGTGCGAGCCAGTGCGCCGCAGTGACTTGCACTGCAGTGGCTGTCGCGCGCGCGCGTGGGACCGTGCACAGTGCCCCAGCCTCACCCATAGTCCTGCCCCCAAAACATTGCTAGAGTGTATGGACAGCGCTCGCGGGCGCTGGACGCCTGTGCGGGTTTGGGCACAGCAGCCCAGCCCTGCTGCCATACCCTGGCCCACTCGACACAGCTGAAACGCGGCGCGCGCATACGCGCGCAGGCGCTGGACGCCGCCAACGCGGCGGTCGCGGGCTGGGAGGCGGGCTCGGTGGCCAGCCGCCGCGCGGCGCTGGACGCCGCCAAGGTGGCCGCCGAGTTCTCGCAGCTCTGCCATAAGTTCATGCGCTCGGTGCACCGCACGTGAGCGCCCGCGGCGCGGCGGCGCGGCCCGGCGCGGCACGGAGGGCGGGAGCGGCCTGAGGGCGTCTGGGGCGGGGTGGACTGTTCTCAAGCGCACGGGCCCGGGGGGCGGGGCGCAATGTCGTGGCAGGGAGGATGCCTGCCCTAAGCGCTGTGGCCGTCAGCGCATCAGAACCCATCAAGGAACAAACACCACAGTGCAGCGTCGTGATAGAAGGCTGGGAGAACCTGCGGGCCGGGTGTAGATACAAGGGTCTTGCTGGGCAGGCATGCATGTCATCCCGCGGACGGCGTGCTGTGCCGCTGGGGAATGCAGCGCATGTCTTCATGGCGGGGAACCGGGGCCAAGCATCAGAGTGTGGCACTTGCGAGGACTGGGGGGGACAGCGGGGTCCACGGGTTCACGGCGGGGTGGCTGTCACGGGGCCGGGGTGTACTGGGCGGCGGGCAGGGGAGGGGCGCCCTGCCTGCATGCGCAGCCTGTCTGCACGCAACCCCAAAACAAGCAGCGCCACGAGCCAATTACGGCCGGCACCGCCCACATGACGGCGCAGCTTTTTACGCGCTGCGCCCGCAACAGTATATCATGTTATTACGGGTTCACGGAGCTGAGGAGAGGCGTGTTTTGGGTTTGGGAGGCATCCAGGTGCGGGTGCGGCTGGAGAAGGGCGCCGCCGCCAGCTTGTATGCGCGATGGCGCAGTGATACCCGCGGCGCATATGCACGCACGTAGCAACCCAGCTGCTCCATTATTGTCTTGGTTGATCGTAGGAGGGCTTGGCCCGGGGCAGCATGGCCGCATGCGCGCTGCTGCTGCTGCTGGCCCCTGCTGCCCAGGTTGCCGGGCCGGCCGTACGGAGGGAGGTATGCGGCTGTGACGGTGGGCGGAGCGCGGCGGTGGGGGAGCGGGCGAGGAGGCGCCCTCCCCTCCTGCAGGGCACTGCTGCTTGCGCACGCGCCCCAGCTTTGCGCATGTGTTTGCTCATCCAGAGTCCGGCTTGTGCTTGCCTTATTTGCAGGTCCCTGCTATGACGCCTGCATGCTTTCTCTGTGCCGCTGGCATGTAATCACTCTTATCGTTCAAGAGGAAGCTGCTACTCGACAGCGCCAAGCACTGCATCATCGGCACATGACGGCATCCCGCCCTTGCACAGGCGCCCATATGTACCGCCAATGCACCATACTGTTAGCACATCTTTCGGAGTTACTGTCGCGAGGAAGCGGCGCCGTGTCCACCGTTGGCGTTACGCTGAGCTTGCAAGTGACAGCCAACGAGCATTCAGGCTCTCCTGCCTCCTCGTTCTTGGTGATGATCAGCTTGGCCTGGAGGTAAATGTAGGGCATGTGTACGAGCAGCATGCCCCGCATCCATAGCTCTTTGGCATCATAATGCACTGCCAGCTCAGCCAAACACGCGCATGGCGGCCTGGACTAACACCCAAAGAATGGTCACGATAGGCGTAGGTAGTTCAGCAACACGGTTCCTATTAGACAGAAACAACCAGGCCAAGGTGCAGAGGTGGCTTGAGCCCTCCCTAAGGTATTGGTGCGGCATGCAGGCCAAACAACTCGAGGGAGACTACTGGCTATACCTGCTACGGGAGGTGCATGCGGTCAACGAGGCCGCTCTCAAATACTTTCCTTGCGGCCTTGCCCAGGCCCATGTCAGGCACGGCTGACAGTGGCGAACAGCACTCTGCGGCTGCGCCGTTGGGCACGCCAGACTCGAGCAGGTCAGCCGCGAGCAGGCGGACAGCCACCCCCTACCCCGCGCTGCCTCCTAGTGTATGAGGACACATGCCGTTGGAGGACAATGAGGAGGACACAAGCCGTTGACAAGGGCCACAATCGATGGCGTGCATGCCTTGCATGATGCCTGCCGGCTGCGGCAACCAGCCGCTGGCGCGCATGCTACCAGCCGATGGCGCGCATGCTGCCGTAGCCAACGGTGACCACGAGCGCATACATGGCCACGCTGCTCGGCACGCCGACCTTGAACAGGGTCATGCGCGAGCAGACAGCCTGTCGGCTCCTAACCCAAACGGCCTCCCACCCCGGCAAGGATAACACAGGCCCGTGCGCGCCGGCCGCGGCTACCAGCCGATGGCGTGCATGATGCCGTAGCCGACGGTGACGACGAGCGCGTACGTGGCCACGCTGCTCGGCACGCCGACGCGGAGGAAGTCGGCGGTGGTGAGGTAGGGCGCGCCCGTCTGGTCCTCCAGCGCGATCGCGTTCATGTTGGGAAAGCCCGACACGGGCAGGCCCATCGCGCCGCTGCACATCAGCGCCGCCGCCATCACCAGCAGCTGCGGGTGCGGCTCCTGCGCCGGGCCACTCACGAGGCTTGCGCTGATCACGGAGGTAGCGAGCTCGCTGCAAGCAACCCCACTTCGCGCCGGCACATACACAAGCTGCCACCAATTTTGGCAGCTTGCACGCACTTCGCGCGCAGAGAGCGTCCTCATATCAATCAGATGGTGTCACGTGTGCACCCAAAACAGGTGCACCTCCAAATTTTGTTGCATTACGGGGCATGCAACCCCTTACGGTGCATCAGACTAAATGTACAGAGAGCAATTTGTGCCGCCCCAGCGCGCGTGCCCAACAAGCCATGTCTCTGAGTCCGCATCATGTGCGCCGCGAGGCGCGCGGTGCTCGCCCGCCGCCTCATGCGTCGCTTTGGGCAGGGCTGCCTGCGCAGGCGCCGTACGGGGCGGCCGCGCACCGCCATCTGCGCGCCGACCGCGCCCACGATGGGCAGGATAACGATCGCGCCGACCGTGTGCGAGATGAACGTCGTCGCGACGAGCACCAGGCCGCAGAACGTGGCCGTGAGCGCCCAGGGCCCCAAGCCCGCCGTCGCGCTCTCGATGGCCTGCGCGCGCGCGGCCGCGCTGAGCGCGCGCGGGCGCTGCGCGGCCGAGCGCCGCCCGCGCTCCATCGGCCCTCTGGCGCCCACGGCAGGAACGGCGAGGCTCGCAGCTTGCCGGTACGCCGCCCTGGAGGCTGGGGTCCAACAGCGGGATGGGCAGAGGCGCTGGGTGCACAGCGCATTCGCCAAGTTATGGGGTAAGATTACAAGCGGCCTTCCGCGGTGCCTGCTCCCGGAGTCCTGATCACAGCAGGGCGCTGGAAGCACCCGCGCCGCTCGTTTCTGGCGGGTGGGGGACGGGGGTGCAGGCGCCGCCGGCCGCCGCGCCTGCGTGATGGACAGCAGCAGGCCGGACGACTTGACCGCCTCGCCGAGCGCGGAGCCGCCCATGGCGAGCATGACCACGTTCCACAGGAAGCTGTTGAAGTCGTCCTGCGCGCCGCGAACGCTAGGGGTTAGGGTAGGGTAGGGTATAGTAGGGTACACCCTATACCCCATATGCAGCTCTCAGCCAGCGCGACCCTGCAGAGGGTAGGGTAGGGTAGCTTCATGGTTTGTCAAGGGTGTGTGGAAGGTGCGCAGCGTCCTACGCGCCGCTGCTCTCAGGGAGTGCGGCTCGCCGGCCCAGCGTGACACCTGGGCGCGAGGCTGCGGCCAGGCGCAGCCGGGTGACTCGGCACAACATGAGAGGGCCGGAGGGCGGGGGCATGCGTGGCAGAGGTCGCGGCCTGAAACTGCAGGCCCACAGCACGCATGTGTGGAGTGCGCAGGTCACACGCCGCAGAGCCCCTTGGCCCGGGGCGCGTGGATGCCCGGCGCACTCGCACAGCTGCACTCGGGCAAGCGGCGGACACTGCTGACGTGCCCCGCAGCAGGGGACACATCCTGGGCACGCGGGCGCGCGCGCCTTGCCCAGCACGCCAAAGCCGAAGAAGGCGACCATGGGCAGCACGGCGATGACGCCCATCTCGCCAAACACGTCCGCCAGCGCGCCGTTGGCGCACCACAGCCCCACCGTGGCCGCGCTCACCAGCAGCACGTACACCTGTACGCCGCTGATGCGGTCCTGCGCGGCGTGCGGCGCGGCCCGTCACCGCGCGGGCCTCGCGCTC
>JAABUV010006029.1_pt1 | contig 13433 bp, 10 predicted proteins | sample 5559971 | NCBI WGS metagenome assembly JAABUV01 (sample SAMN10711881, study PRJNA513362) | rock metagenome | isolation source: Antarctica rocks | place: Antarctica: Victoria Land, Knobhead nord | collected 2015-12-19
CTTCGCCTCGATTCTACTCAGACGCGTCTACTCAGGCGCGAGCGGGGCTGGTGAATGCGGGGCAGCGTGCTGCGTCTCCGTAAGTTGAGTGGCGAGGGCGAGTTCATGATCGGACGCAGCCTTTTCACCGAGACGGGCAAGCGTCAGGCCAAGGTAGTAGTGCGCTGGCTGATAGCCGGGTGAGCTTTCGACGGCGGCCGTGAGCCGACCACGCGCCGACGTGTACTGTTTGGCCCTGTAAGCGAGAATGCCCATCCCGGTAAGAGCGCCGCCATGGCGAGGGTTGCGGCCGAGAGCTTTTTCAAAGAGAACCGCAGCATCCGCATCAGCGTGAGCGTCAAGGTCCATCTGGCCGATCTGATAGTACGATTCGGTTTGCAGAGGCTGCAGCTCAATCGAGCGATTAAATTCAGTGCGGGCATCCTCCAGGTGTTGCTGCATGAACAGCAGATGGCCAAGGCCGAAGTGTGCGGAAGCATCATCCGGATGCGTCACCAGATAGGCGCGGAGATGTGATTCAGCAGCAGGAAAGCGCTGCCAGTCGGTTTCGACGCGAGCAAGCGCGTAGAGCGCGGTTGAACTATTCGGCCTGAGCCGGAGTGCGGCGTTCAAGGCCTCCGAAGCCTCTGGTAGCTGATGGAGGAGATGAGCCTGGATGCCAAGATCGGTCAGGAGCGTCGGATCATCAGCAAGGTGGAGGCGGGCGTGTTGCAGACACTTGAGCGCTGCATCCTGGTTGCCACTTTGTCGCGCGTGAAGAGCCAGTTGCGTGGCAGCGGTAAGCTCCCCTGCTCGGGCTTCAGGATCGCGAACGTGGGTGGCGAGAGCGGTCTCAAACCGATCCATTGCCTCAGGATAAGACTGCTGCGAAAGAAGGAGCTTGCCAAACGTGAGATTGGCGGAAAACGCGTCGGGACGTATGGCAAGAGCGCAGGCGAGAAGCCGCTGCGCTTCGGTCTCATCGCCCCGTTTAAGGTGCGCCCTCGCCCGCGCCGTGAGAGCCTCCGGGTCTTGCCCTTTGCAGTCAAACTGCTGCTGCGTAGGCGTTCGAGTCTGCAGTGGGACTGCCGCCGCAAACGAGCTGAGCGGCTGCCACGGAAAGGCCGAAACCAGGAGAGCGGTCTGAAGTAAGAACATAAAGTGCTTGACGTCACCCAAATTCTGAGCAACCTTGTGCGCCTGGGTTCAGGGTCAAAACTGAATGCGTGCCGTAAGCTGCATCGTTCTTGGGATATCAATGAGCGCGGTCGGGACACCGTAGAAGCGATCGTACGGCGCTGTAGTCGGCGTCTGAAAGACATGGCGATTGAAGGCGTTCAGCAGCTCTACTTTGAAGAAGAAGTCCTTACCCTCCCCAAATGGCGTCTTTTTGATAATGCTCAGATCTTCATTGTTGTAGTGGTAGTTGCGGACCTCCCCCGTGACACGAGGAATATTGCCAAACTGAAAGGCGCCGTTGTCGCAGCTCGGACAGAATGGCGCATTTGGCCCGAGAGGCGAAGCCTTGACCGCGCGAAGCCTGCGGTTAATTGGCTGGTTCTGATCGATGAGAGCAGGTGCAGTCTGGAGCGCCGAGTAACCTGCATTGAAGCCTGCGGGATTGAGCAGGCCGTTGAATTCGCTATCCACGTTCGGATCGGGGCCGGCGAGATTACCGCCATTCTTCAACTCGCGAAATGGATCGATGTGTCCATTCCGGCGAGCCGCGCTCGCCAGACTTGATCCAGGAGCGCGAGTAAATGCGATGCAGTTCTGGAAGCCGGGAATCCCGGTAGCGCCTCCGCAGGTGTTGTTCGGCTGTAAAACATTAAAGGTGATCGGCTCACCTGACTGATAGCGAAGCACACCTCCGACCTCGAAGCCGCTCAAGGCAGCGCGCACGAGCGAGTTGTCGACGTTGAGAAAGCGCTTATTCTTGCCGAAGGGAAGCTCGTAGATGAAGCTCGTCACGAAAGTGTGGGGAATATCCTGGTTTGAGATAGATTTCTGACTCTTTGAGTTTGAGGGGTCCTGTTCCTGCGAGATGCCATTGGTGACGTTGATAATCGAATCTGCGTTGGTGATGGATTTAGCCCAGGTATAGGATGCCTGAAGGTTTAGGCCCTGGGACAGGCGGCGCTCGACAGAGACAATCAGAGCGTCATAGGAGGAGTGGCCGACATTTTGCAGGCAGCAGTCGGTCGCAATAAAGTCATACTGCGGGAATGGACGCAGCGCTTGAAAGTAGGACGCCGTTGTGTTGAAGCCGGCATAGGGTAGCTTTGTGCCGGTGACCGGGGCGCTATCGCTAAAGTGATTGCTGAGGACATCGCCGAGCCCAAAGTTGGCTTTGGAAATATTGTTGATGTTCTCTTCCTGCGATTTCAGATGAGCGCCAGAAGAGCCGATATAGCCTACGGTTAAGATCAGATCCCTGGCAAGCTCCTGCTGGACCTGCAGATTCCACTGATGGATCTGCGCGGGACGGCCATAAGAGGGCTTTATGTAACTGCTGAAGTTTCTTGGAGCGGCCGAGTTGCCATTATCGTAAAAACCAGGATCGAGGTTCGCGCCAATCGTATACGGGGCGAGGCCATTGTCGATCTGATAAGCGGCGTCAAACCCGTTGGTATTCTGGTTGATGGGATTCGAGTAGCCGGTGATCGTCGAGCCACCAAAGTCGCTGTACTGCAGCGGACCATACAAGATCGAGTAGCCGCCGCGCACCGCGGTCTTCCCACCTCCCGATAGAGGAGAGTACGCGAAGCCGATACGGGGAGCGATATCCTTGTACCAGGTGTCGGCCCAGCGCGTATTGCAGTTTGTGCAGGTGGTGCCGAAGACGAGCGCACCGGGAATGCCGCTATGAGGATCGATCGCGGTCGGACTGAAGTTCGAGGTGTTGTTCTGAGCCTCTTTGCGGGGCTGGTCGACGTCGTAGCGGATGCCAAGGTTGAGAACAAGGCTATTTGAAACCTTGAAATCGTCCTGTACAAATCCCGCATAGTAAGCGGAGATCCATCGTGGCTGATGCGTAGGAACGGTCGCTCCGGCTGTGTCGAAGGCGCCGAGCAGCAAGCTGGCGAAGCCAAGCCCGGTGCCTCCCGCAAACGGCCCGGTCTGCGTCGCTTTGGTCTGGTTGCCAGTGAAGTTGAAGAAGCCGTTGATATTGTCATTCGCCAGAGCAGAGTATTGCTGATAGCGGTAGTCAACGCCAAACTTGAAGCTGTTGCGGCCCTTCTGCCAACTCACGGAATCGTTGACGCGAATTCCATTGTCGATGTTGTCGCCCAGTTGATTACGGCTGAGCGACGTGTAGCCGGTGACATTGATTCGCGGAAAACCTGTCTGGATGTTGGCGATACCAAGCTGCTGCGCGTAGTTGATCCCGTCTGCCGCTTCGATCGAGCCGTTAATAGAATTAGAGCGGTTATAGCCGAGGTTAAGATGGTTCAGCAGGTCAGGCGAGAAGATATGATCCCATCCGGCGCGGCCAAAGTGAGTGATGAAGTTCTGGGTCTGGGTATCCGGGTCTACCGGTGCCGGCAGCGTTAGATGCGTTGGATTGTTGCGGGTGTTCTGACGCGAGCTGTAGGAGCCGTAGACTTTGTCGCTCGAAGCGATGGAGTGATCAATCCGGAGCGTGTAGGTCGTATTAACGATCGGTGAAGAAGATTGCAGTGAATAGTTATTGGTGAGCGCCGTGCTGGTCGGCGCAGGATAGTAGGCGATCACCTTTTGCGCCACGGGGCTGAAGCGGCCCTGGGGAATGATGTTGTTCGGGAAAGCATTTCGGCAAGGGGTGCCGTTGACCACTCTGGTCGTCGCCGGATCGAAGATCTGCCCATTCAGGATAGGAGTACCGTCGCAGGGATTGATCTGACCGTTTCCCCCGTTGATCAACTGATCTCTAAAATCGCCGGTACGCTCGGCAGCCGTCGGAACGGAGCTGGTGGTCACACCGCCGAGATTCTGATGGAACTGCTCCCAGGCGAAAAAGAAGAAACTTCTATCCTTGCCGTTGTAGAGGTGCGGGATGAATACCGGGCCGCCGAGCGATCCACCATAGTCGTTCTGTTTGTCACTGCCGCGGTTGTAGTTCTTCTCTGAAGGATTACCGAGCGACTGGTAATAGGCTTTGTACCCGTTATTGAACCAGTTGTTGGCGTCGAGAGCGTCATTCCGGAAGATGTCGAACACCGTCCCGTGATACTGATTTGTTCCCGACTTGGTTACAAAATTCTCAATGCCACCCGTAGTTCGGCCAAACTCCGCCGAAGGGGTAGACGTCGTCACTTTGAATTCGGCGATGGCTTCAACCGAAGGCGCTTCCTCGTCGAACGATGATCCGTTCTCTGAGCGCGTCTGGCTCGCGCCATCAAGCAGCACCTCGTTGCCGAAGTTCTGACCGCCGCCGATCTTTGAAATAAAGGTGCCGTTGTTGTTGTTCGCCGTTCCCGGACCTGCAGTACCGGGAACCAGGAAGACGAACGCTTCCGGCGAACGCATCGCGCCCACGCCTCCCAGTGCAAGTGGCAGATCGATGATCTGCCGCGTCGTCACCGTTCCACCAACTTCGGACGACTGCGTCTCGACCGTCGGTGCATCCGAATCCACAGTGACTGTTTCATTAGCGCCGCCAAGGGCCAGCCGGATATCGAATGCCGTGACCGTACCGACCCGGATCTCTACGCCCGTATTGACCACGGACTTGAAACCAGGAGCGGTGGTCGTGACGGTGTAGCGGCCCAGTTGAATCGAGGGAAATCGGAAGCTGCCGGAGCTGGTGGAGGTGGCGCTGTAGGCCGAGCCGGTCGCCTCGCCCTTGGCGCTGACGATAGCTCCCGGAACCACCGCGCCGGTGCTATCGAAGACCGTCCCGGCAAGCTGCCCTTCATTGGTCTGCGCACGAGCAGATGACAGAGTGACGGACACTGCAAGAGCGATGACCGCCGCTGCGAAACGGCTGAATCGGATAGGGGATTTCACTGTTCCTCCAAATAAGTGCTGCTAATCCTGCCATTTGCTTTTGTTTGAGGCTCTCTGTTTGCGATTCTCATTCCGCAACAGTTTTGGTAGCGCGATATAACGGTGACATCTTACAAGCAACGTGAAATATAAAAAGGTCAAAAGAGCATTGTCAAGAGTTATGGCTCTCGTAACGAGGGGAGGAGCATCCTGCGAAAGGTGGAGTTGCACTTCCATCTTTGGGTTGGCAGTAATCATCCATCTGATGCACATGATGCGCGTCAGGTTATACACTCGTTTCTTCTTTCAGAAAGATCATGACCCGCTGGAGCTGCATCTCGACAGACTCCGGAGAAGGCGGCTACGATTGGCGGTGGTAGAGGCACGATGTTCAAACCAGTCTGGCTGAAAGTAGTCTCGCGGATCGTTGTAATCGCGGCGTTTCCTGTCTGCGTTCCCAGGGCTTGGTCGCAGGAGGTGACGGATGCGCAGGTTCAGGCGGCTTTCCAGCGCGGTGCCCGGGCCATGCGCGGTGCACGAAGCGAGGACGCGGAGCGAGAGTTCCGCCAGGCCGTCAAGCTCGCTCCTCAACTGGCGGAGGCGCACCTGGATCTCGGCCTTGTACTGGGACGGGAGGGCAAGCTCGATCAGGCGATCGCTTCGGTTCAGGCAGCCTTACGGCTTGATCCGAAGCTCGAGTCGGCGCACATGTTTCTTGGCATCTTCTGCTTTCAGGCAAACCGGCGCGAGGAGGCCCGGGCTGCCTTGCAACAGGAGACCACCCAGTGGCCGGGTAATGTGGAAGCATTAAAGTGGTTGGGAACGGTCGACCTGGCGATGGGTCAACCGGAGCAGGCGGCCGGCTCATTCGACCACGCGCACGAACTCGCTCCGAAGGACCTGGAGATTTTGGAGTTCCGCGGTAAAGCGCACAGCCAGGTGGCCCGGGATAGTTACGCGGCGATCGCGCTGATCGATCCCGTCAGCTGGCATGTGCATCGCGTGCGCGCGGAGCTCTTTGCGACAGAGGGCCGGCATGCGGATGCGATCGAAGAATATGAGGCCGCCATCAAAAGTGAGGTCCGCAATCCTGATTTGTATGAGTCGCTCGGGGACGAATACAGGGCGGCGAATCAACTGAGTTCGGCGCAGAAGGCCTATGCGGCGGAACTAGCGTTGAGTCCCACCAATGCGATCGCGATGTACGACCTTGGAAGCACCGATGTCGAACTTGGGAGAGATGCAGACGGCATCCCTCTCCTCCGCGCGACGCTCAAGTCGTTGCGAACGGTCCCGGTGGCTGAGTACTACCTCGGTCGAGGCCTTGCGGACGCGGGGAACGAGGTTGAAGCAGTGGAGTGGCTGGAGAGGAGCGCCAGGAACGATGCATCGGGCGAAGTTGGAAAACGCTCCTTTTATGAGCTTGCGCGTGCGTATCGGAAGCTCCAACGACCAGCGGACGCCGCCCACGCCCTTGCGGAGTACACCCGCCGCCGTGACCAGCAGGCGCAAACGAATGCACAGCAGTTGCAGGACTGGCGCAAACTCGACGCAGCCCCCGTAGCAGGCCAGCTCAGTTCGACACCATAAGACAAAGGCATGGCTGTTCTTTGGTGTGCTTGGCGAGAACGGGCAACCGAGCCGTTAGGGTTTACCCTTGTCCGTGAGGTTCCATGCCGACCACGAAGGCCAAGCTTTTTTCAGAGTACAACCGGCCTGAGATCGTTCGCGATCCGCGAAGCCGAACGGAAGAGTCGAAGATCGCCAGAGGAGAGTCGCAGTGACGCGAGGCTTGTTCGACCTGACCGGACAGACTGCCTTGGTGACCGGTGCCAGTCGTGGGCTGGGCCAGTACTTCGGACGCGCGCTTGCGAAGGCGGGCGCGGACCTGATCGTCACCAGCCGAAGGCGCGATGACCTCGCATCATTCGCCGAAGAGATCAAAGCGCTGGGCCGGACTGTCCATTGTCTGGAGCTGGACGTGCGTGACCTGGGAAGCATCGAGCGGATGGCCGTAACCGCAGCATCTGCGTGCGGGCAGGTTCATATCCTCGTCAACAACGCAGGCTGCAACGCGCGTAAGCCAGCTCTCGATGTCACCTGGGACGATTGGAACCTTGTGCTCGATACCAATCTGCGCGGCAGCTTCTTTGTCGCTCAACAAATCGCCCGCGGCATGATGCTGCATGGCTATGGACGTGTTATCAACATCGGCTCGGTGACCAGCGTCTTCGGATACGCCGGGCTCGCTCCCTACGGCGCAAGCCGCGGCGGCATCCGGCAACTGACGATGAGCCTCGCCGACGACTGGGGCAGGCACGGAATTACCGTGAACTGCCTGGCTCCCGGATGGTTTTGCACCGAACAGAACAAGGTCCTTTACGAAGATAAGGACTGGGTGGACTATCTCGTCGAGCGCATTCCTCTGAAGCGTCCAGGTCAGGCGCAGGATCTCGACGGAGCCATTGTCTTTCTCGCTTCAGAATCAAGCCGGTATATTACCGGTCAGACACTTCTTGTCGACGGCGGCATCTCGACCGGCGCCATGCGCGCAACTGTACAGTCAGTCCCCACCCCAGACACAGGTGAAAATCAATGAAGTGCGTTCTCTCTCGCCTCCGTCGTCTTTATGCCTCGCCAATTGAGCTGTCGATCCTGCTTGTTATGGGAGCATCTCTCGCCTCCGTAGGAGCGCCAGCACAGGCTGCGAACAACACTCCCGGAAAATTGAAGGTCTACTTCGTCGATGTCGAGGGGGGCCAGTCGACGCTCTTCGTGACACCTTCGGGTCAGTCGCTATTGATCGACACCGGTTGGCCTGACAACCAGTACCGCGATGCGGACCGCATCCTCGCCGCAGCCAAAGATGCCGGCTTGAGCCGGATCGATTACGTACTGCTCACGCACTTCCATGACGATCACGTGGGTGGTGTCCCGCAGCTCGCAGAGCGGATTCCGGTTGGCACGTTCATCGACCATGGACTAAATCGCGAGCTGGACAAGGGCGTGACGGAGCGTGGATTCGCTGCTTACCAGAAGGTGATCGCGGACGGAAAACACAAACGTATTCTCGCGAGACCGGGCGATGTTCTTCCGATCGGCGGGATCCACGCTACGGTCATCAGCGCCGATGGGAATCTGCTGGAAGGCTCTTTGCCCGGCGCGGGAAAGCTCAATCCATTCTGCCAAAGCTCAGAGACTCGGCCGGCGGATCAGACGGAAAATGCACGCTCGCTCGGGGTCGAGATCACCTTCGGCGCGCTGAAGCTGCTGGATCTCGGCGACCTGACGTGGGACAAAGAGATGCAGCTCATGTGCCCGGTCAATAAGCTGGGTGCGATCGACATCTACATCGTCTCGCACCACGGCTGGTCTCAGAGTTCGAGCCCCGCGCTGGTCAATGCAATTCACCCGCGCGTGGCCATCATGGACAACGGCGAGAAGAAGGGCGGTTCCACGCCGACGCTTGACACGATTCGCAAAGCTCCGGGGCTTGAGTCGCTCTGGCAAGTCCACTACTCCGCCGAGGGTGGCGCGGAGCACAACACAGACGCGGCCTATATTGCTAATCCGCCAGGCACCGACGCGGGTCATTATCTGGAACTGATCGGAAGCACGGACGGTAGCTTCGATGTGCTGAACTCGCGAACGAAGGCCGTCAAGCACTACGCAGCTCCTCGTTAGAGCGGGGGTCCGCACCGGCTGTCGAACCTTGGAGCAAGTCACCGCCTTGAAGACAGGACTTCAGTCACACCGTAAGTCAAAGGACGATGACACGGTCGTAGCTACTAAGGGAAACGCTGGTAACGGAGTGCTGACCCATGAATCAGACCTAACCTAAAAGGACATCTTCTGCCAATGCGCCCGCTCTTCGTCTGTCTCAGGAGTTCGAACGGCGGCCCGGTACCAGCTAAAAAATCTGGATAGCTTAGCGCGGAACCGCTCGGCAGTAGGCCTGGGCTGCTCGGCTGCCTTCGATTTAGTCAGTTTTGCGGAATGCACCGGGATTGTTCGCGACGTAATCATACTCATAGATACCTAACCGGCGCAAGGAATCAACTCCCGTATCAGCGTCGCTTACCCATGCCGCGCAAGCAGAGCCAGTAGTGTTCCTCACCTGACAACCACGCTAGCATCTCGATCCTGAGATGCAAGAGCACTGAAGTAATCCGTTCGCTTGTGATGGACCGAAATGGCACGTATCGAAACCTAAAGATATTTCGGCATCTGTAAAAGCAGGCATACAGCCTTCTGTATTCAGTAGTGCTCTCAATCGCCATGAAGATCAACTTGAAACCTCTTTCACAGCAAACTATCGTCATCACCGGCGCGACGAGCGGGATCGGGCTCGCCACCGCCAGGGCAGCCGCTGCACGCGGTGCCAATGTCGTCCTCGCCTCGCGCAATGAAGGTGTCCTCGCGCAGGTCGCACGCGAGTTGCAGCAGACGGGCAGCCGAGCCATTTACGTGGTAACCGACGTGAGCAAGCATGAAGAGATCGATCGACTCGCCGATGCAGCTATCGCGGAGTTTGGCAGATTCGATACCTGGGTGAATAACGCTGGGCAGGGTCTCTGGGGCAGGCTCGAAGAGATCTCCGACGCAGATCATCGGCAACTCTTCGACATCAACTTCTGGGGTGTCGTCTACGGTTCGACGACAGCTCTCAAACACCTTAAGCAGCGTGGCGGCGCGCTCATCAATCTCGGCAGTGTAGCCTCCGACTTTGCCTTTCCTATCCAGGGCATGTACTCCGTAACCAAGCATGCGATCAAAGGCTTCACTGATGCGCTGCGGCGCGAACTCAGGGACGAGGGCGCTCCAGTCTCGCTGACGCTTATTCAGCCGGCTGCCATCGGGACACCCTTTGCGCTCCACGCCAAGAACTACACTGCGACCGAGGCCAAGTTGCCGCCGCCGATCTACGCTCCTGAAGACGTGGCACGAACGATCCTGCTTGCTGCCGAGCATCCTCGCCGTGCGCTCCACGTAGGCGGAGCAGGCAAGCTGATGGGAATCTTCAGCCGGCTCACCCCTGGTCTGGTCGATATGACCTCAAGCTTCATGGTCAAGTCGCAGTTCAAGGAGGAGCCCAAGCAGCCACACCGGCCGGATAGCCTGTGGCAGCCTGGCATCGATGGCCAGGTCCGAGGCGATCAAAGCTTCATTCGCAGAAGTGCGTATACCGCCGCCATCGTAAATCCACTCGCCATGCTGCTCGCGGTGGGAGTCGCAGGCGCTGTGATCGCCCTCGCGATCGGAAAGGCCGGTAAACGCTGACGCATGCCGTCCGCCTTCATCGTCTGTGAACGATCGATTCGACACAAACAGACAAGTACGATAGCAGAGTCAGACTCTGATCGGGGAGGATCACCATGGCGCATACAAAGATGATCAAAATGAAGATACCAATACAGTCCCTGTTGACCCCTCGCGAAGCGGCGGGCATGCTGAACGTGAGTTACCCAACCATCAAGCAGTGGATCCTCTCCGGCAAGATCGAGACCATCCCCACTCCCGGTGGGCATCATCGAATACCTGTCGGTGCTTTGAAACCTTTCCTCAAACGAGAAGCAGAGATTGCTCCCGTCCGCTCGCGCGAACGCTACCGGAAAGTGAGCGGACGGAACCAGCTTGTCGGCAAAGTACTCGATCTGAAGATCGACGGCTTGATGGCACAAGTCGTGCTGGCAATCGGAGACCAGCGGGTGACCGCCATCATCACCTCGGATGCTGTCCGCGAAATGCAGTTGAAACGCGGTGACACAGCAGCTGCCCTGGTCAAATCGACCGATGTGATGATCGAACATATGTAAAACATGAACCTGCGGGTGTAGAGCAACGATGTTGTAGTTCGCTAGATATAGGACTAATAGCTTTCGCGGCCGATATTTCTCTTTCAGCAGAATACAAGCAAGAGGTCACCCGAAGGTGACCTCTTCTGGCACCACCCTTATCGGGTCAACGCAGCTTCTGTCTGTTCTTTCAACGTCGCGGCGCCGGGCGCAGGTTTACCGTGACTGATGCCATTCTTGTCAAGGTCCATGAGAGAAGCCGTAGAAGGTATCTTGCTGGAGTTTTCTGCAAGCTGACTATTCATGGATTCACTCTGTGCAATTGACCTGAACACCTCAGGCGTTTCGGCCACTTTCAGACCATACATACTGATCCAGTTTCCCACTCCATCGGAGCCGAGCGCGCCCTCACCTGTCGAGTCGTTGTAGTACTCGTCGACAATGCCCGGGGTTGGTGGCAGTTGGCCGATTGTGAAGCGATCTTTGCCGAGACTGTCGAGAGCTGCACTAAACGCCTTCAAGTGCGTGATCTCACGCGTCATTAGGAACTGAAGAGCGTCTTTGGAGCCACGATCATCAGTGAGGTGCATCAGGCGCTCATAGGTGATCTTGGCACGCGCCTCCGCGGCGATATTATTTCGCAAATCTACGTCCAACTCACCGCTGATCTTCAGATAGTCCGCCGTCCAGGCGTTTCCCATGGAATTCCGCAGGTCCAGACCACCACCTCCTGTGACGGCAACCAGCGGGTCTTCTTCTGCGTCCTGCAGAGATTTCTTCAAAGGCTTCAGGTGCATGCGAATCAGTGCTCCTACAACTTCAAGATGGCTGATCTCCTCTGTCCCAATGTCCATAAGAAGATCTTTGCGCTGTGGGTCAGGGCAATTCCAGCCCTGAATCGTGTATTGCATAGCTGCGGCGAGCTCGCCATTAGCACCGCCGAATTGCTCGAGCAGCATAGTGCCAAAGCGAACATCAGGGGTTCCGACGTTGACGTCATACATTAGTTTCTTTACGTGGTGGTACATGATTCCTCATTTCGACGTGCAGCATTTTAAACGTGCGGTTAGTTGCGGAAGTTACTCATCCGGCTTAATGTCGGAGGCATACGCGACTTGGATGACTGACGGATTGCGTCAGCCCCTTTGTACACATTTGATGCCCAAGCCGGGAGCCGCGTCTAGAAGGTGTCCATCGCGAATCTTCAGGTACGTGAAAGATCTTTAGGGTAGACGCAAAAGATGCTACCAATGGCTACTTACGCGGCCTGAGTATGTCAAAGGGACTCATCCCGCAACCGATGTCAAACTACGGTTGTCCCGGAGGACGCGCCCGGATGCAGCACGTTCCTAGTGCACACCAGGTTCACTTTCGTAATCTGTCCCAAATAGGTCACGGCGAGCTACGTACAACCTCCCCGTCAATCCCCACTATTCGTTGACGATACGGATGGATTCGCATAGATTCGTAATGCAGCCCCGTCTTTCCTTGCTGGCCCCCAGCTATCAGAATTCCGTCAACCTCTCTTAGAGAACATTGCCCAGGATGGGAGATCTATGCCCGCCGTATCGAAGAAGCTGATCGCTCTTCTCTCGACCCTCCTTTGCTCGGCCACCACCTGCGCGCAAATCGCTGCCGACCTGCGAGGGCACATCGCCGATCCATCGCGTGCAGCCATTGCGGGTGCGCGGATCGTCGCTACAGAGATCAGCACGGCCGTCTCACGGGCAAGCACGACGGCTGGAGACGGCAGCTATGTCTTCACAGCTCTGCAGCCGGGGCGATATCGCGTCGATGTTACAGCGCCCGGATTTACTCACTTGACTCGCGATGGGGTCACGCTGATCACCGGCATGACGATCGGTCTCGATCTGACGCTTACGCTCGCGTCGAGCCAGCAGAAGGTCACGGTCACCGCGGATGCGCCTCTGCTGCAATCGCAAACCAGCAATATTCAGACCGTGATTGCTGGATCGACCGTCGTCGCTATTCCCCTCAACGGCCGTAACTTCGTCCAGTTGACGACCCTTGCTCCCGGTGTCTCCCTGCCGCCTGGGACTCCGTTTCCCCGCATCAACGGAGGCCGGCCCCGCACCAATGAATATCTCTTCGATGGAATCTCGGCCCTCCAGCCTGAGCCCGGCCAGGTGGCTTTCTTTCCCATCATCGACAACATTCGGGAGTTCAACGTCGAGGCCGACAATGTCCCCGCAGAGTTCGGCCGCTTCAACGGCGGTGTCGTCAATCTCTCCACGCGATCCGGGTCGAATATCATCCACGGCAGCCTCTATGAGTTCTTTCGGAACGAAGCCCTGAACGCGCGGAACTACTTCTCGCGCCTGCCCACCCGAAAGCCCGAGTACCGGCGCAACCAGTACGGCGGTACCCTGGGCGCGCCCATCCTCAAGGACAAGCTCTTCTTCTTCGGGGGATTCCAGGGGCAACGATTTCTCGCTGGTGTCGTCCGCAACTCAACGGTCCCCACGCTGGCCCAGCGCCGGGGCATCTTCACTGGAACGCCTGTCTTCGATCCCGCGACCACTGTCTTCAATGGCAAGGTTTATGTGCGCAAGGAGTTTCCCAACGACACGATTAATCGCCCGTTTGATCCCGCCGCTGTCGCGCTCTTAAATCGCTATCCGCTTCCCAATGCCCCCGGAAGCAGCAACTATACCCATACCGCCAACGACT